>ENA-UPWP01000087-UPWP01000087.1-human-gut-metagenome-genome-assembly--contig:-NODE-87-length-113582-cov-16.484358_pt1 | contig 113582 bp, 93 predicted proteins | sample MGYA00250052_ERZ773380 | MGnify/ENA primary metagenome ERZ773380 (study PRJEB29103, sample SAMN06112063) | human gut metagenome | biome: human gut; feature: ankylosing spondylitis patient; material... | reverse complement strand
ACAACATTCATCTATTTGTTGCCTGCCTCTCAAAAAAATAGCGTCGGGGTTTTAGAGCCGCATTCCTCCCCTGTATGAATACAGGGGAGGAATGCGGGATTTCTTTGAAGATCCTCGAAACTTCGGCATTCGAATCGGGGCGTGAAGTCTCGGTATTTCGCGTTTTGCGACAGGAAGAGATATGCCTTGCCGCGCAGTTTGCCTTTATGTAGCTACCAGATTCCAGTTGTCCGTTCGTAAAACAGGCACGACATAGGCTGGGAAAAAAGATGCACAGCCAAAACAGTTTTGATCAAACAAGTTTCGACTGTGCGATTTTTCTTCCGATTCCAAGGTTATTTGTCGATCTGACTCTCGGTGAACGGATCAGCACGGTGACCAACCAGCTTAATTTGACCGAATTCTTCGTCGAACTTCTTCCATTCATCAGCAGAAAGCGACAGAGAGGCCGCTCGCAGATCTTCATCAAGGTGTTTCGGGTTGGTGGTGCCCGGAATCGGAGCAATGTGCTTGCCGCGAGAGAGCACCCAACCGAGAACAAACTCAGCCGGCGTGCAACCGCTCTGCTTTGCCCATTTCGCTACCAAGTGTACGAATGGCATATTGGCCTTGAGCGCTTCGGGCGTGAACATCGGCAATGTGGCGCGTCGATCGTTCTTGGGGAAAGTGGAGTTTTCGTTAATTTGTCCGAGAGGGAAGGCGCGGCACAGCGGGCAGTAGGGGACAAAACCAATGCCAAGTTCAGCAAGCGTCGGGAAGATCTTGGTTTCCGGTTCGCGCCACCAAATAGCGTATTCCGATTGAATGGCCGTAAGTGGCGTGACTGCATGAGCATGGCGAATGCTACGAGCAGAAGCTTCCGACAAGCCCCAATGCAGAACCTTGCCTTCCTTGATTAGCTCGCCCACGGTTCCCGCAACATCTTCCATCGGAATCTTCGGGTCGACGCGGTGTTGGTAGAGAAGATCAATATGGTCGGTACGCAGGCGCTTTAACGATCCTTCCACGGCTCGACGCAGATGCTTGGGTTCGCTGTTGAGAGCCGTCGGCTTTCCTTCTTCAACACCGAAGCCAAATTTAGTGGCAATGACCACTTTGTCGCGCACGGGCTGAAGTGCTTCGCCGACCCATGTCTCGCTCGTATACGGACCATAAACCTCAGCCGTATCGAAGAACGTGCAGCCTTCGTCGAAGGCGCGGCGAATAAGCGCAACCATGTCCTTCTTTTCAAACTTGCCGCCGTAGTAACCGACCATCGGGAGGCAACCCAGACCGACCGCGGAAACTTCCAGCGGTGAGGCTCGACCCAATGTACGGCGCTGCGTGATCAGTGTTGTCGGTTGGCCGGCAGCAGGCTCCGCTCCGGCAAACGGGGAGGCCGCCATCATGGCAACAGCGGCGGTACACGATAAAAAATCTCGACGAGACATCTCAAAACCATTCATCAACATGACAGTGTTTCCTTCAAACGAGTGCCGATACAGCCTCGGTTAGTGCCATGGTAGGGCAGAAAATCCAACGATTCCAATGGTTTATTTTCATCGAAATTTATAAAATTCAGGAATAAATATTCCGAGAAGTCAAACGATGGATATCAAGCAGCTCCGTTACTTCGTGGAAGTGGCGCGGCGCCGCAGCTTTACCGCCGCGGCCGCTGCTCTGTACGTGACGCAGCCCGCGTTGTCGCGACAGATTGCCGACCTTGAAGACGAACTTGGAGAAGTTTTGTTTGATCGATCGACTCGCCGCATTGCGTTGACGGAAAAAGGAGCGACGCTTTTTCGTCGCGCCGAGAAAATTCTCGAGATGGTGCAACGTGCTCGGGATGAAGTAATGAAGACACAGGAGCTTGCGGGCGAACTCACAATCGCCGCAGCAGAAACACCGGTGATGCAACTGGTTGCCGATGTCGTAGCTCGATTCACCGAGCAATACCCGGGTGTACGCGTGCAGCTGCAAAGTTCGAATGCGGTGGATGCGGCCTTGAGTCTCAAAATGGGAACGGCTGATTTCGGTGTTTTCAATTTGCCGGCTGATCTGAACGGTCTGGATTTCTTTGTGCTGCCTGAACAAAACCGTTGGGGACTCATGACACGCCGAGACGGGATCTTTGCTGGTCATGAGAGCGTGCAAACGAAAGAATTGTCTGGAGTCGAACTTTATGTGCCGCGGCAAAAGGCGCTTCAGAATCTTTGGGCAGGCCGAATGGAGGAAGGTTCGCTGAGAATCCGAGGAACCTATAACCTACTCTATAACGCTTCTTTGTTGGTAAGAAGCGGCGCGCATGTGCTTTGCATCGGAGGAATTCTTCCGGAAGACGATGATGTGATGTTCCTACCGCTGCAGCCGGCTCTGACTACGGAAGTGGCGGTGGCGTGGCCGCCGCTGGCGATCAAGAGTCCGCTTACACAGCTCTTTTTGAAGGCACTGAATGCTGCCATTGCAGCGGATGCGGACAAAGTGACAAGAAAATCTTAGAAAAAGACTTGCATTTTCCTTTTTCTTTCGTAAAATACGCATTCTTCGCCGCGCAATGCGACGGAGACAAAAGAAAAATCAGATGTGCGCCAGTAGCTCAGTTGGATAGAGTACCTGGCTACGAACCAGGGGGTCGTGGGTTCGAATCCTGCCTGGCGCACCATCAAAAAGGTTGAGGTCTGCAGTCTGCGGACCTTTCTTTTTATCTGAGACCTTTGTAAGTGTTTGATTTTATTGGAAAATTCTTTTCGAGGGAAACTTCAGTAAATCCGAAGTCTCTGCTTTTTTGAACTCCGATTGTTTTCCAAGATCACTTCAAATTTGAACGAAAACTGAGGAAAACTGGGTAACAACAGCTCCAGAATAGAAAACGGGGTAACGAAGAATAAATCCGTTTTTTCCTTCAGATCCAATTGCGCAATCCGGCATATACCAGCATCGAAACAATCACGGTTGCGGCCATATTGCGTGACCATACGGCGACAGCCACGGCGGTGCAAAGCCCCGTGATCGTGATTGGATTGGTGGTCATGAACTGCGGAGCGACGATAGCGGCCATCACGCAACCCGGAGCAGCTTCCAAAGCACGGCGAAACGCCGGTGAAATTGTTCTGTTTCGAAGCAGAAGCCATCCGATCAGGCGCGTGGAATAGGTGGCGCAGAACATGGCAAAAATCGTGAGTGCCTCACGAACATTAGGCAGAGACCAAATATCGGCAATCGGTGTTTCCATAAGAATTCATTAGCCGGCTTGGTTTTCTGAATGCAGAGGCAGAAAGGCTGCAAGCACGAGCCCCGTCAGCGTTCCCAAAAGGACGCACCAGTGCGATGCCAGCCAGAAACTGCAGACGGCCGAAACGATACCGCTTGCCGTGAGCGGAAGGGCGTTTTTGAACCCCGGCCACAACAGTACGATGAGCGTGATGAAGGTGGCGGGAAAGGCCATCGAAAATCCCCATTGGTTGAGGTCGCCCAGCGTGCCGCCCATAAAGGCACCCAGTGCGGTCGAGCATGTCCATGGCAACCAGAAGCCAAGTCCCGTGCCGACATGAAAGGCGTAGCAGAAACATTCGTCTTCCGGAACGCCCGCGGCTTTTCTCCTTGAGATTTCCTGCATGCTTACGGCCCACACTTCGTCGCACATGAGGAAGAAAGCAAAGAGACTTTTGCCGGTGGAAAGTTTTCTGGTGTAGAGCGACAGTGCCATGCCCATCACAATGTGGCGGCTGTTGATAAGCCAAGTCGTAAAGGCAATCAAAAGCAGCGGAGGAGTCGCTGTCCAAAGGGCGACGGCGGCAAATTCGCTGCCGCCTGCGTAGTTGAAGAAGGACATGGCTGCTGCAGTTGGAACGCTCATGCCTTTATGGCAGGCCTGAGCTCCCAGAATGAAGCCCAACGGAAAGAAGCCCAACCAAAACGGCAGGGCGGCTTTAACGCCGCGAAGAGCATCGTGTATGGCGGTTCCGGACATACGGCTTGACGAGAAAAGAAGACTCGTAAAGGATAAACCGTGCCTGGGAAAAATGGCGCTTCGAGACGGTCAGAAGTTGATCGAAAGGTCGGATAATGCAGGATCAATCGCTCCGTTCAGTCGTTTCTTCCTTTTTTTTTCAGATGATTCTTTTCCTTCAAGGTGCCTCGCATGCGGGTAAAACAACGTTTGCCAAACGTCTGGCCAGGCTCACGGGTGCGAGCGTAGTGTCCCTGGATCTGCTCAAAATGGGCCTGATCAAGTCCGGTAACTCGGACTTTGCAGGTCTCACGCCCGAGGACGACGAGGCGATTGCCGAGCGCCTCTGGCCCATTGTGCGCGAGATGGCACGTGTCGCCGATGAAAACGGTCAGTCGTTGATCATCGAAGGAGTGTCTTTGCCGGTTGTCGAGGCAGGGAGGTTTGCGCACGGATTGGGAAAGAGCCGCGCTGCAGCCTTCGCCATCGTCTTTTCTGAAAAATACATCCGCAACCACTACGAACTTATCTGTCAGAAGGCAAGCGCATCCGAACGTCGTGTGCATCAGGATCCTCCGGCACTGATCGATTTGTTGTCCGACCATGCCTCGATTCGAAGCGATGCCATAAATAACGGCTGGACGCTGCTAGAAATCGATTCCCCAGACGTGTGGGAGCGAAAGATTGGGCGACAGCAGGACTTCCCCGCGGAAATTCTCAAGGCGCTGGCCGCATAATCAACGGCGTTTGTCCGGCGTCAAAGCGCAAAAGAGCAAAGAATCTTCGGCGCGGCGTATAGTGAAGAGCATGTCTTTCGTCGCCAACTTGGTTCTCAAAATCCATGAGCAGCGATCTTTGGTTCTTTGCCTTCGTGGCCTTCGTTGCCTGTGTGACGCCGGGCGCCGGCGTGCTCTACACCGTTACTTCCTCGTTTAGACTGGGAAAAAGCGGAGCTTGGGCGGCACCGTTGGGTAACTGCACAGGCATCATCGCGATGTCAATTGTTTCAGCTACCGGGTTGGGTGCTGTTATTCAGGCAACGCCTGCGCTGTTTTACGGACTTCAGGCCGTTGGCGCGCTGATGCTGGTCTGGTTCGGATGGAAGAACTGGAAGGCTAAGCCCATTAATCTGACAGCGGCCGGAAACAATCCCGCGGTGGAAGACAAGGTACGCTCGCACAATCTGCGCTCGGCATACGTCGGTGCGATGCTGTTGCAGACCACAAATCCCATGCTGATCGTGTTCCTGCTCTCGCTGCTGCCGCAGTTCATCACGCCGCAGCACGACTACGTCTACCGCATGACGACGCTGATCAGCATTTTCGCGGCCGTGGGCCTCACCGTTCATCTTGGCTACGGCTTTGTGGCGGCCATTGCTTCACACCATCTGCAAAACAAGAAGTTTTTGTTCTGGGTCAACAAGGTGAGTGCCGTGTTGTTTTGGCTCTTGGCCATCGGCGTTTTCTGGTCGCTATTTACCATGCTTCAAGCGGCGTGACGAAACAGAAACGAAAAAGGCGCCGCCTCCGACAATGGAGCAGCGCCTTTGAGCTCTTGGAAGGCTCGAATTAGAAGCCGGCCTTTTTCAGACCTTCTTCAATGCGGGCAAGCACGGTCTGCTTGCCGAAGAGCTCCAGCGTCTTGTCGATCTGCGGAACTTTGTCGGCACCGCAAACGAGCACGCGAAGCGGAGTGGCAACCGGGCCCATCTTGATGCCCTGGGCTTCCATGACGCTCTTGATGACGCCATAGATTTCGGGAGCCTTGAAGTTTTCAAGAGCTTTGATGCCTTCCACAAAAGCGGCAAGCGCCTTGCGGTTTTCTTCGGTCAAAGCGGACTGGAGGGCTTCTTCGGTGGGCTCTGCGGGCTTGTAGAAGAAGAGCGCCTGATCGGCAAGCGCTTCGAGCGTTGCGGCACGGGTCTTAAGAAGGGCGCAGACGCCAGCCAGATCGGGGCCGCCGTCAACGACGCCGCCACGCTTTTCAATGCGGGCTTTGACGAGTCCGGCCAAACGCTGATCGTCGGCTTCCTTCATGTACTGAGCGTTGAGCCATTCGAACTTCTTGAAGTCAATACGAGCGGCAGCCTTGGAGACGCCGCGCAGCTCGAACACTTCGGCGAGTTCTTCGCGCGTGAACTTTTCCATGTTGCCGTGGCCCCAGCCGAGGCGAGCCAGGTAGTTGAACACGGCTTCGGGCAGGAAGCCTCGGGCTTCGTATTCCATGACGGACACCGAGCCGTGGCGCTTGGAGAGCTTCTGGCCGTCGGGACCGTTGATGAGCGGCAGGTGCGCAAACACCGGTACTTCAGCGCCCAGAGCTTTGTAGAGGTTGATCTGGCGAGGCGTGTTGTTGATGTGGTCGGCACCGCGGATCACATGGCTCACCTTCATGTCCCAATCGTCGATCACAACGGCAAAGTTGTAAGTGGGAATGCCGTCGCGCATGATGATGAGGTCGTCGAGCTCTTTGTTGGCGATGGTGATGCGGCCGTAAACGGCATCGTCCCAGGTCACTTCACCGTCGTCGGGATTGCGGAAGCGAATGACGGGCTTGACGCCTTCGGGAATGGGCTTGCCCACGCAGTTCTCAGGGCGCCAGCGGCCGTCGTAACGCGGCTTGATACCGGCAGCGCGCTGGGCTTCACGCATGGCGTCGAGCTCTTCGGGCGTGGCGTAGCACTTATATGCCAAACCCTTGGCGAGCATTTCATCGACGACTTCACGGTAACGTTCCAGGCGATCCATCTGATAGATCGGACCTTCATCGTAATCGAGGTTGAGCCACTTCATCGAGTCGAGAATGACTTGCGTGGCTTCTGCTGTGGAGCGCTTCTGATCGGTGTCTTCGATACGAAGCAGGAACTTGCCGCCGAAGTGACGTGCAACGGCCCAGCAGTAGATGGCGGTACGGGCGGTGCCCAAGTGCATCATGCCCGTCGGGGACGGTGCGATGCGAGTGCGAATTTCTTTCATTGTTCTTTGAGAGGAAAAAGTCTGTGCGCGAAGGCGCAATCGACACAAATCAGACGAAACGACGCCCCGATGTTTTTTCGGTGCGTTTGCGTCAGAGACACCGCATTTTAGCCGAGTCGCCAAAGGCCTGTTCGTTAAAGCGCGTGTGCTCGACACATGGATGCAATCAAGAAGCCACAACAAAAAGCCGCCCAAACGAGGACGGCTTATTCACGAGGAGGTGAGGTTTCGATCAGAAGACCGGAACCACGCCGCCCTTGTAGGTGTTGATCATGTATTCCTTGACCTTGGGGCTCGTGAGTGCCTTCACGAGAGCCTGCACGGCCGGGTTCTGTTCGTCGCCCAAGCGGCAGGCGACAACAACGGCGTAGGGGCTGTCCTTGTTTTCAAGGTAGATGGAGTCCTTGATCGGATTCAGGCCGACGCCCAGAGCATAGTTGGAGTTGACGATCGCGACGTCAACATCGTCGAGAGTGCGTGGTACCTGTGCGGCTTCTACTTCGGTAAAGCGCAGACGCTTGGGATTGTCGGCGATGTCCAAGGGGGTTGCGGTGGCGCCGGCTCCGTCCTTAAGTTTGATGACGCCCGCTGACTGCAGCAGCAACAACGCGCGGCCGCCGTTGGCAGGATCGTTGGGAATGGAGATGCGCGCGCCCTTGGGCAGGTCGTTTAGCGACTTGACGCGTTTGGAGTATGCGGCCATCGGCAGAATGTGAATCGGTGCAACGGAGGCGATCTTAAGGCCTCGACTCTTGACGGCGTCGTCTAGAAAGGGTTTGTGCTGGTAGTAGTTAGCGGTGACTTCTTTGGCGTCAAGGGCGATGTTGGGGCTCACGAAGTCGGAGAATTCGACGACCTTTAGGTCGTACCCTTGTGCTTTGAGGTCCGGCGCGACCAAACGGAGAATATCGCCGTGCGGAACGGGGGTGGCGGCCACAGTGAGTTCGGCCGCGGTGAGCCCCGCGGAGAGAAGCGACAACAAGGCCGCGGTCAGAATTTGCTTTTTCACGTCAAATGCTCCCAGAGATGTTCTTATTTTCGGTTTTCCAACTATAACCGAGCATCGGAGTGACTTTGATACGGCAGAGAAGCAATTTGTGCTGTTTTCGGTGTTTTCTTGCGGTATTACCTTGAGCGCAAACAAAACCGACGCTGTTTCCACTCGGAAGCAGCGTCGGTGAGTCGTTCGTTCAGAATGGAATCAAACGCTTATCAGCAGCGCTTGGCGAGTTCTTCGGCCTTGCCGACGTAGGTCGCAGGCGTCAGTTCCATCAGACGTTCCTTGGCTTCGGCCGGGATTTCCAGCGTGGTGATGAATTCACGCATGGTCTGAGCATCCATATGGCCCTTGCCGCGGGTCAGAGCCTTGAGCTTTTCGTAGGGCTTCGGAACACCGTAGCGGCGCATCACGGTCTGGACGGCTTCGGCGAGCACTTCCCAGGCGCGGTTGATGTCGTCGGCAACAACCTGCTCGTTGAGTTCGAGCTTGCCCAGACCACGTTCCAGAGCGGCGTAGGCTACAAAGCAGTAGCCGAAGGCCACACCCAGATTGCGCAGCACCGTGGAGTCGGTAAGGTCGCGCTGCCAGCGGCTGATCGGCAGCTTGCCGGCGAGATGATTCAGAAGAGCGTTGGCGATGCCGAGATTGCCTTCGGAGTTTTCAAAGTCGATCGGGTTGACCTTGTGCGGCATCGTGGAGCTGCCGACTTCGCCTTCCTTGAGCTTCTGCTTGAAGAAGCCCATGGAGATGTAGCCCCAGACGTCGCGGTCGAAGTCGATGAGAACCGTGTTGGCGCGTTCGATCTCGTGGAAGAGTTCGGCCATGTAGTCGTGCGGTTCGATCTGGATGGTGTGCGTGTTGAAGGTCACGCCCAGGCGTTCTTCGATCACGCGCTTGCTGTGAGCTTCCCAGTCGTAGTCGGGGTAGGCGATGAGATGGGCGTTGAAGTTACCCACGGCGCCGTTCATCTTGGCGTAGAACTTGACGGCTTCGATCGCTTCGATGATGCGGGTCAGACGCACGGCGACGTTGGCCATTTCCTTGCCGACCGTCGTCGGACTGGCAGTCTGGCCGTGCGTGCGCGAAAGCATCGGAACGGCGGCCCAGCGGTGCGCAAATTCACGGATGTGATCGCGGATGGCGGTGAGGCGTTCCACGAGAGCCTTGCGGCCGGCGGTGAGCATCAGCGCATGGCTCGTGTTGTTGATGTCTTCGCTCGTGCAAGCGAAGTGCACGAATTCGGAGGCCTTGGCAAGTTCTTCGTCGTGAGCGACCTTTTCCTTGATCCAGTATTCCACGGCCTTGACGTCGTGGTTGGTGCGGGCTTCGATCGTCTTGATTTCTTCGCAGTCGCTTTCCGTGAAGTTGTCGGCCAAGCCGCGCAGGAATGCCTGACCGTGTGCGCTGATCGGAGCGAGTTCTTCAAAACCGGCTTCCGACAAAGCGATCAGCCATTCGACTTCAACGCGCACGCGGGCGTTCATGAAAGCCGATTCGGAGAAAATGCCGCGCAGGACTTCACATTGACGGGCATAACGACCGTCAAGAGGACTCAGGGCGGTAAGAGAGGAAAGTGTCTGCATAGGTGCTTAAATAAAAGAAAAGAGGCGCAAAAAGAATAAGCGCCCGGAGTTTCTGATCAATCCTATTATTTTACCGCGTCCGAGGCCTGTCTTTTCGAGCTTTCGACAAACAGAACCTTTACCGGGATTTGCCTTGTCTTTACGTTTCTTTGCGAGAGCTCGGCGTAAAGTTCACCTTAAGAAAACAGCCGAGCGAGAAAACAAAAAGCTCGCCGGATGACACAGGAAAAAACAGCTGCTTTACGGAAACAGCACTTCCAGAAAGCAGGTGCCTTAACCGAATAAGACACGTTAGAGGTTGATTATGAAAGTGAAGACTCCCCTTGCAGCAGTTGCCTTTGCAACAATCGCCGGTTTTGCCGGAATGGCTTTCGCCGCTTCGAATGCCGCTCCGACCACGACAAATGCCCCTTGCGTTGAGCAGATGCGCGCCGATTACGCCGAACTCGCACAGGCCATGAATCTTACCGGTCCCGCCAAGCAGGCGTTCGACAAGTACGTCGCCAGTCGTCAGGAAATCGCCGGCAAGCACTTTGCCTGGCACGAAGCCCGCGACGGCAAGCGCCCGGCCAATCGTGAAGAAGCCATGCGTTTCCGCGCCGAACACATGAAAGTTCGTGCTGACATGCTCGAGCAGATCGCTTCGGCTCGTGAACTGCTTGACAAGAGTCTCACGCCCGAACAGCAGGCCATGATGGACGAGTATGAACCCCGCTACGGAGTGGGTCCGGGTTACGGCCGTGGTATGGGACCCCGTGCCGGCATGAACGGTCCGCGCCACCACTATCGCGGTCATCGCGGTGACTGGGGCTACGGTCCCGGTTGCGGCGGCTACGGTTACGGCCCGGGTTGCGCCGGCGGTCCCGGTTGTGTCTACAACAATGGCCCGCGTTGCGGAGACGGCTGGGGTTGGCATGGTCCCCGCCATGGCTACGGCCAGTATGGTTATGGCCCCGGTTGCCGCTGGTAAGCCTTAAGTTAGAATCCTTTACATGAGGATTCAGGCCCGCACCTCTGACTGCAGTCAATGCAGCAAGTTGGGTGCGGGTTTTTCATTTTTAGGAGCAAGCCACGTGACAAGAAGGTTCGAGAACGTGAGCCTTTTTGACGATACGCCCCCGATGTCCGGCCCCGTTGTTGCCGAGCCGGCCGATCGGGATCTTGTGCGTACGGCGCAGAAGCTGCCGCGCAACATCTATCTGGGAACGTCGAGCTGGAATTTTCCCGGGTGGAGGGGCATCGTTTGGTCGCATGCCTCCGGCTTGTCACAGCTTTCTCAACAGGGGTTGCCCGCATACTCCAAGTATCCGATTTTTCGAACGGTCGGCATTGACAGAGCCTTCTATCGGCCTTTGCAGAAAAATGTTTATGCCGGTTTTGCCGATCAGGTGCCAGATGACTTTCGCTTTCTTGTCAAAGCGCCTCAGATCGTCTGCGACAGTGTGCTGCGTGATCACACGGGCAGGCCCATGCACGCCAATCCCGATTACCTTAACGCCGATCGGGCGCTCGAGGAATTTGTGCTGCCCGCCGTGGAAGGACTTGGAAACAAAGCCGGCGTACTCGTTTTTGAGATGCCCAACATTCCGCGGCACGCCCTGATTGAGCGTCCTGCGCAATACGCAGCCATCGCCACGATGGCGGACTTCTTTTCCCAGATTAAGTCGAGGATGCCGACGCAATCCGTGACGCTTGCCGTCGAAATGCGCACGCGTGTGTTGCTTACGCCGCGCTGGGTAAAGGAAATGGCAAGCACCGGCGTGCGCCCCGTTTTGTCGCTTCATCCTTCGATGCCGAGCATCATGCGTCAAACCGATATGCTGAGGCTTTTTGATGCTCCGGGTGTTGAAGTCGGCCCTTGGCAGGCTGCCGGAGACATCGTTATTCGTTGGTCGCTCGCTGCCGGAGGCACCTACTCGGGACTTAAGCGCGATTGGGCGCCCTTTAACAGGATTCAACAGGAAGACATCGTGGCGCGAGAGGGCATCGTTTGGCTTTTAAAGCTTGCCAAAGCGTCCGGTGTGCGAGCTTTCGTTGTGGCCAATAACAAAGCCGAGGGCTGCGCGCCGCTTACCATGCGCGCCATTGCCGAGAGTTTGACCGGTACCTAACAAAAAAAAGCGAAGCCGGAGTAACCTTACTTCGCTTCAAAGTATTAACGACGAGGACCGCCGCCGGGGCCGCCCGGACCTCCGCCGCCAGGCCCAGGGCCTCCGGGACCACCAGCTGGTCCACCGCCGGGACCGCCGGCGCCGGGGCCGCCGGGAGGCGGACCGGGACGACGATGATGATGCGGACAACCTGTCAAAACCAATGCCGATAAGGCAATGGTTGCTGCCAGTAATGTGCGTCTCTTTTCCATACGTTATTCCTTGTTTGAAACACAGGAGGCATTGGCTTCTCAAAGAGGATACCAAGTTGATTTTACGGGAGATTTTGGCTGATTTTGACGCGATCGGAGGCGAAATTCAGCGTTGCCGACGTTGAATAAAAAACAAAGTGGACTTCCGATTTTATCCAAAGCCAACTTTCGGATTTATCAGGATTCTTTGCTCACAGAGTTCGTTTCTCGAAGGACTGACTGAATTAGGACCAGACACTAATTGGGGCGTTTCTTGCCTCGGGCTCAAAGGTCACCCCTTCGGCGGGAGTACCGATTGTGATCCAGGCAACGAGTTTCTCGGACCGATCCTTACAGAAAGCCGCTTGAAGAATCGGGCTTTCAAGGATGGATCCCGAAAGTGTGATGGCGCCGAACCCTTGAACCTTGAGTGCCAACAGGAACTGCTCCAATGCGGCACCGGCAGAAATCAGGGATTCCGTAGCGTTCCCGTTGGCAGACAGGTTCACCACGAAGGCGACAAGCAAAGGCCCCTTGAAGGCTTTGCTGGCGGCGCGTTCCTGTTTTTCTTCATCGGAGCCCTGCATGGCGGCTGCGCCGCGAAAGAGTTCGGCTAGTTTGTCGCGCTTGATGTCAGGGATGACGACGAAGCGGCAGGGAAAATCGTCGCCATGCACCGGGGCGCGCAGGGCGGCGCGGGCAGCGGTCTCGATCTGATCTTTCGTCGGAAACGGCAGCGTCAGATACTTGGGCTTGAGACTGCGGCGGGTGAGAAGAGCATTTAAAAGTTCGTTGGACATGTCCGGTCCTCTAAAAGTTGTTCTTTGGATTCTAGAACCAACGACCGGCAACAAGGCACACCGGGGGGAACTGTTCGGTTTTGCAAAGAATCCTCTCCGCGGATTCGAATCTAGCGGGGAGTAAGTCGGTTGTTTTCGTGGTTTAGCGTTTATCCGTGAAGCTGCATTAGAACGTACTCATGCCGAACATACTAAAAAAAGCCGCATCCAATGAAGAATGCGGCTTTGAAGGCAACTGTTGAGAAATGACAGTTGCGGACCCTTATATCAGAGGAGACTTAGATTTTTTCCAGGCGCACAGGAATACCGGTACGGCAGTTGCCGGCTGCCCAGTAGTCGTTAAGTGCAGAAACCTTGCCCGGACGCGTTGGGTCATACGGCACCAAGTGGTTGACTGCTACACCTCCGGCGCGAGCTTTGATGCCAGGTAGTTTCTTGCCGTCAACGATGCGGTCTTCCGCGCCATAAGCCCAGTGTCCGTATGCATGAGCAATACAGACTGCACCCGGTGCGACACCTTCGTCGCAGTAGAGAATGCCCTGAGCCGGTGTGCCGTTGGGGCTTACGATGCGAACTTTGTCGCCCTTCTTCAGGCCAAGCTTTTTAGCGGTGGCGGAGTGCACTTGCACGAAGTTCTCGGGAGAGATTTCCGTGCAGTGAGCAAAGGCAACGGAGTAGTTGCTGCGCAAAATGGGCTTAAAGCTGCTCATGAGCAACGGGAAGTCTTTTTTACTCCAATGCTTGCTCCAGCTGTCACCGTTAAAGAAGCGGGGTTCGTCAAGCACGGGCACGCCCGGATAAGGCTTGCCGGAGTAGCAGTGACGAATGGCAGGCATGGCAGGATTGAAGAATTGCAGATACTTGCCGCCGCCGTTGAACATGAAGTTGCCGTTGTAGCGCTCGGGTTCGTCATAGTAACCGCCGCGAGACAGCAAGGCTTCGACCTTGGCGGCCTCAGCTTTGGTCAGACGCGGAGAAACCATCTTCATTGCGCGATCCAGACCGGCAAATTTACGGTCGGAGGCCGTCACCTTGGGCAGGTTTGCGCACTGTTCGGCGACGTTGCTCAAATAGCGTGCATACCAGTCGTCATAGGTAAGCAAATCCGCTTTGCCGCCATCTTTTTTAGCGATAGCTCCCTTGCCGAAGCCCGGAAGCTTCATGGCTGCCGCGCAGTCAAAGAGGAACTCTTCCATGCAGACATGGCGTCCTTTCTTATTGACAACGGTTCGCGGTTCAACGACCGGAACACCTGCCACGACGCAGACATTAAAGTTGCCCCACGTACGGTCGCAAGCGTATTCCTCGTACATGACACGATCAGGGATGATGTAGTCGGCGTAGCAATTCGTCTCATTGATGAAAGCGTCGATTGCGACAAACAGCGGCAAAGACTTGGGATCCTTAACTGCATCAATGACTTTGGAGTTAATGCTTGATGCGCTGTAGAGCACATTACTGCGCCAATTGATGAGAGCCTTGGCAGGATACGGATCCTTGTTGGCCAAAGCTACAAACATCTCCGCAGCATTGCCCGCCACGTAACCCGGGTTCATCGGGTGATACACATGGCTGGCGGGGTAGGGGTTCTTGCCTGCTTTGACCTTTTCTTTGTATTCGGTCGAATCTTCGTAGGGAGCATTGAAGCAGACATTCATGGTGGCTGTTTGTTCAGCAGCCCCGGCAACCTCACCGAGGTTGTAGTTTCCTTCAAAGCCCATGAAGGCGCCGTTGCCGTAGAGGGCGCCGCCCTTGACGTCATGACTGCCCGCGAGCGAATTAAGGATGCAAAGCAACCAGGCGCTCATGATGGCATCAGCACCGTTGTTGCCGGCATTGGAGACGGCGACAACTCGGCGGTTGTGCGAGCAGAACTCCCGTGCAATTTCCTGCATACGTTCAACCGATGCGCCGCATCGCTGAGAGTACTCCTTCATGGAATAGCGAAGGGCCTCTTTACGCAGAAGTTCAAGGCTTGATACGAGACGAACGCTGGAGCCGTCGGTCTTTTTGAAGGAACCGTCCACAAAAAGGTCGGCCGGACCGGCTGTTTCGGCATTGACCAACTTACCGTCGACAGCGACGACGCCTTGGGCATCCTTAGCCAAGCCGAAATCTTTGGCCAGAGCCGGCGTTTGCGTCTTAATGTCAATCAACAGCGTTGCATTGGTCCAGTTGATTTCGCCGTTTTTCTTGGCGCAAGCTTCGTTGGGGTTACGCAGGAAAGACTCCAGATAGAGCTTTTCTTCAAAAATCGTGCGTACCAAACCGTAAAGGAATGCAGTATCGCTGCCGGGAAGAATCGGCTGCCAGCGTGCTTCGGTATTGTTCACAACATTGCCGCGCAAAATGGGGTCAACGCAAACGTATTTCACCTTGCGATCGACTCGTGCATCGGCGACAGCGCGACCAAGACGGTTGATACTTGCTCCGGAAGAGCCCGGCGAAGTGCCCATGAAAATGGCGTATTCGAAATTGTTCCAATCGACATCGCACATACCGGCCGCCACTTCGGGGGCCAAGCCGAGCGAATAGCCAACGCCGACTGCAGCGCCGCAGTAGGCATGTTTGGTGCAAAGATTGACGGAGCCGAAGGCCTGCGTGATGAAGCGACGATAAAAGCCGCCGCGCATGGTGTCTTCTTCGTTAAACGTCGCAAAAAGCTGATTGGCGGCCGTGCCGAATTCAGGGTAGCCTTTGCGAGCGGGCGTTTTTAGGTCGCGGATTTTTCTCAGACCGTCGACATGACCTTCGCCAAACAGATTGCCGCCTTCGACAATTTCCTTTACTGCCTGTTCGTAAGAAATGGTCTTCCACTTGTTTTCACCGCGCTTGCCGGCGCGCTTGAGCACTTGAGTGACTCGTCGCGGATCAGTGATGCTGTCGGGGCCTGATGAACCTTTGCCGCAAACCGTTGCGCGATGTTCCAGGCCTGCATCGCCGGTGAGCATTTCAAACGCTTTTTCAACCGGAGTGTTCAGAGGCAAAGGTTTGCCGCCGGAGACTACCTCGCAGTACGGGTTGCCGGCCACTCTCGTGACCGTATTTGTTTTTTCATCCACACGATAGCGAAGACCGCACATATTGTTGCAGGTAAAGCATCGGGTAAAGCCGACGCGGATGCCGTCACGCACCTGCAACTTGCCGTTGACACGGACGAATTCGGGGGCTGCGGCGTTACCGAAGACGGGTTTTTTGATGTTTTGACTCATGTGAAATCCTCTTAACGCTGCCATTGAATCGGTTTGGTCTGAAGCATGGCCTTATCATCGATGTCATCAGGCAGACCGATGTAGAAGATGTTGGGTTTGGTGCCAAGGTCGGACAACAGAGCGTAAACCTTGTTTTCTTTCACCAGGCGATAAATTTCGCTGTTTTCGTCATTCAGGTCGCCGAATACGCGAGCCTTGCCGATGCAAGTTTCCACGCAAGCCGGCAACAGCCCTTCCTGTAATCGGTGGATGCAGAAATTGCATTTTTCAGGAGCTGTCTTAAATTCGGGATCAGCCTTGCGGGCGCCGTACGGGCAGGCTTTGGTGCAAGCCTGACAGTGGATGCACTTGTTGTAGTCAATGACGACGATGCCGTCTTCGGGACGTTTGTACGTGGCTTTGGCGGGACACACGGCTACGCAGGGCGGGTTGTCGCAATGGTTGCATTGGTGCGGCATCGGCAAGACAGCGCTGCCGAAGGACTTTCCTGTGACCGTGACTTGACTGACGTCGGTTCGGCTGCGGCCGACAGGCGTCTTGTTTTCCATGGCGCAGCTTACGGTGCATGAAAGGCAGCCGGTGCAGCGTCGAACGTCAAAGACCATGGCATAGCGCTTGCCGGGGGTTTTGGCCAAGAGCTGCGCGCTAGGAATCAGGGTAAAAGCCGTTCCTGCCGCCATCATCTCTAGCAGTGAGCGTCGATTGATCAGCATAGTTTTTCTGTGTACGTAGGAGCCGAGCTCCGTCCGAACGAGGATCGTTCGGGCAGAGTTCGGCTGAATTTAGGAGGTAGAGACAGACAAGTTACTTGGAGACCTTGGCGTACCACAGGTTGTGGTTCTGCTTGGCCCAGTTTTCATCGCACTTGCCGTTGATCATGTTCTGCATGCCGCCTTCGCTCATCACTGCGCCCATGAAGATATGGACCACGGTGAAGGCGCCGAGCACGACAGCACTGATGATGTGGATGATCAGAGCCAGCAATGCGCCGTTCTTATCCACTCCGCCGAAAAGATCCGGATAGAGCATCATCAGGCCTGTGACAATCAAGGCCAGGCCGAAGATGAAGACGGTCCAGAAATAAGCCTTCTCACCGGCGTTGGCAAAACCAGCATCCGGATGCTTGGCTTTACCGCCGAAGTTGATGTACCCACCGAGGCAGGCAAACCATTTGGCGTCGCAGCTTTCAGGGAACTGACGAGCAGCCCATTTGATCATGATGATCACGGCGCCGACGATGAAGGGGAAGGCGAAGAAGTTATGGAACATCACGCTTGCATCCACAAAGGAGGCAAAGTGCGTCGGGCTCATCAGAGGCTCGAGCCAGAAGCGGCCGGCACCGATGACCAATCCCGAAAGAATCAGGATCAGGCAGGGAATGGCGGCAAGCCAGTGCAGAGCCACATCAAGCGGAGACCAGCGGTTGATCAGTTTTCCGGAAAAGCCGTTTTCAAGCTTTGCCCGGCCATTGAAGATCACGAAAATCGTGAAGAGAATGGCGACGAGAACAACGCTCATGAAAATGACGTTGCCGATCGTTGCAGCCGATTGAACGAAGGAAAGGTAACCTTCGCTAACGCCTTCGGGCAGATAGGTCTTGGTGTAAGCCGGGTTGCTGGCGTAGCCCAACAATTGAGGAATGTCGTTGTTGACAACATGCTCCTGGACTTGCATCCAAAACTCGGGCTGGTGCACGGCGGTCTCTTCGGCAGCGGCGGCCGCCGTCGTGAGGGTCATGCCGGAAAGGAAAGCCAATTTTTTCATATCGAATCCTTTGTCCCGTGAAGGGAACGGGGAGGTTGAACGACAGCAGTCGTCTCTTCCCCTGACATGGTGTTGCTAAGTGCAATGTCCTTGTGCTGAACCGTGAGCAGTTCGGAAAGCGCCTGCGCCCAAGCGCGCCAGAACGGATGTCTGGCATCCTGCTGCATGGCTTCGAGGAACTTCCCGGCCCAGTGGCCGAGATGTTCAGCCCAGAAGCGAGATGCCGCTTCTCTGAGCAGTTCGGCTTCCTGCGTTTTGCCTTCTTTTTCGTAGGCTGACGCAAAAGCATGCGTGGCGTAACAGAACTCCAGTTCATAGCCGAAGAAGTCAACGGGCTCGTTCATGTCGCCGACAGCGAGTCCGATTTCTTCATAGGAGTACTGAACGGCGGCGCTAAAACGATTGTTCAGCACACGTCTTCCGGTACGCCAGACGCTTTCGTAGGGCGGCACGGTCAGTCGATAAGGACCAATGCACATACGATTGAATTCCGCTTCGGCTTCGTCGGTGTCGCTCGCGGCCTGAGCGCACGCCAGTGCAAGGTCTTTGCGGTCGTATTTCTGAGCCCAGATTCCGAGCTCTTCATAGACCGAGGCCTTGGCAGGATGAAAGACGGGCTCTTTGAACAGCTTCAGAGCCGACACAAACGAATCGATCTGCGAGACAGTCATCAACGACGCTCCCTGATGATGATCATGTTGGGTTCATTGATGCCGTTCTTGTAGCCGATGCCGGAGCGCGAGGCAGATTTCCTGCTCGCGAGCACCTGAGCGATATTGCCGGCTTCAAGACACTTCACCGGGCAGCCGTCGACGCAAGCCGGGTTCAGACCCGCATCAAGCAGCTCAACGCAGAGGTTGCACTTGGCAGCCTTGCCGTCGAGCTTGCTGATGACGATTGCGTCATAGGGGCAAGCGCTCTTGCAGAGACCGCAGCCCGTGCAACGGTTGCGATCAAGCACCACGATGCCGTCGGGACGTTTCGTAAAGCAGTTGGCCGGACAAACCGCCATGCAGCTCGGATTGGTGCAATGCATGCAGGCGTGCGAGAGCCACACGTCGCGGACTCGACCCTCAGCGTCCTTGACCTCATAGAGATCAACCTTGCGGAAGCGAACGTCTTCAGGCAATTCGTTATGAATTTGGCAGGCTACCGTGCATCCGCCGCAACCGACGCAGTTTTCCTGGCGGAAGATGAAGCCTTTTTGCAGTTTATTTGTCATGGTCTATCCTCCTTCAGGCCTTTTCCACGTTCACGCGGGTGGAATGGTATGCAGAGCATCCACCCATATCGGTCAGACGCGAAGTCGTCAGCGTATTGGTGTTGTTCTTGCCGTAAGGATTGGTGCTGCGCCAATTGCACTTGGCGGTACGAACAACGCCGGGTCCGACGCGTGTAGACACACGTGCGATGAAATAAGCTTCGCCGCGCTGGTTGGTCAAACGAACTCGATCGCCCATCTTGATGCCGAGTTTCTGGGCATCTTCCGGACTGATTTCGCATTCGTAAGCGTTAAATGCGCGGATGTACTTCACGTTGTAGAAGGAGGAATTGACACGCTGCGGAATACCGGGAGAGAGCAGACGGAACGGAAGTTTCTTCTCAACTTCGGGCATATCGTCTTCGCACAGGCCCAGATCGATGACCGGATCGAAACCGGCGCGCTTCATCATTTCGGAATAAAGCTCGATCTTGCCGGATTCAGTGCCGCACTTGCCGCCGGAGCGTACGGGAACGCTGGAGGGATAAGGCAGCTTGATCCACTTTTCCTTCTGCAGGCGTTCGAGGGTGATGCCCTGATACCAAGGTGCCTTGGTATTGAGCAGCTGGCGCATGATGTCAAAGGACGTATCCTTGAAGGCCTGGTCCTTGAAGCCCATGCGGCGGCCCCATTCGGCAAAGAAGTCCCAGTTGGGCATGGATTCGCCGACCGGTTCGATGACTTTCTCGCAAATCTGCAGGAACCAGCCGTGGTAGTCGCCGATGATGTCGTCCGTTTCAAACTGCGTGGAGGCAGGAAGAACCAAGTCGCAGTATTCCATGCTGTCGGTCATGATCATGTCGAAGCCAACGACGTAAAGATCGTCGCGCTTGAGATTTTCGATGACCTGATTGACGTTGGGCGAAACGGCGACCGGATTCCCGTTGTAGAAGAAGAACAGATGAATCGGCTTGATCGGCTGCGGTGGCGTCGTGTGATTGTCGATCAAGTTCTGGCTTGTCGGATTCTTTGCCTTCAATGCCTGATCCAGGTCGGTCATGTTGACATGTTGTTCCTTGCCGGTCAGGAAGTAGTTGCCGCGACCGTCAAAGTTGTTCATGCCGGTGATACTGCGGACATTGTCATAAATAATGCCGGCATTGGGACGGTCAAACATGCCGCGAAGAGCGTGCATGATGGCGATGGCGCGAGTCATGCGGGCGCCGTTGTAGTTGCGCTGCATGCCATAGCCGCCGCGGATGATGCAGTTCTTGGACTTGCCGTAGAGGGCGGCAAACTTTTCGATTTCGGCGCGTTTGCAGCCGGTGACGCGCTCAATGTCTTCCCATTTGACGGAGTTGACCTTTTCGAAAACCTTGTCGGCGCCGATACAGCACTTGTCCAGGAATTCGTGATCAATGGTTTCGTCGTGAGCGATCAAATACTTCATGACACCGGTCGCAACCCAAGCGTCACTACCCGGGTAGTTCTGCAGGTAGACGTCGGCTTGCGAGCAAATCGGCGTGCGGTTCGGGTTGACCGCAAGCACAACACCGCCCTTGTCACGCATTTGATTGATAAGCTTGATGCCGTGCACGTTGGAGACGGTTTCGTTGAAGCCCCAGCTGATGTAGCAGTCGCAATTCGGGATTTCATCGGGATCGGGACCGTCAGTCGTACCCTGAACGGAACCGTAACCCCAGACACCGGCTTCCGTGCACACCAGGCGATCCAGATAGCTGGCGCCTAGGCGGTTAAAGAAGCGTTCGCCGGAAGCGTGCATGCCGATGGCGCCGTAGTTGCCCGAGTAGGAATAGGGCAGAACGGCTTCAGGACCATATTTGGCAACGACTTCCTTAGTCTTGGTAATGAGTTTGGCCCATGCTTCTTCCCAAGTGATGCGGCGCCACTTGTGCGAACCCTTTTCGCCGATGCGTTCCATCGGGTGAAGAATGCGATCCGGGGCATAGGTGTACTCAACATAGGTCAGCCCCTTTACGCAGGGACAAGTTCCTGTCTTGGCTTGCTTTTCAGCGCCGCTTACGTAAGTCATGCGGCCGTCTTGAACGCGGAATTTCATCAAGCAGCGGTCAGCACAGTTGCGCAAGCAACTGTGGTACTTGACCGTACCAGCACGCTTGTTGAGCAGTTCGGGTTTGGCGCCCAGAGAGTTCATCGCATGCGCAGTTTCGGGGATAAGCCCCGAGAGGCTGCCGACGACGGCCATAGCGCCAGTGCCTTGCAGCAGTGTACGGCGGGAAATGCTCGGCATTGTTTTTCTCCTGGTAAATGATCTCCGTCTTGATTTACGGAGTATTTGTGCCGTGGAGCCGCATTTGGGGAAGTTGCGGTATCACGGTCCTTTGTTGTTGCTTTCTGAGGGGATTCAATGGTTTTATGACTTGGGATGTATCTCCTTTGAATTGGCTTGCAAGGCCAATTTCCAGTCTTCAGCCAGTCCGTCGACGAGTTGCCGAAGAACCCACTGAAACACCGGCGACTGGTTGGTGTGGCCGTAAGCGATATAGTTGCCGATGGGTTTGACTGCGCTGCGCAGTTTGCGGATGCGAGTCAAGATCGGAGTCGGAAGTTTGATGTAGTCCAAGCCCGTAACGGTGTTGGCGAAACGAAGCGTGAATTGGTTGCAGATGACCGCAACGGAATCGGATGAGGCAATCAACTGAAAAGCCGAGGCAACGGATTCCGTATAGGCGCGTACGCACATATTCGATCCGACCTCATGGCAAATGTCGACCAGCAGAGGACTGCTGTTGTCTCGGTAATTGTCGATTTCAACAAGCGGATAGCAGGACAAATCCGAGGCGCTGAAGTCGCCTGACAAAAGCGGATGTCCTTTGCGGCACAGCAAAAAGATGTCTCCCGTTTGCGAGAAACATTCAAAATTCAGACGGTTGTCGTTAAAACCTTCGTACACGACGGCGTAGTCAACCGTTCCGTTCAAAAGCTCATTGACGCAATCGTAAGTAAGCGCGCTTACATGAAAATGCATGCGCGGAGCCAACGGCTGAATGCGGGTTTGAATGACTCGCTGTACGGCGTAATTGAATTCGTCGTAAGCGCGAATTTCGATACTTCCCGTGCAAGTCGCCGGTAAAAAGCGCGTGTAACGCGTGTCAATTTTCCGCAGGATGGAAACAATGTCGCTCGTCGGAGAGGCAAGTTCGTGTGCCTTATTTGTCGGCACAAAACCATTGGCCGTGCGAACAAATAAAACGTCGTCAAAAACTGAACGTGCGGCAGCCAGAGCCCGACTGACAGTCGAGTTCGTAACACCGAGCTCCGCGGCGGCCAAGCTCGCGCTCTTGTGCTTGTATACAGCCAAGAAAATCTTGAGTTGCTGGACGGTGAGTTGGTCGACGGACATAAGGTTTATCCATTAAGAGTTAAGTCGAATATAGCAGTGAGGGTGGATGCTCCCGCCCTGAAAATATTGATGAAAATCAAAGTCAACAAAATTGCAATGAGGTAAATTTTCGTTTTTTGAAAAACGAAATTAGCTTTGAAATCAATATGTTAGGCGAGAAAGAAAAGGATCATCAAATGATCTTTTTTATGGCTGAGGAAGATCGAAAAGGCGTAAAAGATCGGCTCTGACGACCGCTATTTTTTAATGTAATAGCGAAATGGGGAAAATTACGCTCTTTTTGGGAAATGAGAGAGCGGTGAAGTGAGATCAGGCAGGAAGTTCGAAGATGTTTGGACGATAAGCCGCATCCCGTTTTTGGTTGGGAACCAAAAGCTTAAGTGTTGGAAGGTGTTTTTCGGCACCGGCAACAAAGTAGGTGCAACGGAAAATATCGCTGGAAGACGAGTTTAACAGACCGGCTTTTTGAAGTCGCATGCGTACGACACGTGCAACGGGTTTGCCCGGTTCCAACAGTTCCACTTCGGGCCCCATGATTTCCGAGATTGCTCCGGAAAGAAACGGGTAGTGCGTACAGCCGAGCACGAGTTTGTCCGCACCTGCATTTTTGATGGGTGTCAGGTATTTGAGAAGAAGTTCTCGCGTGGTTTCGCTGTTGAAGTCTCCGCGCTCCACGCACTCCATCAATCCGGGAGCGGCTACGGTCACCACTTTGACGTTGCCCGCAAAGCGCCTTAAGAGTGACAGATAGCGCGCGCTTTCCGTGGTTCTGCGGGTGGCGATGACGCCTATGACGCCGGTTCGGGTTTGAGCGGCGGCAGGCTTGACCGCCGGTTCGATTCCGATGATCGGAATCGATAACTCCTTGCGCAAAATGTCGGCGGCTGCGGCCGTTGCCGTGTTGCACGCCAGCACCACTGCCTTGGCCTGCTTTCGTAAAAGAAAATGCACGATGGCACGCGTGCGCTCCACGATGAAACTTTCGGGTTTGTCGCCCCAAGGCGTGTGGGCACAGTCGGCGCAGTAGAGGAACTGCTCGTTGGGCAGTTCCTCACGCAGCGCTTTCAGAACGGAAAGCCCGCCCAAGCCGGAGTCGAGAACACCGATCGGATCGCGTGCCGCAGGCATGACGGGTTACGGCTTGGTCTTGTCGGCTGCGGCGCGGCCGAGACGGTCATTGACGGCAGCCCATGCGGGATCCGAGGGCGGAGCCTGCACTAGGATTTTCTTGGCGCCGCATGCGTCCAGATCGTGCATGGCTGCATAGAGAACGTGTGCGTAACCGGCGACATCACCGGGCGCCACGATGCAGCGGCGAGCCTTGGTCTGCACTTTCTGCGCAAGTTCGCTTTGGCCGCACATCAAAAAGGCGGTTTCTTCGAGAGCAATGTCTTCGAGGTGCGCTTCCAGTTCTTCCGTGGGCACGATTTGCAGCTTTGTCTGCGGCGCATAGTGACTCTTGAGTCGCCCGGAAACGCGCGGTGCGTTTTCTCCGGCATCAAGTACCTCAAAACCGAGCTTCTCGGAGAGCATGGCGGCGGTCACGGCGCCGTGACGCAAAATGGTGGGCCTTTCCGAGGTGAGGTTCACAATGGTCGACTCGACACCGACTTCGCATTCGCCGCCGTCAAGGATCATGTCGAGCTTGCCTGCGGGCTTAACGCCCAGATCATCGGCCACGTGCTTGGCGTTGGTCGGAGAAATGCGGCCGAACGTGTTGGCCGAAGGCGCCGTCACGGCCTTGTTTGTGGTGCCGGCAAAGCGCTTCAAAAGCGCACGCATCACCGGGTGAGAAGGGCAGCGGATGGCCACGGTGTCCTGACCGCCGGTGACGGCGTCGTTGACACGATCGCTCTTTTTGAAGACCAGCGTAAGAGGTCCCGGCCAGAATGCATCTGTGAGCGTCTTGGTGCACTCGGGAATTTCCGAGACCCAGGCCGACAGTGCTTCAAAGCCCGTCACGTGCACAATCAAAGGATGATCGGCAGGGCGGCCTTTGGCCGTAAAGGTGCTGCGCACGGCCGTCGGGTTGTCGGCGTCTGCCGCCAGTCCGTAGACGGTTTCCGTCGGGACGGCAACGAGACCTCCCGCAGCAAGCACCTGCGCCGCTTTTTCGATGTCTTGCAGCGTTTTGTCCGAAAGCGTTGTTTCCGTGGCCATTTCGCGTCTTCTCCGTTACAGAGGTTCGGGAAGACCCAGAACCGAAGCGGCACGCTTGGCGCGCGAAAGTGCTTCTTCCTGTGTGGCGCCGAGCACCGTTACGTGGCCCATCTTGCGGGCGCGGCGAGCTTCGGCCTTGCCGTAGAGATGCAGCTTGACGCCTTCGATTTTGAGAAGTTCTGCCCAGTTGGGTTCGCGGTGATTGTCGTTTTCGTCAAACCACAGGTCGCCCAGCAGGTTGAGCATCACACCGTGGCACAGCGCCGACGTGTCGCCCAAGGGCAGACCGGCCATGGCGCGAACCTGCTGCTCGAACTGGCTGGTGACGGCCGCTTCGATCGTGACGTGACCGGAATTGTGCGGACGCGGAGCCATTTCGTTTGCCGAAACCGAACCGTCGGTGAGGACGAAGAATTCAATGCACAAAACGCCCTTGTACTGAAGCGTTTCGGCAATACGTGCGGCGTAGTCGCGCACCTTTTGGCTCACCTCGTCGGTTACTCGGGCCGGGAAAACGGTTGTGGCGAGAATGCCGTTGCGGTGCACGTTTTCAAACAAGGGAAACGTGACGGTCTCACCGGTGAGCGAACGCACGACGATCACCGAGACTTCTTTTGCAAGCGAAAGCTTCTTTTCGAGGATGCACACGCGGTTGCCGAGTTCGGCAAAGGCGGCCTTGGTTTCGGCGATGTTGTTGACGCTTCTCTGGCCTTTGCCGTCGTAGCCCATGCGGGCGGTCTTCAGAATTGCCGGGAAAAGCGATGCGTCCAGGGAGTCCGCGTCGTCGGCCGACAACAGCGCGGCGTGGGGTGCCACGGGGACGCCCGCAACGCTTTGCAAGAAGGTCTTTTCATCGATGCGATCCTGGGCGATTGCCACGGCGTGGGAGGCCGGAGCCGTGACGCAGGCGCCGTCGGCTGCCAAGGCGCTCAGCACTTCGGCGGGCACGTTTTCAAACTCGGTGGTGACGGCCGCCGTCGTTTGACGCAGCTCTTCAATGGCCTTCTTGTCGGTGTAGGCGGCGTCAATGTGATAGGCACTCACCTCCGAAGCGGGGCATTCGCCCTTTTCGAGCACTTTGACTTTGTAGCCCATGCTTGCGGCGGCTTGCGCAAACATGCGGCCGAGCTGGCCGCCGCCGAGAAGACCGAGAACGGAGCCGGGGGGAAGAGGAAAATTGGCTTGCATACAAACGATGGCAGTGGAAAGTGTTTGATTAGAGAGCGGGCAAAGTCATGTTGCGGGCTTTTTCGTTCTGTGCCTTACGGAAGGCCTGCAGCTTGGCGTAAAGCGCCTCATCGGTGACCGCAAGGATGCTCACGGCGTAGAGTGCGGCATTGGCGGCGCCGGCTTCACCGATTGCAAATGTTGCCACGGGAACGCCCTTGGGCATCTGAACGATCGAAAGAAGGCTGTCTTCGCCGCGCAGGTACTTGGAAGGAACGGGAACGCCCAGAACGGGAACGACGCACTTGGCGGCAATCATGCCCGGAAGGTGAGCAGCTCCGCCTGCACCGGCGATGATGCACTTGATGCCGCGTTCCTTGGCGGTTTCGGCGTATTCGAACATCTCGTCGGGCATGCGGTGGGCGCTCACGACGCGGGCTTCATAGGCAACGCCCATGTCCTTGAGAACGAGAGCAGCATTCTGCATCACGGCCCAGTCGGAGTCCGAGCCCATCACGATGCCCACAACGGGCTTTTGCGCAGTGTTTTCAGTCATGACAAAAATTCTTTCGAGATCAATAAAGCAAAGGTGCGCTCAGGCTTTGGCAAGCCCGGGCGCACGATCAAAGACGGTTAAAAAATCCGGATATCGAAATTATTCAACATCTTTACCGGAGAGCTTCACCAGCGCTTCGCGGTACTTGGCAGCCGTCTTTTCGATGATTTCAGCGGGCGGCACCGGAGCGGGCGGCGTCTTGTCCCACGTCTGAGTTTCAAGCCAGTCGCGGATGAACTGCTTGTCGTAAGAGGGAGGCGACATGCCGACTTCGTAGCTTTCGGCCGGCCAGAAGCGCGAGCTGTCGGGCGTGAGGACTTCGTCCATGAGGCACACCTGACCGTTTTCGTCCAGACCGAATTCAAACTTCGTGTCGGCAATGATGATGCCCTTTGTGGCGGCGAAGTCGGCGGCCTTCTTGTAGAGCGAGATCGTGAGGTCGCGCAACTGCGTGGCAATCGATTCGCCGTAGAGCTCGACGACCTTTTCAAAGCTGATGTTTTCGTCGTGAGTGCCCACTTCGGCTTTGGCTGCCGGCGTGAAGATTGGTTCGGGCAGCTTTTCGGCCTGCTTGAGACCTTCGGGCAGTTTGATGCCGCACACGCAGCCGGTGGCCTGGTAATCCTTCCAGCCGCCGCCGATGATGTAACCGCGGGCAACGCATTCGATGAGGATGGGCTTTAAGCGCTTGACGACCATGGCACGGCCGCGGACCTGTTCGCGCTCATCTTCGGCGACGACCGTTTCGGGATCGATGCCGGTGAGCTGCGTGGGCATGCCTTCGGCAAGTTTTTCAAACCAGAAGTTGGTCAAAGCCGTGAGCACCTTGCCCTTCTTGGGAATCGGTACGGAAAGGATGACGTCAAAGGCGCTGATGCGGTCGGTGGCGATCATCAAGAGCTTGTCTTCGCCGACGGCATAGCACTCACGCACTTTGCCGCGGTAGACCAGAGGAAGGCTCTTGATGGAGGTCTGCATGATATCGGGCATGTCCGATTGTCTCCGTCAAGGAAAATGAAAATCGACGCACGGTGATCGCGAGCTTGAAGTCGCATCCAAGCCCGTGGAATGAACCGCACTGTAGCCGCTTAATTTTAAGCGCAAAGCGCTCTTCTCGCTTACATAAAAGTGCGCATTCGCTCAGTTTTTCTTTTTTTCAGGAAAAAGCTTCGAAATTCCTTTGACAAGACTGCCGACCAAAACGGCCGAAATCAGTGTGCCTTCGCGGATGCCGACAATTTCATTCAAAACGAAAAAGCCCAAAACGGCGGCCGACAAAACGAGAAAGCAGTCGAAAAACACCTTGATGCTTCCGAAGGCTTTCCGAGTCACCACAGAAATGGCGAGCACTGCGCCTTCGCCCGGCTGAACCAAAGTTTTAGACCTCACTTGAAGAAAGATGCCGGCCGCAAGCCATACATTTCCGATCAAACTCATGCAAAGTCCCGTGAACCAGGTCGTCGGAGCAAAAGGCTTGACGAGAGCCATGCTGAGGTCAATGAAAGCGCCGAAAACCAGCACGGCTGGAATTTGCAGGATATTCCATTTGGGCATGGACTTACCCAACAGCAGCACCTCTGTTACGTAAAAGACGAGGTTGATCAGAAACGTGGTCGTTCCGAAAGAAAGACCGGTAATGGCTGTCAGTGTCCAAGGCACCGAACTTATCGGTGTTGTTCCTAACCCGGAAAGCGTGGTGAGCGCGATGCCGATAGAGGCTGCTGCGGTGCCAATCAACAGCATGCCGATGCGAAACGGCAGATGTTGACGATTGGTTTGTATGGAGGTGTTTGTGTCAGTTGTATCTGGTTTGTTCGTAGTCAAAATTCGCTGCTCCAAGTGCGTTGGCATTGTACGCTTGAGCCGGGCTTTCTCGATATGTAAATTAGTAATTTCAGATTGACTCAATTTATTCCGACAACATAATGGTGTCGGCGCCCGACCCGAAGGAGAATTCGATGTACGAGAATTTCTTTGCCCGCAAAGAAGAACTCAAAGAGTTCCGTGCGTTCTTCCGAGACGATGAGTCGAATCTGGCTCTGCTTTACGGTCGAAAAGGCGTGGGCAAGAGCGCGTTGTTGAGCCGTGCGCTTTTGGTTGAACACTGCCATTACGTCTATTTGGTCTGTACCCAAACAAACGAGCAGACGCATCTTGACCAGCTTCGCGCCTTGGGAGCGCAGGCTCTGAAACAGCCGACGCTGGAGGCTGATCGTTTGGAGGATGTGCTCGATACTTTGGCCGAACATGCACAGAACATACAGATGGTCGTTGTGCTGGGTGAATATCCGCGCTTGCGTGAGGTGGTGCCGGAATGTGACAAGCGCCTTCAGGAGGTTGTCGATCGTTGGAGAGGTCAATCGAAATTCAAGCTCGTGTTGATCGGCTCGACCATGTCCGTCATGAAGGACCTGACAAAGCCCATGAGTCCGTTTTACGGCCGTTGCTCTTTGATCATGAAGCTTGAGCCGCTCAACTATCTGGAAGCGGCCGAGTTTTACCAGGACATGCGGTTGGAAGACAAGCTACGGCTCTTTAGCGTTTTCGGCGGCATGCCGGCGTATATCCGCATGATTGATCCGAAACAAAGTGCCGAGGAAAACATCCAAAGCCTCCTGATCTCGCACGCAAACGTCATTGACAACGAAATAACGTTGATGTTGAGTTCGGAATTCTCAAAGCTCAACAATGTCAATCTGGTATTGACGGCGCTGGCCAAAGGCATCGGAAAGTTCACGGACATTCTGAACGCGACAAAGATTGCCAAGAGTCCGACGCTTGCCGACTGTTTGGCGCGCTTGACGGCCATGGGACTGGTTGTCAAAGATGCGCCGATCAACGACGAACGAAACAAACGGCGCGTGATCTACCGTATCGCCGATCCGATGACGGCCTTCTACTACCGCTTCGTGTTTCCCAAGAAGTCTTTGCTGCAGATCTACCATTACTGGAATTTTTTCGAGGATTTTGTCAAGGCCGATTTTGAGAACGAATATATGCCGCTTGCTTTGGAAGAGGTCGTCCGCCAGTTCCTGACGCTTCGCAACAAGGCTGGCGTCATAGATCCTCCGCTTACCCGCATGGGCCGCTACGTCTACCAACTGCCCAGCATGCGTCGGCCGCGAGAAATTCGTTTTGTGACCGAGGATCAAAACGGTTATTGCTACTACGATCTGTCGTTCAAGCCGAAGGAAATGAAGGTTGAGAGCGTTGTTCGCACTATCGAGCAAGTGAAAGCATCGCCTTTGGATGCACGACGTTTCGTGTTCTTTGTTCGGAAACGAGAATATTGGTACGACTACCGATTGGATGAGGTGTCTGTTGAGCAACACACCGTTCACGAGTTCTATACAAAGATGCAGTGACCGAACCTCAAGCTGACGAATTGCATAAAACCTTGTAGGAGGAATTCAATAATAAATTTGGGTTAAATCAGGCCTTTGGCAATTAACTTGTCAAGCGACCAATTCCTTTATTGCGGCATTCTTTATCTCCGATACAGTAAGAAAACTTGGCTCGGAAAGCCAGATAAAACAACGATTCGGAGCCTTCCTCGGGGCCGAAAAAAGCTTTCCAGTGCCGGAACAAAAAAACTCGAACAAAAGGGAGAACTCCATGGCTAGTTCGCAAGCCGTGCGGCAGGAGGCTGCCGCAAAAGGCCTGTATCGTCCGGATGCCGAGCACGACGCCTGCGGTGTCGGCTTTGTGGCCAATATCAAGGGACATGTATCGCACAAGATCATTGAAGATGCTTTGCTCATCCTTCACAACCTTGATCATCGCGGCGCCGTCGGTGCCGATCCCCTGTGCGGTGACGGTGCGGGCATTCTGATTCAGATTCCGGATGCGTTTTATCGTGAAGAAATGGCAGCGCTCGGAGTCAAACTCCCGGCGCCCGGCGACTATGGCGTCGGCATGATCTTTCTGCCGAGGGAGCCCGCCTCCCGCCAAGCCTGTGAGCAGGAGCTCGAACGCATGGTCAAAAAGGAAGGCCAGGTGGTGCTCGGCTGGCGCGACGTGCCCGTGGATCAAACGATGGAAATGAGCCCGACGGTGCGGGCCTCCGAACCCGTCATTCGTCAGATCTTTATCGGTCGCGGCCCCGACGTGATGGTTCAGGATGCCCTCGAGCGCAAGCTTTATGTGATTCGCAAGAGTGCTTCGCATCGAATCCAGTCGCTGAAACTCAAACACGGCGGCGAGTATTTCGTACCCTCGATGAGTACGCGCACCGTGGTCTACAAAGGTTTGCTTTTGGCCGATCAGGTCGGACGCTACTACAGGGATTTGCAAAACCCTGCTTGCAAGAGCGCCGTTGCCGTCGTGCATCAGCGCTTTTCCACCAATACGTTTCCGGCCTGGGCCTTGGCTCATCCGTATCGCTACATCGCACACAACGGCGAAATCAATACCGTCAAGGGAAATTACAACTGGATTCGCGCTCGGGAAAACGTCTGGAAGTCGGCCGTTTTGGGAGACGACGTCAAAAAGCTTGTGCCGCTTATCTATGAAGGCCAATCCGATACGGCCAGCCTGGACAACGCCGTTGAGCTGCTCGTAATGGCGGGCTATTCGCTGTCGCAGGCCATGATGATGCTGGTGCCGGAGGCGTGGGAACGCTCTGAGACGATGGATGCCGATCGGCAAGCGTTCTACGCCTACCATGCTCCGATGATGGAAGCCTGGGACGGGCCGGCGGCGTTGGTCTTTACGAACGGCGTGCAGATCGGTGCCATGCTTGATCGCAACGGTCTGCGGCCGGCGCGCTACATCGAAACGGAAGACGACACGGTGGTGTTGGCCTCTGAAGTGGGCGTATTGCCTATTCCGGAAGGTCGCGTCCGCCGCAAATGGCGCATTGAGCCGGGCAAAATGCTCTTTATCGATACGGTGCAGGGCCGCATCATTTCCGACGAAGAAATCAAGAATCAGGTGGCGCTCGACAAGCCTTATCGAGAGTGGGTGGAGCGACTCAATCTGCGTTTGGCTGATCTCAGCGCCGATGAAGAGTCAACCGCTCAAGCGCCGATGGCCGACGACCGATTGGCAGAGCTGCAGCGCGTATTCGGGATGACGCAGGAAGACGTAGACGTCGTTCTGATGCCGATGGCAACCAAGGGAATGGAGCCTACCGGGTCTATGGGAAACGACGCGGCTCTTCCGGTTCTTTCTCAAAAAACGCAGTCGTTTTTTGCCTACTTCAAACAGCTCTTTGCGCAGGTCACCAATCCGCCGATCGACCCGATCCGAGAAGAGTTGGTGACAAGCCTCATGAGCTTCATCGGTCCCAAGCCCAATCTCCTGGATGTCAACAACGTCAACCCGCCGCGGCGAATTGAAATTTTTCAGCCGGTGCTTGTTGAAAACGATATGGCCAAGCTGCGCACGATCGACGAGCACACGGCAGGAAAATTCCGCAGCTTCGAGATTGACATCACCTACCCGGCCGCCTGGGGCGACAGCGGCGTGGAGGCGCATCTGGCAAGTCTCTGCGCGCAGGCAGTCGATGCGATCGGCGAGGGCTACAACATCCTTATTCTGAGCGACGAAAACGTGAGCCGCGAGCGCGTGGCCGTTCCGGTTCTTCTGGCTTTAAGCGCGCTGCATCAGCATCTCATCCGGGAAGGATTGCGCACAAATACGGGTCTGATCGTGCACTCGGGGACGGTTTTCGAGACACATGACTTTGCGCTGCTTTTGGGGTACGGCGCCGAAGCTGTGCATCCGTATCTGAGTTTGGCACTGATCCGCAAGGCGGCTCCCTTGGCAGGGCTTTCGCCCGAAGATGCGGTGTCGCATTACGTCAAGGCCGTCGGCAAGGGACTCACCAAAGTAATGGCCAAGATGGGCATCTGCACGGTCATGAGCTACCGCGGAGCCCGCATTTTTGAAGTTGTCGGCCTTAACAGCGAGTTTGTGGACCGTTATTTTCACGGTACGCCGTCCAAAATCGAAGGTTTGGGGTTGTTTGATGTCATGCGGGAGGCGGTTAAGCGGCACGACGCAGCCTACGCCAAACGCATGCCGATCAAGGCGCAATTGGATTCTGGCGGCCAATACGCTTGGCGTGCCGACGGCGAAGAGCATATGTGGACGCCCGAGGCTATCGTCAAGCTGCAGAGAGCGGCTCGCCAGAAGAACTATCAGACCTACAAGGAGTACGCATCAATCATCAACGATCAGAGCCGTCGGCAGATGACGCTGCGCGGTTTGTTGCGTTTTAAGACGGAAAACTGCGCACCGGTTCCGATTGATGAGGTGGAGCCCGCCAAGGACATCGTCAAGCGTTTTGCGACGGGCGCGATGAGCATGGGCTCCATTTCTGCGGAGGCTCATGCGACGCTTGCCGTTGCCATGAATCGCATTGGCGGCAAGAGCAACACCGGCGAAGGCGGTGAAGATCCGAAACGCTATGAGGCCGAACTCAAGGCGGGACACTCCGTTGTCAAAAAAGGCATGACGGTTGCCGACGTTCTCGGACACGACCGCATTGTGGCCGACATCGAGCTCGAAGACGGTGACAGTCTGCGCTCGCGCATCAAGCAGGTGGCAAGCGGTCGCTTCGGCGTGACTGAGCAATATCTGGCTAGTGCCGATCAGATTCAGATCAAGATGGCTCAAGGCGCCAAGCCCGGTGAAGGAGGACAACTTCCCGGACACAAGGTGACCGAATACATTGCCGAACTGCGCTATTCGGTGCCCGGCGAGGGATTGATTTCTCCGCCGCCGCACCACGACATCTATTCGATCGAAGATCTGGCGCAGCTCATCCATGACCTCAAGTGCGCCAACGACAAGGCCGACATTTCGGTCAAGCTCGTGAGCGAAACGGGCGTGGGAACGGTGGCCGCAGGCGTTGCCAAAGCCAAGGCCGACCATATTGTCATTGCCGGACACGACGGCGGTACGGGCGCAAGCCCCGTTTCCTCCGTCAAGCATGCCGGAAGCTGCTGGGAGGTGGGATTGGCCGAAACGCAGCAGACGCTTGTCGTCAACAAGCTGCGCGAGCGCGTGGTGCTGCAGGTCGACGGACAGATCAAGACCGGGCGCGACGTGGTGATCGGGGCCATGCTAGGCGCCGACGAGTTCGGGTTTGCCACGGCGCCTTTGGTGGTCGAAGGCTGCCTGATGATGCGCCAGTGCCATCTCAACACGTGTCCTGTCGGCATTGCCACGCAGGATCCTCAATTGAGGAAACGCTTCAAAGGGCAGCCCTCGCATGTGGTCAACTACTTCTTTTTCGTGGCCCAAGAGGTGCGTGAAATCATGGCGCAGCTGGGTGTTCGACGGTTTGAAGAGTTGATCGGACGCAGTGACCTTCTGGAGCAGCGAGACGACATTGACAACTGGAAGGCTCAAGGCGTCGATCTTGCACGAGTGCTGTACAGGCCGCAGAGCCGTCCTGAGGAACGGCGCCATCGTTTGGCCCAAAAGCATGATCTCGAAAAGAGTCTGGACGCACAAATTCTTGCCGAAATTGATCGGCACATCCGGCAAGGTCAGGCTGTTCGTAAAACCTACGCCATACGCAATATCAACCGTACGGTAGGCACGCAGATTGCGCACGCAATCGTTGATCTGTACGGCGCACAGGGGTTGGCCGACGATACGGTGCACTTGACGTTTAAAGGGACGGCCGGTCAGTCGTTCGGGGCCTTTGCGGTACCCGGCATGACGATGGTGCTCGAAGGCGACGCCAACGACTATGTCGGCAAAGGGCTCTCGGGCGGCCGCATCATCGTGAAGGCGGGAGACGACTTTCATGGCAAAGCGCAGGAAAACATCATTGCCGGCAATACGACGCTTTACGGAGCGACTTCGGGCGAAGCCTATTTCAACGGTGTCGCAGGCGAGCGCTTTGCGGTGCGTCTGTCGGGAGCAAGCGCCGTTGTGGAAGGCACGGGGGACCATGGCTGCGAATACATGACGGGAGGTACAGTGGTGGTGCTCGGCAAAACGGGGCGCAACTTTGCTTCGGGCATGTCGGGCGGGGTGGCCTATGTGTTTGACGCCGAGGGCGACTTCGAGTCGCATTGCAACACGTCGATGGTTGCGCTTGAGCGAGTTGTCGCGAAATCCGAGCAGAAGCGTTCGGGCGATTCGCGTACATGGCATCTCGGCAAGACCGATGAAGAGCTCTTAAAGGAGCTCATTGAGCGCCACGCGCGGTTTACGGGCTCCAAATTGGCCGCAGAATTGCTTGAGCATTGGAGCAATGCTCGCGCGCGTTTCGTGAAAGTGATGCCGCTTCAGTACAAGGAAGCGCTTTTGGCCGGTGCCGGTCGGCAATAACAGGAGACGACAATGACCGTAAACAAAAATCAGCCGAACGCACCGCTGCAGCGCATTGAGTTCGGTCACCAGAGCGTAGAAGAGCGCATCAAGCATTTCGGAGACTTCACGATTGCTCTCGATGATGAGCAGATTCATCAACAATCGATGCGCTGTCTGCATTGCGGAACGCCGTTTTGTTCGGCAAGCTGCCCGCTGCATAACCGACCGGTGGACTTCAATCGTCTCGTGCGTGACGGCAAGTGGCGAGCCGCCTGGGAATGCCTAAATTCGACGAGCAGTTTTCCGGAATTTACAAGTCGCGTGTGTCCGGCCATTTGCGAAGCCGGCTGCACGCAGTACTACCTCGAAGACGCTGCCGTCGGCATTAAAACCATTGAGCGCGCCATCATTGATCGTGCGTGGCTTTCGGGTTGGGTCAAGCCCGTCAAGCCTCTGGTCAAAACGGGCAAGCGCGTGGCAGTGGTGGGTTCGGGCCCTGCGGGTCTGGCCTGTGCGCAGCAGTTGGCGCGAGCCGGGCACAAGGTGACGGTGTACGAGAAAAACGAGAAGGCGGGCGGTTTGCTGCGCTACGGCATACCGGACTTTAAGCTTCCCAAAGATCTCATCGATCGACGCATCGAGCAGATGCAGGCCGAGGGCGTTGCGTTCAAGTTCGGTGCCGCAGTCGGCGTCAAGTCGTTTTCGCAGGGGGTGTTTTCACAGGCCCAAAAGACGGTGTCGGCAGACAAACTCAAGCGTGACTACGACGCTGTTGTTCTGGCGTGCGGGTCGGAGACGCCGCGAGACCTCAAGGTGCCGGGAAGAGAAGCCAAGGGCGTGCATTTCGCGCTGGAACTTTTGATCGGACAGAACCGTGCCGTTTCAGGCGAACTCGATGAAACGCCGATTTCCTGCAAGGACTGCAAGGTGGTCATCATCGGAGGCGGCGACACCGGCAGCGACTGCGTGGGCATCGCAAGGCGACAGGGCGCCGAAAGTATCGTTCAGCTCGATATCGGACCGTGTCCGCCTCTGCAGGAGGATAAGGATGCCACGTGGCCCGATTGGCCTCGGAAACTTCGCACCTCATCGTCTCATGAAGAAGGCTGCGAACGGCTGTGGGGAATTTCCACCAAAGAGATTTTGGTCAATGATTCGGGAGCGGTGCGTGGACTGCATTGCGTGAAAGTGAGACTGGATCCGGCCACAAAGAGACTCACGCAAGAACCCGGGTCGGACTTTGAGATTGCGGCCGACCGCGTGTTTTTGGCAATGGGATTCGCACATCCGACCGAAGAACTCTTGGAGGCCTTCGGCATTCAACGCGATGCGCGGGGCAACGCCAAGGCGGGCACCGAGACGGATCTTCGACCGTTTGAATCGTCTGTCGCAGGAGTGTTTGCCTGCGGAGATACGCGAAGCGGTCAGTCGCTTGTCGTCCGAGCCATGAGTGAGGGACGCCGCTGCGCACGAGCCGTGGATCTCTATCTTATGGGAACGACGGAGCTGCCGGCTTTCCGAGCGTGACCTCAGGAGAGTTGCCGAGTCATACGAACACGGCAGCTCTCAGAAACAGAATCAGTGCGCCATGATCGGCGAGACGAAAGCGTCCCATAGCACCACGCACCACACAAAGATGCAGAACGTGAGCGCAAAGAGCACGGCGCAGCTGCCGGCATCCTTGGCGTACTTGCTCATGGGGTGAATTTCCGGGCCGATGCGATCAATTGTAGCCTCGACGGCGGAATTCAAGAGCTCGGTCACCAGCAGAAACACGAGGGCGAAAACCGCAAAGAGCTTGAGCGTGAAGGCGGCCGGGATGAAAAAGAGGGCAACGAGGCCGATCACGGACAGAATGGATTCCTGGCGGAAGGCTTCTTCGGTTTGAAAGGCTTTCAAAAAGCCGTCTCGCGAGTAGCGCGTGGCGTTGATGAGGCGCCGAATGCCGGTTTTGCCTTTTAAGTCACGAGCATCCTGAGGCATAACGAAATTTCCTGCGTTAAAAAAGCGTCAAAAAAATGCGGCCGAGGAAGCAATTTCCGCGGCCGCAATACTGTGGCGCAAAGACCGAATTACTGAACCTTCTGCGCGAGCTCGCCGGCATCGTACTTGGCGGCCATCACGGAAAGCGAGATCGGCTTGATGCGGGCGCCCTGACCCTCGCAACCGAACTCAAGATAGCGCTGCTTGCACAGTTCGTAAGCGGCCTGACGGGCCTTCTTGAGGTATTCGCGCGGATCGAACTTTTCGGGGTGCTCGAAAAGGAAGCGGCGCGTGGCGGCGGTCATTGCCAGACGAATGTCCGTGTCGATGTTGACCTTGCGCACGCCGTGCTTGATGGCTTCCTGAATTTCGGAAACGGGCACGCCATAGGTTTCGCGCATGCTGCCGCCGAATTCGCGGATTTCAGCGAGGTATTCCTGCGGAACGGAGCTCGAGCCGTGCATCACGAGGTGGGTGTTGGGCAGACGTTCGTGGATTTCCTTGACGCGCTGGATCGAAAGAATTTCACCGGTGGGCTTGCGCGTGAACTTGTAAGCGCCGTGGCTCGTGCCGATGGCGATGGCCAGAGCGTCGAGCTGAGTTTCACGCACGAAGTCGGCGGCCTGATCGGGATCGGTGAGAAGCTGTTCACGGGACATGGTCGCATCCGTGCCGTGACCGTCTTCCTTGTCGCCCTTCATGGTTTCCAAAGAACCCAGGCAGCCGAGTTCGCCTTCGACGGACACGCCGATGCAGTGGGCGTTTTCAACCACGCGGCGGGTGACGTCGACGTTGTATTCGTAGGAGGAAATGGTCTTGCCGTCGCTCATAAGCGAACCGTCCATCATCACCGACGTAAAGCCCATGCGCATGGCGATCTGGCAGACGGCCGGGCTTTGGCCGTGGTCCTGATGCATGCAAACCGGAACGTCCGGCCAGCTTTCCACGGCGGCTTCGATGATGTGGCGCAGGAACGCTTCGCCGGCATACTTGCGGGCGCCGGCGCTCGCCTGCATGATGACCGGAGCGCCGACTTCGGCGGCAGCCGTCATGATGGCCTGCACTTGTTCGATGTTGTTGACGTTGAAGGCGGGAACGCCGTAACCGTTTTCCGCTGCATGATCAAGCAGCTGGCGCATGCTCACTAATGCCATGTCGTGTATGTCCTAAATCGTGGCGTGCGTCCCGAAAAAGACGCAACACAAAACGAGCGCTTCGAAGAAACGCCTACTTTGAATTTGAGAAGCATTCTACCAAGAGAGAGTTTGGAACTAGAGCAAATGTTGCAATCCGTCACGAGCCGCTCTCAAGGATGCTTCCGGTGCTCCCATCAGTTCTTGGTTTTGAGTGCGGCGTGCCCGTGAGCAAGTGAGTCGGCCACGCGAACTTTGGAAACCCAAAGTGCGATGACCGACAGCGTGACGCCCGCCAGACACAGGCCTACGGCCGTGCACATCCAGAAGCCCTCGGCGCGCAGCGGTTGCCCGAAAAGGAACGTGCCGTCAAAGGCGAAATAGTAGCCTCCGCCCAAGCCCACACCCCAGAGCATTACGCCGTAGATGATCATCGGAAGCATCGTGACGCGGTAGCCTCGCAGCGCAAAATTCGAAACCGTCTGCGCGGCGTCGGTGATGTGGTAGATCATGCCGAATACCAGAAGCGAAGCGGCAAGCGATGTCACAGCGGTTTCCTTGGAGTAGAGCCCCAGCAGGAAGTCCTGTCCGAAATACATGAAGGCCACAGAACAGGCTGCGATGGCCAGCGCTACCTTCAGGCCTCGCACCGTGATTTCGCGTGCGGCCTTCGGACTGCCGGCACCGAGCGCTTGGCTTACCATCACGCACACGGCAATGGCGATGGAAAGCGGTATCTGATAGAGCGTTGCGGTGATGTTGCCGACGATCTGGTGCGCGGAGACATCGGTCGTACCCAGGCGAGAAATGAAGATCGCCATGAGCGTAAAGGAGCTCACTTCAAAGAAAATCGAAAGGCCGATCGGCACGCCGAGTTTGAGTTGAGCAAAAACAGCCTTGATCTGAGGCCAGAAGAAGCGCTCGGCGCGCATCTTGTCGTAGAAGGTGTCCTTCTTGTAGATGACGATGTAGCAGATGAGCGCCAGCCACGCGTCAACCGCGAGCGACAATCCGGCACCCGCGCCGCCCAGTGCGGGAAAGCCGAGCCAGCCGTACATGAAGATGCAGTTGAGCGGTATCTTGCAGGCGAGCATCAAAAGGCTCACGTACATCGTCACGCGAGGGCGGCTCACCGCCGCATTCAGAGCAATGAAGCTTCGGGAGACGATCGACGCGAAAATACCCGGTGCGGAAAAGACGAGAAAGAGCGAGGTCATGCGAGCAACCTCTCCCGAGACCCCGCCGAATTTCGTCCAAAAATCCGTTTGCAACAACAATACGCAGCCGATGATGCCCAGCAAAATCGCCAGCCAGAGGTTTTGAGAAAGTTCAAAGCCGATTGCTTTGTAATTGCGTGCGCCGTAGTGATGACCGACGATGGGGGAGAGCCCCTGCAATATGCCCACCAGTCCGAAAAGAACCATGACGGAGGTCGCACCGCCCAAAGCGACGACGGCAAGATGCTCTTTGCCGAGGTTGCCGGTCATCAAGGTGTCGATTGTGGCTGCGCCCATCAACGCCAGATTGGCGATGAAGATCGGGGCGGAGAGTTTGGCAAGCGCCCCGAGGCTGACATCGGGCTCGGCGGCGTGGTGCGGAACGATTTCAGGGTTTTTGTCGTTGGATTTGACGGCTTCGCTCATACGAAAAAAGACTCGAGGAAAGGCAATCCGGGCGAAAGGAGGCGCCTTTGGAAGACTCCTCAAACCTTCGGCGTCGATATCCCACAGGTTGAATCGACGTTCGGGTTGCTCTGCTGAGGATTCTACGCAGAATTGCTTAGAAGACGTGGATTTTTGCGAAGAAAATGCCGCGCGGACTAAAATGCTATCAAAAGAATTACTATCTTTAAAAATAGTAATTTTTGTGATAGCAAATTTTTCGGAATCCAAGTATGTATACATTCATCGGTCGAGACAAAGAACTTCGTACGCTGCAGACGGCCTACGAATCGGATCGCTCCGAGCTGGTCGTAGTCTACGGACGACGCCGCATCGGAAAGACTGCGTTGATGACGCAATTTTGCAAGGACAAAGCAGGCGTCTACTTTGCCGCGAAACGACAGGACGATGCGGGACAGCGGCAGGATTTCAACGAAACGATGAAACGGGCCGGTGCACCGGTTTCCCGGATGCTCGAGACGCTGCCCAATTGGGAGGCTGGTTTCCGTCAGTTGGCGGCGTTACCAGGAAGCGGTAAGAAGGTGATGGTGCTCGATGAGTTTCCGTATATGGCTGAAGGTAATCCGACGTTGCCATCGCTTTTGCAGCATCTGTGGGATCACGAGCTGCAGTCGGCCGATGTGATGATTGTTCTGTGTGGCAGTGCGCTCTCTTTTATGGAAAAAGAAGTGCTTTCCGAAAAAAGCCCGCTTTTTGGCCGCGCCACGCGCACCATCAAGGTTGAACCGATGCTCTTTGACGACGTGCGTCAATTTTTTCCTCAGTACGACGCAGTCGGTGCCGTGCTTGCCTATTCCGTACTGGGCGGAACGCCGTACGCGTTGAACTGTTTTGATTCGAACCGATCGGTCGAAGAAAACATACGCGAGCAATTGCTCTCGCCAAGCGGCCGACTGTGGGATTATCCGACGCAGCTCATTGCGCAGGAGTGCCGGGAGACCGGGCGCTTCAACGACATCCTGAGGACGTTGGCTACAGGAAGCCGTCGATTTTCCGAGATTGCGTCAAAGACGGTCATTCAGTCGCCCAATCTGCCGCGATATTTACGCTCGCTTGCCGAGATGGGTTTTGTCGAGCGATCGTTTCCTGCCGATCAAAATTTTAAAGAGAAGGCCAACAGTCAGCGTGGGTTATACGACATCGCGGACAATTTGGTTGCGTTTTGGTACCGCTATGTGTGGCCCAATTTCAGCGTTTTGAACATGGGAGGCGCTGAACTCGTCTGGAAGCATCAGGTTGCTCCCAGGCTCAACGAAATCGCATCCTTTCCTTTTGAGGAAGTCTGCCGGCAGTATTTGGAAAAGCTCAATCTCAAGGAGAAGTTACCTTTTGCCGCTAGCCGCATCGGTCGCTGGTGGGATAAAAACGAGGAGATCGATATTCTCGCGGTTCCGTTTGAAGGCGGTGCGCGGCTATTTGGCGAGTGCAAGTTCCGGCAGTCGGAATTTGCGCTCGGGGACTATGTCAGGCTCAAAAAGAAGGCGCAAGCAGTGCCGCACGAACAAGCGTACTACGTTCTGTTTTCCAAGTCAGGATTTGCGCCCAGCCTGAAACTTTTGGCTCAGGATCCGAACGAACATCTGACGCTCGTGACCTTGGATGAGGTTGCCGACAGCGTGGAGAAGAACTTTAGCTGAGCCGGCAAAATCATCGCGGCGTCAATCTTCGAGCCCGACCAGGTCGTCGACGCCGCGGTGGGCAACCGGCTCGATGCGGTGCAGGCCCGGATTTTCGTGGCTGTAGGCTTGGCCGCTCACAATGGCGCGCAGGCCTTCAAAATCCATGATTTGAACGTGCTTTTGATTGACGATGATCAGGTTGTCGTGCGAGAAGCGGCTCAGAACGCGGCTCACCGTTTCGAGTTTGAGGCCTAAGTAGGAGCCGATTTCGGCGCGGGTCATGCGCAGCACAAACTCGCTGCGCGAGTAGCCGCGCTGCTCGAAGCGCTGCGAAAGGTTCAGGATGAAGGCAGCCAGACGCTCTTCGGCGTGCATCGAGCCCAACAGCAGCATCACACCGTTTTGGCGCACGATTTCCATGGCAAGCAGTTTTTGGAAGTGCTGGCTCATGGAGAACATGTTCTGCGTGACTTCAAGAAGCTTGTCGTAGGGAAGGATGCATACTTCCGTGTCTTCAAGTGCGATCAGATCGCTTGAGTAGACCATGCCGGCCAGGCCGTCGAGACCGACGATGTCGCCCGACATGTGAAAGCTCGTCACCTGTTCGCGGCCGTCGGAACTCGTGACTGCACTCTTTAAGAAACCCAGGCGGATGGCGTAGAGCGCATCAAAGCGGTCGCCCGCACGATAAAGAGCTTCGCCGCGGCGCACGCGCTTTCGGGTGCTCACTAACTCCTCGAGCCGTTCGATTTCTTTGAGGGTGAGGCCGAGCGGAAGGCACAATTCGCGCAGATTGCAGTTGGAGCACGCTACCCGAAGGGTTGCCATGTTGATCGTGGGGTTGTTGAGCATATGGGTCGAACGCAAACAAAACGGCCCGGCGGAAGAGCTCCCGGCAAGCACTCCGCGCTGCAACGGTTTTCGGTCGGCGGTGCCAAACCGGGTGGAGACTTAGGATTTGAAACGGCGTGCGTGCTAATGAAAGAATAATCTCCAGCGTTTACACTGCCGCAAGCATCCAAAGCCCGTCCTTCGGGAAGGCCGGCAACCGAAAACCGCCGGCAGCCAGGGGACTTTGCCGCTAAGAGCAGAGCCGATTCAGGCCGGCAGTAAACTGTCGTCGAAACATTTGATTGTTGTCAAAGGTTTCGCTAATTGCTGAATCATAACAGGTAAGTTTGCGTTTTGTCATAGAAATTTTCGAGGTTTCTCAATATGGATTTCGACCCCACACGTGCCGGCGTAGAGCTGCCCGATGAAGCTCTTTTGAAGAAATTCGACGTTCCTGCACCTCGCTATACGTCTTATCCGACGGCCGACCGATTCCATGGCCGCATCACGCCTGAGGACTACCAGGCCGCGCTCGCCCGCCGAGAAAAGGCTGCCAAGCCCGCCAAGCTTTCGCTCTACTGCCACATTCCGTTCTGTAACGACGTGTGCTTCTATTGCGGCTGCAACAAGATCGTCACGCGCGATCACTCGCGCTCTGCGGCCTACATTAAGACCCTGTTGAAGGAGGCAGATCTTGCCAAGGAACACCTCACGGGCATCAAGACGCTCGAGCAGCTGCACTGGGGCGGCGGTACGCCCACTTTCCTAAACGACGACGAAATTCTGGAACTGATGGCGGGCCTCAATGAGCGCTTCCCGTTTGAGGAAGGCGGCGAATTTTCCATTGAGGTCGATCCGAGAAGCTGCCCTCCGTCCAAGATCAAGACGCTTCGCAAGGCGGGCTTCAACCGCATGAGCTTGGGCGTGCAGGACTTCAATCCGGACGTGCAAAAGGCCGTCAACCGCATTCAGCCTTTCGAAATGACCAAGGAAGTGCTCGAAAGCGCCCGCGCCGAAGGGTTCGGCTCGATTAACATGGACCTTATCTACGGTCTGCCGCGTCAGACGCGCGAAACATTTGCCCGCACGATCGAGCAGGTGATTGAGCTTTCACCCGATCGCATCGCGCTTTATCACTACGCGCACCTGCCCAACATCTTCAAGCCTCAGCGCCGCATCATTCCCGCGGAGCTGCCCGGAGCGGCCGAACGCGTCAACATCATGTTCGATGCGATCAAGACGCTCACGAGCCACGGCTACCGCTACATCGGCATGGATCACTTCGCTAAGGAAACCGATGAGCTCTCGATTGCTCAGGTCAACGGCACCATCCAGCGCAACTTCCAGGGCTACTCCACGCGAGCCGAGTGCGACATGGTGGCCTTGGGGCCGAGCTCGATTTCGTTCGTCGATGGTCTCTACGCATGCAACCCCCGCGAAATCGAGCCCTGGAGCGAAGCGATCGAGTCGGGCAAGCTTGCAACCTGCCGCGGCTTTGATCTCAACGACGACGACAAGCTGCGCCGCGCCGTCATCATGACGATCATGTGTCGCTTTGAGCTCGATAAGCGGGAAATCGAAGAGGAATTCGGCATCAAGTTCGACGAATACTTCGCCTACGAAATGAAGAAGCTTCAGGCCTATGTCAAGCACGAGCTTGCCGAACTCACGGCCGACAAGATCATCGTTTCGCCCAAGGGCAAGATCTTTGTTCGTGCTGTGGCCATGCAGTTTGACCGCTACTTGCGCGAATCCGATCGAGCCGGCGGCTACTCCAAAATCGCTTGATGGCAGAAACGTTGCAACCGACAGCCGTAGGAGTTTCGTTGCCGACGGCTGTCGGCAGGCAAAGCAAAGCCGCCGAGCCTGCACTTTTGTCAGCGTTTTGATTCGCTAAACTCTGACAAGTTTGCAGTGAAAGAAAAGAACAGTCGCGAGGAGGAGGCCTCATGCAAAAGTCGTTGAAAACATTGGTGTTGCTGTCGGTCGCGTCCCTGTTGCTTTCCGGTTGCGCGGCTTTGCAGCAGGATCAACAAGGCTCTGAACAGCGGCAAGAACAGTCGCAAAGAGGCGCCATCGATACGATCTGCGTGGTGCGTCATCAAAATCCTCAATTGAGCTCCGATCGGCTCGTGCAGGCCATTGAAGCAGGACTCAAACAACGTGGAGTGAAGACGCGCGTTGTGAACCACGATCAGGTCCCGTCCGAATGCCGCTTATGTCTCTTTTACGGCGTGACAGCGGAAAACAATGTCGCCAAATCATTTGATTTCCAAGCCGTGATTGACGGCAAGGCGCTGCAGCGGGGGGCCGGTCCCGTGCCGGCCGACGGCAACATCAAGCTCGAGACGATTGCCTTGTACGCGGCCAATTATTTGCAAAGCCTTGTCAATGCCGCCAAGCAGAAAGAAGTCCAGCAGGAGACTGCTCCTTAGCAAACGCAGGATAAGGACGCTTGCGTTTTGCCTGGATTTGCTTAAATTGAAGTCGCCGCAGGAAAAAGGCCGCGGCGATTTTTTTATTTCGGGAAGCGAAAATGAAGATCAAGCTTCTCACCGACAAAAGAAATGACGCAGAGCACAACTTTTTATTGGTACGACTACGAGACTTTCGGGCTGGATACGCTGCGCGATCGGCCGGCACAGTTTGCCGGTATGCGCACGACGCTTCAATTTGAACCGGTGGCCGAGGCCGATGTTTTCTATTGCCGTCCTTCGATGGAGTACCTGCCCGGAGTGATGGCCTGCGTGCTTACGGGCATCACGCCGCAGACGGCCGCTGAAAAGGGCATGCCTGAGGTTGATTTTGCCAAGCGTGTCTTTAAGGAACTCAACACGCCCGCAACCATTTCGGTGGGCTACAACAGCATCGGCTTTGACGACAAGGTCAACCGCGCGCTTTTCTGGCGCAGTCTTCTGGACGTCTACAGTCACGTTTGGCGAAACGGTTGCTCGCGCTGGGACTTGTACCCGTTCGTGCTTGCCGTCTGGGCGCTTCGCCCCGAGGGCGTGGAATGGCCCAAGGTGCGCGGCACCGATCCAGACAAGCCCGAACGTCAAACCTTCAAACTTGAAAAACTGACGGCAGCCAACGGCATTGAACACAGCCACGCACACGATGCTTCGAGCGACGTGTCGGCTACGGTGGCGCTTGCGCGATTCCTTGCTGAGAAAAAGCAGCGGCTGTGGCAATGGGCTTTGAACAATCGCACCAAAACCAAGGTGGCTGAAGCGCTCGATACGCGTCGTCCCTGTCTGTGGGTCGATCCGAGAGCGGGACAGGAGCGCGGTTTCCTGCGCTTTGTGATGCCGGTTGCTCGAAATCCCGACAATCAGAACGAATACTTCGTCTGGGACTGTCGAGAGGATCCCGATCAGCTCACGAGCCTATCGCCCGAAGTGATTGCTCGACGTGCTTTTGCACCGGCCTACATGCGAGAAGAAGGTGAAGAGCCTCTGGCGTTGCGTCGACTGCGCATCAACGAGTGCCCTTTTGTCTGCGCGGATCTGCGTGTGGCGTCAAGTTCGGTCTGCGAGCGCTTTGGTATTGATCTGCGGCAAGTGGTTGATTTCGGCGAAAAGCTCACGTGTCTTCACGGCATGATTGAAGGTCCCGTGCTGCAGGCATGGCAGATCTTTGAAGAACAGAACAAAGCGCGCTTTGAAAGCGAAGGCCCCAAGGATCCCGAAACGGCGCTCTACGACGGTTTTGTGAGCGAAGCCGATCGGGCTCGTGCACAGGGACTTTTGAATCTCGACTTTGAGACGATCGCCGAGCAGGTGCACGACGGAAGGCTCTATTTTGACGATGAACGCCTCAATGAATTGCTGTTTCGCCTGCGTGCCCGCTGTGCGCCGCAGACGCTCAATGATGCCGAGCGGGAAAAGTGGCTTGCCGAATGCCGCAAGCGGCTCACGCAGCAAGGGGCTGCAACGACGACGCTTGAGAAGTATTTCGAAGAGATCGATTCCGTACGCGACCGCTACGAGACTCTGTTAAACGAAGGCAGCATCACCGAAGAGCGTTACGAGGCCATCGAAAAGACGCTGTCCGACTTGTGGGACTGGGGCGATCAGGCGGCCGAATACGCTCAGGTTGAAGGCTGAAAAGGAGAGAAGCAAATGACGATCAAATGCGCGTTTTTGGGGCTCGGCGTGATGGGCTATCCCATGGCCGGACATCTGGTCAAAAAGGGCTTTGAGGTGACGGTTTATAACCGTACGATCGCCAAGGCTCAGAAGTGGTCGCAGGAGTACGGCGCCGCTTTTAAGGAAACGGCTTTTGAGGCTGTCAAAGACGCCGACTTCGTGTTCGCGTGCCTCGGAAACGACGATGACGTGCGCAGCGTTGTGTTGGGAGAGTCGGGCGCCTTTGCCGGCATGAAGCCGGGTGCGGTCTTCGTGGATCACACGACCGATTCTGCTGATCTTGCGCGCGAGCTCTTTGCGGTCTGCAAGAAGCGTGGGCTGGGTTTCCTGGATGCGCCCGTTTCAGGCGGCCAGGCCGGTGCCGTCAACGGCGTTCTTACCGTGATGGTGGGCGGCGAATCCGAAGTGTTCGAAAAGGCAAAGCCCGTCATCGATGCTTATGCCTGCAACGTGACGCATCTGGGGCCCGCAGGCAACGGCCAGCTTGCGAAGATGGTCAACCAGATTGCGTTGGCAGGCGCCGTTCAGGGTCTTTCTGAGGCGATCGCTTTCGGCATGAACGCGGGCCTTGATATGAAAAAGGTTCTGAAAGTGCTCGAAAAAGGGGCGGCAGGTTCCTGGCAGATGGCCAATCGCGGCGAAACGATGGTCGACGACAAATTCGATTTCGGTTTTGCCATCGACTGGATGCGCAAGGACTTGGGGATCGCCATGGCCGAAGCCAGACGCAACGGTTCATCGCTTCCGGTGACTGCATTGGTTGATCAGTTCTACGGTGAACTGCAGGCGATGGGTGCGGCGCGAATGGATACCTCTTCGCTGATTAAGCGTCTGCCGCGTAAAAAAGCGTAGCTGTCCGCACTTCCATCGTTTTGCGGCCCGCTTCGAAGCTTGGTTTCGTTGCGGGCTTTTTGCTGTTCCGCGCTAGGTAAAACTGTCTAACCGATTTGCCTTTTTGTCAAAGATGCAACGATTTTCCACTGGTTTCTGCCTATTGTTGCGAAATGAGAATAATTCCTATTACAATTCGCAACGATTCAAGACGGTTCGATAGATCTGGAAAAAACGCTTCTTGCCGTCGCTTCTTCCTACTTTTAAAGAGACAACAAATGACCAAATTCAAGACAACGCTTCTGGCGATGGCGGTGAGCGCCGCCGCCTTCTCGGTTCAGGCAGCTCAGGTTTCGCTTTACGGTTCGGTTTCGACGGGTGTGCTCTACCAGAATCAAGCTTCTCTGTCAGGTGGTGAGAAACCCCAGGAAAGCAAAGATTCGTTCACGATGGAAAGCGGTTTCTGGGGTGATTCCATCTGGGGCATTACCGGTGAAGAAGATCTCGGCAACGGCTGGACCGTCGGCTTTACGCTTGAAAACGAGTTCGGTTCGGACACGGGTGAAATGGCTTCGGAAGGCACGATTTTTGACAGTCAGGCCTACCTGCGCATCGGCAATGACAAAGTCAATTTTGCCTTCGGCAACATCGGCGGTCTGGCAAGTGCCGGCGGCGACTTTGACCTGATCTGCGGATTTGACCCGATGGAAGCCTTTGTCGGTGTGGCAGGCCTCGGCGCTTTTGCGTCTAAGGATTTTGCAAGCGGCAACATGGCTGTTGTCGAAGTGACGCCGATGGAGGGCTTCAAAGTTTCTCTGATGGGCAACACCGGTGATAAGGACTCCAATGCCAAGTGGTCGGATCGCGATCACTACTACGGTTTGGGCGTGTCCTACGAAAACGGCCCGCTGGCTTTGGCTGCGATTGCTGAAATGCGCAAGTATGATCGCTTGGCTGATTGGGGTGCCAACGCTGACAACGATGACTCCTGGACCTTTACGGTGGCCGCCGCATACGACTTTGAAGTTGTTCGTCCGAGCTTTGTGTACCAGCACGCCAGCAAGACGCGCGAATTTGCGGCAGGAGATATCTCAGAGGACGCTTATAACTTCGACAGTTTCATGCTCGGCGCCACGGCTCCGCTTGGACAGGGCACGCTGCGCGCTTCCGTTCAGTACGTCAAGGGTGAAAACGATGCGGTGTCCGACGAAGAGGGCAGTGCCACGATTCTCGGCCTGGCCTATACCTATGACATGAGCAAGCGTACGACGCTCTACGGCGCTGCGTTCTACTCGGTCGGCGGCGACGGTCTTGACAAGGACCTCGGTGCCAACGAGAAAGAATTTGGGCTGATGGGCCGTGCTGATTACAACAGCGTCGGTTTCGGCGTGGGTCTTGTGCACACGTTCTAAGCACACAACGACGCAATGAAGGTGTAAACCGATTCGCAAATCAAAAAGAGCCGGGGCCCTCGATGTCACGGCTCTTTTTCAAATCTGAGCGGCGACGAACATTCTTTTGATGCGAACGAGAATTGCTAATTTTCAAGTTCTCTCGTCGTCTTCTTTGCTGCTAAGCGACATCAGGAAACAAGTGTCAACGCTTGAATGGCTGATTCATTGTTGAAAATACTGATTGATAACCGTTCTCATCGAGATTGAGAAAGGGTATCATTCGCATTGAATTTATCCATCGTTGATGACTTCGGGTCGCTCAGTGAGCGATTTCGGTGCCACCACAGACGCAAAAGCAATGAACAAAGAACGAACAATTCGCAAGCTCACGCAACTGAAAATCGAAGAACCCGGCATCGTCGCCAAGGTCAAGCTGCCGGCTCCGGAAGCAGCTCGTCTCGATGAGCTCGGATTGCATGTGGGCAGTTCGGTTCGAGTGTTAAGCGGCGCGGTCAACGAGAGCATTTTGATTGCCGTCGGAGACAGCCGCATCGGCGTGAACTTCGACGTTGCTCAGAAAATTTACGTGTACTGAGAGCCGCTCAATTGCGACTGAAAAGCAAGCGGCTCGGAACAAGGGACAGGCAAACCATGTTGTTAAAGGAACTTTCTCCCGGAACCAAGGGAACGATTGTCGGCTATGACAAAAAGGCGCCGGAATACCGTCGGCGTTTGCTGATGCTCGGTGCAACACCGGGAACAGCATTTGAGGTGGTGCGCGTGGCTCCGCTGGGCGATCCGGTTGAGATTCGCGTGCGCGGCAGCTTTATCAGCGTTCGAAAGGACGAAGCCGCCATTATGGAAGTGCGCTTGGATTGAGTTGGGGATTGCAAAATGAAAAATATCATCTGTATTGTCGGCAATCCGAATTGCGGCAAAACGACGCTTTTTAATGCTCTGACGGGCTCCAAACAGGAAGTCGGCAACTGGCCGGGCGTCACCGTCGATAAGAAAACGGGACGTTACAGTTTTGAAGGCAACGACGTAGAGATCGTTGACCTTCCCGGCATTTATTCCATTACGCCGGCTTCGACTTCCGGCGAGGACGAACGCATCGCCCGCGACTACATCCTCACGGATGAAGCGCAGGCAGTGATCAACATCGTTGATGCCTCCAACCTGGAACGTAACCTTTATCTGACGGCACAACTCATTGAAATGCGCGTGCCGATGGTTGTGGCCGTCAATATGCTCGACATTGCCAAGAACCACAAGATTGAGGTGGATCTCAAGGCACTGCAGCAGGCGCTCGGTTGCCCTGTTGTGGGACTGGTGGCAGCGCGCGAGCAGGGGGTGCGTGAACTTCAAAAGACGGTTGCGGAATTTCTGAAGGATCCGCAGCTGCCTCCGATGAATGTTTCGTTCGAAGATCGTATCGAGAAGGCTCGTGAGGCGATTACTCAAGGACTGCGCAAGGAAGGCGTGGAACGTCCCGAATGGTTCGCGCTGCAGCTCGTTGAAGGCGCTCCGGGCATTGAAGACAAGCTTCCCGCCGAAGCCTACGCCAAGGTCAAGAAGATCGTTGACGATGTGAATGCCGCCTATGACGGTGATGCCGATATCGTGGTTGCCGACGCTCGCTACAACTTTGTCAACCGCATCACGCAAAAGGCACTGATTCGTCACGGCGAAATGAGCAACACCATGACCGACAAGATCGATCGCGTGGTCCTGAACCGCTGGTTGGGACTGCCTATCTTCCTGGCGATCATGTACGTGATGTTCCTCTTTACGCAGAACCTCGGCGGCGCTTTCATCGACTTTTTCGACATCACGTTTGCCGGCATCTTTGTCGACGGTTTCGGTCGCCTGCTTGAGGCAGTCGGCACGCCCGAATGGCTTAAGGTTTTGCTCGCCGACGGTATCGGCGGCGGTATTACGACGGTTTCGACCTTTATTCCGCCGATCTTCTTCCTGTTCCTGTTCCTCGCCATGCTTGAGGACTCGGGTTACATGGCTCGTGCCGCGTTCGTGATGGACCGCGTGATGCGCGCGTTGGGCCTGCCCGGCAAAGCCTTCGTACCGCTGATCGTGGGCTTTGGCTGCAACGTGCCCGCCATTATGGCTACCCGCACGATGGATAAGGCAACCGACCGCATCATCACCATCATGATGGCTCCTTTCATGAGCTGTGGCGCCCGCATGCCTGTGTACGTGCTGTTTGCGACGGCGTTCTTCCCGACCAATGGCCAGAATCTGGTGTTCGGCATCTATGTGATCGGCATCATTGCTGCCATCATCACGGGCTTTTTGATCAAGCGCGTGGTGCTGCCCGGTGAAGTTTCCGCCTTCGTGATGGAAATCCCGCCGTACCACATCCCGACGGTCAAGGGCGTCATGATGCTCACGTGGGATCGCCTGAAGGCCTTCCTGAACCGTGCCGGCAAAGTGATCGTTGTGATCTGCGCCGTGTTGGGTTTCTTGAACAGCTGGGGTACCGACGGTTCGTTTGGTAATGAGGACTCCGAAAAGTCGGTTCTCTCTGAAATCGGCTACACGATCGCTCCGGTGCTCTCGCCGATGGGTGTAACGCAGGAAAACTGGCCTGCTGCTGTGGGTGTGTTTACCGGCATCTTCGCCAAGGAAGCTGTCGTCGGCACGCTCAACTCGCTCTACGACCAGATGGCTCGCGACAAGAATGCGGAAGCTGCAGGCGAAGGCGCTGCTGCACCCGCTGAAGAAGAAGCTGACGAAGGTTGGTCGCTCGGTGCCATTCTCTCGGAAGCCGGCGGCACGATCGTTGACAATCTGGCTGACCTCGGCAGCGCTCTGACCGATCCGCTCGGCATCGCCGTTGACGATTTGTCGGATACGGCAGTCGCCGCCGAATCGCAGGAAGTGACGGTGACGACCATCGACATGATGCAAAAGCTCTTCGGTTCTCAACTGGCTGCTTTTGCCTACCTGATGCTTGTGCTTCTCTACATGCCTTGCGTAGCGGCAATCGCAGCGGTTTATCGTGAGGCAGGCGCAGCCTGGACGCTGTTCCTGGCGGCCTGGACGACGGTTCTCGGCTACTCGACGGCCACCATCGTCTACCGTGTTGGCACGTTTGCTCAGGATCCGCTCTACGCGACCGTGGCCATTGTGATTTCGCTCGGCCTGCTTGCCTCTCTGTTGGTCTTCATGCGCAACTATGTGAAGAACAATCGCGGCAAGGGACCGAAGGTGATTCCGATCGCTGTGGCTCAGCCCTCGTAATCGACAAAACGTAAAGCTTTGGAAGCTAAGGTTCCAAAGCACCGAACCGGCCGCATCCGATACTCAGACCAGAGACTCGCTGTCGGATGCGGCTTTTTCTTGCATGTAACACAAGGACAAAGCATGAGCCTTTTGATGGACATTCAGGATTATTTGCGCCGTTATGGAACGGCTACGCAACCGGAACTCGCGCAACAGTTCCGTACCACCTTCGAGATGGTGGAAATGGTGGCGGAGACTTTGAGAACCAAAGGTAAGGTGCGGTTCACGAAGGTACTGCCAGCTTGCGCAAGCAGTGCTTGCTCGGGATCGTGCACACAGGCGCCCAAGCTTGACGAAGGAAAGCGAGTGCCGGTACGTGTTTATGAGTGGATCGGCACCAAATCCTGACGGAGATTCGGCGCCAACTTGCTACAGCAGATCGTTGAGTAGCGTGGAAGGAGGCGTCTGATGAATCGGATCGAGCCAGTTTTCGTATTTCAACCCCATGTCGGCATAAAGCTTGAAGCCGGCTCGACGATCGCCGGAGACAAGCACAAAGTTTCGGGAAAGTGCCTGACCGGCAATTAATGCGTCTTGAAATGACAACATACGGCCAAGACGGCAAGAGTGATCGTAAAGCTTGGCAGCGGCTTCGGCGTTTTCCTTGGTGAAAGGTTCGATCTGAATCGATGACTCAAGTTTTTCGAAAACTTTGAGATACATCCTGGCCTTATGAGTTATCACTCCTTCGGGACTTATTCTCAGAATTCCGTGGTAAATCTCCATCCAGCTCAAAGAAGATGTAAACAGTTCGTTGTTGGTATGTTTCGCAAGATGGCTGTTAAGAATGGCCGACGTGTCGTTGGCAGCGGCGATCAAAATGTTTGTGTCCAACAGGTAGCAGGTCATTTGAAAAGCTCCTTGGGATTCCAGGGCTCTCTTGGTTCGATTTCGAGAGGTTCCCAATCGTCACCGAGCTCCTGTCTAAGCTGAGCCATCTCATGCATGAAGACTTGCAGACCGTTTTGGAACCCTTCGGGTAGGTCGGGCTTTGGCTTGAGGATAATTTCTCCGGTATCTGGATTGCGGCGAATCCAGACTTCTTTGGTGTCGAATCGAAATTCCTTCGGCAGCCGCACGGCCTGGCTACGGCCGGACATGAAAACTTTTGCGGTTTTGCTCATTTTTTTTTTTGACTAAAAAAGATATATCAATGAGATATATCTGATTATGCCAAATGTGCCTATCTCTTGTAAGAAGGTCTGCTCATAAGATGTTGGGATAAAGATTCAATTTTCTGTTTGGAACGAATTTAATAAAAAAACATCCCCAATGAAAATTTAGATCTATTTGGGGATGTGTGAAAAGAGTTTTGTGATCCCTTAATAGGGAAGATGACTCACATTAGAAGACGTAGCGACCACCGAAGTTCACGCGCCACTTCTGGTCAATATCGCCATCGAAACTGGTAACGATATCAATGAACGCATGCACAGAGTCGGTCACGTTATAGCTAGCGCCTAACGAAACTTCGCCCCAATTGTCATCAAGCTTGACCGTTAGCAAAGCAAGGTTTATTGGGCTATGGAAAATTTCCAGTTTCTTGTTGCAATTGAATACGGAAGGTTGTTAAATCGGCTGTTTTTCTAATGCCAAGTTTATGGAAAACATTTTGTCTATGGCGCTGTAGTGTTCGTTCACTGATACCTAAATGTTCAGCAATATCCGCACTTGTTACGCCGGTTAACAAATCTTTGGCGACTTGTTTTTGCTTATCTGTCAGACTATTCCAACGGGCCGTGGCCGAACGGTTAAGACGAGCTAAATACTGTTTTTCCGCAATTTTGATAGCCTTTTGGACTGCTGTAAGAAGTTCATCAGGTTCGAAAGGCTTTTGTAAAAAATCAACAGCACCATGCCGGAAAGCGTGAATTGCAGTATTCATATTTCCATGCCCAGTTAAAAATACTACAGGCAGAGCGTGGTCACACGTGTTTAGAAACTGTTGAAGTTCCAAACCTGAGATAGAGGGCATGTTAATGTCTAGAATGATGCAGCCAGGTTGTTCAAAGTTTTCATTTGCTAAAAATGATGTTGCAGACACGTAGATGGCGACTCGCCAATCAGCGCATTCGAGACAAAACTTGATGGCATCAAGTAGTTCAACATCATCATCAACGACCCGTATTAAAAAACAATCTCGTTTTATCTCAAGCATATCTATTTTTTTCGCAGAACAGGAAATTTCATAGTTATCCGAAGACCGCCCTGCTTTGTGTTGCTAAAAGTTACTGTTCCGGCATGTCTGTCAACGATACAGCGAACCAATGAAAGCCCAAGCCCTAGCCCTTCTTTTTTTGAAGTTGACAATGGTTCGGATAACGATTGCAAGAGGGTGTTGTCAACATTTTGTCCATTGTCGCTTACATCCAGATGAACAGACTGACTTGAAACACTTAGATCAATATTGATTCGACAGGATTTACCAATGGCTTGGATGCTGTTTTCGATTATATTGTTCAATGCTAATTCGAGTTCCAACTGAGAGCCCAGGATCCATATGTATTTGTATCTACAGTTCACTTGGAAAGCTTTTTCGGACATTTTCCCAGCGATAACCATATTGTCTACGCTTGTTTTGACAATTGAAAGCAAGTCAATTTCATTAAAAGGCAATTCATTGCTTTTTGCGTAGCTTCGAACGTAATTGACAATATTGTTTGCTTTTCTTGCTCTGGCTTCGATTTTGGCAAGAACGTCAAGTGCAACGCGTTGTTGTGATATTGGTAAAGCAGTACATACAAGCTGGCGGATCCCTTGTGAATAGAGCAGGATTCCGCTCAATGGTTGGCTGAGCTCATGTGCGACCATGCTCGAAAGCTGAGTGATTGTCAGAGCTCTCCTAGTTTTTTCGTATCGTTTAGATACGTCAATTGCATACTGAGAAAGTTGTTTTTGACGTTCAAGTGCTTCGCGAAGTTGAGCTGTTTTTACGACTACGATTTGGGAAGTTCGCCAAGAGTGCCAAAGAAAAAAGGCAATTGCAGCCAATGCGCAGAGAACGGCAAGTCGGTATTCCTCCCAAATTCGACGTAGCGTCCATTGGTTTAAGTAGGCATAAGGGCCAGTCTTCAGGACGCGATAAAGTTCATCAGTTTCTCGAAAATCGCTTGCCATTGTCCATCGCTGGCCATCGGATACCGGTTGCATGGCATAAACCGCATTAGCGATCTTGACGCGCGTACTGCTGTCAAGTTCCGGAGAAGCCAGGAGACTCCAGTTCGGGTAGAGTTTCGTGCTTGTCATACACGAAACGGATTTTTGGCGTTTGATCGAGAGAGGTTTGAGATCTTTGAGAACATCAATGCCTTTGGCAGCCATTCTTTCGGCGTAGCAGACATTGACAGTTGCCGCATCTACTTCACCGTTGCGGACCGCCTCAAGGCGTTGACGAAAGTCTAGACCGTAGGATTTGACGTTGGAGAAAAATCCGCGCCATTCATGTCCTGCATCCGCGATCTCGCGGTAGACCACTTGAATAGCCTGAAAGCCGTTTGGCTCATTGACGGCAATACTGTGACCTTCCAGATCGTCCAATGTTTTAATTGGACTATTTTTACGTACCACGACCAATGCACCAACGGCGTGATCAGGATCTGGTTGATGGTGAGAAACCAGAGTTGCTATATCGCGGATGCCGTCACGCAAATGTCGCCAATATGTCGAGGCGCCGACGACGGCAACAAACTGACCCGGCATGCCGAAAACTTTGTCGACTTCCTTTATTGACGTCAATTGCACAACCCGAAGCTCTCGAGGAGCGATTGCTTTACGAATTGCTTCGATTGTTGGCGCGGCACAATCCATTTCAATGCCAGGAAGAGAAAATTCACTGGCATAGAAATAAACCGGTTCCGATTTTTGTATGGCGCCACAGATATTTCCTGCCCAAGCAATGCTCAGTAGTGCAGCTAATTTGTACCAGCGTGCTTTCATTTTTGCCTCAATCGCAGGAACTTTTGACCAATCTTAGCAACGGTAGAAAACCATCTATTCAAGCTAAGAGAGGCTTTTTGACAGCACACAAAGTGCGCGCGCACCTTCGCCGATATAGTGAAGAACGTGGGGAATTGAAGTCCTCGCCATAAGAACAAAAGAGGAGGTTGACAATGACTGGGTATGTACCGAAGTTTGCAACTTTTGCGATAGCTGCATTTGTTCATACAGCTGCTTTTGCAGCCCTGATGGATGGTTCGTATGTCGCAAGTGCTCCTGGTGTCTGGGGCAGTCCGGTAGAGACGACTGTCGTTGTTAAGCAAGGCAAAATTGCGGATATCAGTTTTAAGCACAACGAAACCGAGGGAGTAGGATCCCGTGCGCTGGATGTCATTGCGCGATCGGTTGTCAAGACGCAATCCCTTGCCGTGGATGCGGTTAGTGGAGCAACTGCTTCAAGTAAAGCTGCTTTGATGGCTCTCAGTGTTGCACTTCAAAAAGCTGGATACCAGGCGTCGAATGGCGTGAAAAATACAGTTCAAACCGCATTTGGGGATGCTTCGGCCGATGTTGTAGTTGTTGGCGGTGGTCCTGGTGGCATGATGGCTGCTATTGAACTGAGCCGTGCAGGTAAAGATGTCATCCTGCTTGAAAAGCTTGGCGTACTTGGAGGAAACGGTACCTTTACTTCAACATATATTCAGGCTGGCGGAACAGTTGTTCAAGCCAAGCATAAGAGTACAGATACAACTGTTGAGGGATTTGCAAAATATTTGTCAGGGTATCCGGATACCGATCCAGTTATGGCTCAAACTGTTGCTCCTGAAAGCAAAGTTGTTGTTGATTTTCTGGTTGAAAACGGTGCTGATCTTGATCGTATTTTTAAGCCTTTTGCACATGCGCCTTCGGACGGACGTGCTCCGGGACTCGAAATTACCAAAACTTTTACCAAGGCCTTGGAAAAGGAAAAGGTGGATGTACGTTTGAATGCTCGAGCGACAAGAATTTTGATGAAGGATGGTAGAGCCGTTGGAGTGGAGGTCACACCTTTGAGTGGTAAGCCATACAAAGTAACAGCCAAAGCTGTTATTTTGGCCACAGGTGGTTTTTCTGCCAGCAAGGAGATGCTCAAGCAATTTGCACCTGAGGCGGCAGTGTTGGGTACGACAAACTCTGCTGGAACGCAAGGCGATGGACATCGTCTGGCTCAAGAAGTAGGTGCAAAGCTGACAGATATGGGAAAAATCGTACTTAATCCAAGCACATACAATGCCAACGGTACCCAGATTTCCTTTACCGCATTACGCTTTACAAGTGGCGGTATCATGGTCAATCAGAGTGGTAATCGATTTATCGATGATACGAGCAATGACAAAACTGGTGTGACTCAGGCAATGATTAAAGCTACTGGGGGCACGGGAAAAGCTTTTCTAATCTTTGACCAGAGTTCGGTATCCAAGCTGGCAATTATCAAGGATTATGTTCAAAAAGGTTACGTGTTGCATGATAAGTCACTCGAAAATCTAGCAAAACGGTTGGGAATTGATCCGAAAGGACTGGCTAACACAGTTGCAAAGTACAAAACTTATGCAGAAAGTGGCAACGATCCTGAATTTGGTCGTAAAACCTTTGGATGCAAATTCGACACGCTTCCATACTATGGTGTGAAAATTGAGCCTGCAGTACACGCAACTTTGGGAGGAATAGCAATCAATACAAAAGCACAAGCACTGGATCAGAATGGGGTACCAATCAAAGGACTCTATGCAGTTGGCCAAGTAACAGATTCCAATCTCGGTCGACACAATGTGAATGTTTTTGTCCCGCCTTCATTTGCTCGCATTGCAGTACGAGAAATCCTGAAAGAAACTAAATAGCCCAAAAAGATTTTTTCTTGACTCGAGAGCCCTTGATTGCAAGGGCTCTTATTTTTTGTTAACAGTTTGCTTTTTTTTGAATTGATTCACCGTAGAATCCATCCGTTCTCAATGATTGCAAAAGGATTCAAGATGGCCGGTGGCTTTGCGGACAAGAAAGCGTTGGTGCTTTTTTCAGGCGGACAAGATTCGACGACGTGTTTGGCGTGGGCGCTGAAAAATTTCAAGGAAGTGGAGACCGTCGGTTTTGACTACGGCCAGCGCCACACGGCTGAAATCACATGCCGCAAGCACATCCTAGAGACCATCGAAGACGTTCTGCCTTACGCCAAGGGGCGTCTCGGTCAGGATCACATGATTGACATGAAGGTCTTGGGCCAGATTTCGGAGTGCTCTCTCACGCGCGAGATCGAAATCGAGTTTGAAAAGGACGGCGTGCCCAACTCTTTCGTTCCGGCACGTAATCTTCTCTTTTTCACGTTTGCTTCTGCGATTGCCTACCGCCGCGGCGGCTCTGTTCTCGTGGGCGGCATGTGTGAAACCGACTACTCGGGCTACGCCGACTGCCGAGACAACACGCTAAAGAGCCTGCAGGTGTCGCTTTCGCTCGGACTGGATCGTCAGGTGGTGATTGAGACACCGTTGATGTGGCTCACGAAGGCAGAAACCTGGCAGCTGGCGCACGACCTCGGCGGTGACGCCTTTGTGGAGTTTGTACGCACTCAGACGCACACTTGCTATATGGGTAACCACGATGTGCTCCACGACTGGGGCTACGGCTGCGGCGAGTGTCCGGCCTGCAAGTTGCGTCAGGAAGGCTGGGAGAAGTGGGTCAAGAATCGACAGCACGCTCAATGACGAGTTCTGAGTTGATGTCCGTGATGCAGATTTAGGCAGTTGTCACGAAAATCGGATATACAAATGACACGGGCCGGAATTTCCGGCCCGAAATGTATCAGTGATTGCGGAATCGCTGTCTCGGATTGACGGCGTCCGGATTGGCGGCTTGAGAAAGCGTCCAGCGCGGCTTGGCTGAGAAGCTCCAGCGCTTGCGGGCGTTTTGAAGTTCCTCTTCAGTCATGCGTTGCAGACGCATCATGCCGGCCACGGCAATCATGGCGCCGTTGTCGGTGCACAAACGCTGAGGCGGGAAGAAGACTCGTGCACCCCGTTTGCGGCAGGCATCGATCAGGCTGGCTCGCAGCGTCTTATTGGCGGATACGCCGCCTGCCACCACCAACTGTTTGATGCCGGTCGTTTTGATGGCTTTGATGGCCTTGGTGGTGAGCACTTCGGCAACCGCTTCAGTAAACGCCAAAGCCAAATCCGAACGGAACTGAGGATCCGTGGGATCCTTGGCATCGTTGACGGCGGTCAGAACAGCCGTTTTGAGCCCCGAGAAGCTCATGTCAAGCGACGGAGAGTGCAGCATCGGACGCGGCAATTCAATGGCGCCGGGCGAACCTGTTTCGGCCAGACGAGAAACCGCAGGACCGCCGGGATAGCCTTCACCTAACAACTGCGCGGTTTTGTCAAATGCTTCGCCCGCGGCGTCATCCAGCGTTTCTCCCAACAGTTCATAGCTGCCGAAAGCATTGACGCGCATAAATTGCGTGTGTCCGCCGCTTACCAGCAGCGCAATGAAGGGAAACTTGGGAGCAGGGTCCGCAAGGCAAGCTGAGAGCAGGTGACCTTCCAGATGGTGCACTCCGACCACGGGAATGCCTAAGGCATAGCCGATGGCGTGAGCGACGGACGAGCCGACCAGAAGCGCTCCGGCCAGACCCGGGCCTTCGGTGACGGCAACGGCATCAATTTCTTCTTTCTTGACGCCTGCGCGCGTCAGAACGTCGTCAATCAACACCAGCGCACGGCGGATATGGTCGCGGCTGGCGAGTTCCGGCACAACGCCGCCGTAGGCTCGGTGCATATCGATTTGCGTGTGGACGGCGTCTGCCAACAGTCCTTTTTCGCTGTCGATCAGCGCAACGCCGGTTTCGTCGCACGAGCTTTCAATGCCGAGAACTTTCATGAGATCTAAAAAAACAAAAAATTCAAAGTGGAGCCATTCTAGCCACAGTGACTCATTTCCGCTCTGTTAAATGAGGGACAAATTATCAACGATGGGGACGAGGCGGAGGCGGGGGAGGAGGCATCATCATCGGTCCCCACATAAACGGCCCCCACATGAAGCGATCGTTGTAGAGACGCTCGGTTTCCAACTCAGCTTGCAACTGTGCTTCGCGTCTCTTCGAGAGCTGAAGAGCGTTTTGCAAATCTTTTTCAATGCCAGGAGCATCAGTAGGACGCTTCATGACATAACGGAATTGATAACCGTCACCGCAGAGCACGATCGGATTGGGAGAGGCGACCTTGGCGCCCGAAGGCCACGTATAGGTTACGCCAAGAATACGTGCACAACCGTCCGGTCCGCGAGAGGCATCCAGATCATCGTTGGAAAAGGACACGGAAACGGGTGTCATTCCGTACTTCTGGCCGGCAACCGTCGTGACCTCGGCACCTTCCAAGTCGCTTTCAAAGATCACGGTTGTTGAACAACCGCTTAAGAACAGAGTCGCTAGTGCGGCAGAAAGAATCGGTGTGCGCATGGCTTGCCTTTGCGGGAAGGAACGTTACCCTCAATTGTAGAGGCCGCTATGAGGAGTTGATGCTTGGATTTGCAAAGCGTTGTTGCTTAACAATTCCTATCGTTGTGGATAAGGAGGTGGTTCTTCACAGGTTTTGTGAATAAGTGTGGGTGTTCGACCTCTCGGTCACTGATTTGTAATAAATTTTGTGATATGCCTAAAAAATGAGCACTGCAAATTTGACATCAAACGAGTGAAATTTGAACTGGTACAAAAAGCCCTCTGAGGCTTCGGAAGGTTCCGATCTTTCAGAGGGCTTAGTGTTCAGCTATACGCTGAGCGCGCTGTAATCAAGCTAAAGGGCTGATTAGAAGCGATGACGCAGGCCAACCATCACACCGAACATGTACGGATCCTGATCAGCATGATCGCCCGTAAACTTCAGGTTGTCCTGATTGTAGGTCACAACGCCGTAGACATCGGTACGCTTGGAGAACGGATAGTCGTAACCTGCAGAGATGATCCAGCGAGAAAGCTCATCATCCTTGTGACCAGCATCAACGCTGTCAGCAGCTTCAGCATCCAGATAGGCGGCGCCAACCATGACGGTGCCACCTGCTGCCGGGATACCAGCGGAAACACCAAGACTCCAGCCCTTCATACGGCTTGCAAATGTATCCGTGCCGTTATTGAAGGCTTCAACGTCCTGAATAATGCCTTTCATCTTGCTGGTCTTGATCTCGTCAAAGTACTGAGCACCAGCGTAGAGCTTGACAACTTCGAAGTCATAGTTGCCGCCGAAGGTCACGGTCAGGCTGTCATCCTGATCCTTGATGGATTCACCTGCCCGCTCCATGGTGACAGAAGCATAGTTGATGGAATCAACTGCGAAGTACAAGCTCAAAGGACCGTTGTTGTAAGAGGCACCGATAGCATAGTAGCGGTCACTCGAGGATTCGTTTTCTTCACCAAACTTACCGGCCTTTCCGTTCTCATCGACACCGTCTACCTGATTACCCATGCCGTACTGAGCAAACACCTTGAAGCCGGCGAAGCTCGGGGTTTCATAGGCAATCATGTTGTTCCACATACCGGCGCCCATGGCCCAAGTACCAGCCTGAGCGGAGTAGTCACCCCAGGATGTGCCAAAGACGGACATCACACCGTACTTGGCCCAGGAGCTCACGCCACCGTTGAAGGAACCGATACGGCCGAAAGCAACCTTACCGAAACCACCCTGCAGGAAGAGGCTAGATTCACGATTGAACAACACGTCGTCGTCAACACCGGTGTCGGACTTGATGCCGTCTTCCAGAATGAAACCAACCGTCAGACCGTTACCGAGGTCTTCCGTGCCCTTAAAACCGAAGCGGGAGCCGGAAGCCATACCGGATTCCATCGAGAAGGAATCAAAGTCACTATTGGCAGACGTAGAATCGGTGTCGCCATGCACGTACTGCAAGCCCGTGTCAACGATACCGTAGAGCTGAACATCAGCAGCGATAGCAGAACCGGCAAAAGCGCCAAGAACGGCAACTGCAGCAAGAGTCTTTTTCATTTTGATTTGTTCCTATAAAGATAGGGGATCTTTTTGATCAAAAAGGCCCGGGATTTAAGCGTTGCAAGCCTGCAAGGAACCGCAACATGCCCGAAGGCCCAATCACCCTTTGTTCCGAAAGGGTGCGAGCATTCTCACTCCGAATTGCGTAACTCTCAAATTCAAAAGCAAGCCTCAAATGGATGTGATGCTTTTTTACAACACCTATAGGGAAAAATTGCGGTTAACGGCCCTGATCTCGCGTTGGCCTCGCATCCTTAATCGAATTAACCAAGGCTTCAGTGCGAAGATTGCTCCATTCAATCAAAGGAACAAACCATGCCTTACATCAACATCAAACTCACCGGCGACTGCGAAGCGCCGACTCCTGAGCAAAAGGAACAGCTTATCGCGGGGGTTACCAAACTCATCGCCGATGTGCTTGGCAAGGACACGACGCATCTGGTGGTCATCATCGATGAGGTGCCGATGACCAACTACGGCATCAACGGTAAAACCGTCAAACAGCTGCGCTCGGAAAAGAAGGCCTAACACTTGAAAACAAGACGGGCGATCCGAAAAGACCGCCCGTCAGGAAGAATTAGCTGGTTTCCTGTTTACAGGAACTGAGCCCCGACAATGCCAGCAATCATCAACGGGATGTTGTAGGCAATGAAGGTCGGTACGCAAGTGTCCCAAATGTGGTCATGCTGACCGTCGGCATTCAGACCGCTCGTGGGGCCGAGTGTGGTGTCGGAGGCAGGAGAACCGGCATCGCCCAGAGCACCGGCAGCTGACATCAGAAGAATGGTGGCAGGAAGCGAGAAACCCACAGCGGAGCACAGCGGCACGTAGATCACAGCCAGGATCGGCACGGTACCGAAAGATGTGCCGATGCCCATCGTCACAATAAGACCGATTCCGGTAATGATGGTGGCAGCCAGAATCTTGTTGGAGTGCAGATAGGGAACTACGCTCTGAATCAGTTCATTAACAGCGCCTGTTTCCTTGAGAATGGCTGCATAACCACCCGCGATGAGCATCACAAAGGCGATAAAGCCCATCATGGAGATGCCGCCGGCGATGTGATCGTCCAATTCACAGAAAAGGAAGGCGCGACCGAGAATCATGACCAGAAGACCGATCAAAGCGGCTAGCGGCAGAGACTGCCAAATGAGCTGAACCACAACGGCCAGAACAATGGCCAGAAGCGTCGCCCAGTGCTTGAGTTCAAACTTCTTGATTTCCTCGGCCTTGGTTTCCATGCCGATGACCGGGCGATCTTCGTAGTGACGCGGTTTACGATAGAGCACAAAGACAGCAATCAGCAGACCGATCAACATGGACGCACCGAGAATCCAGTTGACGGAAGCGACGTCCGACACCGTGGTCTTCATGCCGCTTTGAGTCATGCTGTCAGCGACGATGCCCTGGAAGATCAGACCGAAACCAACGGGCAGCGTGATGTAGGGAGCCTTCAGGCCAAAGCTGAGCGAACAAGCCACCGCTCGGCGGTCAAGCTGCATCTTGTTCATCAGATAGAGCAGCGGCGGAATCAACAGCGGAATGAAGGCAATATGCACTGGCACCACGTTCTGTGACAAGCAGGCAATGGCGGCCAAAACGAGACAGAAAACCGCCGGACGAGACCCCAGATGTTTGGAAATCCAGGAAACAAGCACTTGCATTAAGCCTGTGTGCGCAATGGCAACGGCAAAGGTACCCAGCAGGATGTAGGAAAGCGCGGTGGTGGCGTTGGCGGAAAAGCCGTCGGCCAAAAGCGTCATCGTTTTACCGATGTCAATGCCGCCCGACAGGCCGGCGGTGATGGCCGCAAGGATAAGCGCGACAAGAACGTTGACTTTGACCAGGCAGAGTACGCAAAGTACCAACACCGACAAGATGATGGGGTTAAAGAGCAAGTCCATCAGGGAGCCTCGTTTGGATTTTTGAAAGAGGGGAACTGTGGCGAAGAAAAGCTTGCCAGAGCTTCATTGTTTTAATTTGTTTCAACGGATACTACCGCATTTGATAGTGCCAAGGAAAGAGATTTGGCGCGCTCTACAGCCTTTTGCCTAGAGGTCTTTATGCAGTTGAACAACGCTGTTTCGGAGTGGAAATCAGCCGTTTTTTGCCATGAAGAGACCGTTCTTCCTTACAATTCGCACGAACACTATTCCATTCTCTATTCGTCGGCGGACAATTACCGAAAGCGGTCAATTTCCGCGAAAGCGGCGGAACTTCTGATTCAATGAAAAATCCCACTCATTTCTATGTTGTCGTGCCCTTGGGGCTTGAAGAGCTGTGCGCTCAGGAACTCGAAGCCATCGGCATCACCGGCCTTCGCGTTCAACGAGGAGCCGTCACGTTCACTTGCTCGATGCTCATGGCACAGCGTGCTTGCCTTTACTGCCGCACGGCGAGCCGCATTTTGATGCGCGTGGGCGTATCGGACTATCAAGACGAAGAAGACATCTACAACTTTGCCTGCCGCACGAAGTGGGAAAATTGGTTTGGTCCCGACGCAACGATTCGCGTGGATATCAATGCCCGTCGCTCTCCCTTACGCAGCCTCGACTTCACCCTGTTGCGCATCAAGGACGGCATTTGCGATCGTTTCATGCACTTCATGGACCGACGTCCGAGCGTGGACACGGCGCATCCTGAAATCCGCGTGTTTGCTTTTGCCGATGACACGCACTGCACGTTCTATCTCGACTTGTGCGGTGAAGCGCTTTTCAAGCGCGGCTGGCGTACGGACAAGGGCGAAGCGCCGCTCAAGGAAAACTTGGCTTCCGGTCTTCTGATGCTTGCAGACTGGAGTGCTGATACGCCGCTCGTGGATCCGTTCTGCGGTTCCGGCACGATTGCCATCGAGGCTGCACTGGCCGCCTGCGGAGTGGCCCCCGGTCTTAAGCGCAAGTTCCTGTTTGAAAACTTCGCTGGCTTTGAGCGTGACATTTGGCAGGAAGAACTTGAAGAAGCCAAAGCCCGAGTCAACATGCACACAAAAGTGAGAATTGCCGCAAGCGACATCAGCACTATTGTGGTCGGTAAGGCAGAACAGAATGCCCGCCGCGCAGGACTTGGCGCATTGATTGACGACGGACGCCTTACGTTTACCCAGTGCGACGCTCGTCAGGTAACGCCGCCCGCACCGGCCGGCCTCATTGTGGCCAATCCGCCCTACGGCGAACAGTCCAATCCGAAGAGCGCGACGGTAGCGTCCATGATGAAGGATGTGGCCGACAACCTGAAGCACAACTTCTCGGGCTGGACGGCACGCTTTCTTACGAGCGACCGCAATCTGCCGCGTCAGATGCGTCTGAAGGAAAGCAAGAAGACGCCGCTATTCAACGGTCCGTTGGAATGCCGTTTCTTTGAATTCAATTTGGTGTCTGGTAGCTTCCGAGACAAGCACTGACGAAGTTTTCCGAAACAATCAGGCCGATCAAGCACAGGATGTTTGGTCGGCTTTTGATTGCAAAACGACTTGAAATTTTCTTGTCAGGTCGTACAATGGAGCCTCTCAAGTGAAAGCCTCTCGTCCCCATCGTCTAGAGGCCTAGGACATGACCCTCTCACGGTTAGAACTGGGGTTCGAATCCCCATGGGGACGCCAAAACAACACGGACGACACCGTTGAATGTCGAAGGTCACCGCGAAAGCCTGGAAGGATTAAGGGTTCGCGGTTTTTTATTGCCATTTCCGAGTCCCTTTGTCTGATGTCGGTGTCAGCTCCGAACGCTCGTTCGATTCAGAAAACAACTTGCGCCCAGCTGCCCGAAGGCAGAAAGGCGCAAGCAATCGTCTAGAGAGAAGAGAAAACTTACTTCATAGAGTTCACAGCACCTTCGGCAGCAAGCTTGCCGGAAGTAACTGCCCAGCCCATATTGCCGCCGGGAGGCGAGTCGTCGCCCATGGCGCCGCCAACAATTTCACCTGCTGCGAACAACCCCTTGATAGGTTTGCCATTCGTATCGAGTACGTTGAACGAGTCGTTGGTCACAACACCGCCCATCGTGGTCGCAAAGCGAGGCTGTTGCTCGATGATGAAGTAGGGGCCCTGTTCGACTACTGCTCTGGTCATGAACTTAGCCGGACGATCAAAGTCAGCATCTTTGCCCGCCTTGACAAAGCTGTTATAGCGAACCACTTCTTGCTTGAGAGCCTTGCCGTCGATGCCGATTTTAGCGGCGGCCGCTTCAATGGTATCGGCCTTCACAAACTTAGGAGTTCCCTTGCCGTCTTTGGCAATCCAGGAATCGACTTCACCACCGGTAATGCCGCCGATGTACAACCCCTGGACGAAGCCATCGTATGTAGGCTTATCCATCAGAATGTAGAGCGTCGAATCGGGCTGCTTAAGCTCAACCTGTTTGATGGCATTGTTTGATGCGGTTTCACTTATGACGCGCTTGCCGTTTTTGGCAACCAGAATGCCGGATCCTTTTTCAAAGGCGTTTTTGTTGGCCCAAATTGTCGACTTGGCGATGCCGGGGGCCACTTCCACGCCATTGGGATAGATCTTGCCGTATTCCATCAGCTGAAGTTTTGCGCCGACGGCTTTGGCCATTTTGTGGCCGTCGCCCGTGGAGGAAACAGGCCCGTAGTACAAAGACTGTTTCAAGGCTCCAGTCAGCATATCCTTGGCGTAACCGAAGCCGCCCGTTGACAACAACACGGCCTTGGACTTGATGGTGTAGGTCGTTCCGTCGTTGCTGACAGCTTTTACGCCCACCACGGCGCCGTTTTCAACAATCAGCTCTTCGGCTCTCGTGCCGGTAAAGACCTGAGCGTTGGTTTTCTGCACTAGTTCGTGCATGCGTTTCATGTTGGCGGGAGCGCCGCCCAGCCAGCGAATGCAACGAGGCTTGGAATATTCTGCTTCGTTTGTAAAACCGGCTTTAGTATCGAGAACCAACCCTTGATCCAACAGCCAGTCGATCGTCGGACCGACATGGTTGACATAGAGGTCAAGCTTGGAGCGGTCGTTGAGATTGTGACCGTTCTTCAAAAGGTCCTGACGCATGATCTCAGGAGTGTCGTCTTTCACGCCAAGTTCTTTTTGAATCTTGGAACCCTGAATGACGACCGTGCCACCGTTGATGGCTGCTGCGCCGCCCACAAAGGGCATCTTTTCAATCAAAACGACTTTCTTGCCGAGACTTGATGCTCTCAAGGTAGCCACTTGACCAGCACCGCCGGCACCGACAATGGCCAGATCGGTTTCAATGGTCTTGGAGGCGGCTTTACCGGACTTCTCGACCGGAACAGCCATCAGTGCCTTGGGATCTCCGCCGGCTTGACGGACACAGTCAGCCACAGCCGTGAGAACTGCCGAAGAAGATTTGCTGGCGCCCGTGATGGCGTCAATGCCAAGGCTTTGGTTTTCAACGATCAAAGGTGGTAATTTTTCAAGAGCAGTCGTACCGATGCCCGGAGTTTCCTTTGTGGTTCCGACAATGCGGACGGCTTTAATCGCCGAACTCGTGAACTCGACTTCGACTTTCACCGGACCACCCATGCCCTGAGCCGAGGCCTGATAGGTGCCGGCTTTGTATCCGGCAGCCCATGCCGAACCAGTGGCGCCTAACGCCATGGCCACAGCGGCTGTGATTAAAGTTGTGCGAATCATATTGTTCCTTTTTCAGGCTCGTTTCCGCTTTCGGTTAAACCGAAAGCGACAACATTAAGTCCCTAGAGAAGAGGAGTTACTTTCCCTTCGGATACATGGCGTTATGCAAGACGTCGTGTACAACTTTCAGATCTTTGTATGGAATCTGCCCCGGTGCGGACGGGATGCCGCCCACCATAGCAAACGAAAGATCCGAGCCAGTGAATTCACCTGTACAACGGGACAGCACGCCCCAGCGACCCATGGCCATCGTGAGCATCGGACGATCGCTGTAGTAATTGCGCACTTTCCAAGTGGCGCTCATCAGACGCAGAGCATCACCGGTGTTATGAGCCATTACGGCCAGCTTCAGGATGTCACTGCCTTCCTTTTCCTGAAACAGCAGACGACGTATGATTTCATCTTCGGAGGGGGTCCAACCGAATTCGTGGTCCGAGAACATCATGACCTTGCCCTTGGCTTTGCCTTTCTTCATGATGTGACGGCAAACTTCGATATCGCGGAACTGTTCAATATCAAACCAGTCGACGGAGCCGTTGTCGAGTACGGCATCATAGAACTGGCCGTACCAGTCATCGCTGACGTGACGACCACCTCCTTCGGTTTTGTCGCGGAAGGTCATCAGAACGGGTTTGTCGCCGGCCAATTTGTATGCTTCACGCGAAAGATCGGCAAATTCCTTTCCGGAAATTTCACCGATGTAGTCGGGACGCATTTCGATGGCATCCAGTTCGGGCATAGCTGCATAGTCCTTCATGATCTTAAGGAAGGACTCCGGTGTTTTGGCTGTGGTGGAAGCAATGATCTTCGGAGAACCTTCACCGATGCGGCATTTCTTAATCTGCACGACACGGCGAGCGGGCGTCTTCCAGCCGTTGCGGCCATTGCGAGTGTCGACCGGCATCATCTTGGCATCAGGTGCAAGGACGGTCGAGGCCATCGTCGGAGCCACTAGGCCGGCCATCATGCCGGTTAAACCGGTCTTGATCAAATCGCGGCGATCCATCATTTTGTTTCTCCTTTTTTAATGGAGGCAATTGGAAGCTGAACCAATTAGGCTTCCAACTTCTTTTTCACAGCTCTTATGGTAGGCGCCTTGTCAGTTTCGAACTACCTCAAAAAGGAGGTAGTGAAAAGACATCTGTCTCCCTTAGAATGACCAATATGCATACGGTCAAGTCCTTTTGTGCGGCGGCAGCGTTGGCGGCATTGCTTGTCGCTTCGCCGGTTTCAAGCCAAGACACAGTCGAACGAAGCGTGCTCATCGGCCTGGTCAATAACAATGAGCCGGGGTTCAGGGCAGAGGTTCTTACGCCAACATTGGATTATCTAAAAAAGACATTGCCGAACATTTCATTTCGGACGGTTGATATCGCTGCATATAAAGCTGTTGACGATCTGTTTCGCACGAGACCGGACTTCGTGATTGCTCCGAGCGATGTGTTTGTTACGCTGAGTTCATCAATCAGTGCGCATCCTCTGGCTGTACGCAAAAGCAGTTTTGCCAAAGACGCCAATCGATCTCTGGGTTCGGCTGTCATTGCGCTCAAAACGAGAGCTGACATCAATCACATTGCAGATTTGAAAGGCAAAACTATCAGTGCTTCTCTTCCGGACTCTCTAGGGGGCTGGTTAGCTTTTGCCGGGGAACTTGCCGCCCAAGGGCATGAGGCGGACTCTTTCTTTTCTCGCATTGATTTTGAGACTTATCAGATTCCGGAAGTTGTCGGCTCCGTGTTGTCCGGCCGTAGCGATGCCGGTGTCCTGAGTACCTGCCAACTGGAGGTGGCCGAGCAACGAGGCCTGATTGAGGCGGGTAAACTAAAAGTTCTGAACGCCCGCCGTACGCCGGGCTTTTCCTGCTCGCATTCGACCCACTTATATCCGGACCAGATTTTCGGTTCAGTCAATGAAAATCTCGATCCTGAAACGCTCAAGCAAATCAGCATTGCTCTGTTGCAAATGCGGGAAAAGATTAACGGCAGTGGCATTACAGAAAAAGACAATACTTCTTTTTCCTGGCAGGTTGTCGGTCGCTTCGATAGTATCAACCGATTGTTTAAGGCGCTGAAAATCGGTCCCTACGCTTATCTGAAGGATTGGTCTTTTGAAGGGATTTTGAAGCGGTTTTCGAGCGAAATCACCATCGTCTTGTGCTTGCTGGCATTTCTAACTCTCAGCGAACTTCGTCTTTATCGATTGGTCAAGATTCGCACGGCCAAACTCAATGACCTCGTTGAAGAAAAGGGACGAATGCTTGAGGAGGTGAGAGGACTTAATCACAGACTGCACAATATGGAGCGTTATGCCCTGGTTTCGCAAATGAGTTCGGTCATTGCTCATGATTTGAAGCAGCCATTGGGAGCGATCATCAATTATTGCGCCGTGCTGCAGATGGCTATTGAATCGGGAGCGAAGGACGAGTCCAAGCTTGCCGATGTTACGGATGCCGTCAATCGTGAGGCCCACCGTATTGCTCAGATCGTGGATCGCGTTCGATCCTACGTCAAGCGGCCCAATTCGCAGCACAAGCTTTGCAAGGTCGGCGACCTTGTCAAACGCGCTGTCGATAGTTTTGCACACTACGCCGACAGTACGCCCAAAATTTCGGTGATGCTCTCTGATCCGGACGCGAGGATCAATGCTGAAGCACTTGAAATAGAGATTCTCTTTTTGAACCTGCTGAAAAACGCCGGTCGAGCAGTTCGCAAAAACAACGGAAATATCGAGGTACGCACGCATACCGACGACAAATGCGTGTATGTTTCGGTAGCAGACTCCGGACCCGCGTTGACGGACGAGCAGTTCAAGCAGTTGTCGGACGTTTGTGATTCCACAACAGCCGAAGGTCTGGGTTTGGGGTTGGCCATCGTACGCAGTATTGCCGATGCCCACTCGGCGCATATCCAGATCGACCGGCTCATCCCATGCGGCGTGAAGTTTACTGTCATTTTTGAAAAATTCTGAGGTTCGCGGCATGACAGATGCGACTGTTCTTATCCGCATCGTTGATGATGACGACGAATTCGCGGCGTCACAAAAGATGCTGATTGAAACGCTGGGCTGGGAAGTCATTACGTATGCTAGTGCTCCTGAATTTCTTTCCGAAGATGCATTGGAACGGCCGGGGTGTTTGCTTTTGGACGTTCGTATGCCAGCCATGACTGGTTTAGAACTTCAGCAGGAACTTGAAAAGCGAAACTGTCAGTTGCCGATCATTTTTCTGTCTGCCCACGGCGACATTGAAATGGCCGTACACACCATGCGCCACGGAGCGGTTGATTTTCTGGAAAAACCGGTGGAACCGCAGCGCTTGCTTGCAAGGGTGACCAAAGCCGTTGCTTTGAGCATCCAACAGACCAACGAATATGAACAGCTTCAAAAGCTGGTCGGGCGGATCGACAAGCTTTCTCACCGAGAACTTGAAATTGCCAAACTCGTTTCCGAAGGTCTTCGCAATAAAGAAATTGCCCGAAAACTCGGCATCGAAGAGACGACGGTCAAGATGCATCGTGCCAATGCAATGGCTAAGCTTGCAGCCAATACGAGTGCGGAACTCACCCGACTTTTCACGATTTTCGAGATCAAACTCAAATCAGGCGAGAGACCGGTATGAAGCGGCGAAAATTGCTTTTAGGACTTCTGGCAGCCAAAGTTGCTTATGCCGGCAGTGTTGATCATTCCTACGACGTTATTGTTGTTGGTTCCGGTGCGGCGGGACTCTCGGCAGCGGTATCGGCGGCTGAAAATGGCGCGCGTCGTGTACTGGTACTCGAAAAGGAAACAACACTCGGTGGTCATACTATGGTTTCCACTGGTTATGTCAGTGCTCTGAGTCGTAAAAATGTGTCGCAAAAAGACTATGAAGCGTCGGCGCACACCATGCTGGAAGGTATGCGTAGGCTTGCTGACGGTCGAGGGAACGAAGCGCTACAGAGAAAGCTAGTATACGAGTCCGCTGACATCATTGAATGGCTCGCCTCCATGGGGCTGCGTTGGGAAGACAATGTTTTTCAGACTTTGGCGGGTTTAGCACCCAGAAGCTACATATCGAGCGCTGTACGTGCTGGATACGACTACATTACGACGCTAAATAAACGTGCTCGTTCCTTGGGTGTGGAGGTTCGCTTTTCGACTCGTGCGATGCAGATTAAAACCGGCTCGGATAACCGCATCGTAGGCTTGGTCGTGCAATCCGAATCGCAGTCAGTGGAATTTGAGGCCCCCACAGTCATTCTGGCGACCGGCGGTTACGGCGGCAACGTTGCCATGCGCAGCCGATACGTGCCTTGGCTGGATGCTCGCTACCCGACGACGGCCAATCCATATTTCACCGGTACAGATTGTGCTACTGGCGACGGCATTAAGATGGGAGCGCAACTGGGAGCCGCTTTGGTGGATATGGATTGCATCATGGTGATTCCCTTTTGGGGAGGGCGATTGACAGACTATGTCGGCGCCGATATCTACGTGGACGCACAGGGAAGGCGATTTGTCAACGAAGGCTCGTCATGGAACGAGATCAGTACGGCTATCCGCAAACTGCCGAATGAACAGTGCTGGGTTATCACAGATTCACAGTCGATTCAGGGTGCGAGTCGAAGTTCAAAGATCATGAACGGAATTGTGTCGGTAGCAAATACCGTTGAGGAAATGGCTGCCGGGATGGGAGTTGACAAGAATACGTTGCGTCAGACTTTGGAGCGATACAACAGTTTTGCTCGCAAGGGCATTGACGAAGATTTCGGTAAAAACATGTTTACCCAAGAGATTAATAAGCCTCCCTACTTTTATGGAAAAGAACGATTGTATGTGCACTACTGCTGTGGTGGTTTGAGAATCGATGAACATGCCAGAGTACTCAGTGCTCAGGGCATTCCCATCGGCGGTCTGTACGCAGCCGGAGAGACAACCGGAGGAGTGCACGGAAAGGATCGGTTGGGAGGATGCTCCATTACCGACTGCTTTGTGTTTGGTCGGGAAGCCGGCAAATCCGGAGCACGGTACGCTTTACAGGCAAAGGCGAACCTTGTCTGAAATAAGCTTCGTGTTGGCTGGACTTTTCTGAAGATCAAGCGAAAAGCCTCCGCTACAGCAATTGCAACGGAGGCTTGCTTCAATTGGGCGAAACTGGCTCTTTAGAGCTTATTGAGCACGCGGATCGAATGCTCATAGGAGAGCTTGAGAACCGTTTCCGGAGCCAGGCCCGGGACGGGGACTTCAACACCGATAGCGCAGGACTTGGGCATATGTTGCATAAAGTCGACCAGAGGCAATTCGCCGTCGCCTGGAAGTAGACGACCGAGGCGGGCTTCGTTGACCAGTCCTTCGAATCCCTTCGGCGTACCGGAGGTACTGTCGAGATTGGCTTTGCCGGCACGAACCTGAGCAATGAGCTTGCGGTCGATCGGTGGATTCTTGACCGCGTCGCACAGATGAATGTCCCCCAGATAGCGAGCCGGGATCTTGTCGAGATCGGCAGCGGTACCACCGGAACGGTACAGATGCAGGGAGTCAACGGCGATGGTACCGTTGGAGCAACCGGCCATCTTGACGAGTTCATAGGCCTGTTCCAGCGTGCCGATGGTACGCCACGCCATGAATTCAAGGTCAATGCGGAAGCCGTAAGGTTTGGCCATTTCGCACATCTTGGCAAACATAGCTGCAAATTTGGGCTTGTCCGGAGCGTCGCCGCAGATGCACAGCGATTTGATGCCCAGTTCGCCGCACGTTTCAAAAATACCGGCAAATTGAGTGGGGTCAGTGTTGCTGTTTAAGGCAAAACCGTCCACACCGTTGACGCGCATACCGAGATCGGCCAAAAGGCTCTTGAAGGAACGAAGCTCCTTGCTGCCAGCCTTGTAGGGATAGGATACGGACCCCTTGGAAATCGGATTGATACGAATGCCGATGGCGTCGTATCCGGCTTTATGGGCTTCTATGGCCAACTTTTCGGGAGGAAGATCAAGAGCAGTCAGATGGATAGCCGACAGAGACCATTTATCCTGTCGGGGCATCGCGATTGCTTGAGTTGCTGCGGAACCAAGCACGGGAGCGACTGCCGTTGCACATAAGCCTTTGAACAAATCTCGACGTTGCAACATCTTTTTCTCCTTTTCCGGTCGTACACCTCGACCGTGATGACATCGAACCTGATCTTTGTGGTTCTTTCAGGTGATGCTACAACTCGATTGTTCTGCCGACTACGTACCAAAGATTAGGAACTTTGGTCACCTCCTAAAGGAGGTGACGAAAACCCTGACCAGCCGTGCACCTCGTAAGTGATGGTCTCAAATGATGTTGGCTGGTCTGCGTCTCATTGTCGTCCTTCTCCGTTGCCGATCACCACATACTTCAAGCTCGTCAAACCCTCAAGCCCCACCGGTCCACGGGCATGCAATTTTCCCGTACTGATGCCGATCTCCGCTCCGAGCCCATATTCAAAGCCATCGGCAAAACGCGTCGAGCAGTTCACCATGACGCTGCCGGAATCCACTTCACGCAGGAAGCGTTGAGAAGCTTGCAGATTATTGGTGATGATGGCATCCGTGTGTTTGGAAGAATGTTCTTCGATAAAGGCGATGGACTCATCAAGGCTCTTTACCACCGCAATCGAAATGATCGGTGCGTTGTACTCGGTATCCCAATCCGACGGATCAGCGTCGATGCAGGACAGCCCCGAGGCTTCCAAAACGGCCTTTGATTTGGCGTCGCATCGCATCTCCACATTTTTCTCCGCAAAGATTCGGCCTATGCGAGGCAGGAATATGTCTGCAACAGCTTCATGCACCAGAAGCGTTTCCGTGGCGTTGCAAGGCGAATAACGCTGCGTCTTGGCGTTGTCGGTGACGGAAACAGCCATGTCAATGTCAGCGTCCTTGTCGACGTAGGTGTGGCAGATGCCGTCAAGATGGTGAATCATCGGCACGGTGGCTTCTGCCGCAAGACGCGCAATCAGTCCTTTGCCGCCGCGCGGAATAATCACGTCGACGTATTTGTTGGCCCGAATCATTTCGCCAACGAAATCGCGATCAGTAGTGGGAGCGATCTGCACGGCTTCAGTCGGTAAGCCGGTTTCAGTCAGAGCTTGTTGCACCAGTTCACCCAGAATGCGATTTGTTTCAAACGCTTCCGAGCCGCCGCGCAGAATGCAGGCGTTGCCGGATTTGACGGCAAGACAGGCCGCGTCCACCGTCACGTTTGGACGTGACTCATAGATGATACCGAGAACGCCAAGCGGCACTCGCATGCGTCCGACCTGAATGCCCGAGGGGCGACGGCGCATCTCGGAAATTTCACCGACGGGGTCGGGAAGGGCCGCAGTCTGTCGGGCACCTTCAGCCATCAGCCCCAGAACTTTTTCCGTGACGCGCAGGCGGTCCACGAACGATTCTTTCAGTCCGTTTTCCTTTGCCTTGACGAGATCCTGTTCGTTGGCTGCAAAAATGTCCTCTTTCTTAGCCTCCAACAGTTCGGCCAGACGAAGAAGGGCCTTGTTCTTGTCGGCAGTCGAGGCGGCGGCCATGCGGCGCGAGGCGGCACGAGCCTTTTGCCCGGCTTCAATCATCAATTCGGAAACGGAAGTCGTCATGCTTAAACCCACAGTAGAACGCGAAAGCGTGTTCTTGGATTGTAGCGACTCAAGACTTGACGGAGCGGGAAGAGACCGGCAAAAGGCGGTTGGAATGAGAACGGTTAGGAAGCCACGAAAGCGGCCAGCGCGGCAATTTCAATCCAGGGATCGGTGTCGCGGTTGGGGACGGTCAGACCCTTGCTGATCTTGTCGATGTCTGCGCAAAGCAGTAACGCACTAGATAATTTGCGGGTGTTGAGGCGTCCCGCTGCGCGTGTGATGCGCGACGAGCGATCGCCCCAGATGCCCGCCTGACGAAGCGCGGAATTGCGGTCCGACCCGTTGTCAATCGCTGCGCGGAATTTGAGCGTCATGCGCAGCTCTTCGGTGATCATCCACATGAAGGAGGGGATGGATTCACCCGCTGCGTTGAGGTTTTCAACGATGCGAAGCGACTTGGCGGCGTCGCCCGCAAACATCGCTTCGAGAAGGTTTTCTACGTCAAAGCGGGCCACATCGCGTACGGAGTCCGTGACGGCCTCTTCCGTGATGACGGAGCCTTCGGGGAAAAGATAGGCGAGCTTTAAGACTTCCTGCGCTGCGGCAAGAAGGTTTCCTTCACAGCGATCCGACAGGATCTTGAGGGCGGCGGGTTCGGCCTTGAGGTTTTTCTTGGCCAGACGCGCAGCAAACCAGGAGGGGAGTTCTCGAGCCGAAACGCTGTTGCATTCGACAACTTCGGCGTTGGCGGTGAGCGCCTTGTACCAGGCTGCTTTTTTCAGGCTCCAGTCGTAGGGAATGGTGACGACAAGCGTCACGCCGTCCAAAGGCATCGAAGCAATGTCGGTGAGCGCCTGCGTTCCCTTAACGCCGGGGCGGGGGCTTGCCAGACGTAGCTCCACAATTTTCTTGTCACCGAACAGACTCATGGCCGTGCAGCTTTCGGGAAGCTTCGACCAGTCCCAGATGGCAGAGGCGTTGAGCACCTCGCGTTCCGTTGCGCCTTCCTCCCGAGCCTTGGCGCGCAACAGATCGGCCGCTTCCAGCATCAGAAGCGGCTCTTCGCCCGTGATCACCCACAGAGGTGCCAGAGGGGGTTGCGCAAGATAGGACTCCAGGTCGGAATAGCGCATCGGATTTGCCCGAGTGTCAGAAAAAACGGTTAGCGGGTGGTGAGATCTTCAGGCTGCTTGGGCGGCTGAGCCTTTTCGATGCGGCGCACCATCTGAACGACGATGTCGGAGAGCATCTCGTTGATCACCAGCGCTTCTTCGGCATCGCGAGTGAGGTAGTCCTGCTCGTTGTAGGAGATTTCACGCACGGCCGCAATCACGGTGTCGGGCAGGTACTGTGCGCCGTCGGGAGCGGACAGTCGGAAACTCACTTCGAGTTTCAACTCATATTCGCGCGCATCGCCGTATGCGTTGTAGGCAACCACGTTGCGGGAGCGGCGTTCGCCGAGAACGTAGAGAATGGCCTGCGCTTCCGAAGGCGAATTCACCAGTCGGACATCGGAGCCCGCCTTGAGCTGGCGCGAAAGCTGAGAGCCCAGCGGGGTGTTGAGGTTATAGCTGATGTAGAGCGTCTCAAACGGAAGCGAGAAGCGGCCGCGCAGACGAAAGCCGCAGCCTGTCATGGCGAGCGCCGCTGCAGCGATCAGCGTACGGCGACTGGTGGTTCGAAACATAGAAGTACCGAAAATGTTGGAAAAACCGAAGGCGGGCTTTCAGGACGATGCCCGCCTGCAGGCAGAAGTTCATTATACGGAGCGTGCGATGGCTCCGAGTCAAAAATCAGGCCGAACCTTTGCTCGTGGTTGAAATGTCAGCCGAGGTCTGTTTGACGGGATGATCGCTGAAGATCGCGTCAATGTCTTTGGAGTCGAACAGATAGAGCGACCCGCAGAATTCGCAGCGCACCTTGAGCGTACCCTGTTCGGCGATGATTTCGCGCGCTTCCTTTTCGCCGAACGAGCGGATCATTCGCGTGATGTTATCTCGAGAGCAGCGGCAGGAGAAGGTGGGGGTGAGCTCATCGAGCACGCTGGGATTGAGTTCCCAGAAAAGACGCCGGCACAGTTCCATCGGTTCGATTTCGAGAAGTTCCGAGGGTGTGACGGTCTGTGCGAAGGTCTGCACTTCACGGAAACCTTCTTCCACGGTGTCCTCGGTCGTGCCTTCGGCCGCCTTGCCGCCGTGGGCGGGCAGGCGCTGCATGATGATGCCGCCGGCGGCCTTGTCGTCGGCCGACAGCCACATGCGCGTAGGCAGCTGCTCGGACATCGTCATGAAACCCTCGAGTGTTTCTGCGACGGTGTTGCCGGTCAGAGGCACCACCCCCTGATAGGGATCTTCGTTGGGGCGGCGATCGGCAAGGTCGAGAATTGCCGCGCAGCGGCCCTTGCCGTTGGCGTTGACCATGTCCTTGAACGTGGCGTTGGGGGAAACTTCCATGCCGGCGCGCATCTGCACGGTGGCGCGGATCTTCAGGCCGGAACGCACTTCAACGAGAGCGAGCTTTACGGGGCCGTCGCCCACGATTTGCAGTACCAGTGCGCCTTCAAACTTCAGGCCTGAAGCCATCAGAGCGGCGGCAGCGGCAAGTTCGCCCAGCATGCGCAGCACGGGGGCCGGGGCTTCGAGCGAAGCCTTCATCTGTTGCCAGCTGTCCGTCAGTCGAACGCTCTGCACGTGGCAGTTTTGATTGGGAAAAAGGAGCTTAACGAGAGAATCAGCCATAAATTTTCAGATTCGTCATGGTCGCCCGACTAAATGCCAATGGCGACGGACACAAAAAACAGGTCGGATAGGCCGCTCGATAGAGCAACCTCATTTGCTTATAAATGAGGGCAAAAACGCTTGATTTCAAGCCTTTGCCACGCGAATTTTTTTTTCAGTCGATGCGACGCAGTCCTGCTTCAAAGCGGCGGGCTTCTTCGACGTAATGCGCCGTGTTGCGGTGCATCGTGCGGATTTCCTCTTCGGTGAGGTTGCGCACGAAACGGGCGGGAGTGCCCACGACGAGCGTGCCGGGCGCCACGGTTTTGCCTTCGGCAACGAGACTGCCAGCGCCGACAATGGCGTTTTCACCTACGACGGCACCGTTGAGCACAATCGCGCCCATGCCGATCAGGGCGCCGCTTTTGACGGTGCAACCGTGCAAAACGGCGGCGTGTCCGACGGTGACGTTGTCCTCAACGACGCAGGGAAAGCCTTTTTCTGTGTGAATGACGGCATTGTCCTGCACGTTGCTGCCGACTCCCACCGTGATGGACTCCAAATCTCCGCGCAATACAGCTCCCGGCCAGATGCTGCTGTTGTCTTTGAGTTCGACGCGACCGATCACTTGGGAGGATTCTGCGGTCCAGGCTGAAAAAGATACCTGAGGGACGTGGTTTTCGAAGGAGAATCGAGCCATAATCGTACGACTGCTAAACGTCATAATGTTGCTTGGGTTTCGGATTGTACCGACACCAAAGCGTGATCGACACGGCAGTGATCTTTGTAACCGCGATAGACGAAAGAAGGAGGCTCGGTGGGAACGCTTGATTTGCACATGCACTCAACAGCCAGCGACGGCAGTTTGGCGCCGGACGCGCTGGTACGGTTTGCGCGCGAGTGCGGCGTTCGCACGATGGCTCTGACCGATCACGACACGGTGGCCGGTGTTGATCTTGCGCAGCGTACCGCGCAGCTTGAGGGCCTTACTTTTGTCACCGGCATTGAAATCTCGACGATCTACGCCGGCAAAAACATTCATGTTGTGGGGCTTGGCATCAATCCGCACGACGAAGAGTTGCTCGCTGTCACAACGACGATGTGTTCTGAGCGAGATCGCCGTGCCGTTTTGATGGCAGAACGCTTTGCAGAACTCGGTATTGAGGGGATGTTCGAAGAGGCCATGACTTTTTCGGCCCGCGAAAGCAATCTCTCGCGTCTGCACTTTGCCAAGGCGCTCATGAAGCGCGGCATCGTCAAGAATCAGCAGGAAGCCTTCGACAAATACCTTGGCGAAGGAAAGCTCGCGTATGTGGCCGCTCCTTGGGGATCGGTGGCCGACGCCGTCGAGCTCATCCACAAGGCGCGCGGTATTGCCGTGTTGGCTCACCCCGGTCGTTACAGCTTCTCTGCCGACTGGCAACTTGATGCTTTAGTCGAAGGCTTTGCCGAATGCGGCGGTGATGGCATTGAGGTCGTGAGTGGCTCGCAAAGTCCGTCGTTTACCGAGAAGGCGCTTCAGTTTGCCCGTTTTTACGGATTGGCCATCAGTACCGGCAGTGATTTTCACAGTGAAGCGGGGACTCGGCCGGTTCCCGGAGCGCAGGGCGAACTGCCTTCGGGACTGCCGACCGTGATGAAGATGCTGGGTTTGGAGTCGGTCTGAGTTGCTCCAAAGTTCTTTGCTTGTCGGATTTTTCTTCTAATCTTCTACGCAAAATGGAAGATTAGAAGAATGTAGAAGAAAAGCGGAAGGCATCCGTTCTCGATCACCTTCTGTCCGGACATGCTTAGAGATTTCCTAGACCTTTGCTTCCGAAGCCATCTCGCCGAGCGCATCAAGCAACGCCTGCAAGGCTTCATCCGTCGTTGACCACGCCGTGCAGAATCGTGCGATTGTACGGCCGTCGCTGTGTTTGCCGCAGTCTTCCCAGATGAATTTCCCTTTGAGATGCTCAATTGCAGCATCGGTCAGTAGCACAAACTGCTGATTGGTGGGCGAGTCGATATAAAGCTCGATGCCGGCACGCACGAAGGCTGCTTTAAGCTGCATGGCTTGCTCAATGGCTCGCTTGCCGATCTTCCCGTAAAGGTCATCAGTAAAGAAAGTCGAGAAACTCAATCCCGCAAGACGACCTTTGGACAGAAGCGCTCCGCGCTGGCGCTGAGCCGAGAGGAAGTCGCGCGTAAGCTTCTGATCCGTGATGACCAAGGCTTCGCAGCCCAGCGCGCCGCACTTGGTGCCGCCGATGCAGAAGGCGTCCGTCAGGCGAGCGTAGTCTTCAAGTTTGATGTCGCCTGCAGCAAGCGCATAGGCAAGACGCGCGCCGTCGACATAAAGAAAGAGCCCTTCTTCGCGGCAGACCTTGGAGAGTTCTTCGAGTTCCGCGAGGCTGTAAAGAGTTCCCAACTCCGTCGGGTTGGAAATGTAGACGAGCCCGGGTTCCACATAGAAGATGCGTTCGGCGTTGGTGCGGTAGGAAACAAGCACCTTCTTGACAGCTTCGGCCGTCAGCTTGCCGTCGACAGCGTCAATTTCAAGCACCTTGTGGCCGGTGGCTTCGATGGCTCCCGTTTCGTGTGCGGCAATGTGGCCGCTTGGTGCCGCCAGAACACCCTGCCAGGGCCGCAGAACGGCAGAAATCAGGGAGAGGTTACAAATCGTACCGCCCGCAAAGAAGAATACGCCGGCGTCAGGACACTTGCAGGCTTCGCGGATTTTCGCTTCGGCTTCCTTGCAGAACATGTCTTCGCAGTAGCCGGGCACTTCGGTGAGATTGTGGCGAAGCAAAGCGTCCATGATCTGCGGCGTGCAACCGGCGATGTAGTCGCATTGAAATTGATAGGGAGTAGCCATGATTTGCAGCCTCAATAAGAGAAATTGCTTTTAATTGTTGCGATCTGTCGTCAACTGTTCGAAAATCTACTGACGCATCTCTCGAATGATCTCGTCAGGAGTGTCACGCATTGATGACCGGAACGGATTGATGTCAATGCCGCCGCGTCGGGTAAAGCAGGCGTACACCTCAAGCATTTCCGGCGCAAAGGCTGCGCGCAAGTCGTGAAAGATCTGTTCGACGCACTGCTCGTGGAACCCGCGGTGGCAGCGGTAAGAAACGAGATATTTCAAGAGGCCGGCCTGATCAATCGCCTTACCTGTGTAGGAAATCAGAATGCTTGCCAGATCGGGTTGCCCCGTGACCGGGCAGAGAGAGCGGAAAACGGAGGTCGAAAACGTTTCGGTAGCCGTCTCCGAGCGATTTTCGTCAAACTTCAGATAGGCCGGCTCGGTTTCATACGCGTTCACGATATCGCCTTCAGACAGCGTCAGGGTGTCAAGATTGATGCCCGGCATCGCACGCACGGCACCGGGATAGGCGGTTACATCGTAAAGACGTACTTCGACTTGTTCCCCCAGACGGGACGACAGGTCTTCGGCCATGCGGTGAGCCACTTCATCTTTGCCGCTCATCTTGGTCATGGCAAAGGAGCCCGCGTAAAGCTTCAAAGACTTCGACTCCACAATGGAATGCGTGCCGGCCGGTACCAGAAGTTCACCCACGGCCGTCTGCGGGATGCCCTGTTCATTGAGCCAAGAGAGCTCATAGAGGCGCCAGATGTCCGTGCCGCGGAAATCATGGTCGCCGATGGCATCGCGCCCGAGTGCGCGCGGAATCGGCTGAAGCAAGTCCGGGTTGTAGCGATCGCTGTAGACAGTGTCCTTACCAAGCAGCGTGTTCTTGGGTTCGGGCATCAAAACCGACATGGAAGTCCTCTAAAAAAATTAATCAGTGAAAAGCTTCAATGAGCCGAAAAGCTTGTGCAGACGCTCTTCGTCAAACGGAAGGTATTCGGCAATCGTTAAGCCTGCAATTTCTGAGTTAGCGGCAACAAGATGCAGGATTGAAGCAAGTTGTTCCATTGTCATGCGTCCGCCTCCTGAACCGTCTCCGACAAGATTCGGATTAGCGAAATAGGTGGAGTGGAAGCAGTGAGGATCAAGTACGTCGATATCCAGATGCACGAGGACATGATCGAACTTTTGCACAAACGCTCTGATGTCGTCGTCAGAAACGAAGTTTTCTGTCTGCACTTTGTAGTTGACGCCTAAGTTGTCCAGGAACTTGGCTTGATAGTCGTGCAGTCCCTGAAGACCGACATAAAGTAGCTCATCGGGCTTGAACGCGGGGTTTTTCATGAGTCCCGCCATTGACGGTTCACCGGCTCCGAGCAATGCCCCCAAGACCATGGCATGCGCGTTCGGATAGCCGTCTTTAGGCATGGAAACGTCCGGGTGGGCGTCAAGCCACAAAATTCCGGTATTCGGGTACAGACCGTGCAGGTAATCGAACGGAGCCTGTGAAACCAAGCAGTTGCCGCCGATCGTGATGATCCGCTGCGGGGCTTCTTTTTCAATGGCGGCTTGTGCGGCTCGAATGCCGGCGAGCACTTCGTCTTTTCCGGTGATGCCGTCTTGAATTTCGCGCTGACGGCCGTCCGGAGCCGGAATGTCAACTTTGACCAGCGGTTGATTCGGATTGGCAGGAAGAATGTGCTGCAGCAGGTTGGCGCCGAAGTAGTAATTCTCAAGCCCGCCGCTGAGCCAGTCCGGATAAAGCAGACGAATGGTTTTCATAAATTTGCAGGAGCAAAAAATCAGTCGAGTGGTCAGTCGGATTATAGGCAGGAGAGGATTTGCTCAATGGATGCTTCTTGTCATAAAAACGTCATAAAACAGACAAAGACTCGTCACAGAACTGTCACGGCTTCGATACAAGCAGCTCTCAAAATGGCGTCTGCTCAGAATTCAATTTCAAGACGCTAAGAAATGCTCACCCTCAAACACATCAACAAGAGCTACGGAAATCGAACCATCCTTTCAGACATTTCGCTCTCCATTCGCAAAGGGGAAATTGTCTCCATCCTCGGTCCGTCGGGCTGCGGCAAAACGACGCTTCTGAATCTGATTCTCGGCCTGACGCAAGCTACCTCGGGCAAAATCATGTTCGACGGCGAGGACCTCACGAATGTGCCGATGCAAAAGCGCGGCTTCAACATCGTGTTCCAGGACTTTGCGCTGTTCCCGAACTTGAACGCTCACGACAACATCGTCTACGGTCTTCGCAACAACCCTTCCGCATCCACTCCCGAGGAAGTCAATGAACTGATTGATCTTCTGGGATTGAGAAAGCATCTGCACCAGCGCATCGACGAACTTTCCGGCGGTCAGAAGCAGCGCGTGGCCATTGCCCGTACGTTGGTTCTCAAGCCTCGCATTCTGCTGCTCGACGAACCGCTCTCGGCTTTGGACGGTCTCATCAAGGAGTCCATTAAAGAACGAATCCGCATGATCGCCCGTCAGTTTGAGCTCACGACGCTCATTGTGACGCATGACCCGGAAGAGGCGCTCACGCTCTCGGATCGTGTGCTCATCATCAACAACGGACGCATCGCGCAGTTTGCCGATCCGATGACGATCATCAACAAGCCCGCAGACGATTTCGTCAATGACTTCATCATTTCCCAGTTGATGGTCAAGCGCACCAACATCCTGAAGCTGTTCAGCGGCCCAAACCCTAAGAACGCCGCAACGCTCAAAGCCGAATCCGGCGCTCTAGCTTAAGTTGCGGGATGACTGTCATGACCACTCTTACGGATAAACTCTTCGGGCGCGAGCGCCGCGAACTCAAGATCGTGTTTGCCCTGGTGGTGCTCACGCTCTCGGCTGTGTTGCTCTATCCGCTCGGCTGCGTTTTGTTTCAGTCGATCTTGGACGGCAACGGCAGCCTGACGCTTGCGAACTACACCTCGCTTCTTTCGGAAACGCGCTTCTGGAATGCGCTTTCCAACAGCTTTGCCGTGTCGGGCTTGTCGGCGGTTATCGCTGCTGTGCTTGCCTTCGGCTGTGCCTACGGTCTGCATTTCACGCGACTCAACCCTTGGGCCAAGAAGGTCTTTCAGATCGTCATTCTTTTACCGCTTTTTCTGCCTTCGATCACCTACGGCTTTGCGGTGATCTATTCCTTCGGACGTCTGGGGCTGGTGAGCCAAATCTTCGGCGTGCTGCCGTTTTCGATCTACGGTTTCTGGGGGCTGCTGATCGCTGACGTAATCTACACGCTCCCGCCCGCATTTCTGATCCTTTCCAACGCCTTCCACTACATTGACCGCAACACGATTACGGTGAGCCGCCTGATGGGCGACAGTCCCTGGCGCACCTTCTATATTTCTGCGTTGCGTCCGGTTGTGGGGGCACTTTGTTCGGCCTTTATTCTGAGCTTCTTCCTGTCCTTCACCGACTTCGGCATTCCGGTCTCGATTGCCGGTCAGTACGACGTCATTGCCACCGAGCTCTATACCACGATGATGGGTGCGGTGCCCGATTTTGGGCGCGGTGCCGTAATCGCCATGGCGATGCTCGTGCCTTCGATTGCCTCGGTGATGCTTTTGAAGTACGTCGAGCGCTTCAATTTCCGCTACAACCGCATCAACTACCAGCCGCCTGCCCGCAACCGCGTGCGTGATGCGCTTTTTGCCGGCTACTACGTGATCATTGCCGCCGTACTGCTGTCAGTCTTTGCCGTGATGTTCGTCGTGCCTTTTGTTGTGCAGTGGCCCTACAAGCCCGTCTTCACGCTTGATGTGATAACCCGCATTCTCTCCGACGGCGTCGTCTGGGAGGTCTACGGCAACTCCGTGGGCGTGGCATTTGCTAGCGCTGTCACCGGCACACTGCTGTGTTACGCCGCAGCAATGGTCAATGCACGCTCTCAGCTTAAGGGCTGGTGCCGGACGACGATGGACAGCTTTGCCATGCTCATCAACACCGTGCCCGGCATGGTGCTCGGTATCGGCTTTCTCTTTGCCATGAGCGGCACGATGCTGGCCAACACGTTTGCCATTCTGGTGCTCGTCAACCTGGTGCACTTCTTCACGTCGCCCTACCTGATGGCCACTTCGGCTCTGAGCAAGATGAACGCCGGCTGGGAAACCACCGGCGCCTTGATGGGCGACAGTTGGCTCAAGACCGTCATGCGCGTCGTGGTGCCCAATTCCGCCGCCACGCTCTGGCAGATGTTCCAGTACATGTTCGTGAGTTCCATGGTGACCATCAGTGCCGTCGTGTTCCTGTCGGGCGCCCGCACCATGCTGATCACCACGAAGATCAAGGAACTCCAGTATTTCGAGAAGTTCGAAGAAATCTTTGTGCTCTCGCTTTTGATTTTCTTTACCAACGTTGCGGTCAAGCTCATTTGCGACGCCCTTGCGGAACGTGCAAGAAAGAACCCGCAGGGCGGTCTGATTCAGTCGATCATGCGCCGCCTGAGCTCGAGCCGTACTCCCACGCTTTCAACTGTTTCCACCGGAGCTTAAAAGAAATGCAACCGATGATCTGTTTCAAACTGACTTTTGCTGCTTGTTTGTGTGCTGCCATGGTTGGCTGCGGCAACGACAGCGGTACCGACGCCGACAAGGGCAAGAGTGCCGCGGCGCCCGCCAAGACCGCCGAAGTGGTGATCTACACCAACGCCGACGAAGAAGCTCAGACCGCGATGAAAAACGCCCTTGACAAGAATGGCATGAAGGGCGCCTATCTGATCCAGTCGTTCGGCACGTCCGAGCTGGGCGGCAAGCTTGCGGCCGAAGGCAAGAACATCGAAGCCGACGTGGTGACGTTATCGACCTACTACCTCGACAGCTTCCAGAAAAAGGAAAAGCTTTTTGCAGATCTTCAGAACAAGGCCAAAACCATTCAGCCGTCTCCGTCCTATTGGACTCCGATTCTGGGCAACACGGGTGCACTTTTCATCAATACCGAAGTTTTGAAGCAAAGCAAGCTCGAAGCGCCGAAGTCCATCGCCGATCTTGCCAAGCCCGAATATGCCGGCCACATTTCCGTGCCCGACATCATGGGCAGTTCCACCTCTTGGCTCATGACGCAGGCTGTGATGTCTGCGCAGGGTGAAGAAGCCGGCGCCAAGACGGTGGCGGCGATTGAAAAGAATGCCGGCGCCCATCTTGAAAAGTCCGGTTCCGGTCCTTTGAAGAAGCTGCGTGCCGGTGAGGCGGCTGTCGGCTTCGGTTTGCGCCATCAGGCTGTGGCCGACAAGGCACGCGGACTGCCGATCGACTACATCGATCCGACAGAGGGCAACTTCCAGCTGCAGGAAGCTGCCGCAGTCGTTGACAAGGGAGCCAAGACCAATCCGAACGCTCAAAAGGTCGTTGAAATCATCGTCAAGTACGGCCGCCCTGAACTCTTGAAGTTCTACCCCGTGGCACTTTACGAAGGTGAAACGGTTTCCGCTGAAAACAAGCCTGCTCGTCCGAGCTTCTATAAAGAGCCGCTGACCGTCGAACTGCTGCAGAAGCACCAGAAGATGGTCAAGGACGCCGGCAAATAATTCTGTTGATTTTCAATAAGCCGGCTCTCAAACGGGAGTCGGCAGTTTTCTTTTTTGTTTTGTCATGATTGCCGATCCGAATACCTACAAACTTTTGACCCCGGGGCCCCTGACGACGTCATTGTCCGTGCGTAAGGAAATGCTTGTTGATCGCTGCACGTGGGACGACGACTACAAAGAAATGACCCAGTTCGTGCGCCGTGAACTCCTCACGCTTGCCCACGTTTCCGAAACTGATTACACCACCGTTCTGATGCAGGGTTCGGGTACGTTCGGCGTGGAAAGCGTTCTCAGTTCCGTGGTCGGTAAGAATGACTGCGTGCTCGTGCCTGTCAACGGCGCATATTCGGAGCGCATGTGCCAGATTCTGGAGCGCTACGGCATTGCCTTTGTGCGTGAAGACTTCGCTTGGAACGAACGCGTCGACGCTGCCCGACTGGAAGCGGCGATTGCCGCACATCCCGAAATCACGACGATCAGCATTGTGCACAACGAAACGACTTCGGGTCTCATCAACGATCTGGTGAGTGTCTCGGAAGTCGTGAAGAACCGCAAACTGCGCTTTATCGTGGACGCCATGAGCTCCTTCGGTGCCGTGGATGTGAACGTGGCCGAGCTCGGCATTGATTTTCTGATCTCTTCTGCCAACAAGTGCATCCAGGGTGTCCCTGGCTTTTCCTTCATCATTGCCCGCCGCGAAGCTCTTACGGCTACCGAAGGCAACGCCCGCACGATTTCGCTCGATCTGCACTCTCAGTGGAAGACGATGGAAAAGGACAACGGCAAGTGGCGCTTTACGTCTCCTACCCATGTCGTGGCCGCTTTTGCTCAGGCGCTCAAGGAACTGCAGCAAGAGGGCGGAGTGACGGTTCGCGGCGAACGCTATGCAGCTACAAACCGCAAGCTGCGTGAAGGAATGCGTGCTCTTGGCTTTGAACCGTTCGTCAGCGAAGCCTTCCAGGGGCCGATCATCACCACTTTCCTTTATCCGGAAGGTCGCAACCTCGACTTCAAGCACATGCACCATTGGCTCAAGGAGCAGGGTTATGTGATCTATCCGGGCAAGCTCACCGACCGAGACACCTTCCGCATCGGCAACATCGGCGAAATTTACGACGCGGACGCCGACCGCATTCTTGAATTGTTTGCACAGTACACCAAGGAGTTTATGTAATGAACCGCATCAAGGGCGTGATTTTCGATTGGGCGGGTACGACGGTTGACTTCGGTTGCACGAGTCCTGTTTCTGCATTTAAGGAAGCATTTCGCCGCGCCGGCATTGACGTGACGGACGAGGAAGTTCGTGCGCCGATGGGGCTTTTGAAACGTGATCACATCAAGACGATGCTCGCGATGCCTCGTATTGCGCAAGCCTGGCAGGACAAGTACGGTGCCGCGGCAACCGACGCCGATGCCGAAAAGATCTATGCCGACTTTGAACCGGCCCTGATGGCTGTGCTTGATCGACATTGTGATCTGATTCCTGGCATTCTCGAAACGATGGAGTATCTCCGTCAAAACGAGATCCGTGTGGGTTCGACCACCGGCTTTACCCGGGAAATGATGGCTGTGGTGACCGAAGGCGCCCGCAGGGGCGGCTATGCACCCGAAATGGTTCAAACGGCCGACAGCAACAACGGTTTCGGCCGTCCTTGGCCCTATATGATCTTTTCCAATATGCGCGGCCTCGGTCTATCAAACGTGCGTCAGGTTGTGAAGGTGGGCGATACGACCTCCGACATGGCTGAAGCAAAGGACGCGGGCGTGATTGCCGTCGGCGTCTGTGTGGGCAGCTCCATGATCGGTCTGGACGCGCAGAGCTGGGCGGCGTTGCCTGAAGCCAAGCGCGCCGAACAGATCAAATCGGCTCGTCAGCGCTTCTATGCCGCCGGTGCCGATTATGTGATCGAGAGCATCGGTGATTTGCCGGCTCTCATCGAGGATCTCAACGCTCGCAGCGCTGCTTAATTCGCACCAAGGGATCTTTCGAAAGCCCGTGTGTCGATCTTGGCATGCGGGCTTTTTGACGTGCCGGCATCGTTTTGGTTGATCAGACGAATAGGTTATCGTTTTCTTTGTTCTTCTCGCGGGCGTGAGCAATGCGCTGCTCCCTGAGTTCGTCGAGTTCTCTTTCGATGCGTTCCGCACGACGCCAAAAATAGACCACGTTGCCCAGGATGATGCCGATGAGCAAGGCTGAACCGATGCCGATGACATAGTGGATGCGCGAGTCTGCAGTCGTGATTCCTTGGGCCTCCGCTGCTTGGTTCGTCGCAATAGCCGCCTCGGCTCTGACAGGTACAGTAATCCCCGTCAAGGAGAAGAACAGCACAAGTTCCGTAGCTGCTTTGCAAAGACAAGAGGATGAAAACCACATGACCGTCAAAATCGTTGGAAGGCAGTCAGAAGCGTAGTGCGAGAACCGAATCGGCGCGATCGAACAGCGCACTATGAGAAGAAATGGCAAGAATCCGCAAAAAATCTCATCCAGAAATTTTTTGAGGTTTCTTGACAGATTAACGTCGGGACAATTGATTAGAGAGCTTTTCGAGCTGCTGGAGTTTTGCCGGTTTAGAAAAACTTAACCGTGATACAAAACTTCGAAACACGGACGTCTTTGCGTTTGATTCAAGTCAAAAGCCGCGCTATCGCTGCCCCTACACTCTTTGCCTGACAACATAAACCACCGCTTTGCTGCTTACTGACACTACGTCAATACCCGGAAGCATTGCGAATCTAAGGAGAAAGAGATGATCAAACCAATTACGGCAATTGTGCTCAGTGCCTTATTTTCCGCTGTCTCAGGACTGGCAACTGCCCAAGACCTGGCTTCTTTTCATGCCGGTATGGGTGGATGCACTGCTTGCCACGGCACGAACGCTGTGACGGCTGCTAACGTTCCGGACGACGAAATTGATCTCAACAACAAATGCATGGCCTGCCACGGAGACTATAAAAAATTAGCTGACAAAACAAAACACTTTGATCCGCACGCAAGTCACTTAAGCGACAGAAGTCCCATTAATTGCACGGCTTGTCATACCGCACACGCAAAACCCAAGCTCGTCTGCAATGACTGTCACACATTTGATTTGAAGATGCCATTTTCCGATGCTCCTGAATCAGCCAAGTGGGATGCAACGATTGATGCCGAGGCTGTTGCAGCCGCCGAAAAGTCTGCTCCGCGCGAAACGGTTGACGTACTGGTGATCGGTGCGGGTTCGGCCGGCTTAAATGCGGCAATTGCGGCAAAGCGCGCCGGAGCTAAGGTGGTTTTGCTTGAGAAACATTCTTTTGCAGGCGGCAATTCAATGCTCGCTGCCGGCGGTTACAACGCTGTCGGGACGCCTCAACAGGCTAAGAAAGGCATTAAGGATACCGTTGATCAGTATGTCAAAGACACCATGAAGGGCGGGCGTGGCAAAAACGATCCGAAGCTTGTACAAATTCTTGCTGAAGGTAGCGCCGACGGCGTCAAATGGTTGGAAGACATGGGGGCTGATCTTTCGGACGTCAAACGTTCCGGAGGAGCCGCCGTCGATCGAACGCACCGTCCCCACGGAGGTATGTCTGTCGGGCCGCACATTGTGGATGTGTTACGCGCCCAAGCTACAAAAGAAGGCGTTGGCGCCCGGGTGAATTCCCGTGCCGTCAAGCTTTTGCTCGACAAAGACTACAAAATTGCCGGAGCCATTGTGCATGGCAAGCACTCCGGCTACTACAAAATTGCAGCGAAAGCGGTGGTTTTGGCAACCGGCGGTTACGGTCAGAATAAGCAGATGATTGCCTTCTATCGTCCGACCTTCAAGGACATGACGAGTTCAAACAATGTAACGAGTACCGGCGACGGCATCACCATGGCACTCAATATCGGTGCTTCCATGACCGATATCGATTGGGTTCAGGCTCATCCGACCGTTGGCCTTGACAGCCGTATTTTGATCAGCGAAACCGTTCGCGGAGTCGGCGCCGTAATGGTCAACATCAACGGTGAGCGTTTCGTGAACGAACTTACAACACGTGACCGCGCAAGCGACGCAATTTTGCATCAGCCTCAAAAGCGAGCTTGGTTGGTTTTTGACAGCAACCTCTATAAGTCTGCAAAGATGGTGCAAGGCTATGATCACCTGGGTATGCTCAAGAAAGCTGATACTCTGGCTGAGCTGGCCAAGATTTGTGACATGGATGCGAAAACTCTCGAAAAGACGGCCAGCGACTACAACAAGTTCCGCAAGGCAGGAAAAGACGAAGCATTTGGTCGTCCCGATATGCCGCTTGGTATTGAAAAGGCTCCTTTCTATGCAGTAGCTGTTGCTCCCGGCATTCATCATACGATGGGTGGGGTGGCGATCACGCCGGAAAGCGAGGTGCTGGACATCCAAAGTCGCCCGATTCCGGGGCTGTATGCGGCAGGAGAAGTGACGGGAGGCGTGCACGGCTTTAACCGCCTCGGAGGTAATGCTATTGCCGATACCGTCGTCTTCGGTCGCCGTAGCGGCGAACATGCAGCTGCCTATGCACTCAGCGCAAAATAAGCAAACTTTCTTCTCCTAATCTCGTCTGTTTCTTGGCAGTGGAAATCTGCTGTTGCCAAAAGGCAGACATTTGAGGTTCTGTTGGTTCGACAGGACCTCTTTTTTGCACTAGAGAGTTGACAGTGGAGAAATGTTGCATTCCTTGAAGAAAAGCTCTCGCAATGCAGGCAAATGCTCTTGTTTGTAGATCGCGTATATGCAGCGGCTGCTTTCTTTTTTATGATCCGGATTAACCTCTTTTCTCAACTCAACCAAATCTCTACGGCGAATTTCTTCCGAAACGGACAGCAACGGCATCACAGCCAATCCGAGACCGGTTTGAACCGCTCGTTTGATCGCGCCCATCGTATTCATAGTAAGGATGTTGGAAACGGTAATTCCCTGGGCCAAAAGCCATCGTTTGGCTGCATCGCTTACCGTTGCTTCCTGATCCATGATCCAGGTGGCTAAACAGAAATCTTCCGTTGTCGCTTCGACCGATATGTATGGACTCTTCGGGCTGGCGATCAATACGAAATCGTCACGGAAACACGGGAAAAAGGTTAACGATGGATCCACGGGGGGACGACTGATAAAGCCAATATCCATACGGTTGTCAAGAACTCCGGCTTCTACGATTTCATTGTCTTCAATCAGCAAAGTCGGATCCACAGTCGGATAACGTCGCTTGAATTCCGGGAGCCTTCGGGAGAGGATATAAATGCCGCAGGCGCGGTTGGCACCGATGATCAGCTTCCCTGCCAGCCCTTTTTCTCTGGCTGCGAAAATATCCTCAATTTCGCTGACTTTAGTTACGACCAGTGTGGCCAGAGGGAGGAGAGCAGAGGCAGCATCTGTCGGAAACAAGCCATTGGATTTTCGTTCGAACAGTTCTGTTCCAAGTATTCTCTCGAGTTCTTTGAGCGACTGACTTGCCGCACTTGTCGTCACACAGAGTTTGGCAGCAGCTTTTGACAAGCTTTTCTGATCGTAGATGCCAAGAAAGATTTCAAGCTGACGCAGTGTGATGTGCATAACCGGATATTTTCGAAAAAAAAAGACGCATCACCGAATGGCGAGCGTCCTTTTTTGCAGCGTTTCAGAAATTTGTGTTTGGTGCCCAAGACTGGACTCGAACCAGCATGCCTCTCGGCGCTGCGACCTGAACACAGTGCGTCTACCAATTTCGCCACTTGGGCACAAATTTTCTGAGACGCGAATTATTACCAAACAGAATAAAAATGTCAAACGATTTTCGAAAAAAATTTCTGCGAGCAATTTTTAGGAGAAATTGCTTGCTCAAAAGATTTGCCGACAGGATCTGCGCCGCAACTGATCGGTCCGTTCAGATAGTCGGCATCGTCTTGTCAGAGTTCCGTCATTTTTCCTCAGGTATGATGCGCTTGATTCGAGGCCGACGAGAAGGATGTTGCCGATGCGTCTGCCGTTTTGTAGCCAATTGATGCTCCGAGAGCACATAGAGAATTCGAAATGCAAAAGAAAGTTCACGAGAAACCCAGTCGATCCAAGGCATCTCCCGAAAAGAAGAAGCAGAACACCTCCAATTACGCCGACAGGGCATTTGTCCTTGCCCAAGGGGATTCTTTTTCCAAAACCGTCTTCACTAAGTGCTATCACGAAACGTTCGGTGTGACGCTTGCTGCGGCAAAGGAGGCTTTTGAAAGGCTTTTGGCAAGCGAAATCATTGCGCCGGCTCAGCAAGCCCGTCATTACACGCATGGTCCCGGTATTTCAAAGCAAGAAGATCTTGTGCGTCTGGTCGGCAATCGAACCGGCGAATTCAAGATTCGCAGTCTTAAGAATCCCGACAAGATTGTCGAAGGCGTTAAAAGTTCCAATCCGCACCACGGATTGTTGCCGGGGGATGTTGTTTACGGTGCTTATGTCAACGACGACTACGGGTTTGCAGCGCGCATTCTGGTTAGCCGTGCATTGCGTGAACCCGTTTGCACCATTAACTATGCAAAGTCGGCCGGCGTGGAAGGCTGCGGCTCTTCGTTTGCCAATCGTTTGGATAAGAACGCTGTCAAGAAACTTCAGCAGCAGTTCTTCACGATGAAGATTGACGAGTCCTGCTGCAAGCCGTTTTCCGCCATTGTGCCGTTGACCGGTACGGTCGGACGCGTGATTGGCCCCATCGACTCCACGCAAAGCGAAATCGACATGACGCTTGCTCGCCTCGGTATCCCGAGCGAATTTTCCGAGGAGGCCCAGGCGCAGGCTCAGGCGCTGCCCGATGCGGTCGAAAGCGACAAGGAAATCGAGGAGAGAGTTGATCTTCGAGATGTTGGTCTCGTGACGATCGACGGCGAAGATGCCCGCGACTTTGACGATGCGGTATGGTGTGCTCCGCTCAATGACGGCGAAGGCGGTTGGCGCCTTTTGGTCGCCATTGCCGACGTAAGTCATTACGTCACGCCCGAAAGTCCGCTTGACGCCGATGCACAGCAGCGTTGCACGAGCGTGTACTTCCCGACGCGCGTGGTGCCGATGTTGCCCGAGAAGCTCAGTAACGGCCTGTGTTCGCTCAATCCGGGAGTAGATCGCTGTTCGCTTGTCTGCGACATGATCGTTTCGGAGAAGGGCGAGGTGACGGCTTATCAGTTCTATCCGGCACTGATTCGGTCCAAGGCGCGTCTTACCTATACGAGTGTCTGGAACGCGCTCAACGGCGACGTGCAGGACTTTTTGGTGCGCGGAGGCAACCTCACCGACATCAACAATCTCTACGCACTCTTTAAGGCGTTGCTTCAGGCCCGAGGTCGCCGCGGAGCTGCGGACTTTACGTCGGCCGAAACCGAAATCGTAACGGATCCGCAGACGCAGAAGATCGTGGCCATCCGCAAACGCGACCACAACGATGCGCATCGTCTGATTGAGGAGTGCATGCTTGCGGCCAATGTGTGCGCCGCAGACTTCATCGGTCAGAACAAGGCCAAGAGCCTTTATCGCGTGCACGATGCGCCGCCGGCAGATCGGCTCGCCAATCTGCGTACGACGCTCGGCGCCTTCGGTCTCAAACTCTCGGGCGGAGGAAAACCCACTCCTGCGGATTACGCCAAGGTGGCGCATGAAGCCGAAACGCTGCCGGCAGCCGAAGTCATCAATACGCTTTTGCTTCGCAGCATGCAGCGCGCTGTATACAGCCCCGACAAGAAGCCGCACTACGGCCTCAATTACGATGCCTATACTCACTTCACTTCGCCGATTCGCCGTTATCCGGACCTGCTGGTACACCGCACCATCCGCGCTATTTTGAAGGGCGAGCGCTACGAACCGGTGTTGGCGCAGGCGCCGCAGGAGCTGATGCAGGCACGCATGTCGGAGCTAGCGGCAGCTCAGGGCGAAAAAACAGCCAAGAAGAGCAAGGTTGACATGACCTGGGAAGTGCTCGGTTTGTTGACGTCGGCGGCAGAACGACGCGCCGACGACGCTTCTCGTGACATCGTCGCCTGGATGAAGGCCGACTATATTTCCGGGTACCGCCGCAAGTGCTTTGAGGGTGTCATTACGGGCGCCAATCCTGCAGGCGTTTACGTTACGCTTACCGGCGTGTTCGTCGAAGGGTTCGTGCATGTCAGTCGTCTCAACAGCTGGGAGTATTTTTACTACGACGACAAGAAGATGCTTTTTGAAGCTGAATTCGGTTCCGAGCGCTATATGATCGGCGACAAAGTGACGGTGCGCGTGTTTGCCGCGAGCACGGAAACGCGCCGCATTGACTTTGAAATGGTGCAAAATCACACGGATAAACAACGCACCCGCAGCAATAAGAACAAAAAAACGAAGAGAAGATTCTAAAAATGCCCAAACAAGTTGTATTGGCAGGCTTTCACGCCGTAAATGCCAGAGCAAAACTCAATCCCGACTCCATCCGCGTCGTCTACGTCGAAGCTTCGCGCCGCGACAAGCGCATGCAGCAATGCAAGGATCGTCTTGCGGCTGCCGGCGTCAAGGTCATGCAGGCCGACGCCAAGCGTCTGGAGGGTATGGCGCCGGGCATTCCGCATCAGGGCATCGTGGCGCTTGCCGACGAGCTCAAACAGACGCTCGATTTCGACACGCTGCTTGACAACATCACGCCGGACACGCTGCTGCTTGTTCTCGACGGCGTGACCGATCCTCGCAACTTCGGCGCCTGCCTGCGCGTGGCCGATGCCGCAGGCGTTCAGGCAGTGATTGCGCCGCGCGATCGTTCCGCTAGCTTTTCGCCTGCAGCCGCAAAGGCCGCAGCGGGAGCATGGGAAAGCGTCCCCGTTGTGACGGTCACCAATCTTGCCGCGAGCATCACCGAGCTTCGTGACGCCGGGGTTATGGTGGTCGGCACGGCCGGCGAAGCGCAAAAGACGATCTATGAATTTGATCAGAAGCGTGCTTTTGCCTGGGTGTTGGGCGCAGAAGGAGAGGGACTTCGTCAGCTCACGCGCAAGCGCTGCGACGAACTGGCCAAGATCCCCATGTTCGGGGCGGTCGACAGCCTCAACGTTTCGGTAGCCACCGGCGTTTGTCTCTTTGAGACTGTCCGTCAGCGTCAAAGCTGATTAACCGATTTTTAGCAACGGTCAAACAGAAGGCAGCGCTCTGGAGAATCCGGAGGCTGCCTTTTTTGCGAAAGCGGTGTGATGCTTATTTGGCGGGCATTTCGGCGACGGCTTCGATTTCAACGAGACAGCCGAAGTGCAGCGTTGTGGTTGAGACAATGACGCGACCGGGCTTGTGTTCGCCGAAGAATGCGGCGTATTCCTCGTTGATCGGTCCCCAGTAGTTGACGTCCGGCGTGTAGATGCGGCAGAAGACGACGTCGTTGGTGGTAACGCCTGCGGCATCAAGCACGCGCTTGACGTTGTTCAAAGCCAGACGGGTGTGCTCGCGGATGTCGCCCTTGCAGACTTCACGCGTATCCGGATCAATCGAGAGCTGGCCGGAAACGTAGAGCGTGCCGTTGGAGATGACGCCGGCGCTGTAGTGACCTTTGTTTTCGCCTTTGAAGTCGGGAGTGACGATCTGCATGGGAAAAGTTCCTTTGGTTGGGATTTCTACAAGATAAGTCTGAGCGCGGCAAAAGTCGCGAACTAGTCAGCGGATTTTAAGCTCACGAACGACAAGTTCCAGCAATCGGATCGAAGAGAGTCCTAGCCTGAGAGAAGAATCGAGCCGAGAGAACCGAAAAACTCGGCTTTCACTCTTGGAAAAGATAGCCTCAAACCTTACAATTACGGCACCTTACGACTTCGGCTGCACGATGCTGCAGATACCGAAGGTTTTTGCGTTTTCAGAAGCCCTGCAATGACCCCTCGACTTCGGCTCAATCACATCACAAAAGCATATCCGGGCATCGTCGCCAACGACGACATCTGTCTGGAAGTGTGTCCCGGGGAAGTGCTTGCTATTCTTGGCGAAAACGGCGCCGGCAAGTCCACCCTCATGAAAATCATCTTCGGTTCGGTCACGCCGGACAAGGGTTTCATCGAGTTTGACGGAAGTCCTGCGCAGATCAGCAGCCCTTCGGAAGCCAACCGTTTGGGCATTGCTATGGTGCATCAGCACTTTGCCGTGTTCGAAACGCTTACGGTGGCTCAAAACGTCATTCTCGGCATCGCCGAAAAGATTTCCGTGGAGGAGTGTGCCAAGCGCATCAATGCGTTAGGTGAGCGCTACGGTATTGCGGTCGATCCGTTTGCCATCGTTGCCGACCTCTCCATGGGCGAGCGCCAACGCGTGGAAATCATCCGCGCCCTGATGAGCAATCCCAAGCTTCTGATCCTGGACGAGCCCACCTCGGTGCTGACGCCCCAGGCTGTCCGCAAGCTTTTTGAAACGCTCAAGAAGCTCGCCTCCGAAGGCGTTTCGATTCTTTTTATTTCTCACAAGCTCGACGAAATTCGCGAACTAGCCGATCGCTGCACGATTCTTCGCGCCGGCCGCGTGATCGAAACGGTCAATCCGAAGGAAAAAACCGAAGAGGAACTCGCGCGCCTGATGATCGGCAAGGAACCGCCCAAGCTTCTGACTTCGGAAGGCACGCCCGGCGAAGTGGCGCTCGAATTCAAGGGCGTGAGTCTCGACGGCGGCCATCACGTCACGGGGCTTACGGACATCAAGCTCTCGGTGCGTGCGGGTGAAATCGTCGGGATCGCCGGCATTTCCGGCAACGGTCAGTCGCGATTGCTCGGCGTTTGCATGGGTGAACTCAAGCAGACGAAGGGTTCCGTGAAGCTTTTCGGCGAAGCGGTCGACGATCTCGATCCGGCCGAGCGTCGCGCCAAGGGCTTGCGCTACGTGCCCGAGCAGCGTCTTGGTCACGGGTCGGTGCCGGAGTTTTCGCTCATCAACAACACGCTTTTGACGGGTGATGATTTTCACAGCCACGGCTTTATCAAGCAGGAAGAGGCCGAAACGTTTACCGATCTCGTCATCGAGCGCTTCCATGTGAAACCCGAAGCTCCGAAGGCGGCGGCAAGAAGCTTCTCGGGCGGCAATCTGCAGAAGTTCATTGTCGGCCGCGAGATCCTGAGTTCTCCGGGCGTACTCATCATCGACCAGCCCACCTGGGGCGTGGACGTGGGGGCCGCCACGGTGATTCACAATTCTCTGATGCGCCTTCGCAGCGAGGGTGCCGGCATTCTGGTCGTGAGCGAAGAAATCGATGAGCTCTTTGCCATCTGCGACCGCATTGCCGTGATGTATCGCGGCTGTATATCGCCGGCCATTCCCGTCAGTTCGATTACGACCGAAGAGCTCGGCCGCTGGATGGCCGGTCTGTGGGTGGGTAGCCCCTTCCGTCACGCTCAGTCCGCCGACAAGGAGGCCGAATAAAAATGCAATTTCCTGTGCGTTTGGTTGCCCGCAGAACCCCGGGCTGCATGATGTGGCTTTCTCCGGTTCTGGCTCTTGGCCTGACTGTGTTATTCGGTGCGATTCTGTTTGCGATGCTGGGTAAGGACCCGCTCAATGCGCTCTATGTGTTCTTGATTGCGCCTCTGGAAACCCTACGCGGTTGGGCCGAAGTCGGCGTGAAGATGACGCCGCTGCTGCTTTGCGCCGCCGGTCTCGTGGTCTGCTTTCGAGCAAGCATCTGGAATATCGGTGCCGAAGGCCAGTTCCTTGCGGGCGCCATCACCGGCGGCTGGGCAGCTTTGGCTTGCCCCGACGGCATTGGCCATTGGTATCTGGTGATCGTTCTGCTGGCCGGTATTGCGGGCGGCGCCTTCTGGGGCGGCATCACGGCGTTACTGAAAGACAAATTCAACGCCAACGAAATTCTCGTATCCCTGATGTTGGTCTACGTGGCGCAGTTCGGGCTTGCCTACTGTGTCCAGGGGCCGTTGCAGGATCCCGACGGTCTGGGCTTTCCGCAGTCCGCGCTTTTTGCTTCCGCGGCTAGCATGCCGGTGATTCTAGGCGGCACGCGTCTGCATCTGGGTTTTGTTCTGGCCGTAGTGGCCGCGCTTGTCATCCAGGTGATGATGGTGCGTATGTTCATCGGCTTTCAGCTCAAGGTTTCCGGCATGGCGCCCTTGGCAGCCAAGTACGCGGGTTTCCGTCCGAAGCGTCTGCTTTGGGTCTCGATGCTCATTTCCGGCGGTCTGGCCGGTTTGGCCGGCGTTGCCGAAGTTGCGGGGCCCGTCGGACAGCTCACGCTTAACATCAGTCCGGGCTACGGCTTTGCGGCCATTATCGTGGCTTTCGTGGGTCGTCTGTCGCCCGCGGGTTGCATCCCTGCGGCCTTCGTGATGGCGCTCTTTTATCTGGGCGGCGAACTCGGCCAGTCCCGTCTGGGATTGCCGAGCTCAATTACGGGTGTCTATCAGGGCATGCTTCTCTTTTTCCTTTTGATCTGCGATTCGCTCATCTACTTTAAGCCTGTCTGGCAGGGCTTTACCGAACGCAAGCTGAGCAAGGAGGCTTAATCATGGATGCTGGTGTGATTGCTTCTGTCATTGCTGCGACGTTGAATGCGGGTACGCCCCTGCTGATTGCCGCCATCGGCATTCTCATTCACGAAAAAAGCGGCGTTCTCAACCTGGGTGTCGAAGGCATGATGCTCATGGGCGCGGTGACCGGTTTCGGCGTAACCTACGCCACGGGCAGCTTCGCGCTCGGTTTCCTGGCCGGTGCCCTGGCAGGCCTCGTGATGGCCGCTCTCTTTGGCTTTTTTACGCTTGGACTCTACGCCAATCAGTACGCAGCCGGTCTGGCGCTCTCGCTTTTCGGCGCCGGTCTTTCGGCTTTCGTGGGCCAGCCTCTGCAGGGCATGGCGTTGCCGAGCCGCGCACCCACGGGCATTCCCGGTCTTGAATCGATTCCGTTCTTGGGCGATGCATTCTTTTCGTCGCATTGCCTTGTGTATCTCTCCCTGATCGGCCTGGCCGCGGTGGGCTGGTTTCTCTACAAGTCGCGCCCCGGCCTGATGCTGCGTGCGGTGGGAGAATCGCCGAGCTCGGCTTACGCCCTGGGCTACAACGTGCGTGTCATCCGTTTCTGGGCAGTGCTCTTCGGTGGCTTCATGTCGGGTCTGGCCGGTGCCTATCTGTCGCTTGTCTACACGCCTCTGTGGGCTGAAGGCATGACGGCGGGCCGCGGTTGGATTGCGCTTGCGCTTGTCACCTTCGCCACCTGGCGTCCGCTTCGCGTGGTGCTCGGCGCCTATCTTTTCGGCGGCGTGACAATGCTGCAGTTCAATATGCAGGCGATGGGCATTGAGATTCCCTCGCAGATCATGTCGATGACGCCGTATCTGGCGACCATTCTCGTGCTGATCCTCATCAGCCGCAACCCGAAGTGGATTGCGCTCAACGTGCCGGCAAGCCTTGGCAAGACGTTTCATCCGAGAAACTGATTTTTTTGATTGAGCCGCCGATCATGGTCCCGAAAAGGCGAGCAACCGGGGCCGGCGGCGGCTTTTTTGCGTCTGAAAAGTTGCTCGTGCTTTCACAAAAATAAACAACTATGGCTTTCCAGAAAATTGCCCTGACGATGGCCGCCGCCTCCTGCCTGTTGCTGGCCGGATGCGGAGAAGACACCACCACCGACAAGAAGGCCGAAAAGGCCGTTGCCTCCACCGAACCGCTCAAGGCCGCCTGGGTCTATCCGAGCCCGCGCGCCGATGAAGGTTGGTCCAAGCAGCACGAAGAAGCCCGTATGCTCATTGAGCAGAAGTACGGTGACAAGATCAGGACTCAAGTGGTCGACAACGTCACCAATACGGTGGACGCCGAGCGAGTCATTCGTGATCTGGCAGCTCAAGGCAACAAGATCATCTTTGCCACGAGCTTCACGTACATGAATCCGGCACTCAAGGTAGCCAAGGAGTTTCCGGACGTAAAGTTTGAAAACTGCACCGGATACAAGACCGCTGCCAACTACAGCAACTACAACGCGCGCTTTTATCAGGCCCGTTATCTCGCAGGCAAACTCGCCGCTTCCATGAGCAAAACCGCTCATTTGGGTTACGTGGCCGCCATGCCGATTCCCGAGGTGCTTCAGGGAATCAACGCTTACACGTTGGGTGCCCAGAGCGTTAATCCTGACGTGAAGGTGTCCGTCGTGTGGACCAACACCTGGTATGACCCGGGTAAGGAAGTGGACGCCACGAACACGTTGATCGGTCAGGGCTGCGACATTCTCACGCACCACACCGATTCGACGGCTGTTCCCGCAACGGCTGAAAGCCGGGGCGTGAAGGTGATCAGCTATCACTCGGCCATGACGAAGACGGCTCCCAAGCAGCTGATCGGTGCCGTGACGCACCACTGGGATGAGTATTACGCTCACCGAATCCAGGCGCTTTACGACGGCAAATGGAAGGTTGAGCCTGTTTGGGGCGGCGCCGAAATGCACATGGTGCGTCTATCGGCCATTACGCCTGATGCGCCTAAGTCAGTGGTTGAAGACATCAACTCCGTTTACTCCAAGATGGAAAAGAAAGAATTCAACGTCTTCTCCGGCCCGATTGTCGACAACGAAGGAAAGGTGCAGATTCCTGAAGGAAAGGTTGCCGACGACAAGATGCTCAACACAATGAACTACTTCGTCAAGGGCGTGATCGGCAAGGTGCCCACCGGCAAGTAACAAAATCAACGTTGCCGGAAGACGGGTGCAAAGGCAAGACTCAAGCGTTTTGCCGGCGCGCCCGTTTAGTCTTTTTCAGCATCGAGTCGATAACTGATAAAATCACGCCAACTTTCCCCATCCCCATATTTTCCTTTCTTTTCAAAGAGGCATCCCTGATGGCATTCCAGAAAATTGCCCTGACTCTTGCTGCCGCTTCCTGCCTGGTGCTGGCCGGCTGCGGCGACGATTCGTCCAAACCTGCTCCGAAGAAGGCAGAGGCTCCTGCCGCCACCGCTTCTTCCGGTCCTTTGAAGGCCGCCTGGATCTATCCGAGCCCGAGCGCCGACGAAGGTTGGTCCAAGCAGCACGATGAATCGCGTCAGCTGATCCAGAAGCAGTTCGGCGACAAGATCAAGACGCAGTTTGTGGAAAACGTCACGACGATGGCCGACGCCGAACGCGTGATTCGCGATCTCGCTTCGCAAGGCAATAAGATCATCTTTGCGACGAGCTTCGAATTCATGAACCCGGCTCTCAAGGTGGCCAAGGAATTTCCCGATGTGAAGTTCGAACACTGCACGGGTTATAAGACGGCCGACAATTTCAGCTACTACAACGCTCGCTTTTATCAGGCTCGTTATCTCGCAGGCAAGCTTGCCGCTTCGATGAGCAAGGATGGCCACTTGGGTTACGTTGCCGCTGTGCCGATTCCCGAAGTGCTCCAGGGCATCAACGCCTACACGCTTGGCGCGCAGACCATCAATCCCAACGTGAAGGTTGACGTGGTCTGGACCAACACCTGGTATGACCCAGGCAAGGAAGCCGATGCGACCAATACGCTTATCGGCCAGGGCTGCGACATCATCACGCACCACACCAACTCCCAGGCTGTGGCCTCTACGGCCGAAAGCAAGGGCGTGAAAGTGATCAGCTACAACTCCCCGATGGTCAAGGCCGCTCCCACGCAGCTGATCGGTGCCGTGACGCACCACTGGGACGAGTTCTACGCCAAGCGTATCCAGGCAGTGATGGACGGCAAGTGGAAGGTTGAGCCGATTTGGGGCGGCGCCGAAATGCACATGGTGCGTCTGTCCAATATCTCCAAGGATGCTTCCAAGAAGGTGGTTGACGACATCAACGCCACCTACGCCAAGATGGAAAAGCAGGAATTCGATGTCTTCACCGGTCCGATCGTGGACAACGAAGGCAAGGTTCAGATCCCTGAAGGCAAGCGTGCCGACGACAAGATGCTGACCACGATGAACTACTTCGTCAAGGGCGTGACCGGCAAAGTCCCGAGCAACAAGTAATCGGATGCTTCCTATTGCAGTCGCCTTTTGCGGGCGACTGCGCAAAAAAGAGCCCGCTTATGCGGGCCTTTTTGTATCCGGACGGCATATTTTCAGGCTTCGGCAGCAGCGAGCGCCTTGTTGAGGCTGTCCAAAACGAGCGTGCGGTGACGCTCTTCGTGAAGCGTACCCACGTAGGCGCGGATGAGTTCAGCCGTCTGCCAGCGTTTGGTCGGAGAAAGACCGATCATTGCCTTGAGCGCGGAGGTAAAAAGCGGATCGTGGCAGTCGGCTCCGTGAGGCAAAACGGCCGTCGTGGTGATGCGGCGCGCTTCCTCTTCAATCGCAAAAAGCATCGGAAAAAGAACGCCCACGGGCAGGCGCTGTGCGGCCTGTGCGGAAAATTCCGCGAGTTTTTTCAGGTAATGATCGATGTTTGTGGGAAGAAAGAAGGCAAGCGTGGGCTTGGTAGCATCTTCCCGCAGACGGTCGGACAGCTCTCTGAGAATTGACAGCATCGTTCGCGCAAAGCTTTCGGCCACGGCGCGCGGCGGCGTTGTGGGGAGCGCCCGGATCAGAAGCTCTCCCTTTTGCGTGTCGCTCAAAAGACAGTCAAAGAGCATGTCCTGAGCTTCTTTGGTCGAAAGACTCTGCACGGCGTCTCGCAGAGCGTCGGCGTAGCCGTAGTGATCCATGGCTCGTGTTATGCCTTATGGTTGCCGCCGGACTTGTTGCGCGAAGCCGGACGGGAGGAAATTGTCGTCGAGACGCCCGTCTGAACGGCAGCGGGTTTGGAGGCGTTCTTGCGGGGGCGCCCCGGCGAACGGTGCTCGACGGCGCTCGGCGCAATCTGAAGGCTGCTCACGAGGCGGCTGGCGAGATCGTCGACGGAAGAAGCCGACGCGGCGGATTTGAGTGCGGGCGATACCTTTGCCGGCGCAGCGGCCTTGGGCTTGGAGGCTGCAAGCTTGGCTTCCGTCTTGATGATCTTGACCGTCAGATTTTCTTGCGGCTTAACGGCCGTTTTGGTGATTTTGGCCGGTTTTGCCGGCTTTTCTGCCTTTTTCTCGACTTTAACGGACTTTTGGGGAACGGGTGTGCGGGACTTTTCAGCCGCGGTCGTCTCCGAGAATTCGAAACCTTGCTCTTCACACCAGCTCTTGAATGCCTTGCGATCGGAAACCACGGCGCAGGGCACGTCGCCGAGCATCGTCTGCGAGAAGCCGAAGGGCTTGAGCGAGGCGGGCGGCATATCCATCAGCACGGCGAGGGCGGCGCCCTCGGGGCTGTCCTTGAGCGCGCAGAAAAGGGAGTCGCTCTTTCGGATGTTGCGTTCCAAGAGTGTCTTGGCTGTGGCGGTGAGCGCCTTGAATTCGGTCTTGTCCATTCGCTCCACCCAGTCGGTGAGCGAAGACTTCTGCATCAGCGAGAGTGCACGGTGGCAGCGAAGCGCGTCGCGGCGCGTTTCGGCGTAGAGCTCAAAGACATCATTGGATTGTGCGGCGTCGAGATCGTCCTGAGAGGGAAGGCCGTCCTTGGTGAGTTCGAGCGCCTTGAGGCCCTGTGCGCTCAATTCGCGGACCTTATCATGCAGCGCTTCGTACTTGGCGATGTATTCGGGAATCATGCGCTGACGCGCGGCAAAGATGACCGTGTAGAGGTCGGACACTCGGGTCATGGCCTTGAGGAGCTTTTTGGGAGATTTCTTCCAGTCTTCGCCCAGCTCGGACTCAAGCACCTTCTTGAGGCTGCGGGGTTTGAAATCGGCTGCGCGCAACTGTCCGGCCGCATCCATGGAAAAGGAAATGGTTTTGGTGTCGTTCACGGTACTGCTTTCTGTGTGAATGGTCTTGTCTCATCGGCGACTACGGTTTAGCGCAGTCAGTCGAACCATTTTAGAACGGCGAGGCCTAGACGAAGGTTAGGAATTGCTCGAAAAAAGCCCGAGCGCCTCGAAATTTTCAGGTGCTCGGGTCTTGAATCGGAGCAATTTGGGCAAAAACGGTGCCGTTACGGTTCGTCGCCCGTTTTGATCGGACGGTTGTCGTCGCTTACCCATTCCGACCAGCTGCCGATGTAGACGCCCGCGGCCGGAATGCCCGCTTCCATCATGGCCAGATGATTGCAGCAGGCCGTCACGCCCGAGCCGCAGCTGTTGATGATGTCGGCGTGAGGAACACCGTTAAAGACCGTCTCAAATTCTCGACGAAGCGTCTCCGTGTCTTTAAAGCACTTGTTGGGGAGGAGGTTATCGCCGCTCGGACGGTTGAGACTGCCCGGAATGTGTCCCGCTTTCGGATCGTGGTTTTCGACTTCGCCCGTATAGCGGTTGTGAGCGCGCGCGTCGACGAGCGTGTAGTCGCGAAGCTCCAGATTGCGTTCCACGAAGTCGTCGTCAAAGACGCGCTCCAGCGGCATGGTGGCGCGATAGGTGCCGGCTTCCCATTCGGGTTCTTCGACCTGAAGAGCAAGACCTGCTGCCTTCCAGGCGCAAAGCCCGCCGTTTAGGACGCGTACGTTGGCAAAACCGACCCAGCGCAGCGTAAACCAGAGACGGGCGGCAAAGTTGCTTTCTCCGTCGTCGTAGACGACGACGGTTGAATCCGGATTGAGTCCGAGGCGACGCATATTGACGCAAAAGCGTCCGGAATCCGGCAGCGGCGTGCGGCCATTGCTGCCCGAGCAGACTCCGGCGACGTCGGTCTTGAGATCGGCAAAGCGAGCTCCCGGAATGTGACCTTCGGCATAGGCGGCCCGTCCGTAAGCCGCATCGGTCAGGCTGTAGCGGACATCAAGCAGCACGAGCTTGGGATCGGACAAAAGAGCGTTGAGTTCGGTAACGGAGATGAGCTGAGAGCCGGACATGTTGTTTTCCTAAAGAAGGTTCGATGGAATTAGGATGGGTCTTTCTTTTCACGGGCTGATGCGCGCTTGGTGATGACGCTCGCGCAAACACCGGCAAAAATAATGATAGCGATCCCAAGCAAGCTCTGCAGTTCGATGGGATCGCCGAAAATCACGACGCCCATAATGACTGCAAAGACGATGGCAGAGAACGACAGAATGGAACTGAGAAGCAGATTGCCCGATCCGTAGCTCTTGGTGAGCGCAATCTGAGCGAGCGTAGCGGAACTTCCCGCTGCAATGATGCACAGTACGCTCTTGGTGGTGTACACGTCGGGCTGATCGAAGATCGGATGCGTGACGGCGCCGAAGACGATATTGAACAGCGTGAAGTAAAACACCACGCGCCAGTCGGGTTCGTTCAGACGCGTGAGTTCCCGAATCTGCATGTAAGCAACGGCAGACAGCAATCCTGAGGCCAGACCGATGAGAGCCGGAAACATATCACCCGCATGAAACTCCGGCTGCAGTACTTCCACAACGCCCGCAAAGCCCACGACCGTAGCGACAACGAGTTGCCACTGCACGGGCCTCTTGTACCAAAGTGCGGCTCCCACGACGAAGGCCGCCATGAAAAGAGGCGAGGTGTAGTTGAGCGTCATGCCTGTTGAAAGCGGAAGATTGGCGACGGCATATAGCCACATGCCCAGAGCCACGGTACCTATGCCGCTGCGTTTGACGTGAGAGCCGAAGCACGGTGTCTTCAGAGACCGGCCGGTTGCCATGGCCCAGACGAAAATCGCGACGCAGCCGAAGACGCCGCGCCAGAGAATCATCGAAAAGGATCCGATTTCCGGTGCGGCCATCTTGACGCTCGCCGCCATGACTGCAAAAAGAAAGGACGCCACCAGCATCCAGAAGGAAGACATCGTTTAGCTGTGCATTTTGTTGAACGAGATGACACTATAGTCAAAATCGGTTGCACCGAATCACGCATCAACGACTTTTGGAGTTGGCGATTTTCTCTCAAGATGTCCGCGGTATGATGATCGTCACGACTTTTTTCAACATCTTTTGGAAGACTCGACAGATGCTCAAAATCGGCTTTTTAGGCGGCGGCAACATGGCGCGCGCCATTGTGGCGGGCTTGGTTTCAAGCGGCGCGGATCCGAAGCTTGTGACGGTGATGGATCGTCATCCTGAAAAATTGGCCGCGTTGCGCGAGCAGTTCGGCATCACGACGCAAGAGAAACCCGGCGACTGGATCACGGCGCTTGACGTTGTGGTTTTGGCCGTCAAGCCGCAGGGACTCAAGGAATGCTGTGAGCAAGTGGCTTCGTTGGTGTCGCCCGAGACGACGGTGCTTTCAATCGCAGCGGCCGTTCGCGCCGACGTGATTGCCGAGTGGCTCGGCACCTGCCGTGTGGTGCGCTGCATCCCCAACACGCCTTCGATGGTGGGCAAGGGCTTCTCCGGACTCTTTGCCGGTCCGCGGACAACCGAAGACGACCGCACACGTTCTCAATATGTTATGCAGACGGTAGGCGATTTGGAATGGGGCGAAAGCGAGGACGATCTGCACCTGGTGACCGCCGGCCCCGGCTCGGGACCCGCCTACGTGTTTCTCTTCATGGAAGCACTTGCCGACGCTCTTGTGCAGGAAGGTCTTACTCCTGAAAAGGCCAAGGAATTTGCGCTCAGCACGGTGGAAGGCGCGGCGGCCTTGGCTCGCACGAGCGGTGAGGCGTTTGACGTGCTTCGTCACAACGTCACGAGCAAGGGCGGCACGACGGCCAAGGCAATCGAAGCGTTTGAAGCGCACGATCTGCGCGGTACCGTCAAGGCGGCGGTGCAGGCTTGCAGAGTCCGCAGCGAAGAAATGAGCGAATTGTTTTCCTGATGTCTTCCTCTGATCAATCAGAGGCTCGACGGCCTGGACTGCAAATCAAAAGCAAGACGCCGACTCAACCGAGCCGGCGTCAAACGTTTGGTCGATCAGAAAGCGAGATCCAGAAGTCCTTTGGGTCTGTAGCCGAGCGTCTGCACGCACAGGGGCACTTGCGTTGCGGTGAGCTGAAGCGTGTCGTGCACCTTTTCCGAGTCGAAGGTAAGTCGCGCCAGACAATTGATGTTAAGCGCAGCGCAGGCCATGTAAACGGACATCACCTTGGCTCCCGTGTCCAGAAGCGGAGCGTGCGCCATCACTTCGTTGGAGAGTTTCGTGATGTTCTTGCGGTTGATGAACTGCACGATCTGCATGGCCAGATCCGTCATCAGCCCCTGCGTCTTGGCTTGGTCATAGACGTAGACCAGATGTACCGGCGCTTGCTTGACCATCGGTTGCAGCAGGCAGAAGTCCTTGCGGCAGTCCTTCTCATGCACAAACGACAAGACGCGGCGCTCCGGCACCCACAGCCACACGCCGTTGGCCTTGACGACGTAGGTGTCGATTTCCTTCCAATTGAGCGTCGTGGGTGTCGTGCGGTGGTTTGCGTTGTTTCCCTTGCCGTTTAAGCCGTCAGCCGCCCACAGGATGCGCACCAAATCTTCGTCGCAGATCGGTGCGTCGGAAAAATCAAGCGACGAACGTCGGCGCATCAGGACCTCTGTGAGCGACATCGACATATCGCCCGGCTCTGGCAGCTCCCGTTCGGGAGCCTTGGGTGCCTCAGCGGCTTTTTTGCCTTTGATGATGTCTTTGAGTTCATCAATGCGTTTCATCGTAGCTCCTTATTTCGGGAAGCCGACAGTGACGGCCATTTGAGGATCGTAGGAGGTGAGTCCCAGGGCTTGAAGTACGGTCTGCGGCTCAAACCAGGCGCGCGGAACGGCGGCAAGGCCCATGGCCGAACACGCCAGAAGCGCGTTTTGAACCATGACGCCAACATCGACCGACTGACAGATGGCGCCTGCACGACCGCCCGAGATGCGTTCGGTTTTTGCCTGATTGACCGCAAAGATCAGCGTGACGGGAGCCGAATGCACGAAGTCTTGCCCCGCAGTGGTAGCCGAGCGGTGATCACCCTCGGCAAGAAGCTTGAGAGCATTGGTTTCGGCGCAATAGGACCACACCCCCTTTTGGTCGAAAACGAAACATTCGACTTCGCGGCTGTCGAGAGCCGAAGGCGCGGTGCGTCGGCCGTCGGCGCCGTTTTGTCCGGCGCAGGCCCACAGCAGCGTCGAAAGAAGCGGCAGATCAAGAGATTGATCTGAAAATTCACGGCGGCTGCGGCGGCGTCCCAACACCTGCGAAAAAGGCATTGTCATTTCCACCGGCGGCGGCAGCTCAATGGTCGTCTGCATATCTCAACTCCAAGGAATTTTTCGTGCGAAAAAGCGGATCCGCAAAAAGAAAACTCGGTCGGCCTTCGCGCAGAAATGCCAACCGAGAATAATCCTTTTTTTCGAAATTGTGATGACGCCGGAAGACTTCTTTTAGCGAACGTCTTCAAAGAGCGAAGCGTACATGGGCCAATAGACCGAGTAGACGAGCGTGAGCATCATGAAGGCAAGCGGCATGACGACGAACGTCACAGCGGCGTCGGTCGAGCCGAACGCAGCAATCAGTGCCGAAGCAAGCAGCCCGAAGGCGACGATCATGGCGCCCACAAGCAGCACAAGCAAAATCACCGGGATGATGTTGCGCAGGCATCCGAAGAACGAATAAAACACGGCCTTGCCCCAGCTCATGCGTTTTTCCGAAGCCAGAAGCGGGGCAAACCACACGGCCATGAGACCGGGAATGTAGACGACAGTCACGGCGACGATGGCGTCCCAGGGAATGTTGGCTTGCACGCTTGCCCAGTCAAGCCGATCGTTGGCGTCAATCTTCCAGAGCGCGATAGAGTCGGCGGCCATCAGGCCGTAGAGCGCGTTGACGGTGATGAGAATGAAGCCGTAAACAAAGCCGATGCGCATAAGGTTTTGACGCACGACGGGATCGGCAAAAACAGCCTTGAGTTCGGAAAGACGCGGATCGCCTCCCTGCAGCGCGGTGCGCGTGCTGCGGCCGATAAAGGCGGTGCCGAAGGGCATGAAGAGCGCCGCAAAGACGATGCCCGCATACGGAATGGCGCTCAGAAAGCCCATGATGAGCAGGTAGAGCATCGTGACGGCCAAAAGATTGAGGGGTTTGCGGCCGACGGCCGTTGCGGCGTCGCGAAACCAGTACCAGCCGCTTGCGGCGGGCAGACGGCGCGAAGTGTTGCTGTCAGTCATTGAAACAAAAGGTTGAATGAAACAAAGGAAAGAGCCGAGAGGACTCTTCCCGGAACGCAAAATTTTAGGCAACAAGCGCAATAGTTTCGCGCTTTCGATTCTTCAGAATCTTTTCAAAATATGTTGGATCGTGGGGCTTCAAAATGCTTGCCTCACGCGGCAGGTAGAAGTCGTACAGGCGAGAGAGCCAGAAACGGAGCGCGGAGGCTCTGAGCATGTCTGGCCACCAACGGCAATCGGTTTGCGTGAAAGGAAGCACGGCGTGATATGCCTTGAGAAAGGCTTCGGTCTTGTTCGGATCCAATCGCAGGTCAGGTGCATTGAAGTCCGTGCACCAGTCGTTGACGGTGACGGCAACATCGAACAAAAGAGCCGTACAGCCCGCAAAGTAAAAGTCAAATACGCCGCTCACGCGTTCCTGCGCGGTGCCGTGCCCGACGATCATGGCGTTGTTGCGGAAAAGGTCGCAATGGCAGGCGGCTACGGGAAGCGTCTTGAAGTCGGGGTCGGAGAAGACGGCAAGCTGATGCGAGACCTCTTCAGAGAGCATTTGCCCCACATCGGGGGCAAGGTGGGGAAGCACGATCGGCGCCGTTGTCTTCCACCACTGCGGACCTCGCAGGTTTTCCTGAAAGAGCGTGAAGCTTTTTGCTGCCAGATGCATGCGGGCGAGTACTTCACCCATGCTGGCACATTCCTGCGGGGTGACGTTTTCGATGCTGCTTCCTTCCAGACGGTTGGCGATGGAAAAGGGCTTACCCTTGATGTGCGAAAAGAGGCGCCCGTTTTTCGTGCGCACCGGAGCGGCCACGGGGCAGCCCTGTCCGCGCAGGTGCGCGCACAGTTCCAGATAGAAGGGAAGCTGCTCTTCGGAGAGCCGTTCAAAGACGGTGAGCACCCAACGACCCTCAGTCGTGTCCAGAAAATAGTTGGTGTTCTCAATGCCGCTTGCAATCGGCTCAAGCGACAAAAGCTCCCCGATGTTGAAGTCGGGGAGCCGGGAGCGCACGTCCTGCGTCGACAGTGTCGTAAAGACGGCCATGATCCGAATTACCAGCTGAACTCGATGAACTTCGGCGTATCGAGCGTGGAGCGGGGATCGGCACCCGGACGGTTGTCAACGGGGCGGTCGCTGCGGTTTTTCATCGTGTAGGGGATTTCGGTCGAGCCCGGCGTCACGCGCACGTCGGTCACACGGTTGTTCTGATCGTGTGTTTCCTCGATGATCGTGCCGTATTCCGAACGATATTTCGTCACCTTGCCGGTGTCCACACGCTTGCTGCGCTCTTCGCGGGCGCGCTGCATGTCGCGTTCGGACGGCTCCAGACGCGAGGCTTCGTATGTTTCGCGGGCGTCGCGGTTCGAGCGCTTGACGTTGGCGTTCAGATCGGGGGCAGGGGGAGCGTTGCGCTGCACTTCTTCGGAGGGCGGAACGTAGGCGGGCGGCGCATCGTTGACCTGTGCCCAAAGACCGGTGGCCATGCCGGCCAAAACCAGTGCGCTAAAGAGTTTACGCATTCAAAAATCCTCTCTTTCTTTATCAGTTTGCCGCGGAAAGAAATCCTCGGCGTGTGTCTCTATCTTAGCGGTTTTACGGGCCTAAAACGTGTTAGGAGCGCCTTAAAAATACGGAGTGGAGCGTTTCTGCGACACTGTTGCGGCCGCGGAATTCTTTAGAATCGAGTGACTGAAATTTTGAGACGATCGATTCATGCCCAAACTACTTCTTGTCGACGGTTCCAATTACCTTTTCCGAGCCTTTCACGCGCTGCCGCCTTTGACCACAAGCAAGGGCGAACCGACGGGCGCCATCAAGGGCTTCAACGGAATGCTGCACACGGTGCACGAGGCCGTGTCGCCCGATTGCGAAATCTGCGTTTTTGATGCCAAGGGGAAGAATTTCCGCCACGAGCTCTTTGAGCAGTACAAGGCCAACCGTCCGCCGATGCCTGAAGAATTGCGAAGCCAGATTGAGCCGATCTTTGAGCTGGTCAAGCTTCAGGGCTGGCCGTTGTTGCAGATCGAAGGTGTTGAAGCCGACGATGTGCTGGGTACGCTTGCCGTGCAGGCGGTAGCCGCCGGCTGGGACGTCGTGATCGCGACCGGTGACAAGGATTTGGCGCAGCTTGTGGGGGATCGCATTCAACTTATCAACACGATGTCCAAGACCGTGCTCGATCGCGAAGGTGTCTTTGAAAAGTACGGCGTGTATCCTGAGCGCGTCATCGACTATCTGGCACTCATGGGTGACAAGATCGACAACGTGCCCGGCATCAACAAGTGCGGTCCGAAGACCGCAGCCAAATGGATTGCCGAATACGGCAGTCTCGACAATCTCGTGGCCAATGCCGACAGCGTCAAGGGCAAAATCGGCGAGTATCTGCGAGAGGGTATTCCGTTTCTGGATCTTGCAAAGAAGTTGGTCACGATCAGTACGCAGGCGCCCGTTACGTTCGACCCGGTCGCGTTTGCCAAAAAGGACCCGGACGCCCAGGCTCTCGCTCGGTTCTACGCTCGTTGGGAAATGAGCGGTTCTGCGGGGCGCCGTGCCGCGCGCACTCCCAAAACAGTCGTTCCGACGATGACGCCTGATCTTTTTGCCGCACCCTCGATTCCGACGGAAGGAGCCGGGGAGACGACGCCTGCGCCCGTTTCCGTTGTGGCAGATGATGTGCGCGTCGTGCGTACGGCTGAAGAAATCGCCGTTTTGGCCGACGAACTCAATGCGGCTGCCGCCGATCGCTTCCCCGTGGCCGTCTGGGTGGCGGGCAACAGCGCCAGCCCCATGCACGATGCGGCGGTGGGTGTGGCATTTGCGATTAATCCGCTGCGCACGGCCTATGTCCCCTTGGCGCATCAGGAGGGACAGAACGCGGACGCAAAAGCCCTCTGCGAGCGTCTTGCGCCGTGGTTTGCGGGTACGACTGCCAAGGTCTTTTTTGATGCCAAGCGCTGCCAGCATCTGCTGGCCAACGCCGGACTTCCTGTGGCGGGCACCGTGCACGACGCCATGCTCATGAGCTATGTGCTCGAAGCGCATCTCAAGCACAACTTCGCCAAGATCGTCGCCCGCACGGCCGGACTCTCGGCCCAGGACGATGAGGCGCTTTACGGAAAGGGAGCAAGCAAGGTTGATGCAGCTGCCGTGCCGATGCAAGACACCGCGGCCTTCGGCGTACGTACCGCTGCGCTTTTGCGTACCGCCGCTTCGGTGATGTGGGTGAAACTTGCCGAAGACGAAGCGCTTTTATCGATTTATCGCGATATGGAACTTCCTGTGATGCAGGTGCTCACCGGGATGGAGCGTACGGGCGTATTGATTGATCGCGACAAACTTGCACAGCAAAGCAAGGAATTGTCCGAGCGCATCGATGAAGTCAAGGCAAAGATCGAGGAAATTGCGGGCGGCGCCTTTAATCCGGCCAGTCCCAAGCAGCTCGCACAGGTTCTCTTCGAAAAGCTTCAGCTGCCGGTGAAGAAAAAGACCGCTTCAGGGACGCCATCGACCGACGAAGAAGTCTTGAGTGAATTGGCGCTTGACTATCCGCTGCCGAAATTGATTTTGGAATTCCGAGCGCTGTCCAAGCTCAAGAGTACTTATACGGACAAGCTTCCGCAGATGGCCGACGCCGCAGACGGCCGCGTGCACACGACCTTCGGTCAGGCAACGGCCGTGACGGGGCGATTGGCAAGTTCCGAACCCAATTTGCAGAACATCCCGGTGCGCACCGCCGAAGGGCGCCGCGTGCGAGAAGCGTTCGTCGCCAAGCCCGGATGCAAGCTGATTTCGGCTGACTACTCGCAGATCGAACTGCGCATCATGGCGCACATCTCCCAGGACGAGGGCCTTTTGAAGGCTTTCCGCGAAGGCAAGGACATTCACCGCGCCACGGCCGCGGAAGTGTTCGGCACGCAGCCTGAAAACGTGACTCCAGAACAGCGTCGCATGGCCAAGGTGATCAACTTCGGTCTGATCTACGGCATGAGCGCTTTCGGTCTGGCACAAAACCTCGGCATCGAACGCCGGATGGCTTCGCACTACATCGAGGAATATTTCGCCCGCTACCCGGGGGTCGCACGTTACATGCAGCAGACACGCTCAGCCGCACACGCGCAGGGCTACGTGCAGACGGCTTTCGGTCGCCGCCTGTGGCTGCCCGATATTCTGAGTTCCCGCCCGGCCGTGCGTGCAGGGGCGGAACGCGCCGCCATCAATGCGCCGATGCAGGGTACGGCCGCCGACCTGATCAAGCGTGCGATGGTGTCGCTCGATCGCTGGCTTAAGGAACAGCATCTCAAGAGCCGGTTGATCCTTCAGGTGCACGACGAACTGATTCTCGAAGTACCCGAGGACGAGGTCGAACTGGTCAAGCAAAACGTTGCCGGCATCATGCAGTCGGCCGCTTCGCTTTCCGTGCCGCTGCTTGCAGAAGTGGGCGTGGCCGACAACTGGGAAGCGGCGCATTAACTGCTACTCGGAGGGCGTCCGCCGGCGAAGGCCTTCCAAAACCGCGAAGATCAGAATCGTGAAGATCGAGAGCACCAGGCAGAGAGCTGCGGCGGCATCGAAGTCTGCGCGCGAGACCGCGTTGAAGATCTCCAAGGACAGCGTGTTCGTTTTGCCCGAAAGGTTCCCGCCCACCATCATGGTGATGCCGACTTCGCCGCTTGCGCGCGAAACGCCCAACAAGAGTCCGGAAAGGATTTGGGGCGGCGTTCCAGCAGCTTTTCAATGCTGAGCAGCTCGACGAGCTCGTCGAAGGCAAGAAGCGGCTTTCGCTTGCCGAACAGAACCGGAAAACGGATGGTTTCTTCAACGGTGAGATTCGAGAAAAGTCGGTGGGTTTGAGTCAACTACCCCGCTCTAAAGAGCGAGGCTTGATAAAAGCCTTGGTTGACTAGCCTCAGACCGCCCAAAAGGCGGGCTACGTTGGTTGGGAATGTATAGGCACCGCGGGATGTCAATCCTAGTCCCGCGCTCTGCGGTTTGCGGTTAAAAGCTCTGAGAGGTAGGAGCGGTGCCGCGAACAGGTAAACCCCTTCCAACATTGGCGAAGGATTTCAACCGGTCGCAAGACCGAGGAGTCAAATCTTGAGAGTAT
>ENA-UPWP01000085-UPWP01000085.1-human-gut-metagenome-genome-assembly--contig:-NODE-85-length-113861-cov-13.408599_pt1 | contig 113861 bp, 87 predicted proteins | sample MGYA00250052_ERZ773380 | MGnify/ENA primary metagenome ERZ773380 (study PRJEB29103, sample SAMN06112063) | human gut metagenome | biome: human gut; feature: ankylosing spondylitis patient; material... | reverse complement strand
TTTGCCGATTCGGAATGCGAAGCATCGGCAAAATCCTGTTACAGTGCGCGGGCATGGAGTGCCCGTGTACTGTAACGTATGAAGGTTCCTGTACATAGTCAGGCACATTTGCACCTCGTGCAAGCAGCAACATTATTTCTCATACGTTCCCTTTTTAAGGATTTTCCCGTCTCTCATCATAGGCACGCCCATAGCGATCACCGTATCAAGAGAGAGATCTTCATTCATGATCAGGATATCCGCATCACTTTCTTCCTTCACAGCACCCTTTTTCGGATATAATTCCAGAGCCATCGCCGGATTCTTAGTTCCGAGAGCCAGAAGTTCCTCCAAATCCATATTTTCTTCTTTTACCATGTAGACGATCTGACGGTAGATCGTATCCACATCGGAAACACCGATCTCCACAAGTTTTCCTTCTGCATCATAGTTAGACCAGCTTCCCTGTCCGTCGGAGCTCATGGTCACCTTCTCCATTGGAACTCCTTCTTTTTTCGCTTTCTTGACAGCATCTGCAACAGAGTGGAACTTACTTTCAGATTCCCCACAGGTGAGGTCGATCGTTCCGCCCATCTTCGCGAACTTAAACGCATCCTCTAAGAGGTTCGCGTTGCGTCCCACGTGAGTCGGCTGAAATGTTTTCGGCGGAATCGAGGTGCGCTCTAATGCCTCAAATACCGGTTTTAATGCTCTCTTATCTCCGCCCATGTGAAGGCAGATAAATCCAGGTTTTCCACTCAGCATTCCTGCGGTGCGGACATCACTGGCCAGACGGATCAGTTCCTCTGTCGTGATATTCGGCGCACGGTGATCGGAGATTGCAAGCTTCACTCCAAGGATCTCATCGATAAACATGATGTCCTTGCTGACACTTCCGGTCACGGTCGTACTCGGATAACCATAGGCTCCGCAGATCGCATAGGCGGAAATTCCCTCTTCTTTTAACGCTTTTACCTTTGCTAAAAGATTCTCCACACTTCTGCTGATTCCGTCAGTTCCCAAAAGTCCAAGTACAGTTGTCACACCACCCTTGATCAGGCTGGATAGCTGGACCTGCGGTGCCTGAGTGTGGAAGCTTCCCTCTCCACCGCCTCCGGTCACATGGACGTGGCGGTCGATAATACCCGGAGTCACGATCTTTCCGGTTCCGTCGATTACTTCACATCCCTCATACTCCGGCAGATGATCCGCAATTCTTTCGATCCTTCCTCCGGCGATCAGGATATCCTTCACTCCGAGATATTCCGGTGCGTAAACTTTTGCGTTTTTTACTAACAGCATGGGCTTATTCCTCCTGTGTGATCCCTGTTTTACATAACTGCCCGGCAGCGGGAAATTAGTTACAGGTCAGCCTAGCCAGAGCATGGATGAACTGTAATAGAAATTACTGTCGGGCATTTATGTTTTTCTTATTACTTCAGTATAGCATACCGCCGGAAGTATTCCAAGTGATGATTCGAAACTTTCATTTTTTTACTCATCTGAACCGGTATCTCCGTTCTCAAGATACCTCTTGACATACTGCCCCGTATAGGACTCCGGAACCTTCATGATTTCCTCCGGCGTTCCCTTCGCGATCACGGTACCGCCGCGGTCTCCGCCTTCCGGTCCCATATCGATAATATAATCCGCGGTCTTGATCACATCCAGATTGTGCTCGATCACAACCACCGTATTTCCACCTTCGGAAAGCTTTCTTAAGATCTCCACCAGCTTATGGACATCCGCGAAATGGAGTCCTGTCGTCGGCTCATCGAGGATATAGATCGTTTTTCCGGTTCCGCGTCTGGAAAGCTCTGTGGCGAGCTTGATCCGCTGTGCCTCGCCGCCGGAAAGCTCCGTCGAGGGCTGTCCAAGACGGATATAGGAAAGTCCCACATCGTTCAATGTCGCGATCTTTCTCGCGATAGACGGCACGTTCTCAAAGAACTTTAACGCCTCCTCCACGGTCATATTCAGCACATCGTAAATGCTCTTTCCCTTATACTTCACTTCCAGGGTCTCACGGTTGTACCGCTTTCCGCCGCAGACCTCGCAGGGCACATAGACGTCCGGCAGGAAATGCATTTCGATCTTGATGATTCCGTCACCGCTGCAGGCCTCGCATCGGCCGCCCTTTACATTGAAGCTGAACCGTCCCTTTGAGTATCCCTTCGCCTTCGCGTCGGTGGTCGCTGCGAATAGATCACGGATCAGGTCAAACACACCGGTGTAGGTCGCCGGATTCGATCGCGGAGTTCTTCCGATCGGGGACTGATCGATGGCGATGATCTTGTCCAGCTGTTCCACGCCGTCGATTCCGTCGTGGTCTCCGGGGATCGTCCGGGCACGGTTCAGCTTTTTCGCCAGCGCCTTATAGAGGATCTCGTTGATCAGGGAGCTCTTTCCCGATCCTGACACACCGGTCACGCAGGTCATAATTCCAAGCGGCACATCCACATCGATATTTTTCAGGTTATTCTCCCTCGCGCCGCGGATTTTGATCCAGCCCGTAGGGATTCTTCTCTCCTTCGGCACCGGAATTTTGATCCGGCCGCTTAAATACGCACCGGTGATCGATTCCTTACACTTCATGATCTGGGCTGCCGTTCCCACAGCGACCACATTTCCGCCGTGTTCCCCGGCCCCCGGACCGATATCCACGATACAGTCCGCCGCCCGCATCGTATCCTCATCGTGTTCCACGACGATCACACTGTTTCCGAGATCCCGGAGATGCTCCAGCGTTTTCAACAGCTTATCGTTATCTCTCTGGTGCAGTCCGATACTCGGCTCATCGAGGATATAGGCAACCCCCACAAGTCCGGAGCCGATCTGGGTCGCCAGACGGATCCGCTGTGCCTCGCCTCCGGAAAGGGTACCCGTCGCCCGGGATAAGGACAGATAATCCAGTCCCACATCGATCAGGAAGCTGATCCTCGCCCGGATTTCCTTTAAAATCTGTTCACCGATCATCTTCTGCATCTCAGATAGCTTCAGATCATCGATAAACTCCCTGAATTTTACGATGGACATATTCGTAGCCTCGTAAATATTCAGCCCACCTACCGTCACTGCCAGAGAAGACTGCTTTAAGCGCTGTCCATGACAGGTGGTACACGGTGTGATCCGCATAAAACTCTCGTACTCTGCCTTGCTGGCCTGGGAGAACGTCTCCCGGTAACGGCGGTTCACGTTCTCGATCAGGCCCTCAAAGGCCACGTCGTAAACGCCGGTTCCGCGCTGTCCCGTATAGTGGACCTTTACTTCCTTTCCGCCGGTTCCGTAGATCAGGATATCATGGACTTCCTTCGGATAATCTTTGAACGGAGTATCAAGATCAAAGTGATACTCTGCCGCCAGGGCATCCAGAATCGCCCTCGAAAAGCTTCCCTGCTTCGCGCAGGACTGCCAGCCAAGGACGACGATCGCTCCCTCGTTAATACTCAGGGACTTATCCGGGATCATCAGATCCTCATCAAATTCCATCTTATATCCCAGACCGAAACAGTCCGGGCAGGCGCCAAACGGGTTATTGAAGGAGAAGCTTCGCGGCTCCACCTCCTCGATGCTGATCCCGCAGTCCGGGCAGGAAAAGCTCTGGCTGAAGTTGATCGGCTCGCCGCCCGTCACGTCCACGATCATCAGACCGTCGGACAGCTTCATCACCGTCTCGATGGAGTCCGTCAGACGTTTCTCGATCCCCGGCTTCACAACGAGACGGTCCACAACGATCTCGATATTGTGCTTGATATTCTTCTCCAGCGTGATCTCCTCAGACAGCTCGTGGAGATTTCCATCGATCATCACGCGGACATAACCGCTGCGTTTCGCCTGTTCCAGAACCTTCTCATGACGTCCTTTTCTTCCACGGACCATTGGCGCTAAAAGCTGGATTTTCGTCCGCTCCGGCAGTGTCATGATCTGGTCCACCATCTGGTCCACGGTCTGTTTCCGGATCTCCCTGCCGCACTTCGGGCAGTGGGGGATACCGATCCTCGCGTACAGAAGACGCATATAGTCGTAGATCTCCGTCACGGTTCCCACAGTGGAACGCGGGTTGCGGTTCGTGGATTTCTGGTCGATGGAGATCGCCGGGGAAAGTCCCTCGATGCTCTCAACATCCGGTTTTTCCATCTGGCCTAAGAACTGACGCGCATAGGAGGACAGAGACTCCATATAGCGTCTCTGTCCCTCCGCGTAGATCGTATCAAATGCCAGGGAGGATTTTCCCGATCCCGAAAGTCCGGTCAGGACCACCAGCTCATTTCTCGGGATATCCAGGGAAATATTTTTTAAGTTGTGCTCGTTGGCACCTCGTATTTTTATATATTGCTTCGGCATTGTGTCTCTCCTCTTTGCCATGTCTGCTTTTGCTTTATCATTCTCACAGAGTTCCGGGACTATACGTTTTCCATGGATTCCGGTTACTGTCCCGTGTTACGGTCAGTATACCACAATTCCATTTTATATGCAAACATTTGTTCGTTTCATATTTTACCACTTTTCATCTGTGCAGACCGTTTCAATCGGCAGATCCATCTGTCTTTTCCCCCAAAAACGCGAGAGACCCCGGCAGCTGCCCGCCGGGGTCTCTCTTTATGGGTTTCTATGAAATTCTACATTATCTGTGTGTACTGTTTTTCAGCATTTCCCTGCTACGAGATCTTCTATATGCATATAAATTTAAGACTTCCAGAACTATTGATACAAATTCAGTCGGTAGAAGTAGCATAAACATATGGTACATCGGGATATACGTTATGAAAAGCTGTCGACATATCTTGTATGAGATAAAAGCTATAGGAACTATGAGTAGTATCCATCGTCCGTCTCTACTTCTTAAACTATCGTAAACAGCCAGTGCATATAGAATTTCAAGCACAAATATAATGCATGATACGCTTGAAATATTCGCAACATTACTTGCCAGTACTTCATCGACTAATTCTGGATTTTTTACCAGCTCGTTCCAATATTCATATGTAATGACTCCTGCCGGAGGGATATATTCTTTATGTCCGTTTTTCAGAATAAAGCCAATAAAGAATATATTAAACAAAATAACTGTCAAAGATGATAAATAAAAAAATATGCTTTCTTCATAGCTATTCATTCCCTCCTAATCATATGAGATAATGTAATAGGCACACTTTCTTTTCAATTCAATAAAAACATCGCCGTCATCATCCTTTATATAATCAAGATTTTTGTATTCATTCCTACCAGGAAACTTCTACATTATATCCGCCGTTCTGATCCTTCGTGATCTTATATTTCACGCCGTCTGCATCTGTCACGGTTCCGCTGGTCTTTACCTTACCGGATTCATTGACTACATATGTCTTTCCGTCAACGGTGACTTTCTCGTACTTCATTCCTTCTTCCGCGCTCACAAGGCGTCCGTTCTCGTAGAGACTTCCGTCCTTCACACCCGTGAATCCGTCGCCTCTCTTTCCGATACTGCCTGAAGTCGTAAAGTAGAATACTTCGTTGTCATGGTTATCGTCATTGACCACAATCCGTCCGGTCTTCATCTTTCCGTCGCTGTCAAAGTAGAACTTTCTGCCATCACTCAGCTCCACAAGACCTGTCTTCATGCGGCCCTTCTTATCGAAGCAGTAGGTCTCTCCCTTGATCTTCGCTATTCCGTATCCGCAGGCCTCCGTTGTTTTATAGGATGTGGAGTATGCGCGGCCATCTTTAAAGTAGTACCAGTTTTCCTCAGCGTCATCCGGGGATGCCATATATCTCCAGCCGTTCATCTGCTGTCCGCCGCTGCGGAAGTAGCGAAGGGCATTGACATCGCTGTTGGAGAGGTCGTCACGTCCTGTAGATGTGTAATCAGACTCATTTACCCAGCCAGTCAGCATTCTTCCGCTGTGGTCAAAGATATAGGTCTCACCGGAGATCTTCAGCTCACCATCATAGATCAGCTTTCCACTGGAATTAAAGTAGTACCAGTACTCACCCCAGTCATCCTCTCTGTCCGCCAGTTTTCTCCAGCCCGTCGTCATAGCTCCGGAATCTTCTAAATGATAGATCTTACCATCGATCTCCACCCAGCCGATATCCAAAACGGAATCCGTAAAGTGGTACCACACGTCATTGATCTGTTTCCAGCCGTTTGTGTACGCCTTTCCGTTTGCTCCGAAATATCTCCATCCGCTTTCGTTCCAGCGGCTGTTGTTGATGTACTTCCATGTGTTTGTGATCATGACACCATTCTCATTTACATAATAGGTATCATCGATCAGGCTGTTTGTCTGCATCACTCCATTATAATCCATATAATACCATGCATCTTTGGAGCATACCCAGTCATTCCGAACGAGGCGTCCGTTGTTGTCATTGTAGTAATACCATTTTCCATTCTGCTGTGACCAGTCCGCAAAGGAGGTCATCGCCATTCCTGCGGTTAAAATCATCGCCGCAACTGCTGCACCTGCAAAATATCTCTTCTTCATAGAAACCCTCCTCTTCTAAATATTTCCGTTTCCGGAATATACTTTTTCACTTTCCCACCGGTTTCCTTTTCATCGTTCCCACGGTGGCTATTTGTTTTCGATATCTCCGCTAGATATCTTTCGTTTTTTGTTTGTACTTGTATTATACAGAAAACTTCCTAAAAACTCTTCTCTTTTTTCTTACATTTCATTAAAAATATGACGCAAAAATGCGGCAAAAACAGGATTGCATTCCCATTTCTGCCGCATTTAAAATTTTCTTATGATTTGCCGCCGGACACTGCAGTTTCTCCCTATGTCTTACCGCAGCACTGAACGTATATCCGACATTTTTATTTTACTCTGCATCTCCAAACAGACGGTTAACTGCACTGAAGATACCTCTTAAGGATGCTCTCGTGATGTTGGAGCTGATGCCGACACCGTATGTCACCTTGCCGGTCTTCTGATCCATCAGGTGGATATAGGAAGCCGCCTGCGCCCCGGAACCGGATGTCAGCGCATGCTCGCTGTAATCGAGAACCTTGATTGAGATACCAAGCTCCTCCTCCAGTCCGCGTTTCACAGCATCGATCGGGCCGTTTCCGACACCTTCAAACTGTTTTGTCTCGCCGTGGTCAGAGTAGGTAACAACAGCAACGGTTGTGAACTGGTCTCCGGACTCGAAATCTGTGATCTTGCACTTGCGGAAGTGGTACGGTTCCTTGCGGTCGAGATACTCTTTGCGGAACTCTTCCATGATCTGCTCCGGTGCAACCTCACCCTGCTTCTCTGCGATCTTCTGGATCACATCCGCAAACTCCTTGTGCATGCCGCGCGGAAGCTTGAAGCCAAAGAAGCTGTCCATAACGAAAGCAACACCGCCCTTTCCGGACTGGCTGTTGATACGGACCACCGGCTCGTACTCTCTTCCGATATCGGACGGATCGATCGGCAGATACGGAACCTGCCAGATCTCGCTCTTTCTTTCCATAAGCGCATGCATTCCCTTGTTGATAGCATCCTGATGGGAACCGGAGAATGCAGTAAATACCAACTTTCCAGCGTACGGATGACGCGGATCGATATGCATCTTTGTGCAGCGCTCGTAAACCTCCGCGATCTTCTTAATGTCGCCGATCTCAAGCTCCGGATCGATTCCCTGAGAGAACATATTGTAGGCGATGGTCAGGATATCCACGTTTCCGGTACGCTCACCATTTCCGAACAGGGTTCCCTCAACGCGGTCAGCGCCTGCAAGCATTGCAAGTTCTGCAGCAGCGACACCTGTTCCGCGGTCATTATGCGGATGAACGCTTAAAATGATGCTCTCGCGGTTCTCCAGATGTTTGCTCATCCACTCGATCTGGTCTGCAAATACGTTCGGCGTCGTCATCTCGACAGTGGACGGAAGGTTGATGATCATCTTATTGTCCGGTGTCGGCCCCCATGCTCTCTGGACCGCGTTGCAGATATCAAGCGCGTAATCCATCTCTGTTCCGGTAAAGCTCTCCGGGGAATACTCCAGAATCACTTTTCCGTCATAATCTTTCATGTACTTCTTTACCATATCGACGCCATCGATCGCGATCTGCTTGATCTCCTCGCGGTCCATATGGAATACAACGTCACGCTGTAAGGTGGATGTAGAATTGTAAATATGCACAACTGCCTTCGGGATTCCCTGGATGGACTCGAAGGTTCTCTTTAACAGGTGGTCACGACACTGGGTCAGGACCTGGACCGTCACATCATCCGGGATCAGCCTGCGCTCAACAAGCTGCCTTAAAAAGTCAAATTCGATCTGGGAGGCGGCCGGGAAACCGATCTCGATCTCCTTGAAGCCCATCTGCACCAGCATATTGAACATTTCGATCTTCTCTTCAACAACCATCGGCTCTACAAGGGCCTGGTTGCCGTCGCGCAGATCCACGCTGCACCAGATCGGCGCTTTCTGGATCTCTTTATTCGGCCACTCCCTCTCCGGGTAATTCATGACCGGTACTCTCTGATATCTCTTATAATTCATCATAGTTTCTTTCCTCCGCTTTTCTGATAAAAGTCATTTTCATTCCTGCATTTCATGAATTTTTGTAATCATGCAGTCTTTCCAGGCACTGCAGTTTCCCTCCAGCTTCATAGTCGCAGGCCACGGAGTCGGTAAACCACGCTGTACTTCTCAATTATAAACAATGTTACGCTTTTAGGTCTAACCCCATTTTCATCAGTCCTTTTTTTGTGAAATTCAATCGACGGTCGCGTTTTTGACCGTCCTTTTCCGTTTTTTCATTATATCACTGTGAAAATGGAATCGCAAGAATCTATGCCATAACATTTAGATATAGGAGATATGAAGTGTTACAGTACACGGGCACTCCATGCCCGCACACTGTAACAGGATTTTGCCGATGCTTCGCATTCCGTATCGGCAAAATCCGCGGTCATAACGATATCATACGGAATTTTCAGTTCAGAAAATTCTTACCCATGAAAAGTAACTATGAAGTCACTATACACCTCCCAAGCCTTTCTGAGACTGTAACCGTATATAAAATGAGGCAGCGAATTTTTTCACTGCCTCATCGTTCATCTTTTATATTTCAAGCAATCAGCCTTCTGTCACATGACCTTTTTTCTTCAATACATCGATCACCTGATCCACATACTTCTCGCAGATCTCCGGTGTCTCCGCCTCGACCATAACGCGGATCAGCGGCTCTGTTCCGCTCTGGCGGAGAAGAAGCCTGCCGTCATTTCCAAGTGCTTCATCAACAGCTTTTCCTGCTGCCTGCACATCCGGGTCATTTAATGCCGCCGTCTTGTCTGCCACGCGGACATTTTTTAAGAGCTGCGGAAGGATCGTAACCTCAGAAGCAAGCTTTCCGAGCGTCTCCTTCTTCTCCAGCATGACCTCCATGATCTTTAAAGATGTCAGTATTCCGTCTCCGGTAGTCGCGTACTTGCTGAAAATGATATGTCCGGACTGCTCGCCACCGAGGCAGTTTCCGGTCCTGGACATGTTCTCGTATACATATTTGTCGCCGACAGCCGTCTTCTCGTAGCCAATTTCCTCGCGGTCGAGCGCCTTGTAGAGACCGAGGTTTGACATAACCGTCGTGACGATCTTGTTATTGCGCAGAAGTCCCTGCTCCTTCATGTACTTTCCACAGATGTAGAGGATCAGGTCGCCGTCCACGACGTTTCCGTTCTCATCCACAGCCAGGCAGCGGTCCGCGTCACCATCATAGGCAAAGCCCACATCGAGACCTTTCTCCTTCACGAATTTCTGAAGGTTTTCAATATGGGTGGAACCGCAGTCACGGTTGATGTTCAGTCCGTCAGGCTTGTCATTGATGACGTATGTGTCAGCGCCGAGGGCATCAAATACGCTCTTCGCAACGGAGGAAGCGCTTCCGTTGGAGCAGTCGAGGCCAACCTTCTTACCCTTAAAGGATCTCGTAGCGATGGAGATCAGGTAACCGATATAGCGGTTTCTTCCTGCTGCAAAATCCTGCGTTCTTCCGATATTTTCTCTCTTTGCAAGCGGGATCTCTTCCATCTCTCCGTCTAAGTACTTCTCGATCTCTGTGATCACACTCTCCTCGAGCTTCTCGCCGTTGCCGTTCATGACCTTGATTCCATTGTCATAGTACGGATTGTGGCTGGCGGAGATCATAATCCCACAGTCAAAATCTTCCGTGCGGATCACATGGGACACGCTCGGTGTTGTCGTTACATGTAAAAGATAAGTGTCAGCGCCGGATGCTGTGAGTCCCGCTGCAAGGGAGTACTCAAACATATAGCTGGAGCGTCTCGTGTCTTTTCCGATCACGACTCTGCAGCGGTCTCCCTTGGCCTGTTTTCCATAATACCATCCGAGAAATCTTCCGACTTTATACGCATGTTCCACGGTAAGATCGACGTTTGCCTCGCCGCGGAAGCCGTCGGTACCAAAATATTTTCCCATTCCTCAATTTCCTCCATATACCGCGAACCTTATAGAGAATCGGACATTTCCATAAAACAATATCCTCATTCTCTATAGAGTCCGCGGTTTTCTGTCTCTTCATAGATTATGCGCATCTGCACCAAACTGTCCGGCATTGATACGCTGCTGACAGGACTTCGCAGATCCTGTTTTCTCTGATAAAACAGGCTGCCGGAGAACATGTCTTCACCGACAGCCGTATGTCTTTTTATAAGCAGGACCGGTCTTTCATCGCCAAATCCTGATCTTTATCTCAGTCCGGTAAGACTCCACCGCTTTCAGGCAGTGAATCCTTCTACCAGGTGATCTCCTTCAGATATCTCGCAACCGCGTCCTTCCACTCCGGAAGACGCTCGAAGCCGTTCTCTGTAAGCTTTTCCTTGCTCATCCGGCTGTTCATCGGGCGTTTTGCCTTTGCTGCCGGATACTCATCGGAATGCACCGGTGTCACCTTGACATCTATGCCGGCTGCGCGGAAGATCTCGCACGCGAACTCATACCAGGAGCAGAGTCCCTCGTTGGTCGCATGGTATCTGCCGTATTTGTCGGTCTGGATCATATCCACAAGGAGTCTTGCGAGATCGTAAGTGTAGGTCGGGGATCCGATCTGATCATCAACGACAGATGCGGCTCCTCGCTCCTTTCCGATCCGCAGCATGGTCTTGATAAAGTTCTTGCCGTTTACGCCGAATACCCAGGCGATGCGGACGGTAAAGAATTTCTCTACCAGCTCCTCGACTGCAAGCTCTCCCTCATATTTGGACTGTCCATAGACATTCAGTGGATGTCTCTCGTCATCCGGCTCCCACGGGCGGGTTCCCTGTCCGTCGAACACATAGTCCGTGCTGATGTACATCATCTTAATGCCGAGCTTTTTGCAGACTTCCGCGATATTTCTTGTCCCGCCTGCGTTGACCTTCATGCAAACATCCACATTGTCCTCCGCTGCGTCAACCGCTGTATAAGCGGCACAGTGGATGACCGCCTCGACATTTGCCTCCGTGATCACACGGTCGCATGCCTCTTTATCGGTAATATCCATCTCCGCAAGATCGACTCCGATCGGAGTCAGACCGCGTTTTTCCATCTCATTTACAACGTCATGACCAAGCTGGCCTTTTACGCCTGTTACTAAAACTCTCATGTTCGCGTTATTCCTTTCACCTGAAAGTGCCTTACTTTAAATCTTTACCGAGGCGGTCGCCGTACATATTATCGAAGTAATTGCTGTACTCACCGCTTAAGATGTGCTTCCACCAGTCCTCGTTATCCAGATACCACTGGATCGTCTGCTGGATACCGGTATCAAAGTTGTATTTCGGCTTCCAGCCAAGCTCTGTCTCAAGCTTTGTCGGGTCGATGGCGTAACGTCTGTCGTGGCCCGGGCGGTCTGTTACGAATTTAATGAGGCTCTCCGGCTTATTTAATGCCTTTAAGATCGTCTTAACGACCTCCAGGTTTGTTCTCTCATTGTGTCCGCCGACGTTATAAACCTCACCGACACGTCCGTTGTGGATGATCAGGTCGATGGCCTCACAGTGGTCGGAAACATGGAGCCAGTCGCGGACATTCTCGCCTGTTCCGTATACCGGAAGCGCCTCGTCAGCCAGAGCACGGCTGATCATCAGCGGGATCAGCTTCTCCGGGAAGTGGTACGGGCCATAGTTGTTGGAGCAGCGGGAGATCGTCACCGGGAGTCCGTAGGTTCTGTGGTAAGCGAGAACGAAAAGGTCAGCGCTTGCCTTGGAGGAAGAGTACGGGCTGGAGGTGTGGAGCGGTGTCTCCTCTGTGAAGAAGAGATCCGGGCGGTCCAACGGAAGATCTCCGTAGACCTCATCAGTGGAAACCTGATGGTAACGCTTGATTCCGTAGGTACGGCATGCGTCAAGCAGCGTTGTAGTTCCCATAACATTTGTGCGGACAAAGCTTTCCGGATCTACAACGGAACGGTCAACATGGCTCTCCGCTGCGAAGTTTACAACGATATCCGGTTTCTCTTTTTCGAAGAGGTCGAATACGAATTTACGGTCTGCGATGTCGCCCTTTACGAACTTGTAGTTCGGCTTATTCTCGACCGGCTTTAATGTCTCAAGATTTCCGGCGTATGTTAAGAGATCGAGGTTTACGATCTGGTACTCCGGGTATTTGTTTACCATATGGTGGATGAAGTTGCCGCCGATAAATCCGGCGCCGCCTGTTACGATGATTTTCATGTGTTTATTTCTCCTTCATGAACATGATCCTGACTGCAAAATTTCCCTACAGGAATACACTCAGCTCATGTTCCATCCTTTCCTGTATCAGTTCAGAAGCTTCCACTCAAACGCTTTGTGTTTGGGCGTGAGTGCGCTGAAAGCCTGCTGTTTTTTCTCTTTACTTATCTGCGTGTCCCGGCAGTTTGTCGATATATTTTCCGTCGATGACATCCTTTAAATACTGGCCGTACTGGTTCTTCTTATAGATCTCGTATGCGGCCATAACTTCTTCCTTGGAGATCCAGCCATTCGTGTAGGCGATCTCTTCCAGACACGCGATCTTTCTGTGCTGGTGGGTCTCGATGGTCTTAACGAAGTTTGTGGCCTCAACTAAGGACTCGTGGGTACCGGTGTCAAGCCATGTAAAGCCCTGTCCTAAAAGTGTTACATCCAGCTCGCCGTTCTCAAGATAGATCCGGTTAAGGTCTGTGATCTCAAGCTCGCCTCTTGCGGATGGTTTTAAGTTCTTTGCGTACTCCACAACGCGGTTGTCGTAGAAATAAAGACCGGTTACGCAGTAGTTGGACTTCGGCTTCTCCGGCTTCTCCTCGATAGAGATTGCCTTTCCTGTCTCGTCGAACTCAACGATACCGAAACGCTCCGGATCATCGACATAGTAGCCGAATACGGTTGCACCTTTCTCCTTCTCCGCAGCTGCGCGGAGACGTTTCTTTAAGCCCTGTCCGTGGAAGATATTATCTCCCAAGATCATCGCAACAGAGTCACCATTGATGAATTTTTCACCGATGATGAAGGCCTGGGCAAGTCCGTCCGGGCTCGGCTGTACGGCGTAGGATAAGTTCACGCCGAACTGTTTTCCGTCACCTAACAGCGCCTCGAATCTCGGAGTATCGTCCGGTGTGGAGATGATGAGGATATCTCTGATTCCTGCGTTCATCAGTACGGATAACGGATAATAGATCATTGGTTTATCATAAATTGGTAAAAGCTGTTTGGAAGTTACCTTAGTGAGCGGATACAGTCTTGTGCCGCTTCCGCCGGCAAGTATGATTCCTTTCATATGCTCTCCTTTTCTCATCTGTTTTTGGGCACACTACGCCCTATACTGGGGTCATTATAGCATAAATGCCTTTTATTTTAAAGGTACTTCCTCTTATAATTCTCTTAAAAAACATGAAGATTTTTGTGGATTTTTTATAATTTTCCCCATATTTCACATCATACCTATAATGTTCGCTGTCCGTTTTCCTCTGCAGACATCTGTTTTTCCTTCTGACTCTTTTCTTAACTGCCCCTGCACCTTCTTCGACATTCATTTCCCTTTGCAGTTCTATTCTTAAATATTCTTATAGACTATCCCTTTGTTTAAGAAAATTCGCTGAAATCATACCACAGGACCATACTTAAAAACCGTAACTTTTCCCAATTGCAAATCTTATAAAAATATGTTAGAACCTATATTATATTTTTTTCTGGAGGATGTATCTACATATGAATAATCGTCTTTTCAGCCGGAACGACCTGGTGCGCCTGATCATCCCCCTGATCGTGGATCAGTTTCTACAGGTCGCCGTCGGTCTTTCCGACTCCATCATGGTCGCCCGGGTCGGGGAGGCAGCCGTCTCCGGTGTTTCCCTGGTCGACACGGTCATGCTTCTCATCATCAATATCTTCACGGCTCTCGCCACCGGCGGTGCGGTGATTGCCGGACAGTATCTTGGAAGAAAAGATCCGAAAACCGGCTGCGAAGCGACCGCCCAGCTTTTTAACTTCACATTCCTGTTCTCGATCTTTATTATGATTCTCGGCTACCTCGGACAGAACGTGATCCTGTACCATGTATTCGGAAAAATCGAGCCGGAAGTCATGAAGGACAGTCGTACCTACCTGCTGATCGTCCTGTCTTCCATCCCGATGATCGCCATGTACAATGCGGGAGCCGCGATCTTCCGCGCCATGGGAAATTCCAATGTCGCGATGAAGACCTCACTTCTCATGAACTCCATCAACGTATTCGGAAACGCGCTTTTGATCTTCGGATTTCACCGCGGTGTCGAGGGCGTTGCGATCCCGACGGTCGTGTCCCGGGGTGTTGCCTGCGTGGTGATTCTTATTTTGTTAAACAACCAGGAACATGAACTTCACATTTTGCACCCATATCCGTTTAAGATCAAGTGGAATGTGCTGAAAAAGATCCTCTATATCGGAATTCCGAACGGCCTGGAGAACAGTATGTTCCAGCTTGGAAAGATCGCCGTTTTAAGTCTCGTCTCCGGTCTCGGAACCGCATCCCTGGCGGCGAACGCGGTCGGCAATAATATCGCGAACTTTGCGATCCTGCCCGGCATGTCCTTCGGCTTTGCACTTCTCACGGTCTGCGCCCAGTGCGTCGGCGCGGGAGATTTCGAGCAGGTAAAATATTACACAAAGCATATGATGCGCGTGGAGTATCTCTGCCTGATCGCATCAAACCTCATCGTGATCCTGGCGCTGCCGTTTATCCTGTCGGTCTACAATCTCTCCGACGAGGCCGCCCAGTATGCAAACGATATTATCCTGTATCATGCTGCCTGCGTTGTGACGATCTGGCCGCTGTCCTTCACGCTGCCGAATACGCTGCGCGCCGCGGCGGATGTGAAGGTCACCATGGTGCTCTCCATCATCTCCATGTGGGTGTTCCGGTTTGGTTTCAGCTACCTGCTGACCATGGTGTTCCATATGGGAATCTTCGGTGTCTGGGTTGCTATGACCATCGACTGGCTTGTCCGCGGGATCTTCTTTGTCTGCAGGTATAAGAGCGGACGGTGGCAGAAGATTATTTTCTCATAAAGAGAATGTGCCTTTTGTGAAATAGGGAATTTCTTGGAATTTCCCATTTTTTCAAGTCGAACGTCCATGAGACTTGACGCGTAATTCTGGTCAGCGCAAGCTTACATATTCTTTACAGAATCACTGCGCATCCTCGCGGAGCGTCTCTCTCAGTCGGAGACCTAACTCCCACTGAGACTAATCTGTTATGACTCACCACCTGAAGAGGTGGGAGTCTTCTCGACTGAGGTAAAAAATACCTTCGAAGATCATTTCTGGTCCTCGAAGGTATTTTTTAATTAGTTCTCATTCATCTTCGCAAGCTTCGCCGCCTGGTCAGCTGCGATCAGGCTGTCGATCAGCTCCTGAATATCGCCGTCCATGATGGCATCGATCTTATAGAGTGTCAGCTTGATCCTGTGGTCTGTCACACGTCCCTGCGGGAAGTTGTAGGTACGGATCTTCTCGGAGCGATCACCGGTACCGATCTGGCTGCGGCGCTCTGCCGCCTCCTCATTCTGGCGTCTCTCCAGCTCCATATCATATAACTTGGAACGCAGTAAACGGAACGCTTTCTCCTTGTTCTGAAGCTGGGACTTCTCAGTCTGGCTGTAGATCACGATTCCTGTCGGGATATGGGTTAAACGCACCGCGGAGTCTGTGGTGTTGACACACTGTCCGCCGTTACCGGACGCACGCATAACATCAATACGGATATCCTTATCATCGATCACAACGTCGAATTCCTCAGCCTCCGGCATGATGGCAACGGTTGCCGTGGAGGTGTGGATCCTTCCGCCGGACTCTGTCTCCGGGACACGCTGTACACGGTGGACGCCGCTCTCGTATTTTAACTTGGAGTAAGCGCCGTGTCCGGTGATCATAAACTCAACTTCCTTCATGCCGCCGATTCCGCTCTCACTGACGTTGATCATCTCTGTCTTCCAGTGCTGGCTCTCCGCATAGTGCACATACATGCGGTATAACTCGGAAGCGAATAATGCTGCCTCGTCTCCGCCTGCACCGGCACGGATCTCGACGATTACGTTCTTCTCATCGTTCGGGTCTTTCGGGAGAAGCAGGATCTTTAACTCCTGTTCCAGCTCCTCGATCCTCTTCTTTGCGTCGGCAAGTTCTTCCTTCGCGAGTTCCTTCATCTCCTCGTCGCTCTCCTCATCGAGAAGCGCAAGGCTGTCCTCCACGTCCTGTTTCGCCTGCTTGTACTGCTTGTATGCGTCAACGATCGGCGCCAGGTCTGCCTGCTCCTTCATCAGCTTGCGGAATTTTCTCTGGTCTTCCGCCACCGACGGGTTATTTAATTCCAGCATTAACTCTTCGTAATGCCGTAACATGTCATCCAAACGGTCAAACATCTATAAAACCTCCTCATACGCCTGCGGTCTGCCAGGCTCCGCACACAACGCGGTCTTTTCCTGCCAGATCCTGAATCACTCTTGTATCCTTAAAACCATGGATATCCAGCAGTTCCTTCACCGCTGCTCCCTGGTCATATCCGGTCTCAAAATACACATGTCCTCCCGGCGTCAGATGTTTGGCACATTCTTCTGCCAGAATTCTGTAAAAATAAAGCCCGTCCGCGGTCCCGTCAAGAGCTCCCCGGGGCTCATGGTCCCGCACTTCCGGTTCCAGCTCTTCGATAACTGCGCTGGGGATGTAGGGTGGGTTGGAAACGATCACATCAAACTGTTCTGTCTCCGGAAAATTGCTGAACATGTCACTGTGGCGGAATGTTACACCTGCCTGCGACAGCTTGCTGGCTTCAGAAATCTTGCGTTTTGCAGAATTATTCTGTTTATTCTGATTATTTGTCAGATTCGTGCAATTCTGTATTTGTTCTGTCCTGCTGCTGACTGCATCATTATTTACATCGTTGTTTTCAAGAATCTCTTCTGAATTTCTTTTTGCAACCTTTAACGACTCTTCCGAGATATCCGCGCCTTCCACATGCGCATATCCTCCAAGCTTCTTCAAGCTCACCGCAATACAGCCGGATCCAGTACACATATCAAGGATCGAAATATCCTTATCCTTCTGCTCCTGCAGCACAAGCTCCACCAGCGTCTCCGTATCCTGCCTCGGGATCAGTACATGCTCATTGACAAAGAACGAAAGTCCCATGAACTCCTGTTGTCCTATGATCTGCTGCAGCGGAATGCGGGCTGCGCGTTTTTTCAGTGCGTTCTCATACGCTGACAGTTTCTCTTTCAGCCACAGTTCTACACAGTCCAGCGCGTTTTTGCTCTCCAAAGAATTACCAGTCTGCTCTTGAGCAGTCATTTTCTGTGCCGTGCTTCCGACAATGTTCTCCCTTGCGCAAAGAAAATACTGCGCCCTGGAGATCCCGAAGCTCTGCTCAAACAGATACCAGGCGTCAAGATCCGCCTCCACAATCCCCGCATTCTTTAAGATCTTTTTTCCGTAGTTTAGGACATCTGCCCAGATCTTAAATTCACGCACACTATTTCCCGCGCATAGATCATCTCCAGACCGACCTGTTCCAGCCCCGACAGCGTTCTTCATCTCGCTCATGCCGTTATCTCCTGCGCGTTCTTCCCTGTCTGATCTTCTCTCTCAAAATATCCTGCCGGATACTGCTCCGGGAAATTTTCTTCCAGATATTTCTTCCAGTCAAACACAGCCTCGACCGCGACAATCGCTACCTCGATCATCGAGTCATCCGGCTCCTTTGTCGTAAGTCCCTGCATCCACATGCCCGGACGGCTGACGATGTCCATGATCTTCGAATTGCTGGTTCCTGCAAGGCGGAGCACCTCATAGGAGACACCCGCGATCACCGGGATCAGGACGATCCGGCTGACGATCCGAAGCCAGATCGTATCTACACGGACCACCATGAAGAACAGGATGCTGATCACCATAACGATCAGAAGAAAGCTCGTTCCGCAGCGCTTATGCTCTTTGGAGCTTTTTCTTACATTCTCCACGTTGAGCACAAGGCCATGCTCTAAGCAATTGATGCATTTATGTTCCGATCCGTGGTACATGAACGTCCGCTTGATGTCCTCCATCCGTGAGATCACCTTAATGTAGGTGATGAAAATCGCAATTCGGATACAGCCTTCAAGAATCGCCATCACAGTCTCAGAGTGGATAAATTTCCGGAAGATTCCCGCGATCAAAAGCGGGAGTACCATAAAGATCGCAATCGCCATAAAGATGGAGAATACCATCACCGCCGACATAACGACATTATCTACTTTTTCACCAAATGTATCGATCAAAAATTTCTCGAACTTTCCCGGCTCCTCGTCCTCCTCATCGTCCTCAAAGAAGCTTGCCGACCATGTCAGGGAACGCATTCCCAGGATCATGGAGTCCGCGAAACTAAAGATTCCTCTCACAAACGGCAGGGAGAAAAACTTTACTTTTTCTGTCATGCTCACATAGGTATCTTTCTTGACAACGATCTCGCCGTCCGGCTTTCTGACAGCCGTGGCGTAATTGTCCTTGTTCTTCATCATGATACCCTCTAATACTGCCTGTCCCCCGATACCGGAATATTTCAAGATTTTACCTCCATATATGTCTCATAGTGTCATACCAGAATCGCTCCGCACTTCGTGCTCCCGCGATTCTCCACAAACATTCATAATCCGCTCATTTTTCTTACGAAAAATGGCTGCTTGTTCATGTTTGTGCGGGAATCAAAGAGAAAAAATCCCCTGCAAGCAAGCTTGCGTTGATTTTTTCTCCTTGATTCCCTGTATGACAAAAAAGGCTGAGTTTTCAGAGTTATCCAAAAGCTCAACCTTTCACTAATCAAACCTTATTTGTCTGTTTTCATACCATACTTACGGTTGAACATCTCGATACGTCCGCGAGCGGAAGCAGCCTTCTGCTGACCAGTATAGAATGAATGGCATTTGGAACAGATTTCTACGTGAATGTCTTTCTTGGTAGAACCAGTTACAAATTCATTACCGCAGTTGCAAACGACCTTGGCCTGATAGTAATTTGGGTGGATTCCCTGTTTCATGATTTTCACCTCTTTAAAATTTTTGGTACATGACTGACAGTCACGTTACGTTAATAAAAAATAATACAGCTTTACAGCCATATGTCCTGTTCCGCCAGAACAGCTTAATAATTATAGCATATGCATACTGCTAATGCAAGTATATTTTCCGCGGTTTTTCATGATTTTTGCAGGTTATCCACAAGAGTTCTCACATCGCCCTGCTTTTTCCCCATTATCTCCCCGTAAAACAAGTTAAGGCCGACCGCGAGCGGATTATTCCACCGGCAGCCAGCCTTTGTTTCCTATAAGATCACTGCGTCATAAACCTCTTCCGGCTTTGCATCAAGAAGACGTTTTGCCATATCCCGCTTCATCTGTGCCAGAATCACTTCTTCTTCCTCGGTGCGGTTTGGTTTTCTTGCCATCTCAATGAAATCCTGACGTACAAAGCCCGGGCGAATGGTGACAACCACCGTCTTTCCTCTGTAGCTGAACCGGAAATAATATCTTCCATGGGGGCTTTCCAGAATGCCTGCTGCCTCCGGCAGATCTTTGTCTACATGGATCCGTCCGCCAGTAACGCAGCGGGTCACCATCTCGAAAGCATCCAGCCCTCCAGGACCCGGAAATGCGGTGACGAGCTCGATCTCCCTGCGCTCCAGAAGTTTTCCGTCATCAAGCTGCGGAAACGCTCTCTGCATGACCTGAAACGCGTGTGCTACACCGCCCGGATATCCTACTCCGTGATACTTTAACAGGTCCTCAAAGCTGAATTCAAGTTTCTGTCCCTTTTCAAGTACTATAATTTTTTCCATTTTTATTTCTCCTTTTTCTTAAGATTTCTCATGTATTATTCCTGTCTGTTGTCCAGAATTTCAGAAACCTGTTCATCTGTCAACTCATACTGATAAACAAACTCGAAGAATTCCTTCACTTCCTCTTTCATGTCCATATCGGCGAAAATATCCGGATACTGGATCTTTGCGGCCCACTTGACCATGAGCGGTGTCTCCACACCTGCCGGATCCCAACGGTAAGCGCCGATCGGGATTTTATAGACCTGATGATTCTTCACTGCATTGATAACGGACCAGTCTCTTCCGGTCTGTTTGTTTTCCAAAAGATCCGATGGCATCAGATCTGAATGGTTTCCAATATAGATGATATCCGGATTCCATAAAAGCATCTGCTCCATGTCGACCTCGGCCATCTTTCCTGTCAGGTCTTCCGCCGGATTTTTCGCTCCGCTCGGGATCATCCAGTGGTCATACTGTTTTACGGACACATTCATATCACTGTAAAGCTCAACGACTGTCGGTTTGTCCTCTTCTGACACATCGGCAAGGCGTGAGGTAACCTCCTCGATTCCCTCGTCAATATACTGCACCAGCTGCTCTCCGCGCTCTTCTTTCTGGCAAACAGCTGCCATGATCTGAAGATTTTCTTTTACACTGTCCAATTCCGCGCTTCGAAGTGCCACAACTTTAAGTCCCGCGTTTTCCATCTTCTCGATTTCCTTGTCATTCGTCGAATAGATGAATACAACATCTGGGCGCAGTTTCAGGAGTTCCTCAACATTTACGGTGGAATCCTTTGTGCACCAGTCTGTCTCTGCATTTTCCAGCTGCGGGTACATGTCCTTCAGCACGCTTTCATTGTACGCTGTGATGGAAGATGGGTTGCAGCCGACGATATTGTCCGTTGCGCCCTCGATCGCATAGTAGATGGACGGGAACGGCTTGCCGACTGTGGCAACACGCTCCGGAACCACATCAAATTCGATCTCCTTTCCGCGCACATCTGTGACTGTATAGCTTCCGCTCTCCGTCTCAGCTGCCGCTTCTGTCTGCGTCCCAGGAACTGTTGTCGCAGCCGCTTCTGTACTCTGACTGGCATTGTTTCCGCTGCAGGCAGTCAGCGCAAATGCAGCAGCTCCTGCTAAAACTAAGCCCATCATTTTTCTCATGTCTTTATTCCTCCGTTTGTTTTCTAAACTGAAATTTAAACACTTAAAGGATAAACCTCCATCAGATCTGCCGCCTCTTCCCGCAGGATATACGGTCTCTGGCGCAATCCTTTTCCAGTGTCGATCCGCTCTTTAAGAGAAGTACCTCTGATTCTCTCTTTCAGACATGTCTGCACTTTTTTCAGTTCCGCTTCACTGTAAGGCGCTTCTTCCAGAACAGACAATGCCTCATCGATCTGTTCCTTTGAATTAAAGGTTCCCAGAACGGAATGTACCCATGGGATCGACAGCACATAGCTGTAAGCCGCCTGCACAAGACTCTGATCTTCCCGGATCCGTATCGCGTCAAAAATATGGGAATATTTCAGAATATCTCCCGTTGCCAGCGGATTCATGGCTATGGTTCCCGCCCCGCTTTCCCATGTTGCTTTCAGTCCGTCCGCCCGGTACGCGCTGTTGACCACATTGAACCCCTGCACACTGTAGTCAAAGGGATACTCTTTTACGATCGGTTCGAGTTCCTGATTTTTCATATGCGCGGAGATCGCGATATGTTTTATCAATCCCTCTTCTCTGGCCCTCTCCATCTCTTTGAGTACTCCATATGCCTTCGCGCCGCTCCATTCTACGCCGCTTTTAACGCCCCAGAGGCAGGTAAACGCATCGATGCTGTCCACACCAAGCCGTTTCAGGGAATTTTCCAGATCCCGTCTAAATGTTTCATGATCTCCTGCATGTGTCTTTGACATGATAAAGAACGGGCGTTCTCCCTTTTTCATTTCTTTCACCGCCTCTCCCAGGATCAGTTCCGAATATCCTTCCCCGTAGGTGACGGATGTCTCAAAAAAATTGATTCCTTTTTTATAGGCATATAAAAAGTTCTGAACATGTTTGTCCATATCTGCCGGATCATTCAGATGATGGGTCCCCATGGAAATTCTGGACACGGAAATTCCTGAACGTCCTAAAACCGTATACTTCATTTTTCTCCTCTCTCTTTCTCCTCTTTCCGGTCATTGTCTGCGATCCGGTAAGGTGCGATCGTTCGGTAGGTTCTTCCTTCAGCTGAAAAATCCAGAATTCTGGCATGCGTCTGGAAGAATTCTTCCACATTGTTTTCGGTAATGATCTCCGCCGTGTCTCCGAACTTCTGCCGGTAATTTTGCCCCAGCAACAGCGTCTTGTCTGACAGTTGCAGCGCATGAGCCGGGAAATGTGTGTTGATGACGCAGGCCGTATTCTTTTCCTGATTGATATACGAGATCGCGTCCAAAACCCGCAGCTGGTTCTTCATGTCCAGATTTGACTCCGGCTCATCTAAGATCAGAAGTTTCGGTCCTGAGACCAATGCCCGCGCAAGCATTACCATCTGCAGCTCGCCGCCGGAAAGTTCGTTGCAGTACCTCCCTGCAAGTTTTCCGACGCCCAGTTCCTTTAGCATCTCATTTGCCTTGTCAAACTGATCTTTTTTCGGAGTATAGAAGAAACTGTTCTCTTTGTCGAGCCCCATGACGACCATTTCCAGAACTCCATAGGAAAATGCGCTCCGTTTTGCCTGCGGCACATAGCTGATCTGTCTCCAGAGTTCTCTATCGGAATATGCTTTTAAATTCTTCTCAAGGATCCGCGCCTCTCCCCCGTTCCATGGCAAAAAACCCATGATGCATTTTAAAAGAGTCGTTTTTCCCACGCCGTTCGGACCTAAGATCGTCATAATCTTCTGCTCTTCCAAGTCAAACGAGATATTCCTCAATATTTCCCTTTTCCCATAAGAAAAACTTCCATTCTTTACTCCCAGTATCATTCCCTGCCTCCTGACGTCTTTCTGAGGATCACGGCAAAAAACGGAGCGCCGACCATTGCTGTCAGGATGGACAGCGGAACCTCTCCCGCTGTGGCCGCTCTGGCTGCCGTATCGATCAACAGCAGGTAGATTGAACCCATAAGCACACTTGCCGGAATCAATGTCCGGTGGTCATTTCCGATCAGAAGTCGTGCAATATGGGGAATCACCAGACCGATCCATCCAATGATACCGCAGACGGACACGGTGACCGCAGTCATGATCGTTGCAATCAGGATCACGGCGAGGCGAAGCTTTTTGACGTTGATTCCCAGGGATCTGGCTTCCTCCTGATCCAGTGAAAGCAGGTTCATCTTCCAACGAAGGATCATGGCCACTGCCAGACACGGAATCTCAATTGCTGCGCAGAGCAGGACATCCCTGTATGAAACATTTGCCAGACTTCCCATCAGCCACATGGTGATCGTCGGAAGCTTGTCTTCCGGATCCGCAATGTACTTGATAAAGGAAACCAGCGCATCAAACATGGACTTCACAATAACGCCCGACAGCACCAGCACGAACAGTTCGCTGCGCCTCTTGATGCGTGATAGGTTCAGAACGATCACCACTGCCAGAAGGCCGCAGCCGAGTGCGATCACCTGTGTAGCAGCCATGCCACACGATAACAGGATCGCTAACGCCGCGCCAAATCCAGCTCCCGAAGAGACTCCGAGAATATCCGGGCTTACGAGTGGATTCCCGAAAACGGCCTGATAAATCGCGCCGGAAACAGAAAGCCCTGCCCCCACCAGAATTCCCATAAGGATTCTCGGAAGGCGGATACTCAGTATAACACTTGACTCGTATACATCCATTCCATCAGTCTTTCCGATGAACGATCTCCCTATAATTTCGAATGCCCGAAACGGACTGATCGGATATCGTCCTACACAGATCAGTACCAGAAACAGGACGATCAGAGCGATGGTCATGATGAACATCGCCGGTCTTTTATTATTTTCCAGAATTCCTCGATCCATTGTTGTCTCCTTACACATGGCTCATTGGTTAGTCACCACTAATTAGATATCACTAACTATACATTATTTTTCGAATTTTGTAAAATAAATAAAATTGTTCATTTATAAATAAAAGCTATGATGCATTAAAAATGAGCCCCGGCACATTCTCACGCCGAGCGCGGGCGCTTGCGACAATCTACATCTTCGTGCGAGTGTGCATCAAAATAGGCGGCCCGCTATCGGACCGCCCCGTAAAATTTCATGATCTCTTTTATAAACTGCTGCACTTCTTCCTGCTTCCAGCTGTCTTTTGTCCAGGCAATGCAGATTGGAACAGGCTTATCGCCTTCCAACTGTTTCCCAACGATTCCATCATTCTGACGGATCGCCTCCGCCGGAAAGTATCCTGTCGCCATATTTGCGGCGATCATCTGAAGCGCCGTGCTTTGCTGGTCGTATCTCCATGAGACCTGCGGCCCCTCCTCATAACCTGCCTGTAAGAATATCTGCCGTAATGCCTCTGTTTTGTAATGGTCGTGTTTTGTGGATACCATCTTTTCTTTCGCAATCATCGGTACTGTGATCCGCTCTTCATGTGCCAGCGCATGGTTTTTCGAGACACAGTACAGCATTTCTGTAGTCTTAAGTTCCGCCCATTTCAAATCATTTTCCATTGGAGCTCCACCGTGATTCAGGACCAGAACGGCATCCAGCTTCTTGTCCCGCAGTTTCTCGATCAGTTCTGATGTAGAATCCACGGTCACCTTTATCTCCACATTCTGATACTTTTCGGCCTCATTCGAAAAATACTCCATGTAGGCGGCAGAACCCGCAGATTTTGTCAGACCGATCCGCAGATTTCTCGTATGTTTTACCATATTATGTACCTGGTCATCGAATTCCTTCGCGTGATCCAGCATCTGGGACGCATATTGGTAAAATCCTTCCCCCGCCTTCGTGAGCCGGATACTTTTCCCTTCCTTATCCACCAGGCGGACCGCATACTCCTTCTCCAGTTCACGGATCGCAGCCGTAACCGCTGGCTGCGTCACAAAAAATTTTTTCGCGGCCTGCGTGATGCTGTGGCATTCGCAGACCATGCAGTAGTATTTCAGTTGTTGTAATGTCATTTTTTCACCATGTATTGATCTATTAGGACTATAAATGTTTAAAATATATAAGTTAGTTCTTGCTAACCGTATATATTATACTACATGGTTTTTGATGTTGCAAGTCTCTGAACAATTCTCACAGTATATCAGTTCTATTCCGGTTACTGTACACGCCTTGCGCAAACAGTAACTGATTTTACCGATGCTTCGCATTCCGAATCGGCAAAATCCACTACCACCACTGTATTGTACGGAATTTTCAGTTCAGAAAATTCCTACCCGTGTGCAGTAACCTATTCCGTCCGTTCACATTTCTTTAATTTTCCCAATCTTATTTTCTGCAATATACGTATTATAGAACTCCTCAAATACATCTGCCGCCAGACAGACCGTCTCCAGACAGCGCACATCGTCCTTCTTATAGACTTTCACCAGCTCTGAGCAATCTGTATTTCCAAGCTTATTGCGGAATGCCTCCACGAGATCTGCGCATGTATCCTTAAAACCATCGGTCGCATGGGCACGGGTATTTACCGTCAGCCGTCCCAGCGCTGCCATCGCACCGCATAATGCGCCGCAGGATGATCCGCATCCCATTCCGCCGCCAAACGCACTGACCAGCTTGAAATCGTCTTCCGTAAGACCGATCCCGTATTCCTCGTCAATACATCTTAAGATCGTCTCCGCACAATTGTAATCCTGTTCCAGATAGTATTTTTTTACGTTATCTCTCAGCATACCCTCTTCCTCCAATTCTTTTTTCTGACTGAGTCCCAATTCTCTCTCAAAGTACTTTAATGATGAAAAATGATATCGACGCTCAAATTCTCTTTCATGAAGCTTTTTTATTCCTTTTATATGTTCGACATAATCATCAACAAATTTTATCACAGAATCTACTATCTTTTCAATATTATATATAACTTCTTTGTATTCGTCCTGATCAACAACAACGATACCTTCATTTATAAATTCTTGATTGGTGACAATTACCGCCTTTGTAAAATCCAGCCCAGAATGGTGCTTTCCCGATCTTTTCGATGCCTGGAAATGATACGCATATTTATGACGTATTTCAGTCCGAAATGGTACACATATCAAGTATCCATATTGTTTAACAAGAAGACATGAATATGGTCTATCCTCTTTGCTCAAAATTTCCTCATATATTTTAGGTGAATACCTCTGATAGAATTTTTTGCTTAATTTCTTTATATAAAATTTAGTTGATGTACTCATGGTAAGAATCCCCTAAGAAAAATAGACTGGTATAGAAAAGGGAGGATTTCTCCTCCCTCAAAGATTCTTCGCTCGGTCACTTTTTATTTTACCGACGAGTCGGAACCGTCACTCGTCTCATCGCTCGGTCACTTTTTATTTTACCGACGAGTCAGAACCGTCACTCGTCTCATCTGCGAAGGAAAGATTAACTCTTTCACTGATAGTATAGTGGATTTCTTATCGAAATACTATTAGCATTTTTTACAAAAAAGAACGTTTGAATTTTACGTGCTGCTGTTCATGCGGTACGCAGACAGTAACGGATTTTCTGCAGTTCTTATTCCCCCCTATCCTTCCAGTTTTCTCCCTCCGGACAATACTCTCCACACCCCCGGCAGGAAACGGACGAGGAATTTTGCGAGAATGTAAGAGGCAATAACTGCGATTGCCGGAAGCAGGAAATAGACGACCAGGGAGATTCCGGCGGCTGTTGTCGTGCCTGCAAGACTTCTCGTCACGACGGCTGTTCCTTTGTTTACGAACCGTACGACGATGAAGTGAATCGCATAGAGGAACATACTCTGGCGCATCCATGGACGGATCTTCGGAAGGCGCACTCCACAGGCAAACGCCCAACAGGTCATCGGCACAGCCATACGGTAAAAGCAGGTCCAGAGGACGGCCGCTTCAGGTGCCATCATCCTCCTGTAACAGAATACAGAGATCATGACTCCCGCCAGACCTTCTGCAAAACAGCGCCTTCTCACATGAGCCGGGATGACACCGGCTGTATTTCCATCTTTGTCCTCTGGGGCAGCTTTCTTTTCTTTCGTTCCATGATCTGCATTCCATCCGGCTGCCTCTTCCTCCATGCTTCTCTCCACCAGCCCTCGGCGATGAACCGCAAAGTATGCGGCAACCGAATAGTAAAGCAGGGCGTCCGTATTCGGATGGCGCATATCCAGGTGGAGATGCACCGCAAACACAAGTCCCACGATCCAGAAAAGACCGACCGCCCGATTCTTAACAAGTGCGTAGATCATCGGTGACACGATGATCAGGAAGATCAGCTGATAAAGATACCAGAAGATTGGCGCATACGCATACTGTGAGACCGCCCGCCAGATCTCCTGCACGGAAAATGGAATGATGTCACGTCCGACCACGGATCGTATGGCGAGAAACCGGGATGCTGCCATATAACCCAGATAGTAGATGAGATTCCAGACTACATAAGGGATCAGGACGCTGAATACCCGGCTCTTCCATTTTCCGACTAGCTTGTCCCAGGAAAAATTCCGGAAAAACAGGTAGGAGGACAGCAGGAAAAAGCCCGGAACGGCGATCTGTCCCAGTCCCACCGACACGAAATTTTCGATCCGGTCCGCAAGACTCCATATCCCATCCCGCGCCCCACCGGAAAACAGATCCACATTATAAGAGTGGACCCATATCACAAATATGCTGAATAGAAACATCAGCCATGATATCTGGTCATGAAATCGTTTTTCTCCGCTGCCTGTCACCATACGCACTCCCCACAGTTTTCTTTTATCTTACCATATAAAATAGGACATTTCCAGACAGACTATCAAAGAATCCAAAATCAAGTTGAAGGTCCGTGAGGTTTGACAGATCTCTCATTTCGCATTAATATTTGTGATGTCAGGGGCAAAAGGTCCGAAGCCCGCCTCAGGCCTGCTTGCAGGAGGATTTTACCCCTGATCCCCGCCCAAACATGTGCAAGCAGCCATTTTTCAAGCTTCAACACACCGTATCGGTGTGGGAAGTCTTAGTAAATAAATAGCGCACCTAACTCATCACTGAAGTAACGAGAATGCGGTGCGCGTTTTTCAAAACTATCCTTTTGAAAGAAGGTCCTTATATGTACATTTTTCTCCAGTCCATCCTGCGCATGACCGCATGGCCGATGACACCCCCGGTGCCTTATTCTGCCTTTCACATTCTGCTGACCGTCTTTGGGGCAGGATTTGCGGTCTCTTTTGCGCGGTTTTTCGGCAAAAAAATACGGTCCATGGCATCGCCTGAACCGTATTTCCGCCATATTCTCTTTTCCTGTGGAGTACTTCTCGCACTCATGGAACTCTATAAGCAGGCATTTTTATATGTCATCGAATTTCACGGGCATTTCGACTGGTGGTATTTTCCATTCCAGCTCTGCAGCATTCCCATGTACACCTGTCTTGCTGCACCGCTCCTTCACTCCGAAAAAACACTTCGCCGCGCCGCCACCTTCCTTCAGGACTTCGGGCTGCTGGGTGGAATCATGGCTCTGGCTGTGCCGCCAGGACTCATGCATCCGTACTGGACGATGACGCTCCATGGCTTCCTGTGGCATTTTATTCTGCTCTTCCTTGGACTTTTATCCTGTATGTCAGGCATCGCCGGACGTGAACGGCGGGATTATATGGATATTCTTCCGTTCTTTTTCCTATGCTGCCTGATCGCCTGCGTGATCAACATCGCCGCAGGTCCCACCGCTGACGCTGACATGTTCTACATATCCCCATTCCATCCGTCCTCACAGCCGGTTTTCCACGAAATCGCGTGTACGGCTGGTATCTTCTGGGGAAATCTGCTGTATGTCGTATCCATGATAGCAGGAGGACTTCTAATGCACAAAATTTCATCGCAGCTTTTATAATTAACAAAAGCGCTCCGCGAGGATGCGCAGTGATTCTGTATGGAATATGTCAGCTTTGCTGACCAGAATCACGCGCCAAGTCTCACGGACGTTCGACTTGAATAACCACCTGCACAACCTACCACTGGCAGCGTCTGCCTGATGTACGTCTGCGAACATAAAAGACCGATATCTCTTTCCATCACAGTGGTTTGACATATCGGCCTTTTTGATCATATCCTAATCTAAGACTTTTATTTCAGACACTTATTAACCCACTCAATAAAGTTCGTCACAGAGTCCCCAGTGCTCTCTGCCATCGTATGGCCTTCCCCCCAGATTGTCGCAAAATCCACATCTGCGCCATAATTTTTCAACGCCAACGCCAGATTTACTTCTGTTGTGAGAGAAGTGTCGCTCTGGGCGATTCCGGTGCGGATGCGCCAGTAGTCGGCAACGGTGGATTTCTGGTAACCGTCGTAATAGCTGGACAGATAGTACAGGGGATTATACATATTTCCACGCTCAGTTACAGTATTTCCCTGTGAATCGGTCTTTTCCATCGCCTCTGTGAATGCCGCGCCGTAGGTCTCGTCGTCCTTTAAGAGGTCTGCCAGTATGGCGTCAAAGTGGGATGTCGTTCCATCGCCATATCCGAATAAGGTGTTTTCTGCCTGACTCTCATCCAGGGCGTCGAACGCACCGATTCCTTTGGAGGCACGCTTGCATGCGTTCGTGAAATCCGCGATGCTGGTGATCGTCGCCGTGTTGGTTGCGCTGTCATAGTTGACCCATGTACCGTCCGCATTCAGGGCATCGATGTAGTCCTGGGCAGTTTCGTAGGTACCGGAGAGTGTCACGCCGCCTGTGGAGAGATTGCGGTCTACTCCGTCCATGGCGTAGAAATCAGGAGCGCCGTTTCCTTTATCCGAAGCTGTATCTCCGTCCGCATTCTTGTCTGCCGGTGCTTTCTCTTCCGATGCTTTGCGATTTTTTTCTGTCCTTGTCTTTGTCGTATCATCTCCGGCTTTATTTTCATCCGATGTTCCCTGAGCTTGTTTTCCGTCCAGTCGTCCATCCTTCTGACCGTCTTTCTGCATATCATCAGGCATTCCGTTTCCGTCCTGCGGTGCTCCATCCGGCTTCTGACCACTATTTTCTCCCTGCGGCGCTCCGTCCGGTTTCTGGCCGTCCGGTCGTTCTCCGCCGCCCCGCGGACCTTTTTTCGTCTCCACCTTATACGGAAACGTGGTATCTTCCAGGAAATTATTCAGTGATGTCTCCACCACACCTTTCAGATACTCATAATATGTGCCAGACTGATAGATTCCCTCTTCAGACTCCGTCAATGTCAGCACATTTCCCGAAGAATCCTTGAGCCCAAGATCATTGATATACTGCGCAAATGCCTCTGCCATTCCGTTTGACAGCGTCTGTTCCTGCTCCGTAAGGTCCGTTCTTGTGCTCCCAAGATTCCACTCATACGCCTCATCCGCGTAATCGAGTTCCGTGATCGGGCACCAGCACATGGAACCGGTCACTGCATCACTGACACCGGAAACCGCGCCGATGGCTGTCAGATATGGCTCATAATCTTCGCTGTCGCCGGTTGCTCCCAAGAGTGCGCTCTGGGCTCCTCCGCCACTCATGCCGAAGGAAAATATCCGATCCACGTCTCCCGGGATCACACCGTCATTATAGCGGATATACCGGATCGCAGCTTTCAGATCCGTCACTCCCGCCGGTGCACCTGCATCACGTCCGCGGCAGCCCGCTGCCACATAGATAAATCCGGCGCTCGTGTAAGATACGGAATCTGTCACATAGTCTGTCGGCGCTTCCATTGCGGAATATCCAGGCGTATTGACCGGAATCACGATGGGCGCAGAGTCCGCCGTATATCCTTGGACAGCCGCCTGGTTATTAATCTCACAGGTGAATGTTCCGTCCCCGTTGTCCTTCGCGTTCATGTATGCCGCCGGAATAAAGATTCCAAGTGTCTCATAATTTTCATCTGCCGGATTCTCACAGTAGGAGATTCCTGTCTGCCAGTATATCTTATCATCAGAATTATACTGCCATTTCGTGGAGTCGATCTGCGGCAGCGATGTCACCGCCGTCTCCCCGGCACGCTCCGTCTCCGCCTGACTTGTCTCTGCTTCCGTCTGCGCCGCGCTGCTCCCGATTTCTGCCGCACTGTTGCTGCATCCGGAAAGTATAAGCGCCGCCGCCAAAAATAACCCGATCCGCCTTCCAACCTTCATCATAACCGTTTCTCTCCGTTTCCTTTCCATTTATAACACATCGTCACTGTCTATTTTATAGATTAGGAAACTTTTGTGAAAAGCCTGTGAAAATATTGTGTTAATTTTTTGAAAAAAAGATCCCCAACAGCCTCATCAGCCATCAGGGATCTCTTCATATATTTTTATTCTACATGAAACGCATCCATTCCCGGATATACCCCATTCTCTCCGAGTTCTTCCTCGATTCTGAGAAGCTGGTTATACTTCGCGACACGCTCGGATCTGGACGGGGCACCCGTCTTGATCTGGCAGGTGTTGAGGGCTACGGCGAGGTCTGCAATAGTCGTATCTGCGGTCTCACCGGAGCGATGGGATGAGATTGCTGTGTAGCCGGCACGGTGCGCCATCTTGATCGCCTCCAATGTCTCAGATACGGAACCGATCTGATTTAACTTGATCAGGATGGAGTTTGCGCAGCCGAGCTTGATCCCTTTGGAAAGTCTCTCTGTGTTTGTTACAAAAAGGTCATCACCGACTAACTGTACCTTCGTTCCAAGCTCTGCGGTCAGCTTTTTCCATCCTTCCCAGTCTTCCTCATCAAGGGCATCCTCGATGGAAATAATCGGATATTTCTCAACAAGCTTTTTCCAGTGCTCGATGAGCTGCTCGGAAGTATAGACAGTTCCTGCCTTGGGGAGCTTGTACTCTCCGGTTTTTCCTGTCTTCCACTCGGAGGACGCCGCGTCCATAGCGATCCTGAAGTCACGGCCCGGCTCATATCCGGCTTTCTTTACTGCCTCGAGGATCGTCTCGATCGCTTCCTCATCAGACTTCAATGCCGGAGCAAAGCCACCCTCATCTCCAACGGAGGTTGCAAGTCCGCGTTCTTTTAAGATCGCAGCCAGTGCATGGAACACTTCTGCGCACCATCTTAAGCACTCCTTGAAGGACGGAGCTCCGACCGGCATGATCATAAATTCCTGAACATCAAGACCGGAGGAAAGTGCATGGCAGCCGCCGTTGATAATGTTCATCATCGGAACCGGAAGACGGTTTCCACCTATTCCACCGAGGAATCTGTATAACGGAATATCTAAGGAGATGGCTGCGGCACGCGCACAGGCGATGGATACCGCAAGGATCGCGTTCGCGCCAAGCTTTGACTTGTCCTTTGTTCCGTCAGCCTTGATCATGGCACGGTCAACTGCGTAGATATCAGATGCATCCATGCCTGTCAGGGTCTCGTTGATAATTGTATTGATATTCTCAATAGCCTTTGTCACACCTTTTCCGCCGTAACGTGCCTTGTCACCGTCTCTTAACTCCAGCGCCTCGAACTCGCCGGTAGATGCACCGCTCGGCGCGGTTCCTCTCCCGATGGTTCCGTCTGCCAGATATACTTCCGCCTCAACCGTGGGATTTCCACGGGAATCTAAAATCTCCCTTCCAATAACTTTCTCAATTTTCAGATTATTTATCATCATAAACTCCTTTCAAGTATCAACGTCAATTACTCTCCCGCCTGGATCAAACAGGAAAAATGACGTGATCGATTGATCTGTTCACCTGCGAAATCACCCGCCAGCGCATGTTTAGGATATGCCAGTCAGGATTTTTTGGTTAGTTTTAGCTAACTACTATGATTTTATCATAGCCTCTTTTTCAGTTCAAGAGGATCGTATGCAAAAACATCCAATTGAAAAAAGTTGTCGTTACCATAAATTTATCGGCAATCCCCGGAATAGAAAAGAGTGTGCTTTTTTATGTAACAGAGAATTCCTCGGAATTTCCTGTTGCATAAAAAATGGACCATCCTGATATCCTTAGGATCGCCCATTTTTTTATATTTATTCGCATTTTTATTTCATCTGATGTCAGCCCGTCACATGCAGCAGATCGACCAGAAATAACATCGCCAGTCCATAATAAACTACGATCGCGACAAGGTCGTTCACTGTCGTGATCAGCGGACCGGACGCAACCGCCGGGTCTACGTTGATCTTCTTAAAGAACATCGGGATCAGTGTGCCGACCATACTGGAGATCACCATCGCTGTCACAAGTGCGATTCCGACACAGCCGGAGACAAGCAGCGCATGGTGGATCGGATATCCCTTGATCACGCAGATATAGATTCCGAGGAAAAGCCACGCCATAACTCCAAGAAACAGTCCGTTCACGAAACCGATCTTCATCTCTTTCACAACAAGCATAAGCTTCTGCTTTGCAGTCAGTTCCTCATCCATAAGCACACGGATCGTAACAGCCAGAGACTGTGTTCCGACGTTTCCTGCCATGTCGAGGATCAGGGACTGGAAACACATAACGATCGGGATCACGGCAACAACAGACTCAAAGGCGCCCACAACGGAAGATACTACCATGCCCAGGAATAACAGAATGACAAGCCACGGAAGTCTCTTTTTCACGCTCTCCGTCAGCTTCTCGTTCAGATCCTCCTCCGCAGTCAAACCGGCTAATTTCGCGTAATCTTCGCCCATCTCATCATCCACGGCCTCAACGATATCCTGGGATGTGATGATACCGGCGATCGTTCCGTCTTCCTGCAGTACCGGGATGGAATCCTCAGCGTAATCCTTGATCTGCTCGATACAATCCGCAACCTTTTCATGATCCTTGACATACGGATACGAGTGGCTGATCAGGTCCTCAAGGTCCGTATACTCTCTTGCGATGATCAGATCCTTCAGATCGATCGCTCCGTAAAACTTATCTTCCTCATCAATCACATAGATCGTGGAGATATTGTCGTTCTCTCCTGCCTGCTCGATCAGTTCCCGCATTGCCTGACGGATCGTCAGGTTATTGTGGATCATAATAAAGTTGGTAGTCATGCGGCTACCGATCTCATCCTCATCGTATGAGAACAGGAGTCTTACATCCTCGCTGGCTTCCTTATCCAGCATGCCGACGATCTTATGCTTCGTCGTCGCATCCATCTCTTCCAATACATCCACCGCATCGTCGGAGTCCATCTCGGAGACGATCTTTGCGGCGCTCTCGATCGGAAGCTCCTTCAGGTACGGCTCCGCGTCATCTAAGTACGCGAAGATCTCCGCAACCCGCTCCACACCGATCAGCGGATAAAGTTCCCGCCTCTCATCCGGTGTCAACTTCGTGAGGGCATCCGCGATATCGTTATCATGATAATCGGATAACCGGTCGATCAGCTCCTCTTTCGGAAGTCCGCTGCGGATGATATCGACCAGTTCTTCCACATAATGTTGTTCTTTTAAAACTTCTGTTTCCATTTCTGCCTCCTTTTCCGTTGTAACTGTCTTTTATCCGTCCAGTTACTTCTTATCATCAGGACTATGCGTATCTTCACGCCTCCTGATCGAATTGCCTGAATTTCGGCAACAAAAAGAACACCGCCCAGGATCATTCCTGGCGGGGTCCAACCATACATCGCTGTGATGGACAGGCCGTTCCCTTGCGGTGTTCTCGAGACATCTCAATATGGAATCCAGCTATCAGAGGATTACATCATCGCACCGATAGCCGCATTCTGCGCCTGTCTGTTTTTCACACCGCATTTCGTACTTCGCCCTGTACTATCGCAACTATCCATGCAATTCACCTCCGTAAAATTTCTTGGTTTTAAATATTCTCTGCGAAAAAAGGAAACTGCTGCGCACAGATATCTTTTTCCGCACACAGCAGTATAACATTTTTTTATAGGAATTGTAAAGTAAAAATCTGGCAAAATAAAGGTGGGAAATACGGTTAAAACATGTAAAATGTTCCGGCTGTCTGCTGTCCTGATCCTCAACGTCCGCGATAACAGGACTACACAGCTATCCGGGAAAAGCCCGTAATTTTTTTCTATCTCATCAACACTACCGTTGCCAGAATACACGCAAACCCGATCAGATCCGTCGGAGAAAAGCTGGAGTGCAGCCAGACGACGGACAAGGTTGCCGCGGTCAATGGTTCCAGACAGGACAGGAGTGCCGCTTTTACGGGGCCTACCAGAGCGATCCCCTGGAGGAATAACGTAAACGCACCGACAGTCCCAAGCAGGACGATCACAGCCATATAGAGCATCGCCCGTCCGTCCAGACCTGCCGGAATTCTCCAGCTCTGGGCGATCAGGGACAGAGCGATCCCGCCGATGAACATCCCCATTCCGGACACCGGGATACTTCCGCGGTGTTTTACCGGTGCTCTGGAAAGCAGGGAGTAGCTTGCCGCGCCGATTCCGGCCATGAGTCCCCAGAAGAGTCCTCTCGGTGTGAGCTCCATGTTTCCGGGCTTTCCGCCGGTGGCGAGAAGCCAGACACCAAACAGCGCCAGAATAATGCAGAATACGGTCCGTTTATCCGGTGCTGTCCTTGTGGTCAGGCAGACATAGACTGCGATAAATACGATGGATAGATTCTGGATCACCGTTGCGGTTCCGGAATTCGTCCATTTGATGGCGCTGAGGTACGCGTACTGGCAGAGCGCCAGACCCGCAATGGCAAACAGAACGATCTCTATAAGCCCTTTTTTGTCTTTTCCAAGTTCTTTCAAATTCAGACTGTGCTTCGCAAACGCAAGAAACAGCAATATGATCCCCGCTGATGTCATTCTCACCGCCGTCACCCATGTCGTATCTACCGGGTACTGGGAAAACAGCGCCTCACTGCAGGTTCCTGAAAGTCCCCAGCTCGTCGCCCCCGCCGTGCAGCAGAGAATTCCAAGTTTTTCTCTCTTCTTGTCCTTTGTGTCTGTCATAACACCCTCCAGATAATCGATCGATCTTCATAATATCGTCATTGCAGCCTGCCCGTCTGGACCTGCTGCCCTGACATTTGAATTATATCGGGATCTCGAAGATGTGTACAGCAGAATTTCAATAAAAATCCGAATTTGTCTTTCTTTACATCCGGTCCAGAACCGCCGCTTCCTCCGGAATACTCGGGATCCCGCCCGACTGTGTCGTGGAGATGCTTGCCGCTGTGCAGGCGAACTGACCGATAAATCCAAGTTCTTCCGTGCTGAACTCTTCCGGCGCTTTTCCTGCCTTTAACAGTCTGGACACCGCGCTTCCTCCGAAGATATCCCCGGCTCCTGTCGTATCGATCGGTTTTACCTCCGGGCACTTTGCGTATGCAGCGCCGTTTTGGTTCGCTAGGTACGCCCCCTTCGGTCCCATCGTGATCATCGCGAGGCGGATCCCGAACTCATCGAGGAGCTTCTTCGCCGCCTCTTTCTCATCCGTGATCCCCCAGAGGAACTCCACTTCCTCATCACTGATCTTCACCACATCGGCATGTGCAAGTCCCCATAAGATCTGCTCCTTTGCCGCATCCGTTGTCTCCCAGAGCGGAAGTCTTAAGTTTGGATCAAACGTGATGAATTTTCCCTGTCTCTTCGCATATTCCACACATTTTTTCGTCGCCGTGCGCACCGGATCATCCGTGAGGCTTAAGGTTCCGAAATGGAAGACCGATGCCTCATCGATCATCGCAAGGTCGATCTCCTCAAAGCTCAGTCTCGTATCCGCTCCCGGTTTTCTTGCGAAACTGAAGGAGCGGTCTCCTTCCGGCGAGAAGGTCACAAACGCCAGCGTCGTAAACACCGACGGATCAGTCACGATCCCCTTTGTCTCGATCCCGGCTTTCTCAAATGTCTTTAAGAGGAGCTTTCCGAACGCATCATCTCCGACTTTCCCGAGAAATGCCGTCTTCATTCCGTATTTATTTAACGCTGCAAGGAAATTTCCCGGCGCTCCGCCCGGATTCGCCTTCATCGTCGGATATCCGTCCGCATCCGTCTCCTTCGCCGCAAAATCGATCAGAAGCTCACCAAGAGCGATCACATCGTACATTCCAATACCTCCCTGCACTCATGGTGCAACAGTATATAGGAATCCCCCTTTCCTGTCACGACAGCTAAAAGGGGGATTTTCTTTATATTTTTACTGTTCTTTCATACAAACGGTCGGTCTCTTTAAGTCCTGCGAATTCATGTTCACCCACCGATCCATTCTTACATCTCCATGATCCCATGTGAGCGTCACATGATCCCAGAATGCCATTTCCGGATATCTCCATTCCATCATCAGGACATCCGGAGCTGTCCAGTAAGCGATCGCTGCGATTTTTGAGACAGGCTGTTCATACTGATGATGAAGATAAGCTCCCGTCATCGTCGTCGTGCCATGGATCCAGTGGTCCAGTCCGGCATGGATCTCATGAACTCCTCTGTCATCCTCCATCCGATAAATCAGATTCTTGCCTTCTGCCGGACACAGTTCTATTTTTCTGATTCCATCCACATGATTCTCAGGAGTCCATGTCATTTTTCTCAGGATCTCCTTATGTCCCGGTACAGAACAGTTTTTTCCTTCCAATGTCATCCGCAGAGCTTTCTGCTTCAGGACGTCATCCATAGTCCCGTCTGTGATCAGCCTTCCATCATTTTCTTTTACCGGATCGATCACCTCTTTCTGGAACAATTTCATCGCCTGATACCCGCTGTCTGCAGCTGTGACGGCAAATACCATATCTAAAGCCGGAACAAGTCCGCATGTCTGCCCGAACATTCCCCGGGCTGCCCAGATGTCTCCGGCATGATCCCAGTGGAAGTTATACTGAAGTCCATCCACCGGATCCAACGGATCTGTATATCCGAGCGCATGATCGATCCATTCCTCCGAAATCAGCTGTTTTCCGTTCCACTTTCCTTTATTCAGGTAAAGCAGTCCGATTCGGAGCATGTCCCCTGTTGTGAGTGAAACTCCGTTTCCCCCCGAGCAGACACCTTCCGGGCTGAGCATCCATGGAAAGTCTGTCAGACCGATCTCCTTTCCGACTCTCTCCTGAACAAGTTCCCGGCATGTCTTTCCGGTAAGTTTTTGCACGATATAGGACAAAATGTAACTGTTTCCGCTGGAATACATGAATGTTTTCCCAGGCTCCTTATCAAACGGTATTTTAAAATACGCATCTTTCCAGCTTGTCTTTAAAGGTCTCCATTCGTTGCCGCCGACGGAGCGCTCCTGTCCGTTCCGCATGGTGATCATATTGCGGATCGTACATTTTTTTAAATACTCATTTGCTTCCGGCTCATATTCCGGAAAATACTTCAGGATCGGATTATCCAGATCCAGAAGACCATCATCATAAGCCAGAGCAACCGCCGTGTTGGTCAGTGTCTTCGTGAAGGAATGCATGATATGCGGAATCTCTGCTGCATACGGAGCATTATAAGCTTCAAATATCACGTTTCCATGTCTCGCGATCATGATCCCATGGATCTCGGAATCTGCTTTTTCACAGGCATTCAGAAAATTAACAATATATTCCGGATTCACTCCTTCTGCTGACGGCCACGAATATCTCAGTTCTGTTTTCATAGTCACTCTCTCCTTTTTAACGATCCATCTCTGTTAGAAGAATGGGAATACCTGCGGAAGGATCGCGATACATAAGATCCAGGAGATGATCAGCAGCGGCCAGCCAAATTTTGCAAAATCCTGGAATTTCAATTTTGTAAAGATCATCATGGTCTGATTTGTTCCTGATGCGATCGGTGTCAGGTAAGAGCAGCCGGCTCCGATTGCAATCGCAAGAACGATCGCCTGTGGGTTTGCTCCTAATGCATTTGCAATGGAGATACCTACCGGAGCCAGCATTCCTGCGCATGCCATGTTATTCATGAAAGAGGTCGCAATGGAAGCGCCGATACATAAAACTGCGGTGATCAGATACAGGTTTTTGGATTCGCCGATAATGTTGATGATCATATCGCCAAATACCTGTCCAAGCCCACTCTGGTTCATAACTGCGATCATTAAGTTGATGCCTGCACAGAACAGGATCATCTGTGAATCCAGAGATTCCAGTGCCTCTTTTGGTGTTACAACCGTTGTCAGAACTGCAACTGCGATCATTGCATATCCGATAAAGTTCGGATCGATCGAGATCACCTTCAGGGATTTTAATACAAGTGCTGCTACAAATACAAGGAATGTGATGCCAACGACCATCTGTTTTCTTCTCTGTCCGCTTGTAAGAGCTTTTTCTTCTGTCTCTTCGCCAAAATCATCATAAGATGCACACCAGCGGTTCATTACGATCATATAAATTCCGCCGACGATAAAGATCGGAATGCCAACCCATGCAAAATCAAGCATGCCGAACAGCTGGAGACCCGCTTCCTCTAATGCGGTGTTTGCATACACGTTCGTCGGAGTGCCGATCAATGTGATCGCGCCGCCAAGTGTCGTTGCAAAAATAACAAATAAAACCAGTTTGGAAAGGCTGATCCGGTTCTTTCTTGCAATACTCTTGAGAACCGGAAGGAATGCCAATGCTACATAACTGTTCTGAAGGACTGTAGAGATCAGTCCTGATACCAGATACACGATCGCAAAGATCATCATTTCTTTCTTTTTCCCTGTCTGGGAGCTTGTCATGTGATCCACGAAATCCCCGATGATGATGTCCAGACCGGTTGCTGCGATCATACCGGAAAACATACAGATAATGATCATCAGATGCAGGCTGGAGCTGTTAAGCACCGCATAAATATCTTTTGCCTCCATAACTTTTGCCAATAAAACAACGGGAGCCATGCAGATAAATGTCATCCAGTTCGGAAGTTTCGGGTGTGCCAGTACCGCCACAAAAATGATCAGACATACAAATGCCCATATTAATGTCGTACTCATGAAAATTTCCTCCTTCGTTGAAATTTCTTACTAAATTTCCCACAATCATTCAGTATCCTCATAGTTACGATTTTATGTCGGCCGACATCTTTCATCTGTCCTTATTGTAAAACATTCTCCCGATCTTTTCCAATGCCAAAACGAAAGAGGGGCATAGCTTTATGCTATGCCCCTTCAAAAAATCTATTCCTATTCCCTTTCCTTCATTTCCCATGTTCCAAAGCGCTGCATGATCTTCTTTTCACCTTCCCGGAGCGCACGTCTGATCAGAGCAATGCAGCATTTTTCCTCTTCCGAAAATATTTTGTTATGCAGATAAGCCACGCCGCAGGAGGAAGTCTCTTCGCCTTTGATCAGATAGACCTTTAAATTGGCTGACTGGTTCAGATAGGCCAGATGGCCGGTCGATACAATACAACATCCAAATCCATTCTCCGCTGCCTGCAAAGCAAGCGTACTGCTCGTCACGACCAGACGGGGAGCAATGCTGAGCTTTTGTTTCTCCAGGATCCGGTTGATCCCTTTTCTCACAAATGTTGTTTCATCCTGAAAAATATAATCCATCGGCGGGAGTTTTTTCATATCGATCACAGGGAACGATCCCTGTTCCCCATATTCCGCATACGTTTCGAGATCATATCGTTTCGGCACTACCAATACATAGAAATCACGGTACATCAGATCATAATCAACATTTTTTGAAAGGTCGGCCATTGGACCGATCACAAAGTCATATGCCCATTCCTTCAAGGCTTTCTCCATGTCTTTTGAGAAAATATTATATATTTCGACTCCACAGTCCGGGTATTTTTTCTCTACCTCCTTTACTACATCAAATGCGGCAAGAGAAGCAGCATTTAATGGCATTCCGATCCGGATCCGGCTCTTCTTTTCTCTTTTCAGTTCTTTCAGCTTGGAGTTCATCGTTTCTTTTAACAATTTTATTTCTTTTGCATATTCCAGATAAATTTTCCCAGCTGCTGTCAGCTCCGTTCCATTCAGCGTCCGAACAAACAGATTGACTCCCAGTTCATTTTCCAGGTTTGAAAGGTACCGGCTCAGCGATGGCTGGCTGATATACAGCATTTCCGCTGCCTGCGAAATACTTTTGCATTCTGCCACAGCGATCACATAATCAATACTTCTGTCCATATCCTTTCCCCTTTTCGCAATTTATAGCAAATAAATCCGTCTTTCCTCTTCTGCGTTTCTATTTCCATTCAGTATACCAGAAAAAAGGAATTTCTGCCAGAAGCCGGCGCCCGCATTCCAATAAAAATGTAAGTGATTTCCTGCAGGATCATAAAAAGCCGGGAATTCCCGGAAGATCCCAGCCTCACCATCGCTGAGATCGCCCAGAATACCGGCTTTTCCTCACAGGGTTATTTTACAAACTGCTTTAAGCGAATCTTTGGATGCACGCCAAACAAATACCGGAAACAGTGAGTCAATGCCACTCCACATAACACCGGCCTCATCGCCTAAATACATCTTTCCATTTATCCCTATATTCTCTCCAGGACCACATCTTCCTCCGGAATACTCGGAATCCCGCCCGACTGTGTTGTCGAAAGACTCGCCGCCGTGCAGGCAAACTTGCCGATAAAGACAAGTTCTTCCACTCCCAGCTCTTCCGGCTTCTTCCCGGTCTTTAAGAGTCTTGAAACAGCACTCCCGCCGAAGATATCCCCGGCTCCTGTCGTATCGATCGGTTTTACCTCCGGGCACTTTGCGTATGCAGCGCCGTTTTGGTTCGCTAGGTACGCCCCCTTCGGTCCCATCGTGATCATCGCGAGGCGGATCCCGAACTCATCGAGGAGCTTCTTCGCCGCCTCTTTCTCATCCGTGATCCCCCAGAGGAACTCCACTTCCTCATCACTGATCTTCACCACATCGGCATGTGCAAGTCCCCATAAGATCTGCTCCTTTGCCGCATCCGTTGTCTCCCAGAGCGGAAGTCTTAAGTTTGGATCAAACGTGATGAATTTTCCCTGTCTCTTCGCATATTCCACACATTTTTTCGTCGCCGTGCGCACCGGATCATCCGTGAGGCTTAAGGTTCCGAAATGGAAGACCGATGCCTCATCGATCATCGCAAGGTCGATCTCCTCAAAGCTCAGTCTCGTATCCGCTCCCGGTTTTCTTGCGAAACTGAAGGAGCGGTCTCCTTCCGGCGAGAAGGTCACAAACGCCAGCGTCGTAAACACCGACGGATCAGTCACGATCCCCTTTGTCTCGATCCCGGCTTTCTCAAATGTCTTTAAGAGGAGCTTTCCGAACGCATCATCTCCGACTTTCCCGAGAAATGCCGTCTTCATTCCGTATTTATTTAACGCTGCAAGGAAATTTCCCGGCGCTCCGCCCGGATTCGCCTTCATCGTCGGATATCCGTCCGCATCCGTCTCCTTCGCCGCAAAATCGATCAGAAGCTCACCAAGAGCGATCACATCGTACATTCCAATACCTCCCTGCACTCATCTTCCAGCTGTTTTATCTCGTCTTTTCCGTCCAGGATCTGGAATCGGATCCGGTTCTCATGTTTCTCAAATGGCTTTAAACTCTGCGTCTTTCCGGCCCGCCCGTCAAATCCGCAGTTCGTCGGCTCCAGCGCCATCGCAAAATCTCCGGCCGCCGTGCTCTTCCACTGGGTCAGGTAGGGGATCACAGATTTTTCAAAACGAATGCAGAGCCCAATCTGCAGCTCGTCATTGACAAATGCCGCAAACGTATTTCCATTACGATCCGCTGCCAGCTCATGCTGGAATACCTGCTCCGGCGCATGCTCCACCGGCTCCTCCATGACGTTCCAGGCCGCCGCGCCTGCCTTTGCGTCCGCATCTCTCGGACCGCAGAAGATCGATGGCATCACGACCCGCAGCCCCGGCACCAGAAACGGGTATCCGGCATTGCAGTGATAGAGAAAACAGAGCGGCTGGTCCTCAAAGCCCTGATTTTCGATCTCGTCCGTGAATACGATCTCCCGGCTGCCGTAAGTCGTCTCAATCGTTCGTCTGAGTACCAGGTTTTCACCAAAGATCTGTGCCTCCCGCATCTCCCCGGACACCAAAATCTTATACTCCCCGTTCTCCCAGAACGCGTCCATGGAGATCTTTTCCGCCGGGGTTGTTCTCATCCGTCCGTGAACCGGATATTCCACACCGTCCACCACCCGGTTTCCGTGGACATTTCCAAGACCGCAGGTGAACATCGCGCCGCCCATAATGGAGCGCACCGCCTCGTCTCCCGCAGTATCATAGGGATTTCTCCCCTGAAGCCCCGGTTTTGTGAGGAGACTTAAGTTGATCCCCTTATACCGGATCCAGGCCGGGTCCAGGCATTTATCGAGCATCAGCGGAAGCTCCAGCGGTCCATTATGAATCATCGCACAGCGAAGTCCCGCTGCCCGCCCATCCTGAAATTCCATCTGACGGACTCCGGCGATCTGATCCATATGACCGCAGACCGCCATCAGCGTTTTCTGATCTGTCATCTATTTTGCCTCCGGATATTCGTTGCACAGCAGACGATACGGTGCTTCATCCTCCTCGATCTCCGGGAATCTTCCCATCTTCTCATAGAAACGGTTGTCCACGTTGTCATCGTTGCACTGGCTGACCTCACCTAAGAGAACCGGGCCGCTGCCCTCTTCCACCTCGAAATCATGGTACATGTACGGGTAGATGGAAATGCTCTCGCCGGGAGTCAGGCGCACCTGGGTGCCGGCCGGAACGACCATCTCTCTGCCGTCCACATGGACATGGACATCGTTCACTTTATCAAGGTCCTCATCCTTTGTGGAATTGTATACACGAATCAGCACATTTCCGCCGCCGCGGTTGATGATGTCCTCCATCTTTGACCAGTGGAAGTGCATCGGAGAATACTGTCCTTCTTTGATATACAGGAGTTTTTCCGCGTAGGATTTTGTATATTTGTCCTTCATTTTCAGGTTTCCGTTCCGGATCGTGATCAGGGAGAACCCGACTTTATCAAAATCACCGAGACCGTAGTCTGTGATATCCCAGCCTAACATATTGTCACGGATCTCATCGTAATCATGTCCTTTTTCCTTCCACTCTTCCGGTGTGAAATTACAGAACGGCGGGATCGCAAATTGGTATTCCCTGATCATCTGTTCCATCTCTTTTAAAGCCGCGTTGATCTCACTGCGTTTCATACAAATGTCCTCCTGTCCCTGATATGCAGGAACGCCGATCCTTGCGGTCCGGCGTTCCATTGCGTTACATGTTTCAGTAACTGTCCGTCGCGCGGAAGCTACCGTTATTTTAATTCATTTTCGTGCCGGTTTCCAGTTTATTTTTCCAGACCAGCACTCTTCCTGTCATTCAGTTTTTCCGAACTGGGTTCACCAACTCAGGGTTCTTCCTTTGATAGATGGATCTTCCTTTTTACAGTTCTTAATTAGTTCTTCTTCAGAACGGATACACCAGTATCGCTTACAGCGCCGCCGAGTTCTTCTCCCTCTAATGCTCTGACAGCTGCCTTAACGCCCTCTTTACCCATGACATCCGGGTTCTGAGCCATTGTGCAAAGGAGATATCCGTCGTTGATGAGGTTCATGATCGCATCAGATTTATCGAAGCCTACGCCTACGATGTCTGTCTTTCCGGATGCCTTGATGGCATTACCGGTACCGGTTGTGGATCCCTCGTTGCAGCCGAAGATACCGACAACACCCTGTGTGATATAGTTCTCAGCGATGGTCTGGGACTTCGCTGCGTCACCTTCGCCGTACTGGGTCTCCATAAGCTCGTAACCTTTTCCTTCGAATGCGGAACGGAAGCCGGCTTCTCTCTTAACTGTGGAATCTGTTGCTGCGTTTACGTTTACGATACCGATCTTACCGGATGTGATGCCTGCTGCCTCGAGAGCCTTGATCATCTCATCGCCTGCAGTCTTACCGGCTGCCTCGTTGTCTGTGGAGAAGGTTGCCTCTGCCTCCACGTTTGCCGGAGAGTCAACATACACGATCTTCACGCCTGTGGAAGCTGCTTCCTTTAATGCGGAAGAGATCGCATCCGGGCCGTTTGCTGCTACGATGATCGCCTCATAGCCGCCTGCGACTGCGTTGTTCACACACTCGATCTGCTGAGCGTCGTCCTTTGTGTTCGGGGACATGAAGCTCACTGTCACGCCAAGTGCCTTTGCCTCTGCCTGAGCGCCCTCATTTAAGGTTACCCAGTGCTGGTCGATGGAGTCCATGGTGATCAGCGCGATCTTCCAGTCTTTTGTTGCTGTCACATCGGTTGTTCCTGCTGCATCCTCAGTGTTGCCTGCCTTGATGACAGAAACGCCTGTATCCGTTACAAGACCGCCAAATGTCTCACCCTGAAGCGCACGGACAGCTGCCTCAACACCGTCTCTACCCATGAGATCCGGGTTCTGAGCCATTGTGCAGAGAAGATATCCGTCGTTGATAAGGTTCATGATCGCGTCGGATTTATCGAAACCAACGCCGATGATACCTGTATTGCCGGATGCCTTGATTGCATTACCGGTACCGGTCGTGGACCCCTCGTTGCAGCCGAAGATGCCGACAACGCCCTGTGTGATGTAGTTCTCAGCGATGGTCTGGGACTTCGCTGCGTCACCTTCGCCGTACTGTGTCTCCATAAGTTCAAAATCGGTTCCTTCGAATGCTTTGCGGAATCCGGCTTCTCTCTTAACGGTGGAATCAGTTGCCGCATTTACGTTTACAATACCGATCTTACCGGATGTAACGCCTGCGTCCTTGAGTGCTTTTAACATCTCATTTCCTGCTGTTGTACCGGCAGCCTCGTTGTCTGTGGAGAAGGTTGCCTCTGCCTCCACGTTTGCCGGGGAATCAACGTATACGATCTTAATGCCCGCGTCCTTTGCTTCCTTCAGTGCGGAAGAGATCGCGTCCGGGCCGTTTGCCGCTACGATGATCGCCTGATAGCCGCCTGCGACTGCGTTATTTACGCACTCGATCTGCTGAGCGTCATCCTTTGTGTTCGGGGACATGAAGCTTACTGTCACGCCGAGCTCTTTCGCCTCTTCCTGAGCACCCTCGTTTAAGGTTACCCAGTGCTGGTCGATGGAGTCCATGGTGATCAGCGCGATCTTATAATCGCCGACTTCTTTGGACGGAGCACCTGTGGTGGACTCTGCCTCTGCAGACGCAGCTGCGGATTCTGCAGGTTTCTGGCTGGAACAGCCGGTGATGCTGGCTGCCGCAAGGGCTGCACAGCTTAACAGTGCCAATACTCTCTTTTTCATAAAAATCCTCCTTAATATTTCTTATATGTAACCCCCTAAAGTTGCCTGGGTTAAATATACTTGATAAAATGTTGTCAGACAGCCAGACGGACTGTGCGCCCGCACGCAAGTAGCAGCTGCGTTTTTACTTAGTGGCTTTCTTTCCAAAGTTTCCGGAACGGACAACTACGTCTAAGAGTACGGAGAATACAACGATGATACCGATGACCAGTCTCTGAATGCCGACCTGTGCACCGATCATGTTCAGTCCGTTCTCAAGTGTCTGCCATACAGCCGCGCCTGCGAATGTACCGAGCAGAAGTCCTGTTCCGCCGAGCGGGGAGATGCCGCCGATAACGCCGGCCGCAACACCGTACATCTCGTACATGTTTCCTGCTTCCATGTTGCCCATTCCTGCCTGTGCGCAGAGGATATAACCAACGACACACGCGCAGACAGCACTTACCAGATATGCCTTAATTGTTGTATTTACAACATTCACACCGGACAGTTTCGCAGCATCCACGTTGGAGCCGATGGCGTAAATATGTCTTCCTGTACGGGTCTTTGAGAGCAGGAAGAAGAAGATCAGAAAGATCACGAGAGCGATCCAGAAGGTGTTGTAAACACCAAGTGTCTTTCCATAATAGAAGAAGTTCTGGAACTTATCTCCTGCTTCCTTTCCGATACCGGTGGCGATGGCGTCCGTGTTTCGGTTATTGTTGACCATGTAGGCAACGCCTCGTGTCACGAACATGGTACCAAGGGTCGCAATAAACGGCGGAAGCTTAAACTTTCCGACTAACATACCGTTTACAACACCTGTGACCAGACAGCATATCATTGCAACTGCGATAGCCACGAACGGGTTCACGCCCATCGCCATCAGGGTTGCCGAGATCATGGCGCTCATTCCGACCATGGAGCCGATGGAAAGATCGATATTTCCGGTGATCAGAAGATAGCTCTGTCCGACGCCGATCAGAAGATATTTTGACATGGATCGTAAAAGGTTCATGACATTCTGTCCGGCAAATACTTTACGGTCGATAAGACCGAACGCTACATAAATAATGATCAGACCTGCGAAGGCGGTGATGACCGCTCCCATTCCGCGCGTTCCCAGGATCCGCTTTACTGCGCTCTGTTTCTTTTCATTCATCATCCTGTCCTCCCTCATCCAACGGCTTTCTTTTGCTCGAACTCAGTTGCGAACTTCAGTACCTCGTTCTGGGTCGTCTCTTTCGCTATGACCTCACCGGTGATCCTTCCGTCACACATGACGATGACACGGTCCGCGATTCCTAAGACCTCCGGCATCTCCGAGGAGACGAACATAACGGCGATTCCCTGTTTCTTCAACTGATTCATCAGGTTGTAGATCTCGACCTTCGCGCCTACGTCGATGCCTCGCGTCGGCTCGTCGAAGATCACGACTCTCGAGTTTCTCGCCAGCCATTTTCCGACAACGACCTTCTGCTGGTTTCCACCGGAGAGGTTGCCCGCATTGACTTCCACCGTCGGGGTCTTGATCAGAAGATCCTTCACTGCTTTCTCACAGAGGTCATCCTCCTGCTTTCTGCTGATAACACCAAGCTTGCTGCAGATCAGATCCAGATTCGGAAGCGCCAGATTGTGGCGGATGCTCAGTTTCGTGCAGAGGCCGTCTTTTTTGCGGTCCTCCGGTGCCAGAACGATTCCGGCTTTGATGGCGTCCATCGGACAACTGATCTTTACCTCTTTTCCATCCAGAAAGATCTCCCCGCTGGTCTTCGGGTCAACTCCGAAGATCGCTCTCGTTGTCTCGGTACGTCCCGCTCCCATCAGTCCCGCGAATCCGACGATCTCGCCCTCATAGAGGGAGAAATTGATGTCGCGGACGAGATGTCCGGCATTTAAGTTTTTCACCTCGAAGATCTTCTTTCCTTTCGGGCAGGAGACTCTCGGGAACTGTTCTTTGATCTCACGGCCGACCATGTTCGCGATGATCTGATCCATAGTCATATCCTTAAAGTTTCCGTCTGTGATATACTGGCCATCCCGCATGATCGTTACACGGTCAACGATGGCCTTGAGTTCCTCCAGACGATGGGAAATATAGACGATTCCGCATCCGTCCGCCTTTAACTGACGGATGATCCGGAACAGCTCTTCGATCTCCTTCGCTGTCAGGGATGAGGTCGGTTCGTCCATGATGAGGATCTTCGCGTGGATCGAAAGTGCTTTTGCGATCTCGACCATCTGCTGCTTGGATACCGGAAGATCGCCGACGGTCTGTCGCGGATCGATATCGATCTTTAAGTCCCCGAGGATCTTTGCCGCTTCCGCTTCCATCTCCCTGTCATTTAAGACGATCCCGTTTACCTTTTCTCTTCCAAGGAACATGTTTTCCGCAACCGATAAATGGCGGCACATGTTTAATTCCTGGTGAATGATCGCGACGCCGACGGCCTGTGCCTGTTTCGGAGTCAGATTCTCATATTCCGTTCCGAAGATCGTCATCGTCCCGCTGTCCTTCGTATAGACGCCGCTTAAGATCTTCATCAATGTGGATTTCCCCGCTCCGTTCTCTCCGAGAAGTGCCATGACCTCACCGGAACGGAGTTCAAAATTCACATGATCCAGGGCTTTTACGCCCGGGAATGTCTTGACGATGTCTTTCATTGAAACAATTACTTCGCCCATCTTCTCCCCCGCTTTCTGTCTACTCCCTTTGCAGCTGTTTTGCGCCTTCATCCGGCGTTTGCAGCCACATTTTCGATTTTATTTCGTATGCATCGCAACACTCAGCGCCGCAATATCTCCGATCTTCTCTCCCAGTCCTGCCGGAAGGATCCTGCAGGCCTTCACGTTTCCGGGCAGTGCCTCTTTTTCAATGACGGCTTCCATGCCCGCTTTCATGTACTCTCCGGCCCGCGCGTAGATGCTTCCGATGACGATCGCCTCCGGATTAAAGAGATCGATCAGGATCGCCAGAAGCTTTCCGAGATTTTCGCCGATCTCGTTCCAGAGTGCCAGCGCCTCAGGATCACCTTCCGCCGCCCGTTTTCCGAGTTCTTTTGCAGTTCCTTTTCCGTACTGGGCGATCCCGCCGCCGCTCACATATCCCTCAAAGGATCCGGCTTTTCCGTGACCGATATGTCCGGTCTCAAAGAGTCTTAAATGGCCTGTCTCGCCGGCCATTCCGGTACTTCCTTCATAGAGTCTCCCGTTTAAGATCAGTCCCGCGCCGATTCCCGTTCCGAAGGTGAGAAAGATCATGTTCTCCGTGCCTTTTCCGGCTCCGAACTTCCATTCCGCCACTGCGCAGGCATCCGCATCATTCTTTAGATATGCCGGAATCCCAAACGTTTCTGTGAGCATGTCCGTGATCGGTACTTCGTCCCAGCCCGGAAGGTTCGGCGGTCCTAAGATCACGCCCGTCTTACTGTTTAACGGTCCGCCGCAGCTGACACCAATGGAGGTTACATGCTCATTCATGAGCTCCGAAACGCCCTCAAAGATCTCTTTTAAGGTCTCGTCCTTCGTTTTCGTCGCGAATTTTTTCTTTTCGAGGATATTTCCTGCCGCGTCCCCACGGATCACCGATATCTTCGTTCCGCCGATATCAATCCCTATGTATTCGTTCATATGATCCTCCTGTTAGTTCCATCTTACATGAAAAATCTCCCCCCTAACAGAGGACAATCCTACGGTTATGGGGGACAATATTTTGATGTATACAACAGCCTGATCTTTCTTACGGTCAGCGCAGCGGGGTGCACAGACCTGCTATACAATGTTATTGCCAGAACGAGTGCTCTACCTCACAATACGTTTGAACTCGCTCCTGTCATACGATGCCGCAACTTTCCCCTGTTCCACCACAAGCAGACGGTCGGAAATGTCCATGGTATCTGAGACGCTGGAGGTGATCATAAGGATCGCCGTTCCCTGCTTCTGGATCTCCCGCAGGGCATTTAAGATCTTCATTCTGCAGAACATATCTCCTTTTGCCAGCGGCTGGATGCAGATCATGACCCGCGGTCTGAGAAGATTCATCTTATGGTAAAGCAGCGCGAACTGGTCTTCCTGCGGGATATCCCGGACACAGGGCGCATCGATCACCGGCCCCACAAGCGGCAGATACTCCGAGTGGATGCTCTTATAGATCTTCCCCGGGATCAGGCTCTTCTTCAGCTTCCGGTCAAGAAGGAATGTCAGATTCTCCATATAACTCATTTCCAGAAACAAAAGGCGGTTCACCCCGTCCGCCGGAATTACAGCGATCCCCTCATCCAGATAATTCCCTGCTTTTTTCTGCGTATAAGTCACATGATCCACCGTGATCCATCCGGACTTACACCGCATTTTCCCGGTCATAAGGTCCATCATGTCCCCGGCGATCTTATTTTCCTTATCAAGGAGCGTCACACACTCCCCACGGTGTAAAATAAACCTCAGCCCGTTCAGATTTCCGGCCCCCACCGTGTGAAAATGCAGGATTCCGTCATCGTTCTCCTGTTCATTTTCCGTCGACAGGATCTTCCATTCCGACGTATAGGGCGCCATGTTCTCGTCCGTCATCTCATCCCGCTCAAAGACCTTGTAGATATACCCGTCAGAAAAAAGGGCCGTCCTGTCCGCGATCTTAAAGAGCTCCTGATGGTGGTTTCCGATATAGAGAACGGATATCCCCTCTTTCCGGATCTTTTTTAACATCCGCTGAAACTTATAAAGCTCATATTCACTCAGGTAGTTTGACGGATTGTCCACGATGACCAGATGGCAGCCGGATAACAATGCTTTTCCGAGCTCCACAAAGCACCGCTCCAGCTCCGAAAGGTTTTCCACCCGCTTATTGAGCTCGACCTCAAGTCCCTGTTCTCCCATAAACCGTACTGCCTGCTGAAAGATCACCTGTTCGTTGATAAAGTACTTTTTAAAGCCTTCCCGCAGGATAAAAAGGTTGTCCACAACGCTTAAGCCCTGCACGAGATGGCTCTTCTGTTCGATGAGCGCCACCTTATTGGACTCCCCGCTGCTGTAGGAGTAGCTGTTTACGATCTTCCCGTCATACCAGACAGACCCCAGCGTGATCGGATCGTTCCGGCAGATCAGATCCACCATCTCCTTCTGGCCTTTCCGGTTCCGCGCCACGAGACCAAAAATCTCCCCGGCAAACATCCGGAACTCCAGATTGTCTAAAAGCTGCTCCCCGTCCCGTTCCATACTCACATGGGAAATTCTGAGAAGCTCCTTTCTCACCGCCATCCCCCCTGCCTGTTTTCTTCCCGCACAAGAGGAAGCTCTACCACAACATCGGTTCCGACTCCCTCTTTGCTGTAAACATGGATGCCATATTCCTCGCCGAAAAGCAGTTTGATCCGCCGGTTGACGTTCACGACGGCGATTCCGCCTCTGGTCTGCTTTTTCTCCCCGTCTTTTTCCGGGTCGTCCGTCTCGTCTCCCAGACGGCGCAGTTTTTCATTCAGTTCCTTTAACTTCGCGTCCGTCATTCCCTGTCCGTCATCGGAGATTCTGATATAAAGCCGTTCCTCGCTGGCGCTAATGCGGATCACCAGGTGGCCTTTTCCGATCTTCCTCTCGATTCCGTGGTAAATAGAGTTCTCAACGATGGGCTGCAGCGTCAGTTTTGGGAGCTTGCACTGCAGGAAATCCATCTCCGTAAACTCATCGTCCGGGTCCCGGTCATACTGGATCTTTAAGTCCAGCTTCGATCCGAAGCGGAACTGCTGGATATAATAGTAGTTTTCGATATTAGCCAGCTCGTCCTCCATCGTCACAAGGTTTTCCAGATCTGAGATCGTGTACCGGAAGAAGGTCGCCAATGCCTCCGTCATCTCCGCAATGCTGTCCAGCCCCGCGATCAGCGCCTCGCTTCGGATTCCCTCCAGTGTATTGTAGAGGAAATGTGGGTTGATCTGGTTCTGAAGTGCCAGATACTCCGCCTGTTTTTTCGAGATCGCAATCAGGTTGCTGCGGTCTATGATCTCGTTTAAGCGCAGAATTGCCTGCTCGCTCTCCGGTGAAAACGGATAGCGGACCTTGAACAGGTCTTCCATGACGTATCCCATGACAAACTGCTCGTATATCTTCCTCGTCTCCCTGTACGGCACAAGAACCAGGCGATGGACCGCTGCCGCCAGAAGGACAAAAAGTACGGTAAAGGCCGCCGGAATCGTAAACGGCCGCATCTCCCGAATGCAGACAGTCCACATCTCCACGAGGACTGCCCCGATCAGCCCGGCCGCGAGAAGTGCGCACCATTTGATCCGGACTGACAGATAATTTTTTTTATCGGTATGTTTCTTTTCCATCAAGAGTACAGCTTTCTGTATTCCTTGGGCTTTAGACCCGCGTATTTTGTAAAGGACTTCGTGAAATACCGCACGTCGCTGTAGCCGACCTTCCCGCAGATATCAGCCACCGTGTCGTTCGTCTCCTTTAAAAGCTTCTTCGCCATGTCCATGCGGACCTTTGAGAGGTATTCTAAGAATGTCATTCCCGTATCCTTTTTAAAGATCGTGCTGAGGTAGGTAGGTGAGAGATCCGCCACCTGGCTCACCTCTTCCAGCGTCAGCGGCTCTCCGAAATGTTCCTCCACATACTTTTTCACCAGGCGGATCGGGCGGTTCTCGTCCTGTTTTTTCAGTCTCGCCGCCTTCTCGTAGGAACTTGTGATCCGTCTCGTCATGTAATCGAAAAGCTCCGCCGCATCGGCACAGTTGTCGGCACTGATGCTGAAGTTTTCCATGAAATTTTCTTCCACCGGCAGGCGGTATTTTTTCATGAAGAACAGGTACTGGTTGCAGATCTCCTTTGTCATCTGCAGGATCTCATGGCCGCTGATCTCCTTTGCCGCCAGCATTTTTCTCTTTAAATAGATCAGTTCTTCCCGCACCGCAAAGGAATCCAGACTCTCAAGTGTGTGGGAGATCCGGTCGTTAAATTTTGCGAAGATCTCGCTGTCCGCGAAGGACTCTCCGCTTTCAATACTCCCTTCCATCAGCTTTCCGGTCCCGCCAAGCAAACGTTCCTCGATCAGGAGTCTGGCATTTTTTAAGGAAATCCCGATCTCTGAAAGGCGCCTCACACCTTCTCCCAGTGCCATCGTCACAGCCAGATTTTTTAAGATATCTCCCTGGACTCTGATCTCAGAAAGCAGGGCTTTCATCTGTCTGCGGATCTGCATTCTGTCATCCGGATCATAATTCAGCAGGAAAAAATGGAACCCGTTTAACTCCGTCAATTCTGTTTCCATTACATACCCGTTTAAAAGCTTCCCTGCCGCAGCCTGCACTTTCTCCGCCATAAACCGGACATTCTTTTCCTCATCGCACACGCGTCCGTCAAGCTTTAAGATCGCAATACTGAATTCCCCCGGCTCAAAGTGATAGTGGAATTCTCGGTTGATACGATCCAACGGCTGCGTCAGGACTTCTTTATTTCTTCTCCCCACAAGATCCTGCAAAAATGCCTGCCTGAGATTCTTCTCATCGCTCCGGATCGCCCGCTGTCTCTTTTCCTCCAGGCTTAACTGCTCTGTCTGCTCCTTAAAGTGAGCGCTGAGCCGTTTTAAGGTCTCCGTCAGCTCATCCTTCCGGATCGGTTTTAAAAGATACGCGTTTACCCCGTAGCGGATCGCCATCTGCGCGTATTCAAAATGGCGGTAACCGCTGATGATCACAAACTCTGTGTTCGGAGCTTCCTCTTTTCCCAGCCGGATCAGGTCCAGACCGTCATATCCCGGCATCCGGATATCCGTGATCACGATATCCGGATAAAATTCTTTTATTTTTTCCAACGCCTCGATCCCGTTCTCGGCAACTGCGACAACCTCCATCCCCAGCGCGCCCCAGTCCACAAGCTTCTCAATCAGCTGGCACACCTTGCTCTCGTCGTCGGCAATCAGTACTCTCAGCATCCGCAATTCCCCCCTGTTTCCCCCGAAAGTAATATAATTTCATTGTACCCCGCATGGGACATTTCCGTCAACCAATATGAATTGCTGCCCTTTGCGTTTTTGGTCCAACCTTTTATTTCCACTTGACTTCCCCCACAACATCTGGTATATATAGCTTATACCGATCATATGACTGACGGATAAGTGGATAAACCACGTGAAGTATGATCGAAGAAAGCCGACCGTCTGGGCAATCATAGCGCAGACCGTGGGCTGTTTTTTTGCCCTTTTGTCTGATGGCGCATTCTGCGCCGCGCTGTGATTCTGTAACAGCTGAGATCTCCCTGAAGAGAAAATTTCCCATATGGCAGATTTTGATAATGATTCTCATTTAATGTATTGTCTTTTCCTGTCAAGGTCTGTTATAATGGCGAAGCATTTCTTCATAACCGAAGATTTCAGAATGATCCCTTTTTAAACAAATGGTAATGCAAACAAGGAGGAACCACCATGTCTGAACAGAATACCCGAAACGGAAACGCTGATGTTTTCAAAAAAGCCTGGAGAGGATTTCAGGGCGCAAAATGGACCGACGAGGTCAATGTCCGCGAATTCATCCAGAATAACTATACCCAGTACGACGGAACCGAGGATTTCCTCGCAGCTCCGACCGAAGCTACTGATAAGCTCTGGGGACGTCTTCAGGAGCTCCAGAAAGAGGAGCGCAAAAAAGGCGGCGTCTTAGAGTGCGAGACTGAGATCGTATCCAGCCTGACTTCCTACGGCCCGGGCTACATCGACGAAAGCTTAAAGGATCTCGAGACCATCGTCGGACTCCAGACAGACAAACCGTTAAAACGTGCATTCATGCCTTTCGGCGGAATCAAGATGGCTGAGGAAGCTGCCGAAACTTACGGATATAAGGTAAATGAGAAGTTCCACAAGATCTTCACTGAATACCACAAAACTCACAACCAGGCTGTTTTTGATGCCTACACACCAGAGATGAAGGCTGCCCGCCACTGCCACATCGTAACCGGTCTTCCGGACACCTACGGACGCGGACGTATCGTCGGCGACTACCGCCGTGTGGCCCTTTACGGTATCGATTTCCTGATCGAGGAGAAAAAGAAAGACCTGGATCTCTGCGGAAATGGCGCAATGTACGATGAGATCATCCGCCAGAGAGAGGAGATCGCAGAACAGATCCGTGCCTTAAAGGGCATGAAAGAAATGGCAAAGATCTACGGATATGACATTTCCGGCCCGGCAACAAACGCAAAAGAAGCGATCCAGTGGCTTTATTTCGGCTATCTTGCCGCTGTTAAGACCCAGAATGGCGCAGCTATGAGTGTCGGACGTATCTCCACCTTTATCGATATCTATGTAAATCGTGACCTCGAGGAAGGCACACTTACCGAGTCCCAGGCGCAGGAACTGATCGACCATATGACCATGAAATTCCGTATGGTGAAGTTCGCAAGAATCCCGTCCTACAACCAGCTCTTCTCCGGCGATCCGGTTTGGGCGACACTGGAGGTTGCAGGTCTTGGACAGGATGGACGTCACATGGTAACAAAGACAGACTTCCGTTTCCTCCATACTTTAGAGAACATGGGTCCGTCCCCGGAGCCGAACCTGACTGTACTTTACTCCTCCCGTCTCCCGGAGAATTTCAAAAAGTACGCGGCAAAGATCTCCGTTGACACATCCTCGATCCAGTATGAGAATGATGATGTGATGCGTCCGGTATGGGGCGATGACTACAGCATCTGCTGCTGCGTATCCGCTACCCAGACAGGTAAGGAGATGCAGTTCTTCGGAGCACGCGCAAACCTTGCGAAGTGCCTGCTCTACGCGATCAACGGCGGTAAAGACGAGAAGTACAAGACAAAGGACGGAAAGCCGATGCAGGCTGGTCCGGAGTACGCACCGATCACCTCCGAGTATCTTGATTATGACGAGGTGATGCATAAGTATGACCTGATGATGGACTGGCTGGCAGGAATCTATGTAAACATCCTGAACCTGATCCAGTATATGCACGATAAATATTACTATGAGGCAGCCGAGATGGCTCTCATCGATACCGATGTACGGCGTACCTTCGCAACCGGTATCGCAGGCTTCTCCCACGTGGTAGACTCCCTCTCTGCGATCAAGTACGCAAAGGTAAAGGTTGTCCGCGACGAGAACGGTATGGCGACAAGCTTCGTAACAGAGGGTGATTTCCCGCGTTACGGAAACGATGACGACCGTGCGGATGATATCGCGGTTTGGCTGTTAAAGACATTCTTAAAGAAGGTTAAAAAGTACCACACCTACAGAAATTCCGAGCCGACTACTTCGATCCTTACGATCACATCCAATGTGGTTTACGGTAAGGCAACAGGCGCTCTCCCGGATGGCCGTGCAGCATTTACACCATTTGCTCCGGGCGCTACTCCGTCCTACGGCGCTGAGCAGAACGGTCTTCTCGCTTCCTTAAACTCCGTTGCAAAGCTTCCGTATGAGTACGCTCTCGACGGAATCTCCAACACTGAGACCATCGCTCCATGCGCACTCGGACATTCTGAGGATGAGAGAAAGAACAACCTTGTCCATGTTCTCGACGGATATTTTGACCAGGGCGCGCATCACCTCAACGTGAATGTATTCGGTCTTGATAAGCTGAAGGACGCGATGGAACATCCGGAGAAGCCGGAGTACGCAAACTTCACGATCCGCGTTTCCGGTTATGCTGTTAAATTTATTGATCTGACAAGAGAGCAGCAGCTTGACGTCATCGCAAGAACCTGCCACGAGGCAATGTAAATTTATCCATTTAAAATCAGCCGGGAATGTTGTTTATTCCCGGCTGAGTCTAAATTATGAAGTTTTTTTCTGTCTTGGCATTGAGGTTTTAGTGTTTGCGCTTTTGCACCGCACTGCTCATTTTACCTTTATTTTTATCCCCGGCAGATTCCGGGAGAAGGGAAACTTTTATATGGAAACAACAGGCTACATTCACTCCATCGACAGTTTTGGTTCCGTAGACGGACCCGGCGTCCGCTTTGTGACATTCCTTCAGGGCTGCCATATGCGGTGCCGGTATTGTCATAATCCGGATACATGGAAATTAGCGAACGCTGATGCCGTTTCTGAGCAACCGATCTCCGAAAACGCAGCTCAAGCTCATGCGAACACTGTCCAAAATACAGCTTCTGACAGCGCAGCGCCTTCTTCCGTCTGTAATTATAAAGAAATGACCCCCTCTGCCCTGATCAGACAGGCGCTCCGCTACAAGCGCTACTGGGGCAAAGAGGGCGGCATCACGGTCAGTGGAGGCGAACCGCTCCTACAGATCGATTTCATGAATGAGCTTTTCCGCCTTGCAAAAGAAAACGGCGTCGGCACAGTGCTTGACACCGCGGGACAGCCGTTTACAAGAGAAGATCCATTTTTCTCAAAGCTCACCGATCTCATGGAAAATACCGATCTTGTCATGCTGGACTTAAAACACATCGATCCGGAAAAGCACCGCGCTCTCACCGGCCATACCAACGAAAATATTCTGGCCTTCGCCAGATACCTGAATGAGATCGGCAAACCCATGTGGATCCGCCATGTCCTCGTTCCAGGCGTGACCGATGACAATGAGAATCTTCACGGAATCCGTGCGTTTTTAGATACGCTGTCCAATGTAAAAAAAGTGGAAGTTCTTCCGTACCATACACTCGGCATCTACAAATGGGAGTCCCTTGGAATCCCCTACACCTTAAAAGATGTGGATCCGCCGACTGCAGACACGGTGAAGCGGGCAGAAGAAATTCTGGGGTGTTCGAAATAAGTTTTCTGCATACAGACTCTCTGATCTATACCTGCACTTTTCTCTAAAACTTCAGAAATCACAATTTGTTTCTCAAATCACTGTGATTTTCATATTCCTTTTTCTCGCTGTTCATATAAGTAAAACACGTACTGTCTAAAATTGAGCTCTATCCAACTCCAGTCAGTACGTGTTTCTCTTATTTTTTCTGATTATAAATTTTCTTCAAATCCTCAATCGCGAGAACCGGATCCATCGTATGAAACATCATATAATTTCGTTTCATAACTTCGACCGGTGCTTGTTTGTATATCTTTTTGCTATCCTCACCGCTGTAGTAATGCCAATAACGATAAATGTAGCCAATCCAATACAGGACATCTTTTGAAAATACTTCTCCGCCAACCGACACTTTATTGCCAGCATTATCCACAACTTCCTCCAAGAGATATTCTTCCCCTGCCCATTGCATACGATTATATTTTGAGTCAAGCGCTCTTGACACATCTGAATTCATAAACACACGAATGAATTTTATACTATCATACTTCTGATTCGCTGATAGCTCAAATAATCTCCCCTGTATATCACATAATTTTAACGCTATTTCATCCAAATTTGTACCTCTTTTTACCGCAAAACACATTTTCTAAAAAGAAAAGCGGAGCAAACATCGTATCCACAATGCCGCTCCGCAAAAGTTAAACTTTTTCCATGTATCTATATTTTATGCTGTCTTGAACCAATTGTCAACCACTAATTTGAGAAAATTAAATGTACTACTAATCATTGAATTTGATAGATAATACTCCTGATGTTTATTAACTCGTCCCATTAATTTCTGAAGCTCGTCCTCTGCTACTTTCCGTATTCCATCACTCTCAACCATTGTTTTATGTAGATAGAACGTAACTATTCAGTACCTTCATAGTTACGTGCAAAAATCCATTCCAGATCAGCTTCGCTGATGGGATTTTTGCCTTCCAGCCTATGTTTTCTTACGGTCAGCGCAGCAAGTGCGCAGACCTATTGAACAGTTACGATAGAACAATATTACTATTTGCTGAATCCTTGCATTACTCATGCGATTTTTACGAAAATTCATATTCATGCCTTGAATGGTCATAAGTTTGGCGGTAATCGATGCATTGGTTACATTCGTCGAAGTTCTAGCTTTTAAATCATTAAGAATACAGTTATTGTGTGCAGATGCATTTCTAATCTTTTTACATGTTAACAAATTATAGTAATTATCCATCATGTCCCTATCCGCAAATCTTTTTGCACAAAACCCATAGAAATCAACAAATCCTCCCAACGTTATGATTTCTACAAACGCCCATACAGGATAAGCATCATCATACTTTTCAATAATACCACTACAATAAATGCTCCTTCTGCATCTCTCGATTTCACCGTCATATATCTTTTTCTGTCTTTCCGTCAAAGAATTAATATAATCCTGTACGATTTGATAGCCATCCTCATCATACTAATCCAGTTTTCTCAAAAGCTGGAGTTTTGCATGATGCTCGATATCAAGTGCCATATGAACGATTTGATATCGAAGCCTCATGTCTATAATTGCCATATCTACCAGATACGCAAATTCAAGATTTATATATTTTCCTTTATTCTTCCCATCTGGATGTTTGTTATAGTTTTTTCTGTACGCTGTGAGCTTAAAATAATTATTATTTTGTTCTAAATATTTCTTAGCATCACTCTCATCCATAATGTTAAACAGAATACCTTTATCCTTCAAGTGTTCAATTTGCTCATCTAAAGATAACTTAGGTTTCTTTATCGTCATTCTTTAGTCTTCATCCCCCATTTTTCATATGCTCATTTCTTGCTCTCAGCCAGTTCCCCAAGCTTCCCCAGCAATTCCTTCGCCTTCTCCATCATCGGCTCGCAATCCTTATGCTTCTTTCCTTTATCCTGATAGAACAGCACCGGCTTCTCTCCCTGGGCAAAGCGTAACGCAGTCTTATACTCGGCAATAAGCGCCGGGATCCCGGTGACATCGAGCTTTGCCTTTGGGTAGAGCTCGATCCGGATCTCCTGGGTGTTGATGTCCACCTCGGTCACATACGCCCGGTGCGCCATCGCCTTTAACTCCGCAACCCGGAGCAGATTATCCACAGATTTCGGAATATCGCCGAACCGGTCGATCAGCTCATCCTGCATATCCATATACTCGTCGTCCGTCTCGATGGCGGAAATTCTCTTGTATACATCAAGCTTCAGATACTCATTCTTGATATATCCGTCCGGAATAAACGCGTCGATATCGCAATCCACCACAGTCTCAAAGGTCTCTTCCTCTTCCTGTCCGCCCTTTAAGGCAATAACAGCCTCGTTGAGCATCTTGCAGTAAAGGTCATATCCGACTGCCTCCATGTGTCCATGCTGTTCCGCTCCGAGAATATTTCCCGCGCCGCGGATCTCAAGATCACGCATCGCGATCTTGATCCCGGATCCCAGCTCCGTGAACTCCCGGATCGCCTGAAGACGTTTTTCCGCGTCCTCCTTTAACATCTTATCCCGTTTATACATCAGGAACGCATAGGAGGTCCGGTTGGACCGTCCGATCCGCCCCCGGATCTGGTAGAGCTGGGAAAGCCCCAGACGATCCGCGTCCTGAATGATCATCGTGTTGGCATTCGGGATATCCAGCCCCGTCTCGATGATCGTTGTAGACACGAGCACATCAATATCTCCGTTGATGAAATCCAGCATGATCTTCTCGAGCTGATGCTCATTCATCTGACCATGGGCAAAGGCCACATTTGCGTCGGGCACGAGAGACGCCACATGGTTTGCCACCTCGTCGATGTTGTTGACACGGTTGTATACATAGTACACCTGCCCGCCGCGCCCTAATTCTCTGTGGATCGCCTCACGGATCATCTCGTCGTTGTACTCCATGACATAGGTCTGGATCGGAACACGGTCCACCGGCGGTTCCTCTAGAACACTCATGTCACGGATCCCGATAAGGCTCATATGCAGAGTCCGCGGGATCGGCGTCGCTGTCAGGGTCAGAACGTCCACGTTCTGCTTCATCTGCTTGATCTTCTCTTTGTGGGTCACACCGAACCGCTGCTCCTCATCGACGATCAGAAGTCCAAGGTTCTTAAACTGTACATCCTTTGACAGGACTCTGTGTGTGCCGACAATAATATCCACATACCCCTTTTTCAGTCCTTCTACTGTCTTCTTCATCTCTCCCGGTGTCCGGAAGCGCGACATCATGTCCACCCGCACCGGAAAATCCTTCATTCTCTGGACAAAGGTATTGTAGATCTGCTGCGCGAGGATCGTTGTCGGAACCAGATAGACCACCTGCTTTTCTTCCTGTACGGCTTTAAAGGCTGCCCGGAGCGCGATCTCCGTCTTTCCGTAGCCCACATCTCCACAGATCAGGCGGTCCATGATCTTCTTGCTCTCCATGTCCCGCTTCGTATCATCGATGGCGGTAAGCTGGTCGTCCGTCTCATCATAGGGGAACATCTCCTCGAATTCCTTCTGCCACACCGTATCCGGTCCGTACTGAAATCCCTCCGCGTCCTGACGCGCCGCATAGAGCTCCACAAGCTCCTTTGCGATCTCCCGGACTGCCGTGCGGACCTTTGTCTTCGTCTTCGTCCACTCAGTCCCGCCAAGCTTATTTAACTTCGGGACCTTTGCGTCAGCCCCGGCATACTTCTGGATTCCCTCCAGACGGGTCGCCGGAAGATAGAGGTTTCCGCCGTCACCGTACTCGACCTTGATATAGTCCTTGATGACATGATCCTGCTCGATCTTCTCGATTCCCTTGTAGATGCCGAGACCATGGCTCTCATGCACCACGTAGTCGCCGACAGAAAGTTCGGAGAAGCTGCTGATCTTCTTTCCCTCGTAATTGTACTTTTTCCGCTTCTTCTTCCGTTTTTCCACGCCAAACATATCGCCCTCGGTGATGACGACAAATTTGATCAGCGGGTATTCAAAGCCCTTATGGAGCTTTCCGTAAGTGACCAGGATCTCCCCCGGAGCCACCGGGCGCCCCGCATCCTCCGGGCAGAAGGCACGGAGATCATACTCTCTTAAATCCCCCGCAAGGCGACTCGCCCTGGTTCTTGACGCGGAAAGGAGAACAACGCGGTAACCGTCCTTTTTCCATTTTGTGAGATCCTTGATCAGGATCTCGAAGCTGTTCTGATAGGAGTTTAAGTTCTTTCCGGTCAGGCTGTATTTCGCCTTTACAGTCATTCCCGGAAGACGCTGGTCGAGACCTGTCATGAAGATCGAGTGAGGCGTATGGCACTCCGCCAGCACTGTCTTTGAAGCGAATAAGAGGTCCGCCTGCCCCGGCAGAATATAGCCCTGCTCCAGACGGTGGGACATGCTCTCGCGGAACTCCGTCTCAACGGTCTCGGCTTTTTCCTTCATGCGCTGGGGCTCGTCTAAAATCAACGCGAGACCAGATGCCGGTTTCTTTTCGGCTGTTTTTCCGGCTGCCCCAGAAGACACCAAAGTGACCTTAGCGCCCACTTCTTTCATATAGTCAAGAAATGAAACCGTATCCTGACAGAAATACCGAATATACGCGTCCAGCGTCTGGACATCAAAGCCCTCCTTTAAGGATTCCACAAGCTCCCCGACAGCCCGCCGGATCCGCTGGGCCTCCTCCGGCTTTTTCTGGTCCCGGAACGCTTTTTCCTGCTTTTTCTCGTCGGCTTCCAGACGCAAAATTCCCTCTTCGATATGTTCCTTCGTGAGGATCAGCTCCGCCGCCGGATAGATCGTAACTTCGTCCATCTGCTGGATCGACCGCTGGCTCTCGGCATCAAAGGAACGGATGGAATCCACCTCGTCGCCCCAGAGCTCGATCCGGACCGGAACCTCCTCCGTCAGTGGGAACACATCTAAAATTCCGCCGCGGACAGAAAACTGTCCCATGCCATCCACCTGTCCCATGCGCTCATAGCCCATGCCGGTGAGAAGATGCTTGATCTCCTCCATATCAAGCGTCTGCCCCACCATGATATTCAGGCAGCTTTCTTTGATCCTGGAAAGCGGCAGAAGATGGTCCATCAGACCATCCACCGTTGTCACAACAACTCCGCCTTCATCTTCCAACAAATGCTTAAAAACCTGCATTCTCTGTCTTGTCAGAAGATTTCCGTGGATATCCGAGCTGTAAAACAGAAGATCCCTTGCCGGATACAGCCAGGTATTCGGCTCAAAATAGCTGAAATCATCGAAGATCTCCTTCGCGCGGGTATCGTCATAGGTCACAACGAGCCGCCACGGATTGTCCTTTGAGAGTTCATGCATCACATGGACTTTCTGGGAATCCGTCACGCCGCTGATCTGGACTGGGCCTTTCCCCTGGTCCAGATCCTGCTTCATATCAGTATACTCCGCCAGATCTACGAGCGGATTTGCAAAAACTTCAGCCATGGTTCCTCCTGTTTTTTTACTTCTCTTCCTTCTTGCGGTTATGATCATTCATCGCCTGCGCGATCCCCACGTTCACGATCTCGCACACCGCTTCCGCCGCTTCCTTCACTGCGTCATCCATCGTTGCCTGTTCTTCCTTTGAGAAATGCCCCAGCACATAGTCCGCGAGGTCCATTCGGGACGGCTTCTCGCCGACTCCGACCTTCACCCGCGGAAATTCTTGTGTCCCAAGATGAGCGATGATACTCTTGATTCCGTTATGTCCGCCCGCGCTTCCCTTCGCGCGGATCCGTAACTGTCCCGGTGCCAAGCTGATATCGTCGTACACAATCAGGATATCCTCTGGATCTACCTTATAATAATCTGCCGCTGCGCGGATGCTCTCCCCGCTGGAATTCATATAGGTCTGCGGCTTCATGAGAATGACCTTCTCCCCGCCGATGACGCCCTTCCCACAGAGCGCCTTATGCTTTTTCTCCGAGATATCCGCCCCAATCTTCTCCGCCAGAGCGTCCATCACCATAAAGCCCGCATTATGTCTTGTATTTTCATATTCCTTTCCCGGGTTTCCGAGACCTGCTATAATTAACATTTTTATCTCCTTTTCGAATTTCCGCTGGCCGCCATGTCTTCCCTGCCGCGGTCAATGCAGAATCTGATTTTTCAAAACCGTAACGCATTTAAGGGGCCTTTTTCCAAAGTCCCCTGATTTCTACATTTTATCAGTTTTGAACGTCCAGTGCAAGGGGCAGTTATGACAAGAATCTGCCGCCAGCAGCTCCATCATGACACCCATTCAGTCCATGATCACAGCCGTTAGCGGCAGATTCTTTTATATCCTATACTCGTTTTTCATACTCCGGCAGATACCCCCTGATGTACCGTCCGAATCGTGCGGAATTTGCGCTTTTGCGCTCCTCCCTTGTGCATTCCGCTTCATGGAATACATCTATCCATAGATTACCATATTTTTAGAATTCATGCAATCCTTTTCAGGAAGCACGTACACTTGCGTTTACAGTAACTATCCTTCACAGACATTCAACTTGAATTTTCGACATAAAATCAATTGTTTTTTCATTCCTGCATCTGCGTGCTTTTCCTGTATCCGTAATTTAACTGACACTTTAATTATTTTTCCAATGCTCCGTATGCAGCAGCATATGCGCCTTATGGGACATCGGCTTTCCAAAGAAATCGCTGTAGATCTCCCTGATATCCGGGTTCTCATGAGAGTAGCGGATATCAGCTTTTGCGTCCAGCGCATAGAGCTTTCTGCCTCTCGCAAACGCCAGCTCCTCACCATCGTGGATCGGCTGTCCGCCTCCGCCGACACAGCCGCCCGGGCAGGCCATGACTTCCACGAAATCGTAGTGGACCTCGCCGCGCTCGATCTGCTGTAAAAGTCTTCTCGTGTTTCCGAGTCCGCTGACCGCTGCTGTGCGGAGTTTGATGTCACCGATGGCAAATTCCGCTTCCTGAACTCCGGCATTCTCCTGAAAACCTCCGCTGCGGACCGCTTTAAAAGCGTCTGCTGGAGGATTCTCGCCTTTTAAGGTAAAATACGCGGTGCGGAGAGCCGCCTCCATAACGCCGCCGGTCGCTCCGAAGATCACGCCCGCTCCGGTTCCCGCGTGCATCGGGCTGTCGCCAGGAATCTCCACTAAGGTATCCGGGCGGATATGGGCGGAGCGGATCATCTTCACAAGTTCTCTTGTTGTGAGAACCGCATCCACGTCATGTCCGGCATACTCGCCGTAGAAGAGATCCATCTCCCGCTCGCCTTTCTTTGCCACACACGGCATAATGGACAGCGTAAAGATCTGATCCGTAGAAACACCAAGCTTTTCTGCGAAATATGTCTTCATGACAGCGCCGAACATCTGCTGCGGAGATTTTGCGGTGGAGAGATAGTTCACCATATACGGGAACTGTGTCTTTGCGAAGCGCACCCAGCCGGGACAGCAGGACGTGAACATCGGCCTCTCCTTCAGCTCGCCGCTCGTAAACCGTTTTATAAACTCCGTGCTCTCCTCCATGATCGTGAGATCTGCAGAGAATACCGTATCAAAGACGTAGTTCACGCCCATGCGTTTTAAAGCATCAAAGATCTTGCCCACCGGCGCGTCCTCGTCCGCCAGGCCGAGTTCCTCGCCCCAGGCCGCGCGGACCGCCGGTGCAACCTGAGCTACCACGATCTTATCCTTATTCTCGATTGCATCCCAGACCTTCTCCGTATCATCTCTCTCTGAGAGCGCGCCAACCGGACAGTGGGTGATACACTGACCGCAGAGAGCACAGTCAGCTTCCCGGATCGTCTTATGTCCCGCCACATTCACGGTCGTTCTGGAGCCGGTTCCCTCCACATCCCAGATTCCCAGTCCCTGGATCTTGTCGCAGACCTGCACGCAGCGCATGCACTTGATGCACTTCGCGGAATTGCGGATCAGCGGGAAATCCTTATCCCACGGCTGATATTCCGGTTCCTGCCTGAACGGAATGTCCAGAATGTTCAGGTCGCAGGCAACCTGCTGTAACTGGCAGTTCCCGTTTCTCGGACAGACAACGCACCGGTTATCATGCTGGGATAATAATAACTGTACCGTATTTCTTCTATGATTTCTGACCTTCGGGCTGTTGGTGTAGATCACCATGCCGTCCTTCACAACATTGTTGCAGGATGTGATCAGCTTCTCTTTTCCTTCCAGCTCCACGACGCAGACTCTGCAGGCCGCGATCTCGTTGATCCCCTTTAAGTAACAGAGCTTCGGGATCGGGATCCCGTTTCTCTCAGCAGCTTCCATGATCGTGATATTTTCCTCTGCCGAAACATGTTTTCCGTCGATGATCATATTTACCATAATGTACTCCTGCCTCCTTTAAAGATTCCGTATCCGAAATGGTCGCAGCGCAGGCACCGTCCGGCTTCCTGCTTCGCCTCCTTCTCGGTCATGCAGTTCTCCACTGCGTTGAAATCGCAGACACGCTCGCAGGCATCACGTTCCGTTAAGTTCACGCGTCCGCACGGGGTCTTGTCTTTCAGGCTCGCCTCCGGGATCTCCACACCGCTGGTGATCTCGTGGTGGTAGCCGAGGTATTCATCGATGTTCGCCGCAACGACCTTCGCCGCCGCGATGGCTTTAATGACGGAAGCCGGACCGCTGGAGCAGTCGCCGCCCGCGAATACGCCAGGCATGTTCTCAAAAGCGCCGCTCTTTAAGGTGACGATCTTGCCGCGGGATACCGGAATCCCGGCCTTCTCGAAATGTCCGGACTCGATATCCTGTCCGATGGCCTTGATGAGGATGTCGCATGGGATGTAGACATCCGGCTCGCCTGTCGGCTTCACGCTGGCACGTCCATCCTTGATCGCACTGATCATCTGCGGGGTCGCGTAGATGCCGTGAATCTTGTGATCCTCGCCGACATCCAGGGACGCCGGGGCCTTTAAGGTCACGATCTCGATACCTTCGGCGACAGCGCCCTCGATCTCTCCCGGCAACGCTGTCATATCGTTTCTTCGTCTTCTATATAAAATGCTGACTTTCTTCGCACCCAGTCTCTTCGCCGTTCGGACCGCATCCATGGACACGTTTCCGCCGCCGATGACAACGACTTCTTTTCCGGTCAGATCGATGATCTCGTCTTTTCCAACACTTCTTAAGAACTGTACCGCGGAGAGCACGCCGTCCGCGTCCTCGCCCGGAAGTCCAAGTTTTTTATCCGTGCTGGCACCGATGGTGATGAGCACCGCGTCATACTGTTCCCGAAGTTCCTGAATCGTAATGTCCACGCCGATTTTTAAGCCCTGTTTTACTTCCACTCCTGTCTTTAAGATCGCGTTGATATCCTCATCCAGCCGATCCTTTGGGAGACGGTAGTTCGGGATTCCGTAGCGGAGCATGCCGCCAAGCTTCGGAAGCATCTCATATACGGTAGTCTGATGTCCCATGAGCTGTAAGTAGTAAGCTGCGCTTAAACCACCGGGACCGCCGCCGAGGACAGCGACCTTCTTTCCCGTTGACGGAGCACATTCCGGCGGATCCACAAAGCCTGCGTAGTCCGCCGCAAACCGCTTGAGTCCTCTGATGTTGACCGCATCATCCACCATGTTCCGGCGGCATCTCGCCTCGCAGGGATGCTCACAAATAAAGCCGCAGGTGGTTGGGAACGGGTTGTCCTTCCGGATCAGGCGGATCGCGTCGGCGTATCTTCCTTCTTCCACAAGCGCCACATAGCCCGGGATGTCCACATGGGCCGGACAGATCGCGACACAGGGAACCGGCTGATTGTAGGTACAGGTACAGCGCCCGTTCCTGATGTGCTCCACATAGTCATCGCGGTAGCCGATGAGTCCCTTGTAGACCATGTTCGCCGCCTCATAGCCGATGGCGCAGTCGGCGGAATCCATGATCGACAGTGCTGTCTTTTCCATAAGATCCAGCGTGTCCATCGTCGCTTTTCCGTTTAACACATCCCGGATCAGCTGGTTCAATTGTCCGAGACCGATCCGGCACGGCACACACTTTCCACAGGTCTGCGCATGGCACAGCTCCAGAAATGCTCTGGCCATATCAACCGGACAGAGCCCCGGCGGGCTCGACTCGATTCTTCGTTCCAGATCTTTATAAAGTCCCTCCATCACGATCCGCGCGCGGGTCGGGGACATGATTTCCAATCTGCTCATATGATCCTCTCCTCTGCAATCTTTTTTCATCAGTCACACCTTCTCACGCAGGCATGTCTGCTTTCCCCTCTATGGCTTATTGAATTTGTTTCTTAACATATTGTCGATTCTATCATGCGTTCATTAAATAAATCAAGTGTTTTATGTATTTTGCTTAATAATCTTTTGTTTAACGTTAATTTTTAGACAAATTCATAGATAAGATTGTGCCTGCAAAAAAATACCGTCCGGAGACTTTCCGGACGGCATTTTCATTTGTACCTATGTTATTTTACAAGATATCCGCCGTCTACCGGGATGATCGCTCCGCCCAGATAGTCGCTGGCGTGGGATGCGAGGAAGATGCAGGCACCCTTCATGTCATCGCCAGTACCCCAACGATTTGCCGGAATACGCTCGGTGATCTGCTGATATCTTGGATTCTCCGGATCAAGCAGCGCGGAGTTCATCTCTGTTGCCATATAACCCGGCGCGATCGCATTGACGTTGACGCCTCTTGCAATCCAGTCATTGCTGAGTTCCTTGGTGAGCTGTGTCACGCCGCCCTTTGCTGCTGTGTAAGCTGGAACAGTCTGTCCGCCAAACCAGGATACCATAGATGCGATGTTGATGATCTTTCCATATCCCTTCTTCAACATGATCTTTGCAGCTTCCTGGCAAAGAATGAATACAGAATTTAAGTTTACATTGAGAACTTCATCCCACTCTTCGATCGGGAATACTTCCGCGCTATGACGTCTCTGGATACCATGTGCGTTTACAATAATGTCAAGATCGCCGCCAAGTGCAGCCACACAGTCATTGAATCCCTGATATACCTGCTCCCGCTTGCTGAAATCTGCTTTTACACCGTGGCACTTGAAGCCGCGGTCGCAGAATCCTTTTGCCACATCATAGACCTTATCGGAAGTTCCAACGATCACGACCTCACATCCTGCCTCCATCAGACCTTCTGCCATTCCATAACCAAGTCCTCTTGTTCCGCCTGTTACGATCGCTTTTTTTCCTTCAATATTAAATAATTCCATGATCATATTCTCCTCTCAGATTTCTCTTAGTCAAACAGGATTACCATCTTCTTCGCGGACTCGTCCGGATGATCCATCAGATGGAAGACCTTGTCGATCTCGCTGAATTTGATGAATGTTGTTGCGATGCCTTCGGTGATATACTCACCCTTTTCCATTCTTGCGATCGTCGGCTCGAACGCATCCTGAGACATCCTGGAGCCAATGATGTCAAGCTCTCTCTGATTGATCATCGCCTGTGTGATTCCCTCTTTTTCTGTACAGAATCCCATCGGTACCATACGGCCCGCGTTGCAGAGGATCCCCGGCTGCAGGCACATCGTCAGGGAACCCGGGAAGCATGCAGAGTCAAACGCTACGGTGCAGCCATGTCCGTCTGTGATCTTCTGGATCTCCGCAACAACATCCTGAGTCTTGGAATTGATCACATAGTCAGCGCCGTATTCTTTTGCGCGCTCAAGGGAAGAATCGCTGATATCACAGCAAATCACGGTCTTGCAGCCCTTTGCCTTACATGTCTGTAAAATAATGGAACCGATCGTTCCTGTACCAAGGATAAATACAACATCATCTTCGACCACACGACCGCGTCCTGTGCAGTGGGAACCGATTGCAAACGGCTCAACAAGTGCCGCATCTTCCCACTTGACAGAATCGGAAATCTTGTATACTTCTTTTGCCGGCGCTGTGAAATACTCTCTCCAGCCGCCGTCTGCTCCGGAACCTCTTACTTTTACATGCTCGCACACGTTCTTTCTTCCATGCGTACACTGGTAACAGGTTCCGCAGGAGGAGAGAAGATCCACGATAACATGGTCACCCACTTTCACATTTTTCACGTTTTTACCAATCTTTGCGATCACACCGGCATTCTCATGTCCCGGAATTCTCGGATATGTGGAGCACGGGTTGGAACCATGCCAGATGTGGTGGTCACTTCCGCATACACCTGCGGATTTCATCTGGATAAGGACTTCATCCTCGTTTGCAAGTTCCGGAATCTCAACCTCACGCACCTCATATTTATGCGGTTCTACAACAACGACTTCTTTCATCATTTCAGCCATAATTCATCCTCCTTTTTCTGAAAAGCTTTGTTTTATCTATAATCGGTTTATTCCATGTTACCCTATGATCGACGGGAGCAGCAGTGAAATTCCCGGAACAAGTGCAAATAAGATTCCGCAGAGGATCTCTACTACAACGAACGGAACCAGATGCCTTGACACCTGACCAACGGACTGTTTGCTGATTCCGCATGCCACAAACATACAGGTTCCGAAAGGCGGTGTCGCCTGTCCCATTGCAAGAAGAAATACGAAGACAAGTCCGAACTGTACCGGATCGATTCCAAATGCAACAGCGATCGGCGCAAGGATCGGGCCGAGGATCAGGTTTGTTGCTCCAACTTCCAGGAACATGCCGCAGATCGTCAGAAGGATGATGATGATCGCCCAGAACATATATTTATTAGAGACAAATGCGAGCATGAAGTTCGTCACTGCCTGCGGGATCTGATAATAAGAGATCAGCCAGCCAAACATCTGCGCTGTCACAACAAGGATCATCAGGTTTGCAGTTCCTTCTGCTGTATTCTCAACGATCTCCCAGATCGTCTTCATGCTGATCTCGCGATAAACAGCGAGGCATACGATCAGACCATAAACAACGGCAACAACTGCGGACTCTGTCGGTGTAAAGACTCCGGCGTAAATACCTCCGAGAATGATGACCGGCATGATCAACGCCCATACTGCGTCTTTAAAGGAAACAAGAAATCTCTTGAAGGAAAACTTGTCGGATTTCGGGAATCCGCATTTCTTTGCTTTGTAGTAAGCATAGAGGCAAAGAAAAACGCTGCAGACAACACCGGGAAGAATACCGGCCATTAAGAGTGCGCCTACGTCTGTTCCTGTGATATTACCGTAAATAACGAGTACGATACTCGGTGGGATTACGATTCCAAGTGTTCCTCCGATTGCCTGAACGGCTGCCGCATAAGATTCCGGATAGCCGCGCTTTACCATCTCCGGGTACATCAGTCCGCCGATGGCCGCTGTTGTAGCAACAGAGGAACCGGAAATTGCTGCAAAGAATGTGCAGGCAACGATGGATACCAGGGAGATTCCGCCGGAGATCCAGCCGACGAGGGAATCTGCAAAGGCAACGAGACGTTTGGAAAGTCCGCCCTTTGACATAACGTCACCGGCGAGCATGAATGCCGGGATCGCCAGCATGGAGAAGCTGTTGGAGTTTGCGAAAATTCTCTGTGCGATCACTACAAATGTAAGCTTCGGATCAAGAAGAACCGCTACAATACATGATAACCCCAATGCCCATGTAATTTCAAGTCCGCATGCCATGCCGACAAGCAGGACAACGATCAATGCAATAGCTGCAGTCTGCATCAGCCTACCTCCTTCTCTTTTCCAAATTCCTCCCAGGTATCTACGATCAATGCGAGGAAGTTCATAATAAATCCGATAAACATGATCCCGTAAAGCAGGCTCATTGGAATTCCCATTGCCGGGCTGATCTGGTATCCACCGATCTCAATAAGCCCGTAGCCGCTATACATAAGAATCAAACTAACATAAATGGCGATTCCTTTCCGGATCACATCCATAACATACTGTGCCTTTCCCTTCAGGTATCCGTCGATCAGCTCAATGCGGACAAACAGGTGATCTGTCGCCGCGAGGTTGATTCCAAGAACGATCAATGCCACAAACAGATATCTGGAAAGTTCCTCCGACCATGTCAGGCTCTTAAATATAACAAATCTGCAAAATGTCTGTAAGAATACAACTCCGATCATCAGTAAAAGTACTGCGCCGATGATCGCTTTATTGATTTTCTGTACCTTTTTAAAGGCTGCCGCGAATTTTTCCATAACGCACCTCCTACTGCTTTACTGACAGTGCCCGAATCTCAGAGATCATATCACCATACTGGTCTTCCCACTGCGCATACAGGTCTGCCGCCTTGTCGATAAACTGCTGTTTATCCGGATATGTGACGGTCATTCCCTGTTCCTTTAACTGGTCAACAGCTTCTCCATCCATCTTCCGGCTCAGCTCTCTCTCACTGATACTGCATTCTGCCATGACGTCTGTAAAGATCTGTTTTGTCTCATCATCGAAGGATGCCCAGGTTTCCGGACTCATAACGAGGAATACGGTCGAATACGCATGTTCCGTGATCGCAAGATGTTTGTTGACCTGTGCGACGTTGTTTGTCAGAATAACCGTTGCCGGATTCTCCTGTCCATCGAGAGCGCCCTGCTGAAGCGCGGTGTACGCCTCGCCCCAGGACATCGGTGTCGCGTCGGCTCCCATGGCTTTCCAGAATGCGATATGTACCTGATTCTCCATAGTCCTGATCTTAAGACCAGAAACATCGTCTACGGAGTTGATATCACGCTTGCTGTTTGTCAGGTTTCGGAAACCGGATTCCCAGATTCCAAGTCCATAAAGTTGAACACCGGAAAGCTTGTCTAAAAATCTTGTTCCAATATCACCAAGGAACACTGCATCTGCCTGATCTGTCGATGTGATCAGGTACGGAATGTCCAGCGCCTGGAAATCACTGATGAAGTTTCCGATCGTAGACTGGTTTACGACTGCGATATCGATCGTTCCCATCTGACAGCCTTCGATCGTATCGATCTCTGCACCGAGCTGACCATTGTGATAAGTCTCGATCTTATATTTTCCCCCGGTCTCCTCATAGATCCTGTCTGCGAAATGATCCATCGCCTGTCCGATAGCTCCGGTCTGCGAGGATGTCTGTGCCATTCGAAGCGTGATCGTTCCGTCTGTGCTGTTCTTCTGATGACTGTCCTTGTAGATGCTGAATCCGCTGAGTACAACTGCTGCTGCGAGAATTCCTGCAGCTGCGAGAGCTGATGACTTTTTGCTCATTCCTCTTTAAGCTCCTTTCCCTTTTCCGAAAATCTACGGAGTTACAAGTGCTCCGTCACGTCCTCTTGTCTGTGTCCACGTTGTCACGGTGTTTTCACACGGATACTTTGCCGCCTCAGTTTCATCGATATCGACGCCCAGGCCTGGCTTATCATTCGCGTAAACATAGCCTTTCCGATACTCCGGCATACCTGGGAATACATCAAGAAGCGCGCCGTGCGGTCCTTTTAATTCCTGAATCACAAAGTTCGGCGGTTCGATCCCGGACCATTCCTGAACACCGAAATTCTGTGCCGCAAGGTCGATGTGGATATTTGCTGCATGGGCTAACGGAGACATATCCCCCGGTCCGTGCCATGCTGTCCGAACACCAAACTGCTCCGCAAAGATCTGAAGCTTTCTCGCCGGTGTAATTCCTCCAACCTGGCTGATATGAACACGGATGAAATCGATGAGCTGTTCTGCGATCACGGTTCTCCATTCATACGGATTGTTGAACAGTTCCCCCTGCGCGATCGGGATGCTCGTCTGCTGTCTTAAATTTCTAAGCCAGGAGAGCTGCTCTAACGGAACCGGATCTTCCAGAAAGAAAAGATCAAACGGTTCAAGACCTTTCGCAAGCGCCACCGCATCAGCCGGAGCAATCCGCTCATGGACATCATGCACAAGCTGCATATCGTAACCGATCTTCGCTCGAATCTGTTCAAATAACTGGATTGTATCGCGGATGTATTTCTTAGAATCGAGATACAATCCATCATGTGCGCCTTCTGGTGCTGTCTCAGGTGTCTGTCCATAAGGAAGTCCGCCGTAACCGCCGCACTGGCATCTTAAGTGGGTAATCCCCATTTCCTGATACATCTGAATATTCTCGCAGATCTCATTAATGTCCCGTCCGTCCACATGACGGTAGACCGGAATTCCTTCCCTTACTTTTCCTCCAAACAACTCGTATAACGGCATCCCTGCCATCTTTCCCTTGATATCCCAAAGCGCCATGTCGATTCCGGAAATCGCGTTATTCTCGATCGGGCCATTTCTCCAATAGCCGTTCTGATGCATCAGCTGCCAGGTCTCCTCGATATTTTCAACCGGACGCCCTACAAGCAGCGGCTTCATATACTCCTCAATCAGATGCTTTACCGTCAGATGGCGGTAAGCAAAGGTTGCGCAGCCAAGTCCATACAGCCCCGGCTGATTTGTCTCGATCTTTACGACCACAAGATTGATTCCTTCTGGTGCCGTACAGATCACCCGGATATCCCTAATCTTTACTGACATCCCATATTCCTCCTCATCCTTTTATTTATAAGACGTTGCCATAATCAGTTTATTGATTTTGCAGATTTTCAAGTTGTCTTGATTGTCTCTTAACTTGTTACTCATCATACAAGTTTGGTTTTATTATCAAGGTGCCTTTTGCGCTGCAACCGACACCCTGTTTTACTCATTGCTTATTTTTTTCCTGTTCCGCCTTCACGATCTTCGATCTTTCCAGACATCTTCAATGTCTCAATCGAACCACCAAGATGCTGTTCCATTACGTCACGAGCCCTTTCTGCATCATGATTTTTAAATGCTTCCAGTATCTCCGTGTGGTAGTGAAGTCCCGTCTCATATCCGAACAACTCATTCATTTGTTCATGGTTCTTTCTGGATTCCAGAAAAACTTTATGAAGACTCTTTTCCAGAAGCGGATTGCCGGAGGTCCGGCTGATAACTTCATGAAATTTCAGGTCTGCACGGACAAATTTCGCTCGGTCTCCTTTAAATTCCTTCATCTGTTCCAGATAAACTTCCAGAGCGGCAACTGTTTTTTCATCGCAGTTTTCCATTGCGAGTACGCATGCCCCCGGCTCCAGAATCTTTCTGAATTCCAGTACTTTGCAGATATCCATACAATCTTCCGATGTGATCTTGTATTCTGCCTCGTCCCAGTTTTCAACCTGAGTGTTGATCAGGAACGTTCCTTTTCCCTGATAGCTTTTCAGAACACCAATCCCGATCAGATATTGAAGTGCCGATCGGATACTGGAACGGCTGACTCCAAGTTCCATAACCATCTGGTTTTCAGACGGAATCTTTTCGCCGATGTTCCATTTTCCGGATTCAATATTTTCCTTCAGATACTCAACGACCTGATCCGTAATATTGACTGTTTTTATTTTCATCCTCGCGCGTTACCTGCTTCTTTATTATTCTGCTTGTTGGGCGGATAAGATTGTTCTTTTACTTGTCAGACAACCTATGAGTTGATTATATCCTATTTTTACCTAAAGTCAATACCCATTTTCAATATTTTTCGTTGTTTTTTACAGACTGAACGGAATCTTTGCGGGGAATGTTGATATGTTCCATGCAGAAAATGACTGCCCATGTAAAGCATCTTAACTCTATATCACTCTGTACTGATCTGCCGCCGTTTGCTTGCATCGCTGAAACTTCCATGGTAGAATAGAAATGATGTGTACAGAAATTATCCACTCACCCGAAAGGAGACTTGTGATATGAAATCCGGAGAACATTTTGACGTGATCATCATCGGCGCAGGCCCGTCCGGAATCTTCTGCGCGTATGAGCTGATCAAAGAAAAACCTGAACTGAATATTTTAATGATTGAAAAAGGAAGACCGATCGAGAAACGTGTCTGTCCGAAGAGAAAAACAAAGGTGTGTGTGGGCTGCAAACCATGTTCTATCACCACCGGTTTCGCCGGAGCAGGAGCTTTCTCCGACGGCAAGCTCTCCCTTTCCCCGGATGTCGGCGGAAATCTGCCGGAGATCTTAGGATATGACAAGGCAACTGAACTCATCCGGGAATCCGACGATATCTATCTGCAGTTCGGCGCTGACAAGAACGTCTACGGCGTTGACAAACAGCAGGAGATCCGCAAGATCCGCAAGAAAGCCATCAACGCAAACTTAAAACTCATCGAATGCCCGATCCGCCACCTCGGAACCGAGGAAGGTTATAAGATCTACACAAGACTGCAGGAACACCTTCTCGCGAACGGAATCCACATGGAATTCAACACCATGGTCAAGGATATCATCATCGAGGACGGTACCGCAAAGGGTGTTATCACCGATAAAGATGAGACATACTACGCAGATGAGATCGTCTCCGCCATCGGACGTGAAGGCTCCGACTGGTTCTCCCACATCTGCGATGACCACGGAATCGATACCGAAGTAGGAACCGTCGACATCGGCGTCCGTGTTGAGGTCCGCGACGAGGTCATGGAGTTCCTCAACAAGAACCTCTACGAGGCAAAGCTTGTATACTACACACCGACCTTCGACGATAAGGTCCGTACATTCTGTACGAACCCGTCCGGTGAGGTTGCTACCGAATACTATGAGAACGGCCTGGCTGTCGTAAATGGTCACGCTTATAAATCAAAAGAATATAAGACAAACAACACAAACTTTGCGATCCTGGTTTCCAAGAACTTCACAAAGCCCTTCAAGACCCCGATCGAGTACGGCAAACATATCGCCCAGCTGTCCAACATGCTATGCGACGGAAAGATCCTGGTCCAGACCTTCGGTGATTTCCAGAGAGGCCGCCGCACCACGGAGGAACGTCTCTGCAGAAACAACATCATCCCGACCTTAAAGGATGCCGTTCCGGGCGACCTTTCCTTAGTTCTCCCGCACCGCATCATGGTGGACATCAAGGAGATGTTAAAGGCCCTCGACAAGGTAACTCCGGGTATCGCCAGCGATGAGACACTGCTTTACGGAGTGGAGGTTAAATTCTACTCCAACAAGGTCGTTGTCGATAAGGACTTCGAGACAAACATCCACGGTCTCCGCGCTATCGGTGACGGTGCATCCGTGACCCGCGGACTTCAGCAGGCATCCGCGAATGGACTTTCTGTTGCGAGAAGTATCCTCGCGAGGATCGATCAGAAATAAGGCAGTAAAAAGCTTCTTTTAAATCTGTATGCTGAAAACCACACATATAAAATAGAAAAAAGAGCATCTTTGCGCTCCAATGTTTTAAGACATTTTCCAAAACATTGGAGCCGGAGATGCTCTTTTATGCCCAATCCGACTTTTATTCCGCCGCCCCAAGATTTGAGTATCCCATCAGGTCCTCATCGACCTCTCTCGCGGCATTCCTTCCCTCGCGGATCGCCCAGACGACCAGGAACTGGCCCCGGCGCATATCGCCCGCCGTGTAGATTCCCGGAACCTGGGTCCTGTGTCCGTCATTTTTTGTCTTTACCCGGAGACGCCCGTCAAACTCCAATCCGAAACCTTCCGCGGCATACTTCTCCGCGCCGAGGATCTCGCCGTCTGTGAACAGGATAGATGTCGGGCCGTCCCACGGTTCCATCATTGTTGCGTAATAGCGGTAGAAATCCTTTATCTCCTGCCGCATATAGCGGTCATGTTCCCACGGCGCCGGGATCGTGATCATGACAGCCAGCGGAAGATCCATGCCGCTCATGGTAAGGAATTCCAGCGCGTTGGAGATAGCTTACCATATTTTCAATTTTGTGCAAATATCACATTTTTACAAAATTATCAGATTATCTGACAATTGTTTTTGTCAGTTTGTCTGCATAATAGGGACATTTATTTTTATCATGGAGACATTTCATGGATACGTCTGAAATTCCCTATTGATGCAGAAATCACAGCTCGTTATCGCAAAAAAAGACACTAAAAAAGTCTGCCAAATTTTGTTATCTTTCTTTGAGCACATTTTCTAATTTAAGCTGCATTACTGCCCTTATTCAGCCGTAATTCAATGTATGCATGATCCTTATTAAGGATTTTCCCTTTGAGTGTTCATTCCCCAATCCAAATCGGCTTCGCCGATGGGATTTTTACCTTCCAGCCTAAGTTTTCACTTTTACTTTCTTGGATGCGCTCCCTGGTACGCCTCTCTGACTGCGCTGTCCATGGCATATGCCGTGTACATCTGGGTGGATGCCAGGTCGGAATGACCCATCATGGTCTGGACGGCACGCATGTCAGCGCCATTGCTTAAGAGGTGCGCCGCGAAAGAATGGCGCAGAGTGTGGGGTGTGATGTCTTCCTCGATTCCTGCCCGCTCCCCGTAGTATTTGATAATCTTCCAGAATCCCTGACGACTCATGGCTCTGCCGCTGTAATTTGTAAACAGTAGTTCCGATCGTGTTCCTTTTAAAAATGTCTCACGGGCAGACTCCAGATATTTCGCAAGAGCGTCCTTCGCCGCATGGCCAAAGGGAATCATCCGCTCCTTGTGCTCATCGCGGCAGGTGATAAAGCCGATGGACATATTTACATCGGAGAGCTTTAGATTCACGAGTTCCGTCACGCGGATCCCTGTCGCGTATAAGAGTTCCAGCATTGCCTTATCGCGGATCTCCTTCGGATTCGCGCCGGACGGCTGCTCCAGGAGTTTCGTCACCTCGTCAACTGTGAGGATCACAGGCACCTTTTTCTCGATCTTCGGCGCATGCATCGAATCTGCCGGATCACGGCGGATCTTTTCTTCCTTAAACAGCCAACCAAAGAACGATCTCGTGGATGCCAGTGCCCTCGAAACTGTCGACGCTGCTTTTCCTTCTTTCTCCAGGAAAAGGATATAGGAATTTAACGCCGTCTTTGTCACTTTCCCGCAGTCTGTGATTCCGTTTTCCTCCAGATAATCTGCCATTTTTAACAGATCTCTCTGATAAGAAAGCGTTGTATTTTTTGACGCGTGTTTTTCTTCCTCCATATAGTTTATGAAGGTTTGAATTTCCTCTCTCATACCTTTTCCCCGTTCATTTCCAGACACAGTTATCCGCGCTTTTCACGATCCTATACGAAATCATAACTATTCAGCAGCTTCACCAGCTTATGTTTTCTCCTGGTCAGCGCAGTAAGTGCGCAAATCCACAGAACAGTTACACAAAATTTTCCTGTTCGAAATTTTCAGCACCTGTGTCTATATACGTTTATACTCTATCTGTTTTTTAGTTTCACGATGTCTGCCTTTGGGAAACAGGGGACATAGGCCTAAGTTTTCCACCATCCCCCCGATACGCTGTTTTTCCCGGCAAAACCAGTATTTTTCTACATTATAGTCCCATTTTAGGGCAAAATCAAACGGATTTTTCCCACTTGGATCCCATTTTAGACTATTTTACATAACTAATCGCTAGATATGGAACTGTATATATCCACAATGGCAATATCTTGTCAAAATGCGCAAAATTTTTTTATAAAAAAAAGGGCTGAAAGCCGCGTATTTCCTGGGAAAATTCCACTTTTCCGCCCCATTATCCTGACTACCGTACCACGCCATCAACGCCTTTCGTCAGATATTGTCTCTTCCGTTGACGTCCTAATTCAAATCTACGATTTTCAGATATGCCTTTCTAAAACAGTTGGAAGATCAGCGCTGAGAAATTTGGATTTATGAATATCTCAGATATAATTCCAAGCACCATAAAAAATACCATCATCCATAACCTGATTTTCTCTTTTCCATCCGCCTGCTCCACGACCATGATCCATAAAAGGTAAGCCGCCAGTATATAAAAGAATCCCTGCGGAAATACAAGTCCGAAAAAGCGCAGGATCCCATAAATTCCCGCATGCATCGTCAACACACAGACAGCGATTGCGGATGTAAATGCCAGATAGACTGCTCCCGCGTAAAACAGGATTCTGGCAAAAACTGCCTGGCAGATCAGAATTCCCAATAAAATCCACACAAACCGTTTTTTCAATACTCCCACAAACAGACTATACCGGTCCGCCGACACGATCTCCGATGATGTGAGGATCCCGGAGAACCAGCTTTCAAGTGTGCTTTTCATCTCTGCGCTCATCTTATTGAAGAAAACTGTCCCCATAACGGTCCCCAAGAATAAAAAAAAGGACAGCCAGAACATCTGACTGTCCCAAAATCTCCGATGCCTGTGAATTCCGGCCATAGCGATACCGTCCATGTTCCTTTTTCACAATGTATGCGCATATGGGCCTACTTTATCCACAGGATTTGTAACTATTCAGTACCTTCATAGTTACGTGCAAAAATCCATTCCAGATCAACTTCGCTGATGGGATTTTTGCCTTCCAGCCTATGTTTTCTTACGGTCAGCGCAGCAAGTGCGCAGACCTACTGAACAGTTACCAGGATTTTTTCTAATTGCAGCAATCTTTCCACAGGCAGGCAGCCAGCCCTATCCTCACTGACACTTTCCGCTTACTGGCTTCTGCCGTTTTTTCTATCGAATTCCCTCTTTCTGAGCGTACGCAAGGATTGCCGCAATCGTCTTCGCGTCTGTCATCTTGCCGGTGTAGATCATCTCAAGAAGATCCTTTACTTCCCACTCTTCCACATCAATACTCTCATCCGCATCGAGATGCTGCTTTGACGGGATCAGGTCTTTTGCGATATAGACACCGATCTGCTCATCGCAGAAAGCCACTGTCGTGTTGACTGTCATCAGGAATTCCAGGGTTTCGCTGCGGAATCCTGTCTCCTCCTCAAGTTCTCTCGCCGCGCACTCGATCTTCGGCTCATCCGGCGCATCAAGTTTTCCTGCCGGAATTTCCAGCGTGAACCGGTCTAAGGCGTTCCGGTACTGACGCACCATGAGGATCTTTCCGTCCTTTGTCACCGGGAGAACGGCTGCCGCGCCATCGTGGTGGATATAGTCATACACTTCCTCGATTCCGTTCGCGACAACGGTATCCCGGTAGATCTTTAAGATCGTTCCGGTGTATGCAAGATCACGTTTTAAACGAGTTGTTTTTTCCATACTAAAGTCTTTTCCTTTCATGAATGTATCTGTTAACTGCCTTAACAGACATTCTAAACAATTCCTCTCAGATTTTCTATTCTGCGGAATTACCCTGCAGTATTTTCCTCTGCTCAGAACTTATTTTTTTACATTTTTCACACTGCTACGGAAATTTCCGTGTCTTTCACGTAATTATCAGCCTTTTAACTTTTTATTCTTCTCAAAGTTTGCATCACACGCCTTAATGATCGCACCGCGGAATCCGTTCTCCTCAAGGGCAGCAAGTCCCTCGATAGTGGTTCCTCCCGGTGAGCATACCATATCCTTTAATTCGCCCGGATGTTTTCCTGTCTCAAGGACCATCTTCGCGCTTCCTAAAACGGCCTGGGCAACCATCTTGTAAGCGGCCTGGCGCGGGAGTCCGTTCTTTACGCAGCCGTCAGCCAGCGCCTCGATAAACATGTATACATAGGCCGGGGAGCAGCCGCTGGCGCTTCCAACAACATCCATCAGCTTCTCATCCACTTTCTCCATCTTTCCGAAGGAAGTAAAGAATCCGTCGATGACATCCTTTTCCTCATCGGTAAACAGCGCCTCATCGTAGCTCACCCCGGACATTCCCTCGCCGACCATAGCCGGTGTATTCGGCATGGAGCGGACGATTCTCGCACTGTCTCCGAGACCTGCCTGGAGATCCGCGATCGCATATCCAGCCGCGATGGAGATCACAACCTGATCTTTCCTGATCTTTCCGTTTAATTCCTTAAAAACTGTCGGAAGTACCTGCGGCTTTACTGCCAGCACCAGGTATTTTACCTGCTCTGCGCAGTCCGTTGCTGTTGAGACATGGGCAACACCTGTCTCCTCCGTAATTTTCTGCATCTTCGCCTCATGGGCGCTTGTGAAAAGCAGCTCTTCCGGCTTATATGTCTTTAAAAGTCCCCGCATGATAGCGGTTCCCATGTTTCCCATTCCGATAAAACCAATCTTTGCCATATCAATATTACCTCCTGTTTTATATTCTCTGTTATCTCTCATCTGCAGCAGACCAATCTTTGCTCATATTGCAAAAGCTTCGGCAGCACAGAGACTTCTAAATTTCCTGTTAAAAAAACCGCTGCCATACAGATTCTCTCTGCACAGCAACGGCTTTCATTTTTATTTCGCGTAATCGGTAACTCTGGACTCGCGGATCACGTTGACTTTGATCTGTCCCGGATACTCCAGGCTCTCTTCGATCTTCTTGGATATATCTCTTGCGAGAAGAACCATATCGTCATCGCTGATCTGCTCCGGTACTACCATAATGCGCACTTCGCGTCCCGCCTGGATCGCAAAGGACTTGTCTACTCCCTTGAAGGAGTTTGTGATATCCTCAAGCTGCTTTAAGCGGTTCGTGTATGTCTCCAACGTTTCTCTTCTTGCGCCCGGTCTTGCAGCGGAGATCGTATCTGCTGCCTGAACGATGCAGGAAATAAGGTTCGTCGGCTCAACATCGCCATGGTGGGATTCCACAGCATTGATAACGATCGGGGACTCTTTGTATTTCTTACAGAGTTCCGATCCGAGCTGTACATGGGAACCTTCCATCTCATGGTCAACGGATTTTCCAATGTCATGTAATAAGCCGGCACGCTTTGCCATTCTGACGTCAACACCAATCTCGGCTGCCAGTAAACCGGATAACTGTGCGACCTCGATGGAATGCTTCAATGCATTCTGACCATAGCTGGTTCTGAATTTCATCTTGCCGAGGAGCTTGACGAGCTCCGGATGGATATTGTGAATGCCGACCTCAAGGATTGCGGCTTCACCTTCCTCGCGCATCATGTTTTCAACTTCCTTCTGCGCTTTCTCCACCATCTCTTCGATTCTCGCCGGATGGATACGTCCATCCACGATCAGTCTTTCAAGAGCAATTCTTGCAACTTCACGTCTTACCGGATCAAAACCGGATAATACGACAGCTTCCGGTGTATCATCGATAATGAGTTCCACACCTGTCATTGTCTCGAGAGTACGGATATTACGTCCCTCACGTCCAATGATGCGGCCCTTCATCTCATCGCTCGGGAGCTGAACGACAGAAACTGTAGTCTCAGCCACATGGTCAGCTGCACATCTCTGGATGGCGGTAACCACATATTCTTTGGCTTTCTTGTCAGCTTCTTCCTTTGCTTTGGCTTCTAATTCCTTGATGAGCTTTGCGGTGTCGTGTTTTACATCTTCCTCTACGGATTTCAGAAGATATTCCTTCGCCTGCTCGCTGGTAAGTCCGGAGATCTTCTCCAGTTCTTCCTGCTCCTTAGCAAATAATTCCTCGACCTCGGAAGAACGCTTTCTTAAAGTCTCTTCCTTCGCGGCAAGACTGGATTCTTTTCTCTCCATTGCCTCAGATTTTTTGTCGAGGTTTTCCTCTTTGCTCAGTACGCGGCGCTCATAACGCTGGATCTCGGCTCTCCGTTCTCTGGTTTCCTTTTCAAGCTCGTTTTTCGCTTTTAAATTCTCTTCCTTCGCTTCCAGGAGAGCTTCTTTCTTCTTCGTCTCGGCGACCTTCAATGCTTCATCTATTATTTCTCTGGATTTTTCCTCTGCGCTACCGATCTTGCTTTCATAACTGTTCTTGCGGTAAGCGACAGCCACGACCCAGGTAATAGGAGCCACAATAATTGCTGTTATAATAACGCTGATTATTGGTGACACAGGAGCACCTCCTTTATTTAGTTTTCATTGTACTAATTACAACACTTCAATTTTAAACTGTTTTATGCATTATGTCAAGTATAATGCCCTCATTCCGGGTACTTCTGTGCATCCCCACGAAGCCTGTCATATCCTGTCCTTTGGGGCCGGAAACAGCTCTATTCCCACTGCTTCATCGCACTGTTGATCGCGTCGTAGGAAAAACCTTTTCGCGCCAGAAATGCGTAGATCTTCTGGCGTTTCGCGGGATCCGGTTCTTCCGGGTCGTAATTTTTCTTTCTCAAAAGTCCGAGGATCTGGGCAGACTCGTCCACCTCCATATCCTCAAAGACCATCTCCACCAGATCGTCGCTGACGCCTTTCTGGCGGAGGTCAAATTTCATCTGGCGGATGCTCTTTTTGTGGTCGTTTTTCTCCACATACCGCCTCGCGTAGTCCTCATCGTCCAGATACCGGTAGTGTTTCAGAAAAAGAAGCGCATCTTCAACAGAGGCTGGCGAAAACCCCTGTTCCGCCAGCTTCTTGCGCATTTCATTTTCTGTTTTTCCGGAAAACTGAAGATAGTAGAGACCTTTGTTCCGCGCCTCCCGGAACTCCTCCGGAACCGCGTCTCCATCCGCACCGGCATACATTTTCTGCTCCCGGTGCTCTTCCTGCTGCCATTCTTTCATCTATGCTTTCCTGTCAGAACTGCCTTCCTGTCTCAAGCTTCTTTCTAAAGTGCCGTACCCGCCAGACAGTTCTCTTTTTCATCATTATTTTTATTACTCGTCAGCTTCCTCAGCCTCATTAACCGCCGGTGCCGCAGCTGCCTCACCCGGGGCAACATGCTGCGCTTCCAGTCCGTGAAGCTCCCTCACCTGGTTCTCGATCTCCTCGCAGATCAGCGGATTCTGCGCAAGGTAGGTCTTCGCGTTCTCGCGTCCCTGACCGATCTTCGCTCCCTTATACGCGTACCAGGAACCGCTCTTCTCGACGATATTTGCGTCAGCAGCCAGATCAAGAACATCGCCCTCGCGGGAGATTCCCTTTCCGAACATAATATCAAACTCAGCCTCTTTAAATGGCGGAGCGATCTTATTCTTTACAACTTTTACGCGGACGTGGTTTCCGATCACCTCGCCGCTCTGCTTTAAGGACTCGGTTCTTCTTACGTCAAGACGAACGGAAGAATAGAACTTAAGGGCGCGTCCACCAGTGGTCGTCTCCGGGTTTCCGAACATAACGCCGACCTTCTCACGGAGCTGGTTGATAAAGATCACGATACAGTTTGTTTTGCTGATGATGGCGGTCAGTTTTCTTAAGGCCTGGGACATCAGGCGGGCCTGTAAGCCGACGTGGGAGTCACCCATATCGCCGTCGATCTCCGCCTTCGGAACAAGTGCCGCTACAGAGTCCACGATCACGATATCAACGGCACCGGAACGCACCATCGTCTCTGTGATCTCTAAGGCCTGCTCGCCGTTATCCGGCTGGGAGATATAGAGATTGTCGATATCAACTCCGATATTCTTCGCGTATACCGGATCGAGAGCGTGTTCAGCGTCGATAAATCCGGCGATCCCGCCGCGCTTCTGGACTTCCGCTACCATATGGAGAGCGACCGTTGTTTTACCACTGGACTCCGGTCCGTAGATCTCAACGACACGTCCTTTCGGAAGGCCGCCAAGTCCGAGAGCGATATCAAGGCTTAGAGAACCCGTCGGAACCGTCTCGATATTCATATTCGCACCGGAATCACCGAGCTTCATAACGGAGCCTTTTCCGTAAGCTTTTTCAATCTGTGTGAGAGCCGCGTCAAGGGCTTTTAATTTATCATCTTTATTCATATTCTTCCTCCAAGATCCGGCCCCGCAGCGTTCCCCGCGTCCCCGGACATCCACAAATTACTAACTTTGCAGTCCGAATTTTTCCCTCCCGTCCTGCCAAAGCAATCGTCATATGCGAACAAGTGTTCTGTACCTGTTAATCATAATATAATCCCTGTAAAAAGTCAACTGTTTCTTCTCATTCCGTCCGGCTTTTCTTCCACCATCATGTTAATGTCCACGCCTTGCGCAAACAGCAACTGATTTTGCTGATGCTTCGCATTCCAAATCGGAAAAGTCCACTACCGCCACTGTATTGTACGGATTTTTCAGTTCAGAAAATCCCTACCCGCGCACAGTAACACCATCATACTTCATCCCCTCTCCGGCAGATCCCCACGTTTCAATACCAGACTTTTTGCTCTCCGCTGTCATAAAATACCCTTCTGCCTGTCCTTTACTTCTTTCCATCTTATCTTCTCACTGAGGCCTGCAGCGATCCGCCGCCAGGACGATGCTTTCCCGCATCATGAACTATCTGCTATCCGGGACAGACCTCCCAGAACGATTTCAGATACCCGTACTATATCGAAATTCCTTCGCCCTGTCAATCGGCATTCTCCACAAATTCAGACCCTCATTTTTTACCTGGTCAGCCATGAAAAATTTGTCTGATCTCCAATATCCGCCTCACAGCTTCCTTCCCCATGCTCCGCGTAAACAACAAAAGACGGCAGCCCATGCCCACAATACATGTTCTGCCGCCATTCTATCCTATTTATTATATATGTATTCCCATCCAGCTCACGCCAGGACTTCCTATCTCTCCTTCGAAGCCCGCGCTACCAGTCCGCTGAGCGCCAGAAGCGCCAGAACGTTCGGAATGACCATAAGCCCGTTGAAGAAGTCCGCTAAGGACCATACAAGCTCCAGCTTCAGGCAGGAACCGATCACGATGCAGGCAACAACGATCAGGGAGTAGAGCTTTGATGCCTTCTCGCCGAATAAATACTTCACATTCACAAGTCCGAAGAAATGCCAGCTTAAGATCGTGGAGAACGCGAAGAAGAACAGGCAGACTGCAACGAAGATGATCCCCGCGCTGCCGAATCCCTTCATGAATGCCGCCTGAGTGAGCGCGGTGCCGTCCTTTCCTGTGCTCATAACGCCTGTTGTGAGGACAGAGAATACCGTCAGGTTCAGGACGATAAATGTGTCGATGAACACGCTGACCATTGCACAGAGCCCCTGATGATGTGGAGATTCCGCCTTCGCTCTCGCGTGGGCATGCGGGGTGGATCCCATACCTGCCTCGTTTGAGAAGAGGCCGCGGGCAACACCATAGCGGATCGCCTCACGCACCGTGATTCCAGCGCCTGCGCCGAGAACTGCTTCCGGCGCAAACGCGCCCTCGATAATGGAAAGGAACGCTGCCGGAAGAGCCGTGATGTTCATGCAGATCAGGACCAGGCTGCCGACGATATAAACGCCGGCCATGATCGGAACGATCTTCTCAACTACCGTTGCCAGACTCTTTGTTCCTCCAAGGAAGATCACCGCTGCGATCACTGCGACGACAATGCCGACGATCACCGGTGAAAGTTCCACATGGAATACCTGAAATGCTTCCACAAACGCTGCTCCGATAGAATTGGACTGAACCATATTTCCCATAAAGCCCAGCGCAAGAATAATAAATACCGCGAACAGAGTGGAAAGCGCCTTTCCGAATATTCCCTTGAACGCCGCCTTGATGTAGTAGACAGGACCTCCTGTCACCTCACCGTTTACCTCTGTCTTATATGTCTGTGCCAGAACTGCCTCTCCGTAGATCGTCGCCATTCCGAGGAATGCACTGATCCACATCCAGAAGATCGCGCCCGGGCCTCCGCCGATGAGGGCTGTCGCCGCTCCGGCAAGGTTTCCTGTACCTACCTGGGCTGCGATGGCTGTCGCGATGGACTGGAACGGAGTCATCTCGCCTTTTTCGTGCTTTTCACCGTTCATGCTGAAATGCCCGAATACCTGACGGACGCCCTCCCCGAACTTTCTGACCTGGATAAATCTCAGGCGGATCGTATAGTAAAGTCCGGTTCCGCATAAGAGAACGAGCAGGAGAAAGCTCCACAGAAAATCATTTCCCTTTGTTACAAGCTGCATCAGTGTGTCCATTTTAATTATCCTCCTCTTTCATCATCATAGCCGCCAGCCTTTTCTTTAAATTTCCGGCTGTCCGGCATCATGGAATATCCCCTCTGAATTTCCATGCAATAAAATAAGAGCTGATATTGATCAGCTCTCCAAAGAGTAGAACATTTGCATACAACGGGGAGTTGCCCCATTGTGGTTATTTGTATGCCCTGTCCTTTTGCCTGAGAGATCGACCGGTACCATGGACATGAACCGGTCTTACACCTTCGGCGCTCCATACGGAGACTCTCCAGAGTGTCCAGACGGACGTTTGTCCGCCTGGACTGCACTTATGTGTTACATACTATCACAGTTTTCCTTCTGTATCAACGTGTTTTTGAAGTAAAGCAGCAAATTTTGTAATTTTTGTAAATATTGTCACATATGACCTGCAGATCATCTGTCTTTTGCTTCAATCTGACGAACCATTTTCTGACCGCTCCGCATGAACCTCCTGACGCTGTTTTGCAGTTTCAATCTCATGCTGCTTTAACGCCTCCGAGAACTCTACGCGGATCTCCGTTCCCTTGCCCTGCTCACTCTCAAGGGTCAATTTTGCCCCGTGCTGGGCAACGATGTGCTTTACGATCGCAAGTCCCAGACCGGTTCCTCCCGTCGCCTTCGAGCGGCTCTTATCCACACGGTAGAATCGCTCAAATACACGCTCCTGATGTTCCGCAGAGATACCGATTCCGGTGTCTTTCACAGAAAGGAACGTATGCCCGTTCTCAATGCCGGTCGTCACCGTCACAGTTCCGTCCTTTTTATTGTACCGGATCGCGTTGTCGCAAAGATTATAGATCAATTCCTCCATCAGCTGCTTATCCGCGAAAACCGGTGCTTCTCCGCCCTGGACCCGGATCGTCACGTTCTGTTTCTGGGCATTCATCTGGAGCATGTCCACACATTCTCTCGCCAGCGGAAACAGATCCAGATCTCTATACTCCACATCTTTCTTTCCGCCGTCAAGCTGGGAAAGCTGGATGATATCATTGATCAGGGTCAAAAGTCTCGCCGCGTTTTTATGGATCTCCGACGCAAACCGTTCCGTATTCTCCCCGGACATGCCGTGTTCGATCAGTTCCGCATAGCCGGAGATCGCCGTGAGCGGGGTCTTGAGCTCATGGGACACGTTCGCCGTAAATTCCTGCCGGACCTGGGAGCTCTTTAAGATATCCTCATGCTGCTGCCGGATCTTATTCATAAACGGTACCAGCTCCTTATAGGCCGCCTGCGTCCCCGGCTCCGAAAGATTCTCCGCCATCTGCTCGATCGGCGCCACAAGGTTCTTCGTAAAGTAATTAGCCATCATGATACAGAAGAAAAAGAGAAGGACAAATACTCCGACTACCGTCATCATCATGTTCTGGGTCAGGGCAAAAATATTGTCGCCCTCCCTCGCGATCCTTAAGATCCGCCCGTTACCCAGCCGGATCGCATAGTAGAACAGATTTTTATCCAGCGTTGTGGACCGGCGGGTTCCGCTTCCTTCTCCGGACTTCGCCGCCATGAGGATCTCCGGGCGGCCTTCATGGTTATCCATCACAGAAAAATCCGCGTTGCTGTCAAAAATAACGCTCCCGTTAGCATTCACCACCGTGATGCGCAGCGTATCCGGGTTCAGGTCGTAGGCATCCGGGTGCAGATCGGAAATATCGTCGAAGATATGCAGGTTTTTCATGACGAGGGCATCAGCCTTCAGATCCCCGATGACCTGTTTCCGGTAGACCCCGTAAAAAACAAATAAGGCACACAGCAGTGTCAGTAAAATTGCGAACACTGCCGTGGCCAGAAGTTCCATATGGATTTTCCGTTTCATTCGATCATATACCCCACATTTCTCACAGTGCGGATCATGGAACCCGCTTCACCGAGTTTCTGTCTGAGCGTCCGGATATGCATGTCCAGCGTTCTCGACTCACCTTCAAAGTCGATTCCCCATACGCGCTCTAAAATGATCTCTCGCGTCACTACGATCCCCGCATTGTGGAGCAGGAGCTTTAAGAGCTCATATTCCTTAAATGTCAGGCTGCACGGAACATCCTTCACGTATACCATATGTTTCTCATCATCCAGGAAGATATCCCCCAAGGTCAGGAATTTATCTTCCTCCATCGTCCTTCTGAGCACCGCCTTTACTCTGGCGATCAGCTCCATGACACCAAAAGGCTTTGTCAGGTAGTCATCAGCTCCGACATCAAGTCCCTTTACCTTGTCGATCTCGGTACTCTTTGCCGTCACCATGATGATTGGAAGCTTTTTCGTCTCCGGACGACGGCGGAGCTTTGCAACGATCTCCAGTCCGTCCTCATCCGGCAGCATAATGTCCAAAAGGGCAAGGTCCGGCTGCTTCTCTTCCAGCTTTTTATAAAAATCGCGGGCACATTCAAATCCTTCCACCTGATATCCGCTGTTCTTTAGCGCGAACATCTCAATTTCCAGAATATTTTTATCATCTTCTACCGCATAGATCAGAGCCATGGTCCTTTCCTCCTGTCTCACTTTCTGCATAACCGTTCAGTACCTTAAAAACATTCTACGTAACTGTTCAATACACAGTTACGCGCAAAAATCCATTCCAAATCGGCTGTGCCGATAGGATTTTTGCCTTCTAGTCTAAGTTTTCTTACGGTCAGCGCAGTAAATGCGCAGACCTACTGAACAGTTACCATTCTACTACATATTTTCCTATACCGGAAGCATATATTTGCCGCGGTACTGCTCTACCATCGCCGCGAAATGCGGATCTCCGTCACGCTTCAGGTTGTCAAGGTAACCGTGGGTATCAAAACCGTCACGGTCGATCTCAATGACGCTGACTGCGATGTTGGAGCAATGGTCGGAAACACGCTCCAGATTCATGGAAATATCAGAAAGCACAAATCCCTGCTCGATCGTACATTTTCCCTTCTGGAGTCTTCGGATATGGTTTGCCTTTACGACGGTATTAATATCGTCGATAACCTCCTCAAGGGGCTCCACTCTGGCTGCCTCATCCGTATTGTTCGTCTCAAAGGCATCGATGGACAGGTTCAGGATCTCCTTTACTGCGTCGAAGAATATGCCAAGTTCCTTCTCTGCCTTGCTGGAGAACTGCATTTCTTTTTCCTTCATCTCTTTTGCGGAATCTTTCAGGTTCATGCCGTGATCGGAAATACGCTCAAAATCTCCGATACAGTGTAAGAGCAGGGATACGGTATGGCTGTCTGACTTGGAAAGATTCTTTCCGCCAAGCTTTACCATGTAAGTTCCAAGCTCATCCTCATACCGGTCCACAAGGTTTTCCAGGGTCTCCACACGGGCTGCCTTTTCGTCATCATAGCCGTGAAGCAGATCCACCGCCGTGAAGAAGCATTCCCGTGCAAGCTTCGCCATCTGGATCGTCGTCTGACGGCACTGCTCAACCGCAAAAGCCGGCGTGTCGAGGAAACGCTGGTCGAGAAGGCGGAACGCGTCTTTTTCCTGGTTCTGGACCGGAGCTTCCTTCTTCTCTTCCGGGATCGTGAGGCATGCAAGCTTTACAAGGCCGTTGCCGAACGGAAGAAGCATGATCGTTGCCGCAATATTAAAGCTGCTGTGGATCACGGCAATTCCCATAGCGCTTGCCGCTGTGTCCAGGAAGGAAAAATGAACAACCGCGTTGATCGTATAAAAGACGATCATAAAAATAACGGTACCGATAATATTAAAGTAAAGATGGACCAGTGCCGCGCGCTTTGCGTTCTTTGAGGCACCGATACCGGAGAGCATCGCTGTCACACAGGTTCCGATATTCTGTCCCATAATGATCGGGAGCGCAGTACTGAAATTTACCGCCCCTGTGGCGCATAACGCCTGAAGAATACCGATGGACGCGGAGGAGCTCTGGATGATCGCTGTGAGGACAGCGCCTGCGATCATTCCGAGGACCGGGTTTGAGAACATTGTCAGGATTCCGGTAAATTCCGGGACATTTGCCAGCGGTTTGACGGCACCGCTCATTGTCTCCATTCCGGTCATTAAAATCGCGAAACCGATCATGATGGTTCCGGCATCTTTTTTCTTCTCCTTCTTGGAGAACATGATAAAACAGACGCCAATGAGTGCCAGAACCGGTGAAAATGATGTCGGCTTTAACAGCTGTACAAAGAAATTTCCACTCTCAATTCCGGTAAGGCTTAAGAGCCAGGACGTCACCGTCGTTCCGATGTTCGCGCCCATGATGATGCCGACCGCCTGGGTCAGCTTCATGATACCGGAGTTTACGAAACCTACGACCATGACGGTGGTTGCGGATGACGACTGGATGATCGCCGTAACTCCCGCTCCTAAAAGGACCGCCTTGATCGGATTTGATGTCAGTTTTTCAAGAATTCTTTCCAGTCTTCCACCGGAAAGCTTTTCGAGACCTTTTCCCATAGTCTCCATTCCGTAAAGGAACAGCGCGAGCCCGCCAAGCATCGTCAATACACCAAAAAAATCCATAAATTTCCCCTCTTCAAATTCATTAACATTTTGTTTATCTCTTTCTTACCATGTATCAGAATATCAGGGGAATGTAAAATGCTTTGTAGGCAGTATGTAAAATCTGTGTAAAATATCAAAGCCCAGAACGGCCTTAAATTTCTTTTAGAAAATGCAAAAAAATAACCGCCCCGACCTAGGAAATCGAACGGTTATTTTTTTGATACCTATGGACCAGCCGTCTATCGGTGGCACTCTTAGTTTTTAACATAGCATCCTTTATAAGGGATTTCAATATACTCCAGTTTATTATAATTTCTACTTACTCACCAGTTTCTCCACATCCAGCAGCCCCCACCCCTGCTGATTTCTCGGAAGCCCGATATCCCTGCAGCTTTCCCGAAGCTTCAGCTTCACATCCTTATTCGTCATATCCGGGTACCGTTCCAGAAGGAGCGCTGTGGCACCGGAGACGATGGGAGTGCTCATGGAGGTGCCGCTTTTGATGGTGTATTTATCCGCCCGGCCAGAGCAGCTGACGACGCTGCAGCCTGGGGCCACGAGGTCGGGCTTACAGATACAGGCGGCTGTAGGACCGCGGCCGGAGTAGTCCACCATCCGGTTTCCGCCCACCAGGACCTCCCTGTCGTCATCTGAGCACCCCACCGTGATCACCTTTCTGCTGATCCCCGGTGTCGTGATGCTCATGTTCCTGGGACCATTGTTTCCCGCCGCCACCACAACAACAAGCCCGGCATCCCATGCCCGGTTCACGCCTTTCACCAGAGCGGAATTTTCGCTCGTCCCCCGCTTCGAGCAGGCACCCACCGATATATTTAAGATCCGGATGCCAAGCTTTTCCTTTCTCTCTAAGATCCAGGAGATTCCCGCCAGGACATCCGAAGAATATCCATTTCCTTTCCGGTCCAGGACCTTCACCATAACGAGGTCACAGCCCGGCGCGATCCCGCTGTACCGCCCGCCGGACATACGCCCACTGCCTCCGATGATCCCACAGATATGGGTCCCATGCCCGCAGTCATCGTAGGCGAAGGTCTTCCCGTTTACCATGTCTGCGAACCCGGTGACCCGGCTGTCAAAATCCCGGTGAAGAAAGATCCCGGTATCCAAAACCGCCACGCCGATGCCTTTTCCAGTGAGTCCCAGGCGGTAAGCCGCGCCGCAGCGGATCTGATCTTTAATATGGTTCACATGTAAGATTCCTCTATTCTATTCCTCTTACTTACAGGATATTCATAATCACTTCGTCTTGCGCTGCTGCCCAAAATATACATCTGTGCATATCCCCACCCACAATTTGCAGTATTTCCGACACTTTTCCACATTCTTCGAAAACAGCTTCCGAATCTTAAAGAAATCTTAATAATTCATTCAAAGAATATACAATCATTTTCCGGGGTGATGTGCTATACTTTAACCATAAGAAATGCACGAGATATTTTAAATCCTTTATCCTAAACCTTTTTGAAATTGAAATCCTAAATGATGAATCCCTGTACAATATGTACAGGGTTTTTTCATGCCATTTTTCCAGAAAGATCTCCCACTTCCCATGCTTAAACCTTGTTCCCGGCCACCATCGGCGCCTCGCGCGGTCACTTGCGGCAATCTGCATCTTCGCACGAGTGTGCATCTTTAGCACATAAAAAAGAGACGGCACTCAACTCGTTCCAGGGCTAAGTACCGTCTCTCTGTTTTTAACTGCTGTCCGCCACGCCGGTCCAGATCAGCCGTCTGTTTCTTACACGTTTCTGACATTCTTAAGAATATCGCAGAAATCAAATGTAGCAAAGTAATCCTTCGGAGTCTCTGCACGGCGGATCATCTGGACACTGCCGTCTTCCTTGAGAAGAAGCTCCGCGCTCTTTAACTTTCCGTTGTAGTTATATCCCATCGCGAATCCATGTGCACCCGCATCATGGATGAATAAAAGGTCACCCATATCAATCTTCGGGAGCATGCGGTCGATCGCAAATTTATCGTTGTTCTCGCAGAGGGAGCCTGTCACATCGTACTTGTGATCACACGGCTCGTTCTCCTTGCCCATCACAGTGATGTGGTGGTAAGCGCCGTACATTGCCGGACGCATCAGGTTTACCGCGCAGGCATCCACACCGATATACTCTTTGTAAGTGTGCTTCTCATGGATCGCTCTTGTGACAAGCGCACCGTACGGAGCCAGCATGAAGCGGCCAAGCTCTGTGAAGAGCGCCACATCGCCCATTCCTGCCGGAACAAGAACTTCCTCGTAAACCTTTCTTACGCCCTCGCCGATGACCTTGATGTCGTTCGGCTCCTGATCCGGTCTGTACGGGATACCGATTCCGCCGGAGAGGTTGATGAACTTGATGTCAGCGCCAGTCTCTTTCTTTAACTTCACGGCAAGTTCAAAAAGAACCTTCGCGAGAAGCGGATAATACTCATTTGTCACAGTGTTGCTTGCAAGGAACGCATGGATACCGAAGTTCTTCGCGCCCTTTGCCTTTAAGATCTTGTAAGCCTCTGTGATCTGGGCCTCTGTCATGCCGTACTTCGCATCACCCGGGTTATCCATGATATCAGTTGTTACCTTGAATAATCCGCCCGGATTGAAACGGCAGCAGATCGTCTCCGGAATCGTTCCGATCGTCTTCTCCAGACACTCGATATGTGTGAAATCATCCAGGTTGATGATCGCACCGAGGTCGTAAGCCAGTTTGAACTCTTCCGGCGGGGTATCGTTGGAAGAGAACATGATGTCATGGCCGGAAAAACCGCATGCATCGGACATCAGAAGCTCTGTCTTTGAGGAACAGTCAGTTCCGCATCCAAGCTCCTGAAGGATTTTTAAGATGAACGGGTTCGGGGTTGCCTTTACTGCAAAGTATTCCCTGAATCCCTTGTTCCAGGAAAATGCCTCTTTTAATTTCAGGGCATTCTCGCGGATCCCCTTCTCATCGTAAAGATAAAACGGGGTCGGGTATGTCTTCGCGATCTCCTCCAGCTGTTCCTTCGTTACAAACGGTTTCTTCTCCATGTACGTTCTCTCCTTCGTTAGTCAGTGTTAGTCGATATTTACAACACGCATGATGTTTGTAGAAGCAGCCGGCTCATGTCTTTTCGCATAATCAACGACTCCTGCGGTTACAACTGCGATATCGCCTGTTTTTACAATACCATTCTCTTTTAAAATGTCAATACTGTTCTCAATTAGAGTGTCAGTGGATTCCGCTCTCTTTGCCTGGAACGGAGTTACACCCCAGTAGAGCATCATCTTTCGGACTGCAGAGATACTCGGGGACATTCCCACAAGTTTTGTGGACGGATGCCACTTGGAAAGCATTCTCGCTGTGTAGCCGCTGATACTCGGCGCAATGATAACAGCCGCATCAAGGGACTGTGCCGTTGCGACGGACGCATAGCTCACTGCATTGGAAATATTGTGGCGGTTATCGTCGGATACGGTTCTCTTCTCATAGAAGTCACCGTTCATGTGGGACTCGGTCTCCTCAACGATATGAGCCATCATCTTTAATGCCTCGACCGGGTACTTACCGTTTGCAGTCTCACCGGATAACATAACGACATCTGTTCCGTCATATACAGCGTTCGCAACATCGGAAACCTCCGCGCGGGTCGGTCTCGGGTTGCGGATCATAGAATCCAGCATCTGGGTCGCTGTGATAACGACCTTACATGCGGCGCTGCACTTTTTGATCATCATTTTCTGAAGATGCGGAAGCTTCTCCGGTGCGATCTCAACACCCAGGTCACCGCGGGCTACCATGATTCCGTCGCTGGCCTCGATGATCTCGTCGAGGTTCTCAAGTCCCTCAGCGTTCTCGATCTTCGCGATGATTCCCATTGAGGAACCGCCCTCATCCAACATCTGGCGGATCTCACGGATCGCGTCTGCGGAACGGATAAAAGAAGCCGCGATATAGTCGAACCCGAGCTCGATACCGAAACGGATATCTTCCTTATCTTTATCTGTTAATGCCGGAAGCTTGATCTTTACGTTCGGAACGTTTACGCCCTTTCTCTCTCCAAGCTCGCCGCCGTTCATGATCCTGCAGTAGATCTCGGTTCCCTTAACACGCTCAACATGGAGCTCGATCAGGCCGTCATCGATCAGGATCACGTTGCCCTCTGTTACGTCCTCATTTAAGCCATTGTAATTGATGTGGACTCTCTTTGCGTCACCGACGATATCCTCTGTTGTAAGGATGATCTCCTCGCCTGCTGTCAGTGTTACCTTCTTTCCGTCCTTTAAAACACCGGTACGGATCTCCGGGCCCTTTGTATCAAGAAGAGCCGCTACCGGTTTTCCAACCTCTTCCGCAACCTCGCGGAGCTGTTTGTAGCGGGCTCTCTGCTCATCGTGTGTTCCGTGGGAGAAGTTGAAACGGGCAACATCCATTCCGTTTAAGAGCAGCTGTTTCATGACCTCTCTGTCATCGCTGTTCGGTCCCATGGTACAGATAATTTTTGTTTTCTTCATGTTATGCCTCCTGATTGCTGTTTGCCTGTCTTGGATCCATCCCGCCTTTTGTTACATGTTTGTGGGTATACAGGTGGTCCTGACAGTATTCATAGTCGCCTTCGCACTTGGAGCAGTAGCGGAATACAAGATTCGGGTCATCCTCCTCGGTACGTCCGCATACAGCACAGCGGTGGCGTCCGATCTTTTCCGCTGTCTTCTGCGCCTCGCGCATCTGTGAGTGAAAGACCTGTTTTCTCCGAATTTCCTTTGGATTCAGACGGCTCCCCCTGGACATGAAGAGGTATACGATAAAATTAAGTAAAGACATAACGACCGCAATTCTCTGCGACATGCCGCCGAAAAGGAATCCATAGACGAAGTAAAGTCCATCAAAAAGTGCCAGATACTTCGCCTTGATCGGAAGTACAAAAAACAGGTAAAACTGCATTTCCGGGAATGTGGCCGCAAATGCAAAAAACAGGGAAAAGTTCAGATAATCTGTGGTGAGAATATAGACCTGCCCTGTAATGATGTAGATCAGCAGCGCCGCAAGGACATGACCGATCACACCCATAAAAAAGTACACGTTAAACCGGAAGGTTCCCCAAACCCGCTCCAGAGTCATTCCCAGATTGTAGTAAAGGTAGATCGCTATCAGGTTGAAGAAAAGACTGCCAGACGGCGGCCAGATCATAAATGTAACGACTCGCCAGATCTGTCCGTGAAGGATCGCCCTCGCATCCAACATCAGGTACTGGATGTAGAATGCCGGTGCCATCATCTGGACCAGCACGCCCACCGCATACAGGATCACGATATAATACATGAGATTCGGAATCGCGTACCGTCCGAATTTCCGCTCCATCTTGTTCATAAAATTCATTGAAGCTTTCCTTTCCTAATAGAAATATCTATTTCTCCTACGTCCCGTATTATAATTCCCAACCGTTTCTTTTGTCAAACGCTTTATGATATCGTTACTGGAATGTCTATCCATCCCCGCAACGCTTTCTTCTAAAATCTTTACACATTCTTTACAGAATTTTAACCGTTTTTAACCTCAAGATGCCAGTTCCGTCAATTGTATTTCCTTTTTTAATGTGTTATACTATGTGCGGAATTTTGACATAACAGTTCAGCTATGTGCCGATTCCGGCAAAAAATTGTATGGCTGAACGGTTCGGCATGTTGATGCCTGCATTCCGGCTGGCTGCCTGCGTTTCGCGGACGGCTCGTTTTTTTCTGTTGAAAAGGAGGTATGGGGAGAACTCCCCGCTCGTATGAATCAATGTTATCGTCTTGGAATCGATATCGGTTCCACTACAGTAAAAGTTGCCGTGATCGACGACAACAACAAAATTTTATTCGCGGATTATGAGCGGCATTACGCCAATATCCAGGAAACCCTGGCCTCGCTTCTGAAAAAGTGTAAGGGAGAACTCGGTGAACTCTCTTTACGGCCCAATATTACAGGTTCCGGCGGACTCACTCTGTCGGGTTACTTACATATTCCATTTGTCCAGGAAGTCGTAGCGGTTGCAACCGCACTTCAGGACTATGCTCCGCGGACGGATGTCGCCATCGAGCTCGGCGGCGAGGACGCGAAGATCATCTACTTTACAGGCGGAATCGACCAGCGTATGAACGGGATCTGCGCCGGCGGTACCGGTTCCTTTATCGACCAGATGGCTTCCTTATTACAGACGGATGCCGCCGGTCTGAATGAATATGCAAAGAATTATAAGGCGATCTACCCGATCGCTGCCCGCTGCGGCGTATTCGCGAAATCCGATATCCAGCCGCTGATCAACGATGGGGCTACCCGTGAGGACCTCGCCGCCTCGATCTTCCAGGCAGTCGTAAACCAGACCATCAGCGGTCTCGCCTGCGGCAAGCCGATCCGCGGAAACGTAGCGTTCCTCGGAGGTCCGCTGCACTTCTTACCGGAACTTCGGAACGCCTTTATCCGCACCTTAAATCTGACCGGAGACGCCATTATCGCTCCGGATCACTCCCACCTCTTTGCAGCCACGGGCGCTGCCATGAACGCAAAAGATGATGCGGAGATCTTCTCCCTTGATAAGCTGATCTCGGATCTCTCCGGCGGCATCAAGATGAAATTTGAAGTAAAGAGAATGCAGCCTTTATTTAAGGATGAGGCAGATTATAAGGAATTCACCGACCGCCATGACCAGTACAAGGTCCGCCGCGGTGACCTCGCCACCTATGAGGGAAATGTATTCTTAGGAATCGATGCCGGTTCCACCACAACGAAGGTGGCACTCGTCGGCGAGGATGGTTCCCTGCTCTACAGCTTTTACAGCAGCAACAACGGAAGCCCGTTGGCGACCGCGATCTCTTCCATAAAGGAGATTAAGTCCCTGCTTCCGGACAGCGCGAAGATCGCCTACTCCTGCTCCACCGGCTACGGCGAGGCCCTCTTAAAGGCGGCCTTCATGCTGGATGAGGGCGAGGTCGAGACGATCTCCCACTACTACGCGGCGGCATTCTTCGATCCGTCCGTAGACTGCATCCTCGATATCGGTGGTCAGGATATGAAATGTATCCGCATCAAGGACGGCACCGTGGACAGTGTCCAGCTCAACGAGGCATGTTCCTCCGGCTGCGGTTCCTTCATCGAGACCTTCGCAAAATCCTTAAACTACAGCGTTCAGGATTTCGCGAAGGCGGCACTTTTTGCCCAGAACCCGGTGGATCTCGGAACGAGATGTACCGTATTCATGAACTCCAACGTAAAACAGGCGCAGAAAGAGGGCGCTTCCGTTGCGGATATCTCTGCCGGCCTCGCTTACTCGGTGATCAAGAACGCCCTGTTTAAGGTCATCAAGATCACTTCCGCCGGCGACCTCGGAAAGAACGTCGTTGTACAGGGCGGAACCTTCTACAATGACGCAGTCCTCCGAAGCTTCGAGCGGATCTCCGGCTGCAATGCCGTACGCCCGGATATCGCAGGTATCATGGGTGCCTTCGGCGCGGCACTGATCGCCCGTGAGCGTTACATGCACCGTCCCCATGAGACGACGATGCTCTCTCTGGACGATATGATCAATTTGACCTACACGACAACCATGAGCCGCTGCCGCGGATGCGTAAACCACTGTGTCCTGACGATCAACCGGTTCGAGGGTGGACGTCAGTATATTTCCGGAAACCGCTGTGAGCGCGGTCTCGGCGTGGAAAAGGCAAAACGTGACATCCCGAACCTCTTTACATGGAAGTATCACAGACTCTTCGACTATGAGCCGTTGACAGCCGACAAGGCGACCCACGGCGTTGTGGGAATCCCGCGGGTCCTCAACATGTACGAGAACTTCCCGTACTGGGCAACCTTCTTTAAGGAGCTCGGCTTCCGCGTGATGCTGTCCCCACAGTCCAGCCACCAGATCTACGAGCTGGGCATCGAGACGATCCCGAGTGAGTCTGAATGTTACCCGGCAAAGCTTGCCCACGGACACATTTCCTGGCTCATCAAACGCGATGTGCCGTTTATCTTCTATCCGTGTATTCCTTACGAGCGGAAAGAGGTTCCGGGAGCCGGAAACCACTACAACTGCCCGATGGTCACCTCCTACTCGGAGAACATCAAGAACAACATGGAGGAATTAAAGGAAAAGAACGTGAAGTTCTTAAATCCGTTCATGGCGTTCACAAGCGAGGCGGTCCTTTCAAAGCAGCTTCAGGAAGTCTTTAAGAAGGAATTCGATATTCCGGAATCCGAGACGAAGAAGGCCGCTAAAAAGGCCTGGGATGAACTCGCCCAGGCGAGAACCGATGTGGAGAAGAAAGGCGAGGAAGTCTTACAGTACTTAAAAGACACCGGAAAACACGGCATCGTCCTTGCGGGACGTCCGTACCACATCGATCCGGAGATCAACCACGGCATCGCCGATATGATCACCTCCTACGGTTTCGCTGTCCTCACGGAGGACTCCGTATCCCATTTAGGAAAGGTGGAGCGCCCGCTCGTCGTTACCGACCAGTGGATGTACCACTCCCGCCTCTATGCGGCGGCGGCCTTTGTAAAGACACAGGATAACCTGGATCTCGTCCAGTTAAACTCCTTCGGCTGCGGTCTCGACGCCGTGACCACCGATCAGGTCAGTGATATTCTCACCCGATCCGGGAAGATCTATACGGTCTTAAAGATCGATGAGGTCAACAACCTCGGAGCCGCAAGGATCCGTATCCGTTCTTTGATCTCCGCTCTCCGCGTCCGCGAGGAGCGCCGCTACACGAGAACCATCGTGTCCAGCGCCTACAACCGTGTGATGTTCACGAAGGACATGAAGAAAAACTACACGCTGCTCTGCCCGCAGATGTCCCCGATCCACTTCGAGCTCATCGAGCCGGCGATCCGCAGCTTCGGCTACAACCTCGTCGTTCTCCAGAACGATGACAAGACAGCCGTCGATACGGGATTAAAATATGTAAACAACGACGCCTGCTATCCGTCCCTGATCGTTATCGGACAGATCATGGATGCCCTGCTGTCCGGAAAGTATGATCTCGACCACACAGCTGTCCTCATGAGCCAGACCGGAGGCGGCTGTCGTGCGTCAAACTATATCGGATTTATCCGCCGCGCTTTGGAAAAAGCCGGAATGGCGCAGATCCCGGTCATCTCCATCAACGCAAATGGCATGGAGACAAACCCAGGATTCAAGTATACACCGGCTATGCTTGTGAAGGCTCTTCAGGCTGTTGTATACGGTGATGTATTTATGCGTGTTCTCTACGCTACAAGACCTTATGAGGCCGTTCCAGGCTCCGCAAATGCGCTCCACGAGAAATGGAAGAAGATCTGTATCAAAGCACTCTCCACAAAGAGCGCCGGAATGATGACCTTTGTGAAGAATATCCGCGGCATCATCCATGACTTCGATAACTTAGAGCGCACGAATGTCCACAAGCCGAAGGTCGGCATCGTCGGAGAGATCCTCGTCAAATTCTCCCCGACCGCCAACAACCACATCGTGGAGCTCCTGGAGTCGGAAGGTGCGGAAGCTGTTATGCCGGATCTCATGGATTTCCTGCTTTACTGCTTCTACAACAGCAACTTCAAGGCAGATAATCTGGGAATGAAGCGCTCCACGGCGCATCTCTGCAACATGGCGATCTCCCTTTTAGAGTACATGAGAAAGGCCGCAAGGATCGCTCTCGAAAAGAGCACCCACTTCACTCCGCCGTCAAGGATCAAGGACCTGGCAGTGATGGCAAACGGCTTTGTCTCCCTCGGAAACCAGACCGGTGAAGGCTGGTTCCTGACCGGTGAGATGCTGGAGCTCATCAAGAGCGGTGTCAACAACATCGTCTGCGTTCAGCCTTTCGGCTGCCTGCCGAACCATATCGTCGGAAAAGGTGTCATCAAGGAGCTTCGCTACGCGAACCCCAAGGCAAACATCATCGCCGTCGACTATGATCCGGGGGCCAGTGAGGTAAACCAGTTAAACCGTATCAAGCTGATGCTTTCCACAGCTCAGAAAAACCTTGAAAAAGAGGAATATGTGGATCCGAATCTGGCGAAGACGTTAAAAAAGGTGGAAGAACTTTCTTCCAAACGGGTCAATAAGTGCCGGTTGTAATCCACCTTCCATAAGCTTCTAAAAGTAAAACCGGAAATAAAGGATACTCCTATCAATTTCATGAAACGCAAAGACAGCGGCAGGTATCTAAAACGATACCTGCCGCTGTCTGTTATCTTCCGACCAGCGCTCCGACACGATAGCCATCTGGCATGCATTTCACGGAAACCGATCCGAAAAATACATGCTGTTCATTTCATTTAAATCTTATAGGAAACCGCCATCAAGCCTCCGGCTTCTCGTAGCTGCGATGCATGGAGAAGGAATCCATATCGTAATTCTTTAAGTTCTCCCATACTCCGCGGCCGTCTGCCTTCGCAATCACAGCGTCGCGGTCTTTCTTGAATGCCATCTCCTGTTTCATGTTGCTCGGTCCGCCTACGCAGCCGCCCTGGCACATCATACCCTCAATGAAGTCTTCCGGAAGTCTGCCGACCTTGAGAAGAAGAAGGGCTTTCTTAACCTCAGCCGCACCGCTGCAGCGCGCAACCTTAACATCTGCGCTCTCGCCTCTTTCCTTGAAGCACTCGATCACTGCGTTTGTCACGCCGCCGCCATTGCCAAAGCGTTTTCCGAAGACACTGCCTTCCTGCTTTGTCTCCTCAGCCGGCTCAAGCTCAACTTCTTTTCCGCGCAGCATTTCGATGGCCTCACCGAAGGTCAGAACATAATCCGCATTGTTCTCGATGGACTTGTCAGCCGCCTCAGACTTCTTTGCCATACACGGTCCGATAAATACGGTAACTGTCTCCGGATCGATCGCTTTTAACATTCTGGATACCGCGCACATCGGGGATACCGTTGTGGACATATTATCGATCAGAGTCGGGTAGTGTTTCTTGATCATATTTACAAATGCCGGACAGCAGGAGGTCGTCATCTTCTTGCCTTCCTTAAATGCCTCTGCCCATTCCATTGCCTCGTAAGCTGCTGTCATATCAGCACCGGCAGCAACCTCTACCATATCGGCAAAGCCAACCTTCTTTAATGCAGTACGCCAGCTCTCCATTGTGATATCCTGGCCGAACTCACCTTCAGCAGCCGGAGCAACCATGGCAACGACCTTCTTGCCGGTCCTGATCGCTTCGATCACCTGTACAACATATACCTTGGAGGAAATTGCACCGAACGGGCAGCTTCTTACGCAGGCACCGCACTGGATACATTTCTTTTCATCGATCTGACAGATTCCGGTCTCCGGATCCATTGTGATCGCATCTACCGGACATGCACGGCGGCACGGACGGATCAGCTCAGCGATCGCATTGTACGGACATGCCTGAGCACAGCGTCCGCACTCTTTACAGACACTCGGATCAATATGGGCACGGTCACGGCCAATCGAGATCGCACCAAAGTTACATGCGTTCTGACAGGCTTTACCCATACATTTCTGACAGTTATCGGTTACAACGAATCTTGTGATCGGACACTCCTCACATGCAGAAGAGATAACCTGAATGATATTGTTGCTCTGTTTGTCACTCGGACATTTTCCTTCCGCGAGACGGACTCTCTGACGGATGATCTCTCTCTCCTTATATACGCAGCAACGGAACTGTGCCTTCGGGCCCGGGATCAGTTTGAACGGGATATTGTCTCTCTCTTCCTCGAGTCTGCCCTCAAAAGCCAGCCTGGAAACTGTGCGCAGCACGTTATACTTGATCTTAAGCAGTGCCTCATCGTTGGTTTTCATACCATTTCCTCCTAAATTTTGAATCCTCTATCTTACCTTAATTTTTAATGTTTTCGCATCATATTATCGCATATCCCCCTTTGCAAAGCAAGTCGGAAATTGTATATAATCCAACGCATTCCGGGGAAAAACCTTATTTTCTTAAATTGTATACAATAAAGTACAGGCAGCGAAATTCCTTGTATTTTCCTATGTTTTTCTGTCTATCTGTGTCGGATATTTGTTCGCAGTATGCGGCTGTCCAGCACCGCTTTCTTTGTCTCTTTTTTTCACAAAGTCAGGTTCCGGTTCCGCCTCTTTCCCGCCACTCCGTTTCCGATTATTTTCGGTTTGGCATATGCAGCCTTCGCCTTTAAAACATGTTTTCCCCAGTCTCATGTTGGATTGACATTCCTAACTTCCCATGATATATTCTATTTAGTTCGGTCGTGCTAACCCCAAAGGTCAACTGTCCTGAGGGAAAAGACGAAAAGAATCTGATACGGGAATATCTGTCATATTCAGGATCCCCGGTATGCTCTTTTCGTGTGCATACCGGGGATTTATCATTCACGCAGACAGTGGGACAAGACCCGTGTCTGTCAGATTTTTTTCAGGAGGAACTAAGTTATGAGAAAAATGTTATCCGTCATGATGGCTGCCGCGATCGCGGGATCTCTCCTTGCAGGCTGCTCATCATCCAAAACCGAAACAACAGCTGCCGCTTCTTCCGCGGAGGAGACAACGACTGCCGCTGAGGAAACCACAACGGAAGCCGCTTCCGAGTCCGCCGCTGAAAACACCGGCGAGGAGACCGTTGTCCGTGTCGGCGGTTTAAAGGGACCGACCACCATGGGACTTGTAAAGCTCATGGATGAGGCCGCAAACGGGGAGTCCGAGAACAGCTACGAATTCACTATGGTCACCGCAGCTGACGAGATGACCGCCATGGTCGCAGGCGGAAAAGTCGATATCGCCCTGCTTCCGGCGAACGTCGCAAGCGTTCTCTACAATAAGACAAACAAAAATATCTCCGTGATCGATATCAATACTCTCGGCGTTCTCTACTTCGTATCTGCCGACAGCTCCGTGACAACGATTGATCAGTTAAAGGGAAAGACCGTATATCTTCCGGGAAAGGGAACTACTCCGGAATACGCACTCCGCTATGTGCTCTCCGCCGCAGGACTCGGAGAGGATGATGTAACTCTTGAATTCAAGTCCGAGGCATCTGAGGTTGCTTCCGTCCTCGCTGAGGATCCGAACGCCATCGGTCTTCTTCCGCAGCCGTTCGTAACTGCCGCTCTCGCCCAGAACGAAAAGCTCTCCATCATCATGGACCTCACAAAAGAGTGGGATAATGTCCAGGGCGAAGGTTCCGGAAGCCGTCTTGTAACAGGTGTTACCATTGTAAACAATGATTTCTTAAAGGAGCACGAGGATCTCGTCGATACATTCTTACAGGAACATGAGGCATCCATCGCCTTCACCGCGGAGGATCCGGATGCCGCAGCCGAGCTCATCGCAAAGGCTGAGATCGTCGCAAAGGCTCCGATCGCGAAAAAAGCGCTTCCGTACTGCAACATCACCTTTATCTCCGGTGATGAGATGAAAACAGCACTTTCCGGTTACCTTCAGGCTCTGTACGACCAGAACCCGGCCTCCGTCGGCGGTGAGCTGCCGGATGATAGCTTCTACTATGTAAAGTAATTGTGACTGTGAAAGTTCTCAACAGTTACAAGCATTCATGCCGACTGTGAAAAACGAGGTATGGCTGGCAAAACAGTCATACCTCATTTCTATATCTTCGTTTATTCTCACGGAATTTAGTTTACATAAGTCAGATTAATAGCTTGAGCCATGAGAAATATCTGTTATAATTTGTAACTGTTCAGTAGGTCTGCGCACTTGCTGCGCTGACCGTAAGAAAACATGGGCTGGAAGGCAAAAATCCCATCAGCGAAGCTGATCAGGAATGGATTTTTGCACGTAACTATGAAGGCACTGAATAGTTACTATAATTTTATTATTACGATTACATGAAGAAATTCAACCGCTGGAAAACAGCATTGATTTTTATTACACTTTATGGAAGGAGACAGCCGCCATGGATCATCGTTTTTCCGGATTTCTCCGCAGGCTCTCGATCATCCTTTTCTGGATCGTTCTCTGGCAGACCGCTGCCTCCCTGATCCGGAATCATATTTTCCTTGTGGGGCCTGCCGATACGCTGCGGGCGCTCTGTGAGCAGATCCTACTCCCGGATTTCTGGTCCGCCATCGCGTTTTCTTTCTGGCGGATCAGCATCGGATTCTTTCTGGCATTTTTTCTTGGACTTTTCACCGGATCTCTGGCGTATCGTTTTCCCATCGTGGACGAATTCTTAGAGCCACCGGTGCAGCTCATGAAGACGGTTCCCGTCGCTTCCTTCGTGATCCTGGCGCTGATCTGGACCGGCTCTAAAAACCTCTCCGTCTTTATCTCGTTCCTCGTGGTCTATCCCATGATCCATGTGAACACGAAAGCCGGGCTGATATCTGCGGATCGGGAGCTTTTAGAGATGGCGGAAGTCTTCCACATCCCGTTTATCCGTCGGGCGCTCTATATCTACCGCACAGCACTCTACCCGTACTTAAAAAGCGCCTGCCGCACCGCTCTCGGCATGGGATTTAAGTCCGGGATCGCCGCCGAAGTCATCGGTGTGCCGGACGGTTCCATCGGCGAGGGGCTGTATCTCGCGAAGATCTATCTGAGCACCGCGGAGCTCTTCGCGTGGACGGTCGTCATCATTCTTGTGAGCAGTCTGTTTGAGAAAGGTTTTCTGTGGATTCTGAAGAAATGTGCCGGAAAGGGGGCTGATGTGAATGAGTCCGATAAATAAAAAAAATGACACTGCTCTCGCGCTCCGCTCCGTCACCAAATCCTACGACGGGCAGCCGGTTCTCTCCGATCTCTCCCTGGAATTTTCCTCCGGAACTTTCTACTGTCTGATGGCACCATCCGGGAACGGAAAGACTACAATGTTCCGTCTGATCCTCGGACTTGAAAAGCCGGATTCCGGTGTGATCCTGTTCAGTACATCAGCAGGGGAGACCGGCAATAACGATATAAAAGCATCTTCCGGCACGGTATCAAAATCTGATCCTTGCAGGATCCGTGGAATGCGTCCCCTGATCTCCGCCGTTTTCCAGGAAAACCGTCTTCTGGAAGGCTATACCGCCATTGAAAACCTCCGCTTCGCTCTTGGAAAGCGATATTCCAGCGAAGTTCTGACCGCATACCTGCTCCGTCTTCTCCCGGAAGACGCCCTGAATAAGCCTGTCTGTGAATTTTCCGGCGGCATGAAGAGGCGTGTCACGATCCTGCGCGCGATCCTCGCACCGACCGATATCATTCTCATGGATGAGCCGTTTACCGGCCTTGACGCGGATACAAAGCAGCTCACGATCGATCTGGTCAAAGAGCTCTGCGCCGGAAAGCTCCTGATCATCGCTACCCATGCGGAGGACGACGCAGAGCTTCTGGGGGCGAAGATCATTCACTTATAAGCCGGAAAACCATTTCAACTGGCTTCTAACTTCTCAACCATATCATCCAATCTGCCAGTCTTTAACCACTATATATGAAAAAGAATGTGCCTCGCGTGATCGCTTGCGACAATCTACATCTTCGCGCGAGTGCGCATCATTTTAAAAAGCGTTCTCCTGTCCGGTCATCTCATCAACAGATATCCCTCAGGAAAACGCTTCTCTATTATTTACGCACTGTGCAGACAGTAACAGATTTCTCTCTATCTCGCCCCTAACAGCTTATCTATCTTCCTCATATGGAAGAAGTAGACCACGAACATTGAACATCCCGTAAACAGCCAGGACGCCACATACACATTCATCAACATATCATAAGTCGTGAACATGCGGAATATCGTTGTGAGCCAGATCAGGCGAAATACGACCGTACCAAGAATCGTGATGACGGATGGCTCCAGGGACTTTCCAGTTCCTCGCAGGCAGGAACTGGCAACCTCATATGTCGCAGTTAAACCTTCCAAGGCACACACCCGATCCATTCGTATGATCCCGTATGCCGCCACCGCAGCGCTCGTCGTATAGATGCTGACGAAAAAATCTTCCCACACGATAAAGATCACGCTGAGGATCTCCGTAAATCCGAATCCAAAGAGCAGGCAGAGCCAGAAGATCTTTCTGCATCTCTTCATGTTGCCCGCACCAAAATTCTGACTTGTAAATGTAACCGCCGCCTGGGCAAATGCACCTGCAATATCATATGTAAAATACTCAAAATTCAGTGCCAGGGATGAACCCGCGATGGCCGCCTCACCGAACATGTTGATCCCGCTCTGGATAAACACGTTGGAAACAGAAAAGATCGCACCCTGAATTCCTGCCGGGATACCGATCGCCAGCACCTTTTTCAGCTCATTTGTATCGATCCGCATCCTGTCAAACCGGAAGCTGAACTCATCATTCCTGCGGTACAGATGGGAGATAATGAGGAATGTGCTGACCACGTTGGAGATCACCGTGGCGATGGCAACGCCCGCAACTCCCAGATGGAATCCGATTACAAGGAGCAGGTTTAAAATTACATTCAGCACGCCGGACACGATAAGGTAGCACATTGGTCTCCTCGTATCACCGTAGCTTCTGACAATGGCAGCACCAAAGTTGTACGCCACCATAAACGGAATTCCCACAAAATAGATCCTGATATATAAGAGTGCCTGATCCAGCACTGTCTCCGGCGTTCCGGATGCCACAAGGACCATTCTTGCCACCAGCATTCCGATCACGAGAAGCGCAATTCCGAGAACCGCACCGAAGGTCAGGATCGTGTGGACCATGCTGTTGATTTTACCGCGGTTCTTCTGACCAATAAGGTTCGCCAGAGCTGCATTCGGTCCCACAGAAAGTCCGACGATCAGGTTCACGAAAATTCCAACCAGTGCCACACAGCTTCCCACGGCCGCCAGCGCCTGTTCCCCCGCGAATCTTCCCACAACGGCAACGTCCGCTGAATTAAACAGCTGCTGCAAAATACTGCTGAACGCTAACGGTATCGAAAACAGGATCAGTTTTCCTGCCAGTCCTCCGTTTAACATATCCATTTCCTTTGATCTTACTGATGTTTCCAATGTTTTTCTCCTCTTTTGCTTCCATGTGCTGACCTGACCAGTAAATTTTTTCATATCCTCCACAGTATACCACACTTTTCTTATCTTGACACTTCAAAAGATCCATGCTATCATGATGGTAACTTGATACGCACGAGTGGCTCAGTGGTGGAGTATCGCCTTGCCAAGGCGAGGGTCGCGGGTTCGAATCCCGTCTCGTGCTTTTACAAAAACGAAAGAAAAGAGGTATCCTTTGGGACACCTCTTTTCTTTCGTTTACGCTCCGCGACGTCTCGTTCTCTCACACTAAATCAAAACGCACATCTTCTTTCTCCCATATAATTAAGGTAATTGAAAGCATGATGTGCGTTTTCTTTATTCTCTCTATTTAATTTCCCGGAAATCCCGCAATATTTCCAATGGCTTCCGTCGGTGCCGCTGCGGATGTTTCATCACCCTGGCCGTTTGGTGCGGCTGCCGTCGTTGCTTCTGCCGCCGGTGCAGCCGTCGTCGATGCCTCAGTCGCTGCCGCTGTCGTCGATGCAGTCGTTGTCTCACTGTGTGTGCCCTTTGTCTCAGAGCCACCGGTGGACGCCGCTGTCGTCGATGTGCCGGAAGAACCGGCGGCTGTTGTCGCAGCGGCGGAACTCTCCGGCGCGACACTCTCGCCCGGAACATATCCGTCCGGCATTCCGTCTACAGCTGCTGCCGACGTGGACTCAACGGCTGTCGTCTCATCCGGTGAAACCTTCACGGTTCCCGTATTTCTGCGGATCACAGCTGCATGTCCCTTGTAGGTTTTCGCGTGATCTTCTGTCTTCTCGATAACGGTTCCGTTCTTTGAAACGATCTTATAGGTAACCCAGCGGCTGCCGTTCGTCGCCGCCTTCTGTGTCACCTCAGTGCCCGGATCCAGCGTCGGGTCTTCCACATAGGTCGGCTCCGGCGGCGGAAGCTCATCCGTCTTCTCAGACTCCAGACTCCAGGTGATTCCATCTTCCAGAATCGGTACTCCGTAGAAGGAGACTGTCATCTTCCGGTTGCTGTAGTTCGCGCGGATACCGATCGCCGCCTTTGATGTATTGATAAACCGGAAATCCGGAATATCCCAGCTGATGGCCGCATCCTGTCCCGGAGTTACATAGTTCGGCTCAAAGGTATGAGATCTTCGGAACGTGATCTGCATACCGGACTGAAATGCCACACGGTACATCGTGGAAGATACCTGGCAGACACCACCGCCCGGTTCCTGTACGACCTCGCCACCACTGTACGCGGCCGCTTCCTGATATCCCTTTTCCGCCGTGCGCTGTCCTACGACCTTATTAAAGGAAAACTCCTCACCCGGCTGCACGATAGTTCCGTTGATAGCCTTGGCCGCGAGCTTCACGTTCGTATTTCTCTTCTCGTTGGCGGTAGTCTCCGTCGTAAACGTAGAAAGAGTCTTATACTGCTCCTTCGCGTTTGCTGCGGAAAGCTCCGGCTGGCTCTCATCGACCTCAGCCTGGATCACGGCGTCATAATTGCCGCTTGTAGCCGCCTCCACAAGATCCTTTATAAGCTTCTCCTGGTTCACAGCCTTGCCCGGAGTTCCGTCCGCAAACAGGAACTTATCTGTCGCAGCGTCATACTCGGAGATCGAGCCGTTCTTTGCCTTCACATCCCACTTCGCCGCCGCGTCCGCCGCTGCCTCTGCCGCAGCGGACTGCAGATCCTCGGAGTCTTCAACCGCGAAGGTATACTCCCCCTCTGCCTTTCCCGTGCAGATCCCATCTAAAAACGCGTCAAGATCGGAGTCGATCAGGTTCTCCGCGTCGATGCTCTCCCCGTTGTAGGTGATCGACACCTTCCACGGATATTCTTTTTCAATTGCGGCCTTCGCCTCACTTCGCGTCATTCCCTTTAAGGAAATTCCATTTACGCTGATATCGGATGCCTGGAATGTGGATTCCTCGATGGCACTGGACTCCGTCTCTTTTCCATGGCTCTTTCCGCCGGAAAAGATCCGGATCACGCCCGCGATCAGCACGATGCAGATCACCGCACTGCCGATCATGATCCGCCGTCTTATAATGCGCTTCCTCTTCCTGCGCTGCGCCCGGATCCATGCCGGGGAATGCTGGCGGTAATCATCCCGATATTCTCTCTGTCTGTTTGTGTTTCTCTTTTCCATATTTTTTCAACTTTCCGGAAAATTAGAATCGTTTTCCATGCTTATGTCAACATAGTTACAGGGTCCGCATCAAATGACGCTGAACCCTGATGTATACAATGCTCATCGTACACTGCTGTACGCTTCTCGGATACTCACTCATTATATCGGTCTGTCAAACCATTGTCAAGAATCCCGGAGGTCTATTTGTATCTCATATTATCCGAGGAATCCCAGATGCTCCAGCAGGATCTTGATCCCCATGAGTATCAGGATCACTCCGCCGGCCAGCTCCGCCCTCGACTTATATTTCATCCCAAATACATTACCGGCCTTTACCCCGATTGCCGACAGAACAAAGGTCGTACAGCCGATAAAGGTCACCGCCCATACGATATTTACATGGAGAAATGCGAAGGTGACTCCCACGGCGAGGGCATCGATACTCGTCGCAACCGCCAGCGCCAGCATGGTTTTCACATCAAAGCTCGCGCTGATCTCTTCCTCTTCGTCCTCCCTGGATTCTTTGATCATGCTTGATCCAATGATCCCGAGAAGCACAAAGGCGATCCAGTGGTCGATCTGGGTGATCATGGATTCAAACTGACTTCCCAGAAGATAGCCAAGGGCCGGCATCAGTGCCTGAAATCCGCCAAAATAAGCGCCGCAGAGCAGCGCATGCTTCGGTTCCATTTTCGTCACCGACAAGCCCTTACAGACAGACACCGCGAAGGCGTCCATCGACAGCCCTACTGCAAGGATAAAAAGCTCTAAAAGTCCCATAAGTCATGTTCCTCCTAAAAATTGCTTATTTTTTCTGATAAAAAGGAATCCGCTTTCCTGTGCGATCCTTCCGCCTCGCACATTGCGCATCTCAGGCACGCAGTGCCTTTTTGTTTAACAGAACGTTCCATCGGGATTTCCTCTTAAACAAAAAAGAGACTCTCTCTGTCATTTTCGACAGATAAGTCTCATCATTTCAAGTAAAGCCAGGAACATTTCCAGTATGTTGACCCTACTGCGCTTTCCGGCGCCGACTACTCCCTTATTCTGGTAAGTCCGTAACTGTATTGTATCGTCACAGTTACATGAGTATCTTTTTGTTCTACAGAAGAGTGCGGATGAAGGGATTTGAACCCCCACGGTTGCCCGCCAGCTCCTAAGGCTGGTGCGTCTGCCAGTTCCGCCACATCCGCGCATTCTCCGATAGACTCTCATTATAGCGTGTTTGAAAAGAATTGTCAATTACACAATTGCCGGATATGGCATTTAATCGTGCACTGGCATTTACAATTTCAGATTGCCGGATTTTGCCGGTACATTGTGTTCTGCACCGGCAAAATCCGCAATTCCTGCTGCCCTGCGTTCCAAATCAGGAACCTCCGCAGTTTATTACTTTATACAATTAAGTCAGGAATCTTTCTTGATTTTGTTAATATCTCTTCTTCATATATTTGGAAACTGCTGATCTTCCATACTTTGTCGCCTTGCATGCCGGTTCCTTCGCAGTCCATCTGTGATCTTTCGCCATTTTTGAGTCTGTGATATTGATATACTCATTGCGGAGATTTCCGTATCCATATCCATTCTCCGGATCTCCATTCATGATCGGATCTTCCCATGTCACATCCACATGGTACCATTCCCCGTCAAGTTTGATCTTGTTCCATGCATGGCCGCCCCAGCCGCCGACGCCGTTTCCTTCTCCGCTTACTTCCATCGTCTCAAGTCCGCAGGCATCCGCGAGAAGCGTAAACGTATCTGTATAACCGGCGCATACCGCTGTGCCGTATAAAAGCGCTCCTGTCGTTCCATAGGAAGTTCCCGGAACCGTTTCTTCCAGGAAATTGTCGTAATCGTATGTGATATTCTGAACCGTGTACTGGATGATCTCCATCTCCTTTTCAAAGTCCGTCATATCATCCGCGATATAATTATTGACAAAGTCCTTCGCGACTTTCTGGACCTCCGTCAGGTTCTCATTGTCCCACCATGCCGGTCTCTTTGATTTCTTTGAGGTATCGGAAGACTGGTTCTGGGAAGTGTTTGTATTGGTGTTGGAATTCACCGTATTTCCGGATCCCGGGATCCCCTTTCCTGCCTGATAAACAGCATTTCCGGATCCATCAACCCAGGCGCCGTCACTTCCGACGCGGCTGCCATCCGAAAGCGTGTTCGAGATCGCCATCGCTCCGCCGGCTGCCGGATCCAGATAGTAACATTTTCCGTCGATCCACTGCCATCCCGTCAGCATCGCTCCGCTGGATCCGCTTCTCGTATCAAAAAAATACCACTTTCCGTCCTTCTGGAGCCATCCCGTCTGCATGCAACCCAGACGGTTTCCTGCCTCCGGCCACAGATAGTACCATTTTCCCCCGTTATTTTTGTCCTGATACCAGCCGGTCTGCATATAGCCGTCCGCAGTTTTACATACCCAGCCATTTTCCTGATGAATCCAGTTATCCGCAAATGCCGGAAATGCTGCTGCCGCTGCGATCAGACCTGCCCCCACAAGTGTCCTGAAATAAAATTTCCTCTTTTTCATACGTCTCTCCTTTTTCACCGTCTTTAGTATATTTTCATCATAACTATGCGGTATAAGGATGTCAATGTCAATGTCAATTTCTATTACATTCCATCATTCCATTTCGACATATGGAATTAAAAATCAATACGAATCCTGCACTCATTGCTGTCAATCGAGTAGGAGGCGGTGGCTAACCGCCGTCCTCTCACAGCACCGTACGTACCGTTCGGTATACGGCGCTTTCA
>ENA-UPWP01000083-UPWP01000083.1-human-gut-metagenome-genome-assembly--contig:-NODE-83-length-114710-cov-7.851613_pt1 | contig 114710 bp, 89 predicted proteins | sample MGYA00250052_ERZ773380 | MGnify/ENA primary metagenome ERZ773380 (study PRJEB29103, sample SAMN06112063) | human gut metagenome | biome: human gut; feature: ankylosing spondylitis patient; material... | reverse complement strand
GCCGATCTCTGCGCAAATATCCGACCACGGCCCTGTCACCATGGTAAATTCGTACAGGCTGAGCAGCACGGTCAGCGCCGCGCCGAGACAGACGAGCATATAGGTGCGGAAACCGGCCGGACGGCGCTTGCGTCCACGCTCCAGACCGATGCAGCCGCCGAGCAGCATCGCAAGGGCGAGCCGCACTACGACCGAGGCGAAATGAAGTTCGCGCAGGTATTGTATCATTCCACTCATTTGATGTAGGTTCTCCTCACTCGATAAAAAGTGCACACGCTGTCAATATGTATGCAGCGTGTGCAGCTTTCTACAATAGATTTTAGTAGTTACTTTGCGAATCGACAGTCTGCCCAGCAGGCGTTGTGGTCGGACAGCTCGGGACCTGTGAACTTCGCCAGCGCGCTGCCCGGCTCAGCCCAGGTGCAGTCCTTCGTCTCAGTCGAGACCGTGCCGTGGTCGACGCATTCCATGCCGCGCGCCATCAGCCAGTCCAGCTTGAGCAGCATGCTCTTGCCGCCCGGCATCGGCTTGCGGCGCGTGCCTTCGGTGCTGCTGAACTCGCGGTAGGAGAAGCCGTTCTCCTCTGCCTGCGGCAGGACGCGCTCGTACTTTTCGACCGCCGCCATGTGCTTGGCAAGGCGCTCCGGGTCGTTGAACAGCTTGGTGAAGCCCGGGATGTCGTTGCCGTCAAACGTATTGGTGTTCAGGTCGCCGCCGATCATGACCGGCGTGTCCGGCGCGAACGACTTTTTGATCTCATCATACACGACTGCCATCTGGGCTTCGCGGCCCTCGCTGTCCGCGCGGTTCTCCAGATGGACGCTGACCGCGCCGACTTCCCGGCCGCCGATGTCGAGCGAGCAGACAATGGCAACGCGCGCGCCGATGCGCTTCTGACGGTCATAGTACCAGTTGTACTGCTCGGGCATGTGAACGACCTTCGCCCAGCGGATCGGCCAGCGCGAGAACAGGGCGTTGCCGTGGAAACCCTTGTTGTCGTTCGGGTTGACCAGCTCGATGAACTCCAGACCATAGGCATAGTTCATGCCGATGGACTTGGCGATCTCATACGCCACATTGCAGTTGCCCGAGCGGACCGCGCCGTCATCGAGCTCGTTCGCGTAGATGATGTCCATTTTCTTGAAGTCCGGACACATGTTGAGGAAGTCGATGGTCTCGTGCAGCGTCTGACCACGTTCGATGTTGAACACGACATGACGCAGCACCTCGGGCACCTCAGCCGGTGCCTCGACCAGATTGTGCACCTCGCACTGCTGGTACTGCGGAATTTTATCCATTACCTTGAACTGACCGATCGTCGGTACCAGATTGCCGAGGGCGATACGGTTTTCATAGGACATAGTTTCCATTTGTTTGTTACACGCCTTTCAAGTTTGTTATGCGCCGGGATAGGGCCATGCGTAATAAGGGGCAGCCGGCAGAATACATGACTCCGCCGGCTGTTGCCATATAAGGGAAGAAAAAGATGATTAATGAGTGTCAGAGTATGTCTGAGTTATGCGTTTGCAGCGGCCTTTTCTGCCTCAGCAGCCTCGCGCTGCTTCATCTCGGTAATAATGCGCGGATAGATCTTATCGAGCTTGTAGAAGATCAGCAGAACGCCGATGCCGCCCCAGGCAATGATGTTGCCGATGATGTAGATACCAATCAGCATCTGAGACTGTGCTGCGTTGATCGTCACGGTGCCGGCGAAACCTACGAGGCTCATCAGAGCGCCGAAGATTGCGCTGGTCATGCCGGAGCCGAACTTCTGGCCGGCGGTGGTAGCAGATACCATCAGGCCCTGTACACGGATGCCGCTCTTCCATGCGCCGTACTCGATAACGTCAGCGAGCATGGAGTACTTGACGCCGCGGAAGCAGCCCTTGCCGATGCCGCGCATGACGCAGGCAAACAGTGCAAGATTGAGGGCGCTCGGGTTGATGAACAGGGAGACCGTGCCGATAACGGCGACGATCGCACCGATCAGCGCTACGTTGCGCTTGCCGAACTTTGCGATGAACGGAGACAGAACAAGAACGGTAACAATCTGCGGAATGGACTCGAACGATGCGAGTGCGCCGAGCAGGTCGCGGTTGCCGAGAATGTACTGTGCGTAGTATGCGTTGCAGGTGCCGGTAACTGCCTCATAGAAGGACAGGAACACAGCGAGCATGAAGAACATGATGAAGTACTTGTTGGTGACGCAGAGCTTGATGCCCATCCAGAGCGGAACGTTCTTGCCGTCCTTGGTCTTGGTCTCTTCCTTGACACGCTCGTGGCAGTTCTTGAAGCAGATGAACAGCATGATGATGGAAACGATGGCGTAGAGGATGGAAACCTCAATCCATGCCTGCTGGGTGTCACCCAGACGGGTAACCAGCGGGAAGGTTACTGCGGTGATGACCATGTTGCCGAGGGCGGACATACCGGTACGGAACAGGTTGACAACGGCGCGCTGGTCGGTGTCGCGGGTCATCAGCGTTGCCAGCGTTGCATACGGGAGGTTCAGTGCGGTGTAAACAACGGTGGTGCAGAAGTTATAAGTAATGAAAACGTAAATGCCCTTTACGATCGGCGTAGCAGGCGGAACGGTGAACAGCAGGATTGCTGCGATGCCGTACGGAATCATCATCCAGAGAATCCATGCACGGGACTTGCCGTGCTTGGAATGCGTGCGGTCAACCAGGTGACCGATCAGTACGTCGGAAATACCATCGAAGAAACGCGAGAACAGCATGATGGTACCGATCATTGCTGCGGAGATGCCGACTACGTTGGTGTAGAAGTAAATCAGCAGCGAGGTTGTCAGGGCGTAGACAACGTTACAGGCAACGTCGCCGAGGCCGTAGGAAAACTTTTCTTTGAGATGGATCTTCTCAAATTCCTTATCACCCGCGAAAGTCGGGTTACTGGATTTGCCCATGGTTTTGCTCAGTCCTTTTTTATTTTTCTTTTTTGCCAGTTGGAGCTGCGCGGCCCTTTATCGAGCACTGAACGTGCTTTTTCGGGGAACCGCAGTTTGAGAAGTTGTCCGGACGTAATCTCTTGCTTCAGCTTTTACCCTTCCAATGGAACTCCAATCCATTGACTGTAATCAAGTATAGCACCGCGTGAAATAAAATTCAATAATCCATCTTGCAAAAAGAATAATGTTCATTTTTGTACATTCTTCACAAACTGGAAGAATTGTGTTACAATGAAAACATAATATGACACAGATAAAAGGTGAGCGTATGGATAAAAACGTTTATGCTGCAATCCAGTCACAATATGCGACTTTTTCCAAGGTTGGAAAGCGGATTGCCGACCATATCATAGCCGATCCGGTACATATTACCTCGATTAGCATTCAGCAGATGGCCGCCGAGTTGGGCATCGCAGAATCAAGTATTATTCGATTTTGCAAGATCCTCGGCTGCACCGGGTTCAGTGAGATGAAGTTGCTGCTCGCGAAGTATTCGCCCAAATCAGTTCGAACAATATTCGAAGATTTGTCTGAAACCGACAGTATTCAGACCATTTCCGAGAGTGTGTTTGGCCGCAACATCGACACGCTCGAGCGTGCGCTCCAGCTGCTTGACTTCCAGAAGATCGAGCAGGCGGTCGATGTGCTCAGTCGCGCCGAAAACATCCTCGTTCTCGGTGTCGGCGCATCCGGCACCATCGCAGAGGACTTCTACATCCGTCTGATGCGCATCGGCTTCCGTGCGGTGTCGCTGACCGACTCGCATCTGATGCAGATTCAAGCGAGCCTGTGTATGCCGAATACCGTCGTGATCGCTATCTCGCACACCGGCAAGACATGTGAGATCGTTTCCGCCGTCCGTACGGCGAAAGAGCACGGCGCGCAGACCATCGGCATCACCGGTTACCCGGATACGCCACTTAAGCAGGTGTGTGATATCTGCCTGGAACTGTATTCTCCGGAACAGCTTTTCGTTTCGCCGCGTGTTGCACAGTTCTCGCTGATCGATTCGCTGTATGTCAGCCTTGCTGTTCGCCGCAAGGATAGCGTTGTGCAGAATATTCAGCGCATGAATGAGGCGCTCCAGCCGCTCCGCATGGAGTAAAGACGAGAAAACACGGCTTTCTACAAGCAAAAATTCAAATGTAACGCCGACGAATAAACATGGAACCTCTGAGATACGTTGCAGCGATAGTAATTGGCGGCAAAGGCAATAAGATCACGCCGACCAGTGCAGTTGTACCCGAGAATACGGATTCACGCTGACTATCGGTCAGAGTGTTACCGACAAAAACGTTCGTCTGCTGCATGTGCTGGACAACAATTGTTCGAGTAAAATTGCAAGCGGCAGGTTTACAACGCGGCGAACGGCGTGGTAGAAGTGACTGCAAGTATAGTATCCTCACGGAGGATAAGGCATCTTCAGGCCATCACAGCTCCGCTTTTGTCGATGTGTCTGCGGATGCTTACCGCGAAGACGCTGTCCTCTGAGCGACTGTGTGTTGTCAGCGGTATGAACGCAAGCCGTTGTGCAGCGGACGCAAGCTGTATCAGAGCGCGGACTATGACTTTCCTGTGGAGATTGCACACAGGTAAATGATAAAATAAGGGGCACAGGGATTTCCCTGCGGGTTGGATTTGCTGGGGCAAATCCGTTGCTTGTTAGACCGATACTGCACGATTTTGCCCTAAAGCGAACCCGGAGTTCAGGCCGCAAACGGCAGTCTGAACTCCGGGTTCTACTCAGTTGTAAATCAGTTCTGAATTGACGATTTCTCTGACGCGGCTTCGGATGCTGTTCGTGCGGCGCACCCATTCCATCCGGCCGGCTGCTTTGAGTGCTTCGGTGACACCTTCGGCTGCCGTCATCTGTTTGGTAAGCTGAGCGAACATCTCGTTGGCGGCATGGTCAATCTCACGCAAATGCGCGTCCAGCTTAACGGTCAAGAACAGATACTGATACAAGCAGCGTTTGTTCTGACGAAGATAGCGCCGATGGCGCTGACCGTAGATGTCGATTGGTCCCAGCTCCGGTTCCTCATCACTGGCAACCAGATAATAATCTCCGACCAGTTCGTAAGTCCTGTGTGTTCATCCGTTATGAATTTTCCCATTGTAACAACCTCCGCTTTGTTTTGTGATTCTATGATAGCGGAGATTGCTCAAATAGGCGATGTACGAAAAATCCCCTGCCGAGAAATATTCTCAGCAGGGGATTTTCGTGTCTTTACGGCCCTTGTGCGCTGATTTTGAATTGCTTCTTTATCAGCGCTGTTCATTGGATACGTTCTTTTTCTTTGGGTTAGCTGAGTGTGATATTTGTAGGGCGGGATGAGGTCACCTCGCCCTGCACATTGCGTTGGTGCATAGCCGATCACGTTAAGATGTCAACCCACAAATCATTATAGTATTGGTTGATTTCCGTCGGCAGATTGGTATATGCCTCGGTCGGATACTGCGTAATATCTGGGAAATACAGCGGGTCGCTGGTGATTTCCTCGTCCAGTTCCTTATAAACCTCGGTCTGCGGGCTGGAATAGCCGACATACTCCCAGTTTGCCATCGCCGCCTCGGTCGAGCACATGAAGTTGATGAACTTCTCCGCGCCCGAAACGTTCTTCGCGTTCTTCGGGATGCACATGGCATCTACAAACAGGTTGGTGCCCTCCTTCGGAACGTAGAATGCAAGGTCGGGATTTTCGTCTATCATCGTGACGGCATCGCCGTTATAGTACGGTGCAGCCACAATTTCCTCACTCGGCAGCTTTTCGAGAATCTGGTCCATCCAGATGCCCTGATACACCGGCTTCCCGGCGATAATGAGGTCGGCTGCCTCGCGCAGCTCGTCCTTGTCGGTGGTGTTGAGCGAATAGCCGAGGTACATCAGCGCAATGCCGAGCGCGTCGCGCGAGTTGTTGAACATCGCGGTGCGGTTGGTGTATTTGGGATTCCACAGCAAATCCCACGAGCCGATATCCACTTTATCAACGTACTTGGTGTTGTACACGATGCCGACCACGCCCCAGGTATAGGGCACGGAATACTTCTGCTCGGGATCGAAGTCCAGATGGGTGTATTTCTCATCGATCAGCTTCATGTTGGGAATGTGGTCGTAGTTGAGCGGCTGAAGCATATCCTCGTCGATAAAGCGCGAAATCGCGTAGTCGGACGGGATAATGACGTCGTAGCTCGTGGTCTGGATGCGCGAATACAGGTTTTCGTTGGAATCAAAGGTGTTGTAGATAACCTTGATGCCGGTTTCCTCTTCGAACTGGTCGATGAGGTCGGTGTCGATGTACTCACCCCAGTTATACACGTTGAGCACCTCTGCCGAGGAGGCATTGCCGCAGCCGGAGAGCAGCCCGGCGCACATTGCGCCGCACAGCAGCAGGGAAAGAATGCGTTTTTTCACGGCTGCATCGCTCCTTTCCGGCGGGCGGCTTCGTGGCGCTTTTCGTCGCGGGACTGACGCACATTGATGACGATGAGCAGCGCCAGCACGATCAAAAACAGAATGGTCGAGATGGCGTTGATCTTCGGTGTCATGCGGTGGCGCGTCATCGAGTAGATCACGACCGACAGCGGCTGACTGGTCGTGCCGGCGGTAAAGTAGGACACCACGAAATCGTCGATCGACATGGTGAACGCCATGATAGCGCCCGTGACGATGCCCGGCATGATCTCGGGCAGGATGACCTTGTGCAGTGCCTGATGCGGCGTAGCGCCGAGGTCGAGCGCGGCCTCATAGGTGTTTTTGTCCAGCTGCCGCAGCTTGGGCATGACATTGAGCACGACATACGGCGTGCAGAACGTAACGTGCGCGAGGATAAGGGTCAGGTAGCCCTTGTCCAGACCGATGGCGGCAAACAGCAGCATGAATGTCACGCCCATGATGGTATCCGACGAGGACATCGGAATGTTGTTGACGGTCAGATAGGCCGCCTTGGCTCTGCGGCCCATGTTGTGGATGCCGATGGCAGCAATCGTGCCGAGCACGGTTGCAATCGCGGCAGCGGCAACAGCTACGAGCAGCGTGACATACAGTGAATGGAGAATATCCGCATCGCGGAACAGCTCGACATACCAGCGGGTGGTAAAGCCGTTCCACAGGCGGCGCGACTTGGAATCGTTGAACGAAAAAATCATCAGCACAACGATAGGCGCGTACAGGAACAGAAAGATCAGCAGCAGATAGAAGTTCTTGAAAAACTTTTTCACAGCAGCAGCCCTCCTTCCTCGGAGGAGCCGTCATCGAACTTGTTCATGATCCACATACAGATAAAGATGAGGATGATCATGACGAGCGCGATTGCCGAGCCGAGGTGCGGGTTGTACGCACCGCCCATGAACTGCAGGTCGATAAGGTCACCGACGAGCAGGTTTTTGCCGCTGCCGAGCATCTGCGAAATAACGAAGGTGGAGACAGACGGCACAAATACCATTGTAATGCCGGAAATCACACCGGGAATGCTCAGCGGGAAGATGACGCGGCGGAATACAAGGTGCGTCGGCGCGCCGAGGTCCTGCGCGGCTTCGATCAGCTTGCGGTCGAGCTTGATGAGAACGGTGTAGATCGGCAGCACCATGAACGGCAGAAAGTTGTACACCATGCCGAGCACGATCGCGCCCTGCGTGTTGATAAGCGGAATATAATCCAGCGAATAGCCGAAATGGCTCTGCAGGGAGGATATTAAGCCGATGGAACGGAAAAACTGGTTGATGAAGCCGTTGTTCTCCAGAATGGACATCCATGCGTAGGTGCGGAGCAGGAAGTTTATCCACATCGGCAGCATAATCAGCATCATGCAAAGGCTCTGTTTGCTGGCGGACAGGCGGCTCATCAGATACGCCATCGGGTAGCCGAGCACAAGGCACACCACGGTAGAGAGAAACGCCAGCCAGAATGACCGTCCGAAAATCGGCAGGTGGCCGGGCAGATAGCTGAAATTATGCAGCGTAAAGCCGCCGTCCGTATTGTGGAACGCGTAGACCACGACCATCAGAATCGGTGCAAGGATAAATACGGCGAGCCATACGCCGTAGGGATAGGCAAAGGACTTTTTCACGCTTGCGCCTCCGCACTCTTGTGCATGATGTGGATGTCAAACGGAATGACGGACAGACCGACCGTCTTGCCGACCGACTCCGCCATGGTGGAATGTACCATGAAGGTGAAGAACTGGGTGCGAACCATCATCTCGTAGTGCACACCCTTGAATACGATGGACTCAACAACGCCCTGCAGCAGACCGTCACCGGCGTAAACGATTTTAAGATCCTCCGGACGGATAACGACATCGACCGGCGCATTCGTTTCGAAGCCCTTGTCCACGCACTCGAACGTGCGGCCGCAGAACTCGACCTTGCAGTCCTCGAGCATCACGCCGTCAATGATATTGGATTCACCGATGAAATCCGCAACAAAGGCGTTGACCGGCTCGTTGTAGATATCGGTCGGGCTGCCGACCTGCTGGATAACGCCGTGGTTCATGACAACCACGCGGTCGCTCATCGTCAGCGCCTCCTCCTGGTCGTGGGTGACGTAGATAAAGGTGATGCCGGTACGCTGCTGAATGCGCTTCAGCTCGATCTGCATGTCCTTGCGCAGCTTGAGGTCGAGCGCGCCGAGCGGTTCGTCAAGCAGCAGCACACGCGGCTCGCACACCAGTGCACGCGCGATGGCGACACGCTGCTGCTGACCGCCGGAAAGACTGGTCACATCGCGGTTTTCAAAGCCGCGCAGACCAACCAGCTCGAGCATTTCTGCGGTTTTGCGCTTGATATCTGCGCGGTCCAGCTTTTTGATGTGCAGACCGAATGCAATATTCTCCGCAACATTCAGGTGCGGGAACAGCGCATAACGCTGGAATACGGTGTTGATCTCGCGCTGATACGGCGGAACATCGTTCAGGCGCTTGCCGTCGAAGAATACATCGCCGGAATCCGGCTGCTCAAAGCCGCCGATGATGCGCAGTGTGGTCGTTTTGCCGCAGCCGGACGGACCGAGCAGGGTCACGAACTCGCGGCGCTTGATGGACAGCGAAATGCCGCGCAGCACAGGCGTTCCGTCAAATTCTTTTTTCAGGTTTTGCAGATCGACCAGATTTTGATTCAATCCTCATCACTCTCCCCAAACAGGTAGCAGCCCCAAACCGAGCGGGTCAGGCTCTGTTTGGGGTTGCTCTATATCTATATTATAGCAAATAATTTTTATCATATAAATAGTATAGGGAAATGCCGTAAAAGTCAAGGTGATACGCAGATTCTGCTCGCAAAAAAGCAGGGAAATTCGAGGGGAGGATGCTCGATTTAGAGAATTTGCCAGCTTTGTTATGTAAAGCGTACAAGTTGAAATGGTTTGATTTGTACATTTCGCAAACGGATACTGTTGAATGTGCACAAAAAGATGGTGCTTAAATTGGTGAAGGTTCATAAAATATGGCTCTTGTAACAGAGGCGGTTATCGTGTATTATAATACCTGTGATCAGGAAATGATCCAAACACAAAACGTAATTTAGTCATTAACTTTTAAGGAGTTGTATATGTCATGATGAAGGGTTTCTTTAATGGTCTGGTAAGCGCACGCATGATGGAGCTGGATAGCAGCCGTTCTTTCGCTAGGGCTCGCAAGGCTGAGCGCACTGCTAAGTAAGCGGCAATCAAACCGAATTTATAAAGGCTTCCCGGAACAGATGGCCGGGAGGCCTTTTTTCTTTGTGTGACAGGATTGTGTTGGCTTTTACCGATAGAATGTGGTACACTTAAAAACATACGGTATTCAGGGATAAAGGGGATAGGACGTTGCAGTTTATCAAACGGTTTCGGGTAGGTCAGCGCGCCATCAAGACTGCGATATCGGTCGGTCTGGCGCTTGCACTGGCGATGGTGCTGGGTTCCAGCCTGCCTATTTTTGCAGCTATTGGTGCGATCTCGGTGATGAGCCGTACCTGGGTGGATTCACTCAAGGAGAGCCTTAATCAGATAGCGGGTACATTTCTCGGCTATCTGATCGCATGTGTGTTTGTTACCGTGCTGCCCAATCCAACGTTTTTCGTGTGGATGGCGCTCGGCGTGCTGTGTGTGATTTCGCTGTGTATCGGTCTCAAGCTGAATTTTGCGATTCCGCTGGCGAGCATTGTGTTTGCGGATGTGTGCCTGTATACCGGCGGAGATTCAATCGTGTACGGCTTCCACCGATTTACCGATACACTGGTCGGTCTGGTCGTGGCGCTGCTCGTCAATGTGGTAATCCGGCCGTATAACAACCGTCAGAAGATCATCAATATGATGAACGAGATTCAGAAAATGTTTCTGCCGCTGCTGCAGTCGCGCGTGCTCGAGCATCGTTATCCGGATCTGACGCCGCTGACTGAGAAAATGACCTCGCTTGCGTCCGAGCTGCGTATTTTCGAGAAGCAGCCGGTAGCGCTGTGGCAGCATGCAGTCCGCGTGGCGGCCCGACGGCAGGAGGCGGCTTATCTGCGCGGCTGTGAGCAGCTGCTTGCTAAAATGTGCGGTGAGCTGGCGGCGCTGTGCAATATGGACTCCAATCCGGCACCGGGTGAGAAAAGCATAGAGCGGCTGACTGCGCACGGCCTTACCGCACCGGAAAACCTTAAGGATTACTGCCGGTGCTCACCGGTGGATGCACAGGTTATGGATTTCCATATCGGCAATCTGCTCGATGCGTATGATTTTCTGACTGCGTTTCATCATGTGTAAAAATATACCGCAGGTGCACGAACTGTTAAAATCGTGCACGCTGCGGTGTTTTTATAGTCATACAGCGCATAGACAAAATACGCCTTAATCTGCTATACTGTTGTTTAAGGATATATACACGCTGTTTTTGTATGGCGGTCAGCCCTTTCTTTCCCCGCGGTCTGCGGTGGAAAGGAGGTGGGCGCAGATGAAGAAGAAAGCACTTCAGCTTTTTATTTGTGCGGTCATTGTACTGTACATTTTCTTCGTAAAAGCGCGATGACCGCTCGGCTGGTCCCCGAACGGTCATTAGCATAAAACTTTTGATTCGATAAAGGGCTGACTGCATAGACAGCGTCCCTGTATATCCATAGTATACCGCGGAAAGCGCTGTTCGTCAAGATGGTGCTCTCTGCGGTGTATTTAATTTTGCGGAAAGCTGTGGTCTGTATCGGTCGGCTTGACTTCTCCTCACAAAATGGTTATAATAGAACCATTATAATCGTTATTTATGCGATGACGCAGGAAAAGTAACCGGCTCGCCTTGCGCGAAAGAGAGAAGCTCCTCGGCTGAAAGGGCTTTGCGCGGGAAACGGTGAAGTGCGCCTGCCGAGCAACAGGGTCAAACGCCCTGCGGAAAGTGCCCGTTACCGCACTGCACGAGCGAAAAATCGGAGTGGAACCGCGTTTGTACGCCTCCCGAGGGAAGAATATCCCTTGGGAGGCTTTTTTATTCCCGAAACTCCGCATAGCTTTCCTGAAAACCATCAAAAGGAGATAAAAATCATGAAACTCTACAACACACTGACCCGTCAGAAGGAGGAATTCGTTCCGATCACGCCGGGCGAGGTAAAGATGTATTCCTGCGGCCCGACGGTGTACAACTACTTCCATGTCGGCAACGCACGTCCGTTCATCATTTTCGATCTGCTGCGCCGTTACTTCGAGTACCGCGGCTACAAGGTTGAGTTCGTTCAGAACTTCACCGACATTGACGACAAGGTAATCAACAAGGCGAACGAGGAAGGCGTGGACTTCAACACCATCGCTGAGCGTTATATTAAGGAATATTTCGTTGATGCACAGGGTCTGGGCGTCAAGAAGGCGACCGTGCACCCGCGTGCAACCGAGACCATGGACGCGATCATCGACATTGTTGAGCGCCTGATCGAGAACGGTCACGCTTATGTTGCTGAGAACGGCGACGTATACTTCCGCACCAAGTCCTTCCCCGAGTATGGCAAGCTGTGCCACCAGCCGATGGAGGAGCTGCAGGCCGGTGCCCGCATCTCGGTCGGCGAGGTAAAGGAAGATCCGATGGACTTCGCGGTCTGGAAGGCTGCAAAGCCGGGTGAGCCGGCTTGGGATACGCCGTGGGGCAGCAAGGGCCGTCCGGGCTGGCATATTGAGTGCTCGGCTATGGCGAACAAGTACCTCGGCAAGACCATCGACATCCATTCCGGCGGTCTTGATCTGATTTTCCCGCATCACGAGAACGAGATCGCACAGTCCGAGTGTGCAAATGGCTGCACCTTCGCACATTACTGGCTGCACAACGGCTTCCTGACCATCGACAATGAGAAAATGTCCAAGTCCAAGGGCAACTTCTTCATGGTCCGCGACGCAGCAAAGCAGTTCGGCTATGAGACCATCCGCATGTTTATGCTGAGCGCGCACTACCGCACTCCGCTTAACTACTCTGCTGAGTCGCTTGAGATGAACAAGGCCTCCCTGGCCCGTCTGTACGAGGCCCGCAATAATATGGAGTTCCGCATCGAAAAGGCATCCGGCGACACCATGACCGCCGAGGAGACCGAGAAGCTGGAGGCTCTGAAGGGCTACAAGCAGAAGTTCATCGACGCAATGGACGACGACCTGAACACCGCAGACGCACTGTCCGCCATCTTCGAGCTGACCCGCGAGATCAACGCGTACAACGGCTCGCATCAGGACGCAACTAAGGCATTCCTGACCGCAGCGCATGACCTGTTCATGGAGCTGACCGGTGTGCTCAATCTGGTGCAGAACCGTGACGATGCGGTTGATCCGGACGCGGAGAAGATCGAGGAGCTGATCGCACAGCGCGCCGCAGCTAAGAAGGAGAAGAACTTCGCTGAGGCAGACCGTATCCGCGGTGTGCTGGCTGATATGGGCGTTACCATTAAGGATACCCGTCAGGGCACGCAGTGGAGCCGCAATTAAATCGCAAATCCTGACTATTTGATAGAGAAAGTCCTCTGTTCGTGTGTGGATAGAGGACTTTTTGCGTGTTTTCGCACTGGCAGAGCATCTTGCTGACGCAGCACGCGTGTACCGGTCAACCGGTACTAAGGAACGCTGTTGGTGACTTTTTCACTTCAAATTGATAAAATCTTTGCACGCCGCGCACAAAAAACTTGCGTGATATCAGGATGAACAAGCGGAAAACCTGCGAAAAAGCGGTTTTTGTCGGTTTATACAAGTGTCGTTGATTGACATTTTTGCAGGATTGCGGTACAATATATTCATTATCTGATTTATTGGGACGGAAAGGAGAAGACGGAATGACGATTCAGCCTGATTATGTAAAGGAAGAACTTTTGCATGAACTGAGTGAGAGCTTTCGTATGCACAACCAGCTCCCACCTGATCTGTTTACGCGCTACCGCATCAAGCGCGGCTTGCGTAACGCAGACGGTACCGGTGTTCTGGTCGGTGCTTCTCATCTGGGCAATGTACACGGCTATATTCTGAACGAGGGCGAGCGTGAGCCGATCGAAGGCCGCCTGACCTATCGCGGATATAATGTATACGATCTGATTCACGGTCTGGAGCAGGAAAACCGCTTCGGCTTTGAGGAGATCGGTTATCTGCTTATGTGCGGCAAGCTGCCGAGCCGCCGTCAGCTGGCGGAATTTCAGCACACCATCGGTCTGGAGCGTGCCCTGCCGGACAACTTCACCGAGGATATGATCATGCGTGCGCCGAGCCGCGACATCATGAACAAGCTGGCAAGCGCAACGCTGGCACTGTATTCCTATGATGCGAACCCGGATGAAACCACGGTCGAGAACATTATGCGTCAGGGCATCAGCCTGATGGCCAAGTTTCCGGTTATCATTTCGCATGCGTATCAGGCAAAACGTCGCTACTTTGATAATGATTCCATGTTCCTGCATGTGCCGGATCCGAACCGTTCGACTGCAGAGAATATTCTGCACCTCATCCGTCCGACCGGCGAATTCAACGATGACGAGGCTAAGCTGCTCGACCGCTGTCTGATCCTGCACGCCGAGCATGGCGGCGGTAACAACTCGTCTTTCACCGTGCGTGTTACTTCTTCGTCCGGTACGGATACCTATTCGGCGATCGCGGCTGCGGTTTCCTCGCTGAAGGGCCCGCGCCACGGCGGTGCAAACCTGCGCGTCGTCAAGCAGTTTGAGGAGATGAAGGAGAATATCCACAACTGGAAGGACGAGACCGAGGTCGGCAATTATCTGCGCAAGATCCTCAATAAGGAAGCAGGCGACGGCTCCGGCCTGATCTACGGCATGGGCCATGCGATTTACACCTTGAGCGACCCGCGTGCCGTTGCACTGAAAAAGGCTGCTCGTCCGCTGGCGGAAAAGACCGGCTATTCGGACGAGATGGATTTGATCGAGCTGGTAGAAAAGCTGACGCCGGGTGTCTTTGCCGAGATCAAGGGCAGCGACAAGCCGATGTGTGCGAACGTCGATATGTACTCCGGCTTTGTTTACAAAATGCTCGGACTGCCCAAGTCGCTGTATACGCCGCTGTTCGCTACCGCGCGTATTGTCGGCTGGATGGCACACCGCCTTGAGGAAGTTACCACCGGCGGTAAGATCATCCGTCCGGCGTATAAGCCTGTTGCGAAGAATATCGAGTACGTTAATATTGATGAGCGGAATGACGGTCCGATTAACGACTGATTTTTAATTAGTAATCAGTAGTTAGTAATTGGAGTGGAGGGTATAGTGCTCTCCGCTCTATTTATATTGTGCAGAGGATAATTATATGGGAATGCTCAGCTTAGCAGATATCCTATTAACAGATGCGCAGGTATCTTATAAAGAAAACCGCATTATTATATATTTTCAGGTGAATGCGGAAGTGAACCTGGCGTTCAAGGAGCACATCCAATCGCTGTATAACAGATTTATAAAGCAGGAAACCATTCTGGTGACTATTGAGGAACATTCCTTTGAATCTCATATTATTTCACTGGCCAGTGCTGCGTTTCCGGAGGAATATGTATCGGATGATCCCGTTGAACGGCTTATGTGCGGCGATGAATTTACCCTTACAGTTGAAAACGATGGCAGTATCCCTGCTGATGCTGCGGAACAGGGGACTGCGAAAGCCGGTTTCGCACCGCTAATCCTAAAGAACTGATATTTGATAAATTTTTTTTGAAAAAAGTGTTGACAACCCGCTCTATATGCGTTATACTAAATGAGCTTGGTCAAAGACAGCTGGCGCCGCAAGGCTTAAATGGCGATTTGTTCGCCGCCCGCCGAGGTCAACACAGACATGTTTATTATCATATTTGATTATGTTTTCTGTGTACCCTCCCTGTGTCTTTGCACCGGGAGGGTACTTTTATTTTACAGGAGGTGAAAATGATGCCGAACGCAAAGATTCTGGAAGAGAAGAAGGCTCTGGTCGCTTCCCTGGTAGAGAAGATCAAGAATTCTCCGGCAGGTGTACTGGTCGACTACAAGGGCATCAACGTAGAGGATGATACCAAGCTCCGCAAGCAGCTCCGTGAAGCTGGCGTTGAGTATGCTGTCATCAAGAACACTCTGATCCGCTTTGCAGCTAAGGAACTGGGTTTTGACGAGCTGGATGCGTGCCTGCACGGTACCACCGCTCTGGCAATCTCCACCACCGACGACGTTGTCGCTCCGGCGAAGATCCTGGCTGACTTTGCTAAGACCCACGAGAACTTCACCCTGAAGGCTGGTTACCTGGAAGGTAAGGCCATCGGTGAGGACGAGGTCAAGAAGCTGGCTGCTATGCCGAGCAAGGAAACCCTTATCGCTCAGGTACTGTACAGCTTCAACTACCCCATTATGCAGCTCGCTATTGCTTGCGATGCTATCGTTAAGAAGGCAGAGGGCAATGAGGAAATGAAGGTTGCTGAACTGGTAGCCCCGAAGGAAGCTGCAGCAGAAGAAGCTGCTGAGTAATTTCCCCGCACTGACTGATTTATTCGGTCAGGAACACATTTCAACTTAAAAATTATCTAAAATTGGAGGTTTAATCCCATGACTGTTGCTGAGATTATGGAAGCTGTAAAAGAGCTCAAGGTTATGGAGCTCTCTGAGCTGGTAAAGGCTCTCGAGGAAGAATTTGGTGTATCCGCTACGCCGGTAGCTGTTGCAGGTGCTGTAGCAGGCGGCGACGGCGCAGCTGCTGCTGACGCTAAGACCGACTTCGACGTAGTTCTGGTTGACGCTGGCTCTTCCAAGATCAACGTTATCAAGGCTGTTCGCGAGATCACTGGCCTGGGCCTGAAGGAAGCTAAGGAGAAGGTTGACACCGCTCCGCAGACCATCAAGGAGGCTGCTCCGGAGGCTGAGGCTAACGAGATCAAGGAGAAGCTCGAGGCTGCTGGCGCTAAGGTTGAGCTGAAGTAAGGTTTCCTTACCGAACCAACTGCTTGCAATCAAGCAATTCCAAAGACGCAGAGCGTTTGCTCTGCGTCTTTTTCTATGCCAAATTTTCCGCCAGTCAGTGGTGACAAACCTGAAATTGTGCGGTATAATAAAATAGAATAATAATGTGGACAAGAAGGAGAATCTCATGCCGAAATTAGGACTTATTTCGCTCGGCTGCGCGAAAAACCTCGTGGACAGCGAGCACATGCTGGCCCGGCTGCGGGACGCAGGCTGGGAGATCACCGAGGATATGACCGAAGCAGACGTTGGCGTTGTCAACACCTGCGGCTTCATCGAAGCCGCTAAGACCGAGGCTATCGAAACCATTCTGGAGACCGCCCAGAACAAGCAGACCGGCAATATGAAGGGTCTGGTCGTGACCGGCTGTCTGGTGCAGCGCTATGCTGACGAGATGCGCGCTGAGCTGCCCGAGATCGACGTATTCTGCGGAACGGGCAGCTATGATGACATCGTGGACGCGGCCAATGCGGCGCTCAAGGGGCAGCAGGCGGCGTATATGGCTGATATGACCTCTGCTGCACTCGACGGCAGCCGTGACCGCCTGACACCCTCGTACACCGCATACTTTAAGATTGCGGAGGGCTGCTCGAACACCTGCGCGTACTGTATCATCCCCAAGCTGCGCGGCCGTTACCGCAGCCGTGAGATGGCATCGCTGCTCGAGGAAGCGCGTGCGCTCTCTGACGCAGGCGTTAAGGAGCTGATCGTCATCGCGCAGGACATCACCAAGTACGGTATGGACCTGCCCGAGCATAAGCGCCTGCTGCCCGAGCTGCTCCGCGAGCTGTGCAAGATGGACTTTACCTGGATTCGTCTGCACTATCTCTATCCCGATCAGATTACGGACGAGCTGATCGACGTGATTGCGGATGAGCCGAAAATCGTAAAGTATCTGGATATTCCGCTGCAGCATGTCTCTAAGCGCATTCTGCGTGCCATGCACCGTCCGGGTGACGGCGCGGAATTTACCAGGCTGATCGAGGATATGCGCGAGCGTATTCCGGGTCTTGTACTGCGTACAAGCCTGATCGTCGGCCTGCCCGGCGAAACCGAGGACGAGTTTGCCGAGCTGTGTGAGTTTTTGCAGAATGTCGGCATCGAGCGTGTCGGCGTGTTCGAATATTCGCCCGAGGAGGGCACGGAAGCCGCCGAGCTGCCCGATCAGATCGACGAGGAAGTGAAGGCAAACCGCCGTTTGATCGTTGAGGAACTGCAAAGCGGCGTGCTCGACGACTACAACACCTCCCGCCACGGCGAGGTCATGCAGGTGCTCTGCGAGGGCTTTGACGAGGAGCAGGGCCTGTGGTACGGCCGCACCTACGCGGATTCGGTCGAGGTGGACGGCCATGTTTATTTCGATGCCGAGGACAGCGAACCCGCCGAGGGTGAATTTGTCTCCGTGCTCATCACCGAGAGCCTTGGTCCCGACCTGCTCGGTGTTCGTCAGAAGGAGGCATAATCTATGACTACCGCAAATAAAATCACGCTCACCCGCATCGCGATGATCCCGTTTTTCATCTATTTTGCGGCGCAGCCCATGCTGAATACAGCGGAATATACACGCGGCATTTATCCGTTCCCGACCTGCACGCTGATTGCGCTCATTCTGTTCTGTGTAGCCTCGTTTACCGACTTTCTGGACGGTTATGTGGCGCGAAAGTACAATCAGGTGACGGATTTCGGCAAGTTTGTTGACCCGCTCGCGGACAAGCTGCTCGTGGCCTCTGCGCTCATCCTGTTCGTGGAGCAGAAGGCTATGGCAGGCTGGATGGTCTGCGTTATCCTCGCGCGTGAGCTGATCATCACGTCTCTGCGCGTGGTTGCGGCCAATAAGGGCGTTGTTATGGCTGCAACGTGGACGGGCAAGGTCAAGACCTGTGTGCAGATTGGCGGCATCATCATCATTTATCTGTATTATATCATCGTGGGTGCGCTGGCGAGCGGCGCGGCCGGACTGTGCTTTGTTACGGCGGACGGCCCCACCAGTGCCATCTTTGTTCTCCGCGCGGACGGTGCGCCGCTGTTGCTGACCATCGTCGGCTGGGTGGTAACGCTGGTTACTATTTACTCCGGCTATGATTATCTCAAGAAAAACTGGGATTTGATCAAGGACGGCGCTGTAAAGGCAAAATAAGTACAATTTGATACGATTTGCGGAAGAGGCTCACGAGAGTGAGCCTCTTTTTTGTTTTGCGCTGCACCGGTTGACCGGGGTGCGCGAACTGCGTCAGCGTGTTCGTTCTATCCGGGCGGCAGTTCTTTTCTGCACCGATTGTGTGGGGTGCACGAGTTGCGTCAGCAATACGCCCCTAACGGGCGAGGTGTTTTTCGCTGAACCTCAGCGGGGGGAGTTGCCGCGCCCCCGCGGCGGGGGGCAAGAGGGTAGACACCAAGGTTTGCCCGTAGGCCACTAAACCTTGTTCCCGCGCCGTGCGCGGATTAAACGAGTACCACCCTCTTAACTCCCGTTTCCCTTTATTTCTTAGTCTGGCGCATACCAGAGACCGGCGACCATTTTTACTACCGTGTCTTTCTCAACCTATTCGAAGGGGCGGATACCGTACTGCTACACATACGGTTTCATCAACGCAAGGTGCGGCATAGCAGTGCCGCACAATTTGTCGGCACATGGTAATAGACAGCACCTGCGCGGCTAAACGGTTCTAAATAGATAAATTCGCAGGTGCTGTCTGTCATATCCAGACTAACGAGTTGCGCGACACGGGTATGTCGCGCCTGCTGAGATGAAACCGCCTGTGTAGCAGCAAGTTATCTGTGAACTGCGAAAAGGCGGAGAAAGACACGCAACGGTCACCCGACTGCCGCTCCCAAATTTCGAAGCGGTCGCCGCTCTCCGATTTTCGCCAGGCTATCTAATAAAGGAAACTGGAGTTCCAAGAGGATAGTACTCGTTTAATCCGCGCACGGCGCGGGAACAAGGTTTAGTGGCCTACGGGCAAACCTTGGTGCCTATCCTTTTGGAACCCCAGCTAAGGGTTAGCACCTATTCCGTATTCTTTAACATATAGATAACGTCTGATATGGTAAAATTAGAACGAAATAGCCCGGAACGCCGTTGGCGAAATATCATCGGCTGCTTTTCGTGCACAAGGCCGAATCGCTCGGTCAGGTATTCGGTGTACTGCTTACTGCTCGCACCGTTGAAGTGAAACCAGTAGAAGTCAACCTTGTCCGGACACCAGTAGCAGTGCGGCTTGCGGCAGTCGAACAGTGCTATTTCGCCCTCATGCGCCTCGGCGGTCATACCGTCTGTGCGGATGCAGAGCGAGCCGCTGTTGATGTAGATCAGCAGGTATTGGTCAATGCCGTTTCGTTCGATCCGGTAATCGCTGTTGCAGATGAACTGACCGAACTGCGGGCAGTAATACAGCGCACTTTTCGCAAATTCGGACGGCAGTGAGAAGTCCATGAAGGACGGGGTCAGTACGCCGGTATCTACAATTTGCATAAAATCCCTGCTTTCATTAGGTCTCGATAGCTTTGCTGCTTTTATCCTACCACCTTCGGCAGTTCAGAGCAACCCTGAAGCCAAAAACCGTCTGACCGGACGGTAATTGCGGAGATGAATAAAATAAATGACCGCTCAGTACCAGCCGAGCGGTCATTATGGTTTTGGTGATGGGCTGCAGGGAGCGGCTGCTGCACAGCCTTCCCTTCGCAGCTGTTACGCTTATTGCGCTGCCTTTGGCACAGGCGGTTTTACTCCGCCAGCTTATAAATCTCGATGATAGCCTGTTCGTCGAGTGCGGAATAGCTCTTGACCGGACCCTTGACTGTGCGGACGGTATTTGCGGCCAGCTGTGCGTAATTCTCCGGTTTGATGCCCAGCTGCGACAGATGCGTCGGCATGCCGATCTCCTCAAAGAAGCGCTTCATGGTCAGGATGCCTTCGCGCGCGGTGCGCTCAGGATGGTGGAAATCCATCTCCACGCCAAATACGCGGTTCGCCAGCTGAGCAAAGCGCGGAAAATCGTTCTTCATTTCGTACAGCGCCCAGGCCGGGAACAGCACGGACAGACCGGCACCGTGTGCAATCTCATCGCGGAACGCGGACAGCTCATGCTCGAGCTTATGCACCGGGAACAGGCGCTTGCGGCCGCAGCCGGTGTAGTCGTTGTGGGACACGCTGCCCGCCCACATCAGGGAAGCACGCGCCTCATAATCGCGCGGATTGGCGATTGCCCGGCGGCCGGCATCGCGCACGGCAATGAGCAGACCCTCGGCAATGCGGTCGGTAATGTCGCTTTCGCCGCCTTCCGGCGTGAGGTAACGCTCGAGCGTGTGCATCATGATGTCCACAATGCCGCAGCCGGTCTGGAATTTGGACACGGTATAGGTGTTCTCCGGATCAAGGAAGCTGATGCGCGGACGGTTGGTCTCGCTCGTGATACCGCGCTTCTCCTTGGTCTCCTCATTGGTGAGTACGCAGGAGTTGCTGCTTTCCGAGCCGGAGGCTGCCAGCGTCAGTACAGTGCCGACCGGCAGGGTGGTATCCGGCTTTGTGCCGGTAGATGCAAACTGCCACGGATCGGTTTTGGTGGTAACGCCCATGGCGATGGCCTTCGCCGAGTCGATTACCGAGCCGCCGCCGACTGCCAGCACAAAGTCGATGCCCTCTCGCTCTGCCAGTGCAATGCCCTTGCGGACAAGCGATACCTTCGGGTTCGGCGATACACCGCCCAGTTCAACAAAGGCAAGACCCGCCGCAAACAGGCTTTTTTCCACACGGTCCAGCAGACCGGAGGTGCGGGCGCTCGAGCCGCCGAAGTGTACGAGGATGCGATGTGCGCCGAGTTCTTTCAGACGCGGGCCGATCTGTTCCTCAATATCTTTACCAAATACAATCTCAGTCGTGGTGTGCAGATTAAAATTCAGCATTAGGCGTTCCTACCCTTCCTATTAAAATGGTATGATTCTATTATATCGTTCCCCTTGCAAAAAGTCAAAAAATTCGATAGAATAAATAGATACGAAATCCAAATCATGAGGAGTGAGAGCGTGTATTACAGTTATTCCGCTGCCCAGTGGCTGCTGGTTTTCTATCTGTACTGTATGCTCGGCTGGTGCTTTGAGTCCTCCGTGGTCTCGGTAGGACAGCGCAGACTGGTCAACCGCGGCTTCCTGCGCGGCCCCATGCTGCCGATTTACGGTTTCGGCGCCGTGATCCTGCTGCATGTTTCTCTGCCGTTAAAGCAGCATCCGGTGTGGCTGTATCTGGCGAGCATGATCGCGGCGACTGTGTTTGAATACATTGTCGGTGTAGTGATGGAGAAGATATTCAAGGTAAAATACTGGGATTACTCCAAGCAGAGATTCCAGTTTCAGGGCTATATCTGCCTGCGCTCGTCACTGTGCTGGGGCTTTCTCGGCCTGATCCTGACGAGCGTCATTCATCCGCCGATTGAAAAGCTGGTGCTCGGTCTGCCGTTTATCGGGTTGATCGTGATCGACGTTCTGTTTTCGGCGGCATTTATCAGCGATGTGATCGTATCCGTACGCAGCGCACTCGATCTCGCCAAGGTGCTCGAGGAACTCGACCGTCTGCGTGAGCAGGGAGCCGAGCTGCGACAGCAGCTGTCCGAGACTGCGCTTGTCGGTCTGACCAACCTGTCCTACCGTGTAGAGGAAGCGCACGGCGAATTCACTGAGAAGGTGGGCGAGGCGAAGGCACAGCTTGCCGAGCGTGTGGACGATGCCAGGGAGCAGCTTGCCGACGCGAAAGCGCAGCTCTCCGAGAAAATGGACGATGCGAAGGAACAGCTTGCCGCCGTGCATGAGATGCGCTCCGACGAGCGCAGGGCGCAGACCGAAGCTGCACGCGAGCAGCTGCAGACTAAGCTCGACGAGCTGCAGCGCCGCTTTGACGAGCGGGCAGCCGCACTCGGCCGCACCCGCAAGAGCCTGCTGCGCGGCAACCCGACCGCCCGCTCCGAGCGTTATACCGAGGTGCTCGAACGGCTGAAAAAGCGCCTCGATACGCACGCGCATCGGTAAAACATGGCTAACCTCCTTATAAAACTACACAAAATGCACAAACTAATGCAAAATGCAGCAGGATACGCGTGCTGTTTCGTCAGTTTTTCACTTGCTAAAATACCCGTTTCGGGTGTATATTAGTAGTACCCGCTGAACCTATCATTTTACTCGGGTTTTCGCGCGTCGAAAACCGCCTGTTCAGCTTGTGTTTAAGACAACCTTTTTGGACAAAGAAAGGCAGATATACTATGGAAAAGAGATTTGTATATGCGGATAACGCGGCGACGACCCCGATGTCCGAAACTGCGTTCAACGCTATGAAGCCGTGGCTGACCGAGAACTACGGCAACCCGTCCTCTCTGTACCGCATCGGCCGTGCGGCAAAGGAAGCGCTTAACGATGCGCGTACCGTTGTCGGCAAGTGCCTGAACGCGGCAGAGCCGGTCAACGAGAAGAACGACTATGCACCGGGTGAGATTGTATTCACCGGCGGCGGCTCGCAGGCGGACAACCTTGCGATCCGCGGCTTTATGCACGGTCCGTCCTCCAAGGGCCGCAAGCACATCATCACCTCCAAGATCGAGCATCATGCAGTGCTTTACACCTGCGAGGCGCTTGAGAAGGAGGGCTACCGCGTTACCTATCTGAATGTGGATAAGGAAGGCCGTGTAGATCTTGAGCAGCTGAAAGCAGAGCTGTCCGAGGATACCGCACTGGTTTCCGTTATGGCGGCAAACAACGAGATCGGCACGATTCAGCCGATCAAGCAGATTGCCGAGCTGGCGCATTCGGTTGGCGCAAAGTTCCACACCGACGCGGTTCAGGCTGTCGGCCATATGCACATTGATGTGCAGGAGATGGGTATCGACATGCTGTCCCTGTCCGGTCATAAGTTCCGCGGTCCGCGCGGCACCGGCGTGCTGTATGTGAAGAAGGGCATCACCCTTGAGCCGCTGGTATACGGCGGCGGTCAGGAGCGCGGTCTGGTTTCCGGCACCGAGAACACCGCAGGCTGCATCGGTCTGGCAGCAGCGATGAAGGAGGCCGTTGAAGGTCTGGATGAGAAGATGGGCTACGTCAAGAAGCTGACGGACAAGCTCGTTAAGGGCATCATGGAGAACATTCCGTACTCCCACTATACCGGCGATCCGGTAAACCGTCTGCCGGGCACCGCTTCGTTTGTCTTTGAGGCGATTGAGGGCGAGGGCCTGATCCTGCGACTGGATAACGCAGGCGTATGCGGCTCCACCGGTTCGGCATGCTCCACCGGTTCGCTCGATCCGTCTCACGTTCTGATGGCGATCGGTCTGCCGCATGAGATCGCGCACGGCTCTCTGCGCCTGACCCTTGGCGAGCAGAACACCGAGGAGGACGTTGATTATATCATCGAGACGGTCACCGATGTTGTTAAGACCCTGCGCTCGATGAGCCCGGTTTGGGAGAACGGTCATCCTAACCTGACCGCTGCAACCGAGCTGCACGCACATTAAGATAAGCGGAAACGTATCCCGTAGGGCGCGACGACTCGGCGCGCCGGGGTCGTCGCGCCCTACGATTGATTTTCCTGCAATATATTCATTTGATTGGACAAAAAGGAGATAGATTTTATGCAGTACAGTGAAAAGGTGCTCGACCACTTTACGCATCCGCGCAATGTTGGCGAGATTGAGGACGCAAACGGTGTCGGTGAGGTCGGCAACGCAAAGTGCGGCGATATTATGAAGATTTACCTCAAGGTGTCGGACGACGGCATCATCGAGGATGTTAAGTTCAAGACCTTCGGCTGCGGCGCGGCAATCGCAACCAGCTCGATGGCTACCGAGATGGTAAAGGGCAAGAGCTTGGAGGAAGCGCTCAAGCTGACCAACAAGGCCGTTGCTGAGGCTCTGGACGGTCTGCCGCCGGTAAAGATGCACTGCTCCGTGCTGGCAGAGGAAGCGCTGCGCTCTGCAATTTCCGACTATTACAAGCGTCTGGGCAAGGACCCGGCGGAGATTCTCGGCTGCGATGCAGACTGTGAGACCTGTCACAAGGCAGACTAACACGCATATTCCGCAAAAAATACGCATAACATTAGGGCAGATTGAGAAATCTGCCCTTTTGGTGTCTCAATAATTAAGAATGAATAATGGAGAATTGAGAATTAGCGCTATCCTTGCGCAGACTTCAGTCGCGCTGCGCTGGTATCGCGCTTTGCGCGATTATTCAATAACCGCCTTTACAGGCATACTCCTCCATTTTCCATTATGAAAGGGAGGTGAACCTCTTGAACGAAATTACAAAAAGTATAACTTTTCTAAAAGAATACAAACAGTTAAAACAAGCCGTTGATGAGGGCAAAACTCCGGTGCTGGCGGTTGGCTTATCAGCCATCCATAAGGCGCATCTGGCGGCGGCGTTAGGACTGGATACAGGCCGTCCGGTACTGGTTTTGACCGACGATGATAACGCTGCGAATCGATTTGCCGCTGATCTGCGCGGTTTTTCCGAGCGTGACGTTGTACAGCTGCCCTCCCGTGAGCTGGTGATGGCGGATGTAGTCGGTGTGTCGCGCGGCTACGAGCAGCGCCGTCTGGCAGCACTGGACGAGCTGACGGAAGCGCATTTTGCGGTCGCGTCCGTGCAGGCGGCAGCCCAGCGCACCATGTCGCCGGAGGCGCTCAAGGCGGCAATCGTGTCGCTGGCCACCGGTGAAACCGCGCCGCTGGATGAACTGGCACAGTCGCTCACGCGCGCAGGCTACGAGCGCTGCGTACAGGTCGAAGGCACCGGTCAGTTTTCCATTCGCGGCGGCATCCTCGATGTGTTTCCGCCGCAGGCGGAGCACCCGTACCGCGTGGAATTCTGGGACGATGAGATTGACTCAATCTCATCGTTCGACGTCGGAAGTCAGCGCCGGTTGGAGCAGTGCGAGTGCCTGCGCTGTCTGCCGTGCATGGAATCCATTCCGGCACTGGCGAAGGGCGGTGCGGCAGGATTGGCAAAGGCTGTTCTGGCACTCACCTCGACCCGCCGGAAGAAGCAGCACGCGGATTTGCAGACTAACCTTGAACGGGACGCAGAACGTCTGCGCGAGACCGGTTCGCTGCCCGCAGCGGACAAGTATATGCCGCTCATTTATCCCGAAATGGCGACCGCGTTCGACTATCTGCCCGAAAATGCCATCGTCATCATCGAGGACACGCCCCGTCTGCGCGACGCGGTGCGCGATTTCCACGCGCGTGTAGCCGACGACGTAACTGCTCTGCTCGAGCGCGGTGAAATGCCGCCTACCCTCGGCGAGTATGCGCTCGATTTTGTCGGCGTATGCGGCGTGAAGCGCCAGATTCTGCGTCTGGACAGCTTTCTCAACAACGTAGCCGAACTGGCACCGCAGCATCTGGAAAACTTTATCGCCAACCAGATGAACGCCTACGGCGGCAATCTCGACATGGCGTCTGCCGACATCCGCAGCTACACCGAGCAGGGACGCGCGGTGGCGGTCGTGTGCGGCAGTGCGCTGCGCTGCCAGAACATGCTGGATGCGCTGACCGACACCGGTCTCAACGTAAAAATCAGCGACCTGCTGCCCAAGGGCGGCTGCGTCAACATCATGGAGGGCACGCTGTCCGCCGGTTTTGAGTATCCCGATCTCGGTCTTGTTGTCATGACCGAGGGACAGGTTCTTGCCCGGCGGAAGAAAACGCAGGTCAAGAAGTCCAACCGTGATAAGGTGAAGTCGTACACCGACCTGACACCGGGTGATCTTGTCGTGCATGAGCACCACGGTATCGGTCGGTTTATCGGCATGGAGCGCATGACGGTGGACGGTTCCGAGCGCGATTTCATCAAAATCGCGTTTGCGGGTACGGATTTTCTGTATGTTCCCGCGACGTCGCTCGACCTCATCTCCAAATACATCGGCGGCGGCGACAACGAGCGCGTGCGGCTGAACAAGCTCGGCGGCGCGGACTGGAGCAAGGCGAAAGCACGCGCTAAAGCGGCTGCAAAGGAGCTTGCCGAGGGTCTCATCAAGCTGTATGCCGAGCGCGCCAAGGTCAAGGGCTACGCCTTCCCGCCGGACGACGCGTGGCAGCGGGAGTTTGAGGAGGATTTCCCCTACGAGGAGACCGATGATCAGCTCCGCTGCATTGCCGAGATCAAGGATGATATGCAGTCCGACCGGCCGATGGACCGCCTGCTGTGCGGCGACGTTGGCTTCGGCAAGACCGAGGTCGCGCTGCGTGCCGTGATGAAGTGCATTCTCGCGGGCAAGCAGGCGGCTATCCTCGTACCGACGACCGTGCTTGCGCGGCAGCATTATCTGACCGCGATGCAGCGTTTTCAGGGTCACCCGATCACGATCGAGCTGTTAACGCGCTATAAGACCGGCTCGGAGCAGACTGCGCTGCTCAAAAAACTGGAGGCGGGCTCGGTCGATCTGGTTATCGGCACGCACAAGTTGTTCAACAAGAAGATCAAGTTCAAGGATCTCGGTCTGCTCGTCGTAGACGAGGAACAGCGGTTCGGCGTCGGGCACAAGGAAACGCTCAAGGAAATGAGCAAAAACGTGGATGTGCTCACGCTGTCGGCAACGCCGATCCCGCGCACGCTCAACATGGCGCTGTCCGGTATCCGCGATATGTCCTCCATCGAGGAGCCGCCGCAGAACCGCCATCCGGTGCAGACGTTCGTGCTTGAGCAGAACGACGGCGTTCTGCTTGATGCCATCCGGCGTGAGCTGGGACGCGGCGGACAGGTATACTACCTGCACAACCGCGTGGAGTCCATCGAGCGATGTGCGAATATGTGGCAGCAGCGGCTTCCGGATGCGCGAATCGGCATCGTTCACGGCAAAATGGGGCAGAAAGAGATCGCAAAGGTTATGAACGAGATGGCGGACGGCGAGATTGATATTCTGGTCTGCACCACGATTATTGAAACCGGCATTGACATTCCGAACGCGAATACGCTTATCATCGAGAACGCAGACAATATGGGTCTGGCGCAGCTGCACCAGATTCGCGGCCGTGTCGGTCGTTCGTCGCGTCATGCGTATGCGTACCTGTGCTATCGGCATGGCAAGGCGCTCAGTGAGATCGCGCAGAAGCGCCTTGGCGCGATTCGTGAGTTCGCGGCGTTCGGCTCGGGCTTCAAGATTGCCATGCGTGATCTGGAAATTCGCGGTGCTGGCAATGTGCTTGGTCCCGAGCAGTCCGGCCACATGATGAGCGTCGGCTATGATCTGTACCTCAAGCTGCTCGAAGAGGCTGTGCAGGAGGAGAAGGGCGAAACACCCAAGCCGCGTGTTGATTGTGCGGCCGAGCTGCTGATTTCTGCCAATCTTCCCGCTGATTATGTTGCGGATGCGGGACAGCGTGTCGATCTGTACCGCCGTATCGCGCTCATCCGCACGGACGAGCAGCGCAGTGATATGCTCGATGAGCTGATCGACCGCTTCGGTGAGCCGCCTGTGGAGGCCATCGCGCTGTTGGATATCGCGCTTCTGCGTGCCAAGGCCAGCGAGCAGGGGATTGCGGAGATCAAGCAGCAGGACGGACGACTGCTGCTCACCTTCTCCGAGACCGATTTTGCGCGCCTGTCCGCGCTCTGCGGCGACAGTGAATTCAAGGGCCGCCTGCTGCTCAATGCCGGTTCGACACCGTATCTGTCGCTGCGTCTGAATAAGGGCGAGAAGGCGATGGAAATGGCACAGACGCTGGTTGATAAGTACGCTGCCACGGCAAAATAAGCAGGAGAATGGTAGAAAGCGTGATTCACTGAAGCCGATTTTCTTCACTGAGCTTGCAGATAGGGGAGCGGCTGTATTTGCGCAAAAAAAGAGCGAAACCATACGGTTTCGCTCTTTTTCTCATTCTTCGCCGGAATTCTGTTCCGGGGCACCGTTTTCGCCATTCGGCTTGCGGCGGCGTCTTCCGCCTCTGCGGCGGCGACGGCGCGGCGCACCTTCACCGTCCGGAGACAGCTCATTCTGAGCATCTTCGGGCAGTTCGTCTCCTGCAGTCTGCTGCGGGGCAGGCTTGCGCGGCGGACGCGGCTGCTGCGGCTTCTGATGCGGAGTCTCGCTCTTTTTCGGTGCATCCTTTTTGGGTGCGGGAGCGGCAGCATCCTCCTGATCCTCGCGCTTGCGGCGTTCCTCGGCCATAGCGGCGGCATTCTGACGGTTGCGGCACGCACCCTTTACCATGCAGCACTGCGTGCACTGGAACTCGGTCAGCGAGTGCTCCGGACTGTCGTCCAGCTGCACCTTGCAGGTGCCGCGCAGCATCTGGGTGGAAATCACCTTGCCGCGGCCTTCCGGCGTATCGACCACGCTGCCCTGACGCGGCGTGACCTTCTGCAGCTCGGCGTAGGCCTCATGCTCATACTTGAGACAGCACATCAGACGGCCGCACACACCGGAAATCTTCGCCGGATTGAGCGACAGGTTCTGATCCTTCGCCATATTGATGGAGACCGGATGGAAATCATCGAGATACGAGCTGCAGCACAGCTCGCGGCCGCAGCAGCCCAGACCGCCGATCATCTTCGCCTCATCGCGCACGCCGATCTGGCGCAGCTCAATGCGGGTACGGAACACGCTCGCAAGGTCCTTAACCAGCTCGCGGAAGTCCACACGACCGTCTGCGGTGAAGTAAAACAGCAGCTTGTTCATGTCAAAGGTGCATTCCGCGGTGACAAGGTTCATTTCCAGACCGCGGTCCTCGATCTTCTGCTTGCAGATAATAAACGCCTCGTCGGCACGCTTTTTGTTGCGCTCGAGCGTTTTCATATCGGTCTCGGTTGCCACACGGACCACGCGCTTGAGCGGCTGCACGACCTGCTGATCGGGCACATCGGTGTTGCCCTGCACGCAGTCGCCGTATTCCACGCCGCGGGCCGTCTCGACGATCACACCCGTACCGGGTGCGATTTCCAGACCCTGCGGGTCGAAATAATACATTTTTCCGTTCGATTTGAAACGAACTCCGATTATTGTTGTCAAAAAGTTTTCCTCCTGTATGATGGAAACGCTTAGGAAGCGTAACAGATGCGGTAAATATCGCTCGTTAATGCACAGGTGACAGCCGCGGATGCCGCGTTGCGCGACACACGGTCGATCAGCACATCAATAAAATCGTAGACCGCCAGCAGACGTTCCGTACTGACGGCGCCGGCGAGTGCCTGCGTCTGCTTGCGGAGTGCAGGCTGCAGCGGCTTTTGCGGCAGAGCCTTCGAGACAAAAATCGCGTCCCGGACAGCGGCCTGCAGAATGCCGAGTACACCTAACAGTGCACGGCGCGGCGTCTTTTCCAGACCCATTGCACCGAGCATCATGCGGTCCTCACGCCGTTCGGCAACCGCAGAGAGATAGGGTGCAAGCAGGGTTGCCGCTTCCTCGTCCGACACCGCCGCCTGCGACGGCTCGAGCGCAAATTTAGTGCAGCGCGAGCGCACGGTCTGCAGCAGCGAATCCGGCTGCTCGGCGGTCAGAATGAAGAACGCATACGCAGGCGGCTCCTCCAGCTCCTTGAGCAGCGCATTCTGCGCCATGGGATTGAGATTCTGTGCATGGTGAATGACTGTCACACGGCGTTCTCCGTCGTTCGGGATAATGGCGTTTTCCGCCTTGAGCTGACGCGCCAGATCGACCTTGAGTTCGGCCTCTCCTTCGTCCACGATCATCAGATCCGGGTGTACACCCTGCTCCACCTTGCGGCACGGCAGACAGTTTCCGCACGGATGACTGCTCATGCCTTCGCATAAAATACCGGCCGCGAGTACAGTCGCAAGGGTTTTGAGCGCCGCCGGATCGTCACCGGACAGCAGCACGGTCTGCGGAAACCGCTCGTTCAGCGCATGCTTCAGGCTGTTTTTGAGCGCATGGTTGCCCGCAAGTGCGTCAAATGAAATCACAGCTTTTCAAAACGCTCGACGTTGAGTACAAATACGGTTGCGCCGCCGACTTCGACCTGCACCGGCGTGGACGGGAAAAAGCCCATGCCGAGCTCAGCGGTTGCCGGCATGATCTGCTTGCGGGAGGAGGAGTGCTCGCGGATGATGTCAAAGCACTCATCCAGCTTGCTCTCGTCCAGACCGATCAGGATCGTGACGTTGCCTGCTTTGAGGAAGCCGCCGGTGGTCGCCAGCTTGGTGATAGAGAAGCCTGCTTTCATCAGGCTGGAGATAACATCCTGCGAATCATCGTAATTGATGATAGCCAGTACCATTTTCATAATAGTAACCCCCTATTCGCATTGCTGCGCGGAAACATATCGTTTGCTTGGATGAGACGCGTTATTGATGGACAACAACGGTTATTTCATCTATTGTATTGTACCATCTTTCACGGATAAGTGCAATGTGCGCTCCTGTAATTTTCTCGCCGGGCCAGAGCAGCGGCACACCGGGCGGATACGGCGTGACCGGACGGGCGCAGACCAGACCCTCGGCAGCAGCAGGCTGCACTCTGCCGGTCTGTGAGAACCATGCGTCGCGCACGCTCATCACGCGCTCGGCGGGCGGAAACGGTGCGGACAGGGACGGCAGGGGAAGCAGCTCGCGCCGTCTGGAAATGCGCCGCAGACCGCGTTTCAGACGGCTGATCGCACCGTTCGGGTCGGAGCCGGTGAGAATGAACACAACATTGCGGTCGTCCGCCATTTCGCACGCCACGCCGCATTCGCTCCACAGCGTATCGGCCAGCTGATGACCGGTGATGTCGGTTCCGGCGGTGCACACCGTCAGACGGCATGGGTCAAGCGCAGGAAAATGATCCTCGGTCAGTGCGGTGAACATGGTTCGGTGCTGCACATAGGTACGCAGTTCGGCGCAGGTTTCCGCCGAGCGGCGGTACTCCGCGTGACCGGGTCCCTCGGTGTAGGCACGCGCAAGGTCAATGGATGCCATAATGGGATAGGACGGACTGGATGTGCCGAACAGCATGGTGTTTTCGCGCAGTGCGCGGCGGTCCACGCCTGCCGCGGAGAGCAGAACGGCGCCCTGTCCCATGCATGGCAGCGTTTTGTGCATGGAGAGCACGGCCATATCCGCACCTTCCGCGACCGGTGTCGGCAGGCCGACGGCAGGGAAGTGTGCACCGTGTGCACCGTCTACGAGCAGCAGCTTGCCGTGCGCGCGGCACAGATCGGCAAACTCGGGAATCGCTCGCCGGATGCCGTAATAGGTCGGAGAGGTCAGCAGGATCGCCTTAATCTCCGGATGCGCGATCAGCTGTGCTTCCGCATCCTTGACCGGAAGCGCACCGGAAACCGCGAACGGCTCGATCAGCGGTGCAGAAAAGAAATGCGGCGTAATGCCGAGCAGCGCACAGCCGTAGCAGACGGACTTGTGTACCTCACGGTCGAGCAGGACAGCGCCGCCGCGTCCGACCGCTGTGCCGAGCATGGCGAGAATGCCCTGTGTCGAGCCGCCGGTCAGGAAAAAGCAGTCCTCCGAGCCGAAATACCGCGCGGCGGCAACCTCCGCATCGCGGATAGGACCTTCGCCGGTGTACAGGTTGCCGGTGCCGTAGGTTTCGGTAAAGTCGATGGCAAAAATATCCGCGTATGTGTTGAAAACCGGCTCACCCTTGTGCCCGGGCATGTGAAACCGCGCGGAGTCGCCGGTCTCGAGCAGCTGCAGAGCATGGAACAGCGGTGCCGTTGTGAACGGCATCAGGCGGTTGATCTGTCTGTGATTGGGACGGTGGCTGTGCGGCGCAGCCGGTCGGCGGTGGTGCATAATACAGTTGGCTCCTTACATTATTGTGCTATAATACAGTATAACACATAATTAGGAATTAGGAATTAGGAATTGCCGTGATTCACAGGTATGCATTTACCTATCACAAAAAATTACTGATTTTTGATTACGCATTACTAATTTTCATGAACTATCCACAATGTGCAGACATTCGTTTATTCATTACGGATTTTTTGGGACATTTTTCGGTAGCCAACGGCAGGGCTTTGTATTATAATAAATAATATGTTCCATTCATAAAAGTAATATCACCGCGATAGACTGTGATATGTAAACCGGGAACGTCTTTACGCTTATATTTGAAAGGCAGGCTATTCACTATGGCAGACAATCGTATCTACAATTTTTCCGCAGGCCCCTCCATGCTTCCGGTTCCGGTGCTTGAGCGCTGTGCAGCCGACATGCTGAACTATCAGGGCTCCGGTATGTCAGTCATGGAGATGAGTCACCGTTCAAAGGTATATGACGGCATCATCAAGGAGACCGAGGCTACGCTGCGCCGCGTACTCTCCATTCCGGATAACTACAAGGTTCTGTTCCTGCAGGGCGGCGCCACCACCCAGTTTGCAGCAATCCCGATGAACCTGCTGAAGACCGGCAAGGCTGACTACGCGCTGACCGGCAGCTTCGCTTCCAAGGCTTACAAGGAAGCGCAGAAGTTTGGCGACATGCACGCTGCATTTTCCTCCAAGGAGACCAACTTCGACCACGTTCCGACGCAGGATGAGCTGGATATTCGTCCGGATGCCGATTACTTCTACATCTGCGCCAACAACACCATCTACGGCACCGAGTATCAGTACGATCCCGAGACCCCGGCAGGCGTTGAGCTGGTAGCGGATATGTCCTCCAACATCCTGTCCAAGCCGGTTGATGTTTCCAAGTATGGCGTCATCTACGCCGGCGCACAGAAGAACATGGGCCCGGCCGGTGTTACCGTTGTCATCGTCCGCGAGGATCTGCTCGGCAACTATCCGCTCGAGAAGTATCCGGTTATGCTCGACTGGAAGACCATGGCTGACAAGGATTCCATGTACAACACGCCTCCCACGTACGGCATCTATGTACTCGGTCTGGTTGCCAAGTGGGTTGAAGACATGGGCGGCGTAAAGGCTATGCAGGAGCGTGCTGAAAAGCGTTCCTCCATGCTGTACGATTACCTCGATTCTCAGGACTTCTACAAGACTGTAGCCGCAAAGGATTCCCGCAGCCACATGAACGTAACCTTCCGCACCGGCAACGACGAGTTGGACGCAAAGTTTGCCAAGGAGTCCATGGCAGCCGGCATGTCCAACCTGAAGGGCCACCGTTCGGTAGGCGGCATGCGTGCTTCCATCTATAACGCAATGCCGATCGAGGGCGTTGAGAAGCTCATCGACTTCATGAAGAAATTCGCTGAAGAAAACAAGTAACAATAATTGAGAATTGATAATGGAGAATGGGAAATTGCGGTATCGCGCAAGGATAGCGACATTTTCCATTTTCAATTCTCCATTTTCTATTGGAGGATAATCCCATGTATAACGTAAAACTCTACAACAAGATCTCGAAGGTAGGTCTGGACGATCTCGATTCGGCAAAGTACACCTGCTCCGAGGATTTCACCGATTATGACGCCGTTCTGGTGCGTTCTGCCAAGCTGCATGACGTCGAGTTCCCGAAGAACCTGCGCTGCATCGCGCGTGCAGGCGCCGGTGTCAACAACATTCCGATCGACCGCTGCTCCGAGGAAGGCATCGTAGTCTTCAACACGCCGGGTGCAAATGCTAACGCCGTTAAGGAGTTGGTTATCTGTGCACTGCTGCTGGCTTCCCGCAAGGTGGTACAGGGCGCAAACTGGGTTAAGAGCCTCAAGGGCACGCCGGATATCGGTCCTGCTGCAGAGAAGGGCAAGTCCACCTACGCAGGCCCGGAAATCGCCGGCAAGAAGCTGGGCATCATCGGTCTGGGTGCGATCGGCGTTAAGGTTGCAAATGCGGCTGTTGGCCTGGATATGGAGGTCTGGGGCTATGACCCGTACCTGTCGGTTGACGGCGCACTCAAGCTCGACCGCTCGGTCAAGCACGTTACCGAGCTGGACGAGATTTTCGCAAACTGCGACTACATCACCATTCATGTTCCGCTGAACGCTGACACGAAGAACACCATCAGCGCAGAGGCGATCGAGAAGATGAAGGACGGCGTTCGCGTCATCAACCTTGCGCGCGGCGAGCTGGTTGACACCAAGGCAATGGCGAAGGCACTCGAGAGCGGCAAGGTTGCAGCATACGTTTCCGACTTTGCTTCCGATGAGATCCTCGAGCAGGAGAATGCCATCACGCTGCCGCATCTGGGTGCGTCCACGCCGGAGAGCGAGGACAACTGCGCTAAGATGGCCGTTTACGAGATTACCGAGTACCTCGAGAAGGGCACCATCCGCAATTCGGTCAACTTCCCGAACCTCAAGGTTCCGTACGAAGGCGGCTACCGCATCTGCATGATCCACAAGAACATCCCGAACATGATCGCGTCCATCACCTCCGCTGTTCGCTGCAACATCGAGAATATGGGCAACCGTTCCAAGGGTGACTATGCGTACACCATCATCGACACCGCAGAGGCTCCGACCGAGGCCAACCTCGACGAGCTGCGCGCGATCGAAGGCATGATCTCTGTTCGCACGATCTAATTGCCATAAAACCGATAAAACCGCTCTGAATGCAGATTCGGAGCGGTTTTTTGTTGCTTTTCTGTGCAAATTGAATATTGTCGAATTTGGTCGAATTTTCGTAAAATATGGAAATGCAGGACAAGACAGCACCGCAGCTTTCATTGTGCGGTGCTGCCGAATACTGCAGGATGACTATTTTTACAGGAGGCTTCTCAATGGAGAACATACGCATTTACGAGGAGGACGGCTACATTCACTTTATCATGCGTCCGGAGGACCTGATGCGGCTGCGCTACTCGACCGAAGCGAAAACGCCGTTTGCAGACTTCATGGACCGCTGGCTGACCCAGATGAAAACGCAGGTGCGCGAAAACACGATGGACGGCTACCGCTACGCATTTGAAAAGCACATCAAGCCGTTTTTCACCGCACGAGGAACAACGCTTGCTACGGCACGGCCGATGGATTTTCAGGATTTTGTCAACTTAAAATTCGATCAGGGGCTTTCACCGACTTCGATCGTCAAGTTTCATTCCATCATGCACAAGTGCCTGAAATACGCGGTAGCACTGCAGATTATCCCGACGAATCCGTCGGATAATGTCATGCTGCCCAAGCGGACGCGCTTTCGAGGACAGGTGTACGACCGGACGCAGATCAACATTTTTCTGGCAGCGGCGCTGCAGTCGCCGGCAGAGGCGGCGTTTGTGCTGGCGGCAACGTATGGTCTGCGCCGCAGCGAGTGCGCCGGTCTGCGCTGGTGTGCCGTGGATTTTCGGGCACGGAGCATGGTCATCAATCATACGGCGGTGCTGTCCTCCGGACGCGTGATCTACGCGGATAGCGTAAAGACCAAATCCAGCTATCGGACGCTGCCGCTGTCCGACTCGCTCCGGCGGTATCTGACCGATCTGCGCCGCAGACAGAACGCCAACCGCAAAAAGTACGGCAAAGCCTACTGTCAGAGCGATTACGTCTGCTGCCGTGAGGACGGTTCGCCGCTCCGGCCGGATTACATTTCGCGTGAGTTCGAGCGGGTGTGCCGCCGCGCGTGCCTGCCGCGTATCCGGTTTCATGATTTACGGCATTCGGTTGCAACGATTTTGCTGCAGCAGGGCTTTTCGCTCAAGCAGATTCAGGACTGGCTGGGGCATTCCGACATCTCCACCACAGCCAACGTTTACGCGCATGTGCCGTATGTGGAAAAGGTATCCATCGCCAAGAGCGCAACACCGATTATCGGAAACTGATGTGCATTCTGGGAATGTAACATAATCGTAACATTCCGGCGGGTTGTTTCACCATTGTTACACTTTGCCGCCTGACCTTGTATGAGCGTGCGTGATTGCTTATAATGTATATTGTATAAGAATAACAAGGATAGAGAACTTTACACAATATACAGGTGAAGCATATGTTCAAAAAAACACTTTCCGCGCTGGCGGTTGCGTGTGTGATGCTGGTGAGTGCGGCTGCGGCCGGCACCATTTTTCCGGCAGAGTACACCGACATTGACGGCGTGACACGCGCAGGCTATCTGGATGAGGACGGCATGACCGTACTCCCGTTTGCTTACGCACAGGCAGGCGATTTCGCGGACTGCGGACTCGCTGCCGTAGAAAACGAGCAGTGGCAGACGGCGGTGATCGACCGCACGGGCAAGATCGTCATTGCATACACGGATTCGCCGGTTTCGGTGGATTTTTCGGATACGATGGTTGCGTATCGTTACACTGACCACAGCGTGTATTATGCGACTGACGGCAAGCGCATTGGCTCATATCCGGGCGCGGTCGGCTTCTTTGAGGACGGACTGCTGCTGTGCAGAAATGCGGATACCGGGCTGTATTCCTATGTCAAGCAGGATGGTTCGACTGCCTTTTCGGGCAGCTACCGTAAGGCTGGCGCGTTCTCAAATGGCAGAACGCTTGTGCAGACGCAGGACGGCGATTATCAGGCGATCGACACCAAGGGCACAGTGCTGTACACTCTGCCGAATGACGTAACGCCTTCCTACATGACGATTTACGGCGAGAGCACGGTGGTCGTCACCAACGGCACCAATCAGGCACTGTATTCGCTCTCGGAGAGCAAACTGCTGACCGAGTTTCTGTACAACACTATCTCGGAGTTTCACGACGGCGAAGCAATGGTTCGTCAGATCAACCGCTGGGGCATTATGGATACCACCGGCAAGCTGCTGACGGCGCCGGCGTATTACTATCTGTCCTACATGGGCGAGGGTCTGTACGCGGCCCGCAGTGAGGACGGCTCGGTTTCCGCGGTGGATGCGGGCGGCAGCCTGTCTTACCGCACGCTGAGCTACATCAGCGGCTTCTCCGAGCTGCGCTACGGTCTGTCGTGGCACAACACCGCAGACGGCACACTGATTTTCTTCCGCAAGAACGGCGGCTTTGCAGCGTCTGTTAAAGATGCGGAGAACCCGACCATTCTGACCGAAAACGTGGTCTGCGTCACGCAGGACGACACCCGTAAGTATATTGATCTGCGCAGCGGCAAAACGCTGTTCGAGCAGCCGAAGTCGTTCGACCTTGGCGGCGGCATCACTGCAAAGACCGTGCATTACGAAAAGTTCATGGGCTATCAGCAGGACGGCACGGAGCATGGCTGGGATGTCGATTTTCCGGAGATCAGCGGTCTGAGCGACAAAAAGGTGCAGAGCACCATCAACGGCGAAATCCGTTCGTTCTTCCTCAAGGGACCGTCCGTTACCGCCGAGTATGATGCGCTCGAGGGCAGCTACGGTGCGTCCGTGGAAGGCTCGGTGCTCGTTGTCTGGGCCAACTGCGTGAGCGGCAAAGGCGCCGGTTCGTCGGTCTGGAATAACTGTCTGGCATTTGATCTGTACACCGGCACGCAGTACACACTGAACGACCTGCTGACCGGTGACTACATCGAGACGGTCAAGCAGCTGCTGCCGGACGATCATGCGATTTATCTGTACAGCTATCCGCGCATCAGCACGAAAGGCGTAACCTATTTTTACAACGAATATGAGAGCGCTTCCCGCAGAGCATATACAGAGGAATATCTGCTGACGTTTGAGCAGCTTTCCGGTGTGCTGAACTGCAACAGCGCATGCTATAAGGCGTTGATGACGTCGTATTCGCCCGAAGTTTCGGCTGCTGCGACCGGCTACAGCGATGTGAGCAGTACCTGCTGGGCACTGCAGTATATCAATACAGTGACCGAGCGCAAGCTGATGACCGGCGCGAACGGTAAATTCCGTCCGAACGATAAGATCACGGCGGCTGAGGTCTGCACGACCATCGCGCGTCAGCGCGGTCTGTCCGGCAGCGGCGCACTGCCCGCAGACGTTCGCGCAGGCGAGTGGTACTCGGAGGCGGTCAGCGCGGTGTACGCAAACGGTCTGCTCGAGGGCCTGAATGACTTCCGGCCGACGGCTGCCATGACCCGCGAGGATGCGATGCAGCTTTTTGCAAATCTGCTGCAGGCGGACGGCACAGCAGCCATGAGTGATGCCGAAACCGCACAGACGCTGGCGTCTGTCAAGGATGCAGGCTCCATCTCGGCGGACCGCCGAAATGCGGTTGCACTGTGTATGCAGAAGGGTTTGGTGCAGGGCTTCAGCGACGGCACGATCAAGCCGCAGGGTACGTTCACCCGTGCGGAGTTCGCAAAGCTGCTGACGACGATCTGAAGATAAGAGAAAGACCGATGAACCTTGGTTCATCGGTCTTTTTACTTTACGGTGCATTTTGTCGAATCTTGTCGAATAAACGGCGGTATGGTATAATAAACTTGTTGCTTTACCGAGTCCCGGCAACGGGAAGGAGGTGCAGCCTGTGGATAACAATACGTTATCGTTTATCTACTCAATCTTGGCAAGTGTAGTCGCACACTACATCTGCAAGTGGCTCGATGAGTGGAGGTAAAGTGACTCCCAGAACCCCGGTTTAAGCCGCCGTATAATGGAATAGAAAACCCCGGAGGATGCACCCTCCGGGGTTTTCCACGCCTATGGATAATGTGTTATCGTTTGAATATAGTATAGCACCGATCTTACGATAATGCAAGTACTCCGCCGATTATTCTACCGGAATCGTAGTATCACCGATGGTGACGGACGCCACTTCATCAAGCGGGAGAATGGTATCGAACGTGCCCTGGCGGGTGCAGACGGTCTTGCCGTCATGCGGGTCCATGCTGCCGCCGTTGCCTGGCAGGTCGATTACAGTGCTGTCCTTCTTATTGATAAGCAGTTTTGCAGAAAATGCGTCCCATGTATCGCGGTGGCTGGCGGGTTCCTGACCGCTTTCGGCATTCTCAAACGGTGCTTTGCCATCAACCGTGTAGACAAAGTTATAGCCGATAGGCGAGAGCAGGACTTTATTGATCGTTGCGGTTTTGCCACCTACTTGAATAGACTGACCGGCAGGCAGTTCAACCGCGCTGTTATCGGCCTCCAGCTTGAACTTGAGATGCCAGGTACCGTCGGCGATGGTTTTTGTTTCAGCGCCGTTATCAGTTACTGCTGTCAGGTCGCCGAGCATAATCTTTGCTGTACCACCGGTCGTAACTGCGTCAGTGTACGACATGGTTTCAACATACTGAATGGCATTATCATTCGGATTTTCGTCATAGAAATAGCTACTGCCGATTGCGCCTTGCGCATTCAGGCCGATATTGCTGTCTGCACGATTCCAGTACACATTCAGCAGACCGGTATCCGGGTTTTTCGTGCAGTCAAACGCCGAACCGTCCTCCTTCTCCAAGGTGTAGGAAATGAGGTAGTTATAGCCGTCGAACAGAATCGCATCCGCGGTGACGGTCACGCCGTTCGAGGTATCGCTCGCGCCGATCGGGCGGCCAATCTGGTCGATGATTTCGGTGTCTGCTGTCGGACCGAATACGCCGGCAAATGCGTCGCTCGCGGACTTGAATACGCCGGTTGCGCCTGCACCGATGCTCAGCACCAGAGCGGCAGCCACGCCGACCGCCGCGATGCGCGGAAAACGGCGTACACGATGAATGGCAACCGGCTGCTCCGGCTGCTCGGCGGCGGCCATCAGGCGATTGACCATGCGGCTTTTCGCCTCGTCAGAGAAGCGCAGCTCGTCCAGTGCGGAATTATACATTTTGTTATCGTTATACTCTCTGTTCATAAAGATCCCCTCCCAAGATGGTGCGCAGGCTTTTGCGCCCGCGGCTCAGGTGTGCGGAAACGGCAGACTCGCTCTGACCGAGCAGAGACGCGATTTCACGCACGGAATAGCCCTCGTAGTAGTGCAGATAGACCGCTTCACGGTATTTGCGCGGCAGCGCCATCACCGCATCGAGCACATCGGAATCCGGTGCGGCAGGCGCGGGTGTCGCGGCAGCGGCTTCCAGACCGACATTGCGCCGGTGCGCGGCGCGCAGGCTGTCCTTGCAGGCGTTGGCGGTCGCGCGGATGATCCACGCTTTTTCGTGCGCCGGACTGTCAAAGGTTTGACCGCCGGTCAGCAGCTTGAGGAAGATATTCTGGCAGATGTCCTCAGCATCGTGGGTTGACTTCAAATAGGTGTAAGCCAGCCGCAGGATCAGGTCGGAGTACGTCTGCACCAGACGTTCGGCGTCTGCCCTGTCAAATTGTTTCATTGGTTTCAGCTCCTTTGGAAAGCAACGTTGCTTCACCTATAATACGATTGCGGATCGCGTATCCTGACAGAGAGGATAAATTTATTATAACATAAATACGTTGGCGGGCACCGTTCCCGCGCGCCGCAGAGCGTACCTCTCGCTTTTCGTCAAGCGTAAAACCTTCGATTTTGCAAGAGATAGAAAGACATCTGTCCGTCTGCGCGTTGTTTTTCAACAGAATGCCCAAAAAACACAGGTAAAATTGTAACAAAGTAATTGTTAAAAAATCTACAAATACCCTTTGCAGAAAGCCCTGTTTATGGTATCCTGTTAAAAGAGCACATGCGCTCTGCCGGGAGCGCTCATAAGATAGTACAAAGGGATGACCCGCTCAACGGGTCGCAAAGGAATTCAGGAGGATAAAACAAACTATGGCTATGAGAGGTGTAGAAACCCGTATTCAGGAGATCCGCCACCGCATTTTCACCGAGGTTGCCCGTATGGCGTACCATACTGAGTGGCCGACCGACCGCCGTATCGAAGCACTGCCGTTCGACATCATGCCGGGCGAAGTGGGCAATATTCGCAACGATATTTTCCTCGAGCGCGCTATCGTTGGCGAACGCCTGCGTCTGGCGATGGGTCTGCCGTGCCGCAGTGCGGCCGAGCATGCGCCGCTGTCCGACAACATCGAGGCTGCCACCCGCGAGGAGACCTACTACACGCCGCCGCTCATCAACGTCATCAAGTTCGCATGCCATGCCTGCAAGGAGAACGAGGTCATGGTCACGGACGGCTGTCAGGGCTGCATGGCGCATCCGTGCGTTGAGGTATGTCCCAAGGGCGCAGTATCGCTCGACCGCTTCAACGGCCGTTCTGTTATCGATCAGGAGAAGTGCATCAAGTGCGGCCGCTGCATGGATGTCTGTCAGTATCACGCCATCATCCGTCAGGAGCGCCCGTGCGCGGCAGCCTGCGGCATGGATGCCATCCACAGCGATTGCAATGGCAGAGCCGATATTGATTACGAGAAGTGCGTTTCCTGCGGCCAGTGCCTTGTAAACTGCCCGTTCGGCGCAATCGCAGACAAGTCGCAGATTTTCCAGATGATCCGCGCCATTCAGGCGGGCGAGCGTGTCTACGCCGCTGTCGCACCGGCGTTTGTCGGCCAGTTCGGCCCGAAGATGACACCGGGCAAGCTGCGTGCCGCGATGAAGCGCCTCGGCTTTGCGGATATTATTGAGGTCGCGATCGGCGCTGACCTGTGTGCGGCACAGGAGGCCGAGGACTTTGTAGAGGAAGTACCGGAGAAGCTGCCGTTCATGGCGACTTCCTGCTGTCCGGCGTGGTCGATGATGGCAAAGAAGCTGTTCCCGGAACAGGCCAACTGCATCTCGATGGCGCTCACCCCGATGACGCTGACCGCTCGTTTGGTCAAGCACCATCAGCCGGGAGCAAAGGTGGCATTCATCGGCCCGTGCGCGGCAAAGAAGCTCGAAGCAATGCGTTCGGACGTACGAAGCGAGGTCGATTTCGTGCTGACGTTCGAGGAGATGGCAGGCATTTTCGCCGCACGCCATATCGACGTGGAAAATCTCAAGGAGGATCCGCACGGCATCAACGATGCTTCGTCCGACGGCCGTAACTTTGCGGTATCCGGCGGCGTAGCCAAGGCCGTTGTTAACGTCATCAACGAGAAACACCCGGACCGCGAGATCAAGGTCGCCAACGCCGAGGGCCTGCGCGATTGCCGCAAGCTGCTGATGGCTGCCAAGGCCGGCAAGTACAACGGCTATCTGCTCGAGGGCATGGCATGCCCGGGCGGCTGTGTAGCCGGTGCGGGCACGATGCAGTCCATCAAGAAATCCGCTGCAGTAGTCGGCATGTATGCCAAGCAGGCAGAACACCAGACTGCAACCGGCACACATCATGTTGCCGAGCTGGATAAGCTGGTTGATTAAAAATAATGCTATAAAAGCCACCGTATCGGATGATACGGTGGCTTTTCTGCTGTATTGGTGCGGAATGGAGAATGGTAAATCATGTGGCCCATTCTCCATTTTCCATTTTCAATCCTCAATTACTGTTCCGGCGGCGTAATTGCCACCTTCATGACTCCGTCGCGGCGCTTCTCAAACAGATCGTACGCCGCTTCGATCTCATTCAGCGGGAAAATATGCGTGATGAGCGGTGTGGTATCCAGCTGACCGCACTCGATCAGCCGCAGGATTTCTGCGGTGTCGCAGCCATCCACGCCGCCGGTCTTGAACGTGAGGTTCTTGCCGTACATATCGGGCAGCGGAAGTGTCTGCGGCTTGTCGTACAGTGCAACAATCGAGACGATCGAATTCGGTCGGGCGCACTCCCACGCGAGACGGAAGCTGTCGTCCGAGCCTGCCACTTCGCAGACCACATCCGCGCCGCCGTGCGGGCTGTTGAGCTGCACAAACTCCTGCGCGTGCTCGGGCGTGATGGTCAGCACATCCGGATAGTGCTCGCGCACAAAGCGCAGCCGCGCCGGATCGGGGTCACAGATGATGATCCTGTGCGGGTGATGCAGCATGGCGCACAGCATGGTGCAGATGCCGGTGGGCCCGGCACCGAGGATAAGCACGGTGTCGCCCTGCCTGATCTCGGAAATCCTGGCTGCCCAGTAGCCGGTGGCGAGTACATCGCCGGCAAACAGCGCCTGCCGGTCGGAAACCCGGTCGGGAATGACAGTCAGACCCTGATCGGCATACGGCACGCGGACGTACTCCGCCTGACCGCCGTCAATCCGGCAGCCGAGTGCCCAGCCGCCGTTGGGATCGGTACAGTTGTTGACAAAGCCGTGCTGACAGAAAAAGCAGTGTCCGCAGAACGTCTCCACGTTGACAGCTACACGGTCGCCGGGCTTGACGGTTCTGACTGCCGAACCGACCTGCTCGACCACGCCGACCATCTCATGGCCGACTGTAATACCGGGTACGGCACGCGGCACCGAGCCGTGCTTGATGTGCAGATCGCTTGTGCAGATGCTCGACATGGTAACGCGCACTACCGCGTCTCCTGCATGCGTGAGAACGGGTTCCGGCTTGTTCTGCAGGGCAAACTCACCCTGTTTTCGATAAGTGTAAGCGAGCATAGTTTACGGCTCCGTTTCGTTAAATGTTATATCCATTATACGGGAGGGCGAAAAGAAAGTCAAACTGTGTCGATTTTATAAGGTGCCGAGAGTCGGGAAGAACTGCGCCAGAAAGAAAAACAGCACCGGCAGGAAGATCGCAGGCAGCAGATTGCCGACGCGCAGCTTGCTGTTGAAGATGAGATTCAAGCTAATGGCAAAAATCAGCACGGAGCCGACACACGACATTTGACCAATCAAGACATCGGTCAGCCAGGGACGGATGAATCGTGCCATCAATGTAATGCCGCCTTGATAGAAGAAAATCGGCACAATAGACAGGTATACGCCCTTGCCGAGAGATGCGGCGAAGAGAATCGAGGCAACACCATCCAGAATAGCCTTGGCAATCAGCATGGTTGGGTCGCCATTCAGACCATCGTTTAATGCACCGACAATTGCCATTGCACCGACACAAAACAGAAGAGATGCGGTAACGAAGCCTTCAACAAATCGGCTGTCCCCTTTGGCAGCAAAGTGTGATTGACAGAATGCACCGAAATCCTCCAGTCGCTGCTCGATATTCAGCGCTTCACCGATGACAGCGCCGAGTGCCAGACAGAGTATAAGCAGCATGGTATGCTGGGTGCTGATTTCGCCATCCTGTATGGTCAATACTTCGCTGAGTGTTCCGCCTATACCGATAAAGCAGGTGGTTAGTCCCAGTCCCTGCATGACCGTTTTTTCAAAGCGTTTCGGCAGACCGTTTTTTAACAGTATACCGATAGTAGTGCCTATAAGCACCGTGCCAACATTTACAATGGTTCCAAGACCAATCATAAAATCCCCTCGTTTCACTTTACAACGCTAAAGTTTATTGTAAAGCAAAATGAGGGGATTGTCAATTCAGCGCAGACAAAACGGCGTTTTGCGGAAATGCCCGCCGCCGATTCTCCGTTCGGGATCGGGAAGTGCAAGCGCAAACAGATCATCCGCGAACGCGTCGCGGCGCAAAGCGGGCTGCAGAGCGTCGGAAAGCCGTTTTTCCGTTGCCGGTTTGACGATAACGGGCAGGGCAGCCTGCCTGAGCGCCGCCCGTCCGCGCACGCCGAGCGCCAGTACGCGCAGATAAGCAGGGGAGACGGGTGCGTCCGTCTCCACACCGAGCACAGACCGCAGGAGCGCACGGCGCACACGAGCCGCCGGAAACCGCCGCGTTCGAGCCTTTTCTACCGCATCCGAGAACGAATGTGCCGTATAGATCGCCTTGCACAGCCGCTCGTCAAAGCCGTCTGCCGAGCCGGTCCGCAGTCTGCCCTGATAGAGTGCCGTCCGCAGCAACGCGAGCAGTGTGTCCTCCGGCAGAGCGACCGGCGCTTCACCGCAATCTGCGGCCTTCTTCCACACGGCGCGAGCCGCAGGCGGCAGGAACGGTGCGCAGAACGCAAAATCGCCGTCTCGCAAATGCGCTCTCAGCAGACTCGCCGAGGCAAAGCCGCTATGCGGCGCGCATGCATCGTGGGCCGCGCCCTGCCGGAGCACCGCAAGCGGATGCATCCCGAGCGGAAGCAGGAAGCGGCAGTATTCCACGGCGAGCGTGTTGTTCGGGTTATCCAAAAGAACGGCAGCCTGTTTGTTGACTTTGCTGAGTTCTTCCTGCCGTCTGGCGGCGTAGGACAGGTGCGGAGAGCCGGATTCTCCCTTCATCGGCAGGCTGTTCAGGAGTTCTGCCGCCTGTAAAAGCAAATCCGCATCCGCAGTCTCCGCGCCGAATGACACCGTGCCGCACCCGAGTGCGTGCAGCGTCTGCACCGCCCCCTTAGCGAAGCCCTCCGCCGAGGACAGCGCCGCCGCAAGCGGCAGTTCAACCACGAGGTCAGCGCCGCAGCGCACGGCCATTTCGGCACGCGCGTACTTATCCAGCACGGCAAAATCGCCGCGCTGGACGAAATTGCCGCTCATCACGCATACGATCACGGCGTTTTCGCCGAGGCTGCGCCGGGTTTCGGCAATGTGGTGCAGATGCCCCGTGTGAAACGGATTATACTCGGCGGTGATGCCGCATACGGTCATGACGGTGCTCCTTTCAGTGAGATGACAGCGGTCTGCAAGGTAAAAACCTCGAAAAAGGGGTTGTACATTTGCAAAGAATCGTGTAGAATAAAAATATAGCATTATTATATAGGCTTCCGCGGCTTTATGCAAGCCGCCAAATACGGCATAAGGGAGTTTTCGCAAATGAAAGTATTGGTAATCAACGCTGGCAGTTCTTCGCTGAAGTACCAGCTGCTCGACACCGAGTCGGGCGAGGTAATGGCGAAGGGCCTGTGCGAGCGCATCGGCATCGACGGTGTGCTGACTCACACCGGCAACAAGTCCGATGAGAAGTTCAAGTTTGACATCGCAATGCCCACCCACAAGGAAGCGATCCAGTCTGTTATCAACATTCTGCTCGATCCGGAAAAGGGTGTCATCTCCTCTATGAGTGAGATCGACGCAGTAGGTCACCGCGTTGTACACGGCGGCGAGTTCTTCTCGGACAGCGTTATCATCACCGAGAAGGTCCTCAAGGCTATCGAGGACTGCGTACCGCTGGCACCGCTTCACAATCCGCCTAACCTGACCGGCATCCAGGCTTGCCGCGAGGTTATGGGCCCGGACGTTCCGATGGTTGCAGTATTCGATACTGCATTCCACCAGACCATGCCGCAGTCCCACTACATGTACGCAATTCCGTACGAGTACTACGAGAAGTACAAGATCCGTCGTTACGGCTTCCACGGCACCAGCCACAAGTACGTTTCTCAGCAGGCTGCTGAGATGCTCGGTCGTCCGCTCGAGGAGCTGCGCCTGATCACCTGCCACCTCGGCAATGGTTCTTCTATCTGCGCAATCAATGGCGGTAAGAGCTTCGATACCTCCATGGGCTTCACTCCGCTGGACGGTCTGCCGATGGGCACCCGTGCCGGCAACATCGACCCGGCTATCATCGAGTTCCTGGCTGAGCACGAGCACATGGATGCACATGAAGTCATCAACATCCTGAACAAGAAGTCCGGCATGCTGGGTATCTCCGGCGTATCCTCCGACTTCCGCGATCTGGATGCTGCTGTTGCTGACGGCAACGCGCGTGCAGCGCTGGCTAAGGATATGTTCAACCTGTCCGTTAAGAAGATCATCGGTTCCTACGTTGCCGAGATGGGCGGCGTAGACGCTATCATCTTCACCGCAGGCGTAGGCGAGAACGACCGTTCGGTTCGCTGGGATGTCTGCGAGCACCTCGAGTACCTCGGCATCAAGATCGACCCGGAGAAGAACAAGTACCGCGGCAAGCAGATGGATATCTCTATCGACTGGGCACGCGTTCGCGTTCTGGTTATTCCGACCAACGAGGAGCTTATGATCGCCAAGGATACCGAGCGTCTGGTAAACGAGGCCAAGGCTCAGTAAGTCTTTCGTCAATTAGACAAATATGGGGGCGGAGCATAGGCTCCGCCTCTGTTTTTGCCCGGAGAGGAAACTTTTATGGAGCAAATTGATATCCCGCAGGAGCGCCGCTACTGCTCGAAGCTGGGATTTTCCGTGCTGGCGATCATGCTGTGGTCGATCCTCTGGCAGTTCGGCCTGTACTGGCTGGACGGCTGGATCCTGCCGTTCCGCATGCCGGAAACGCTGTATTACCTGCTGCTGCTCGTCGGACATTATGCGGTATCGCTGCCGATCGTGTTCTGTATATGGCGCAAAACACCGCCGATGCCGTTCTGCAGGGAGCGGGCAGGCGCAAAGCGCATGGGCCGGTGGTTTGTCATCGGCTGTGCGCTGATGTGGCTCGGTTCGCTCATCGGCACGAATATCAACGACATGGTCTACGCTCTGACCGGACGCGATCCGGTCGGCATGGTGGACGAGAGCTTTTCGCAGATGTCCATGACGGCCATCGTTCTCGGTGCCTGCATTATCGGTCCGCTGTGTGAGGAGCTGGTGTTCCGCGGCCTGTTGGCCGGCCGTCTCGCGCGGTACGGGCAGAAGCCGGGCGCCTTCATTTCTGCGCTGCTGTTCGGCCTGTATCACGCCAATCTGGAGCAGTTTTTCTACGCCTTTGCGCTCGGTCTGCTACTGTCCTACGCGTACTACCGCACCGGACTGCTGCGCACCTCGGTGCTGCTGCACATGCTGTTCAACATCATCGGCTCGGTGGTGCCCATGCTGCTGCCGGATACCATAGCCGCGCAGTCGGCGCTCGGCCTGTTCTGGATGGCGATGCTGGTGATCGGCATGATCCTGCTCGTTCGCGGCAGAAAACAGCAGGTCTGGCTGCACGGACCCTGTGCGCCGTCGCTTAAAGCCGTTTTGCAGAATGCAGGCATGTTTCTGCTGATCGTCGCCTGCTTTGTACAGACCGTGTTCAATTATCTATAAGGAGGAACGTCCATGCGGGTAGACCTGCATATGCACACCGGATATTCGGCTGACGCCCAGTATCCGCAGTCCATCGACGATAAAATTCACGCCTGCGAGCAGGCCGGACTGGATATCATCGGCATTACCGATCATCTGGATTTTCTGCGTTCGGGCGGCACGCGCGACAGCCGTGACCCGGAAGCATGTGCGCGCGAGGTATGGGAAAAGCGCCGTCCGGCAGGGAACGGCGGCATTGAGGTTCTGGCGGGTATGGAGATCGGCCAGCTGCACGCCACACCGGATGCGGACGATTTTGTCCGCACGCATCCGTTCGATATGGTCATCGGCTCGCTGCATGCCATGCCGAACGATCTGGATATCTACTTTCACGACTTTCCCAATATGGACTGCGACAAGTTCCTGCACGAGTATTTCGATCAGCTGCTGCTGCTCGAGGAGCACGGCGGCTTTGATGTGCTGGCGCACATTGACTATCCGCTGCGCGTGATGAAGCACGGCGACTATATCCCGTCGTTTGACAATTATATGGATCGCGTCCAGCAGGTGCTGCGCTCGTGCATCGACCACGGCTATGCGCTTGAGCTGAATGCTGCCGGCATTGCGGGCTGGCAGAAAAAGGTCGGTCCACCGCGGAATATTCTGTACGAATACAAGCGCATGGGCGGCGAGCGCATCTCGATCGGCTCGGATTCGCACACGCTGGACACCGTGGCGCGCGGCGTAGACGACTGCGTGAAGAATGCACTCGATGCAGGCTTTACCCACGTTACCGTGTTCCGTGAGCGCAAACCGGTGCAGATCGCACTGAAATAAATGTAGAGGCTGAAACAACATGCTTTTTAGACGAAAACAGGAAATTACACACGCGGACACGACTGTTCGTGCCCGTGCAAAGATCAACTTGACGCTCGACGTCACCGGACGGCGGGAGGACGGCTACCACACGGTGGAGATGGTCATGCAGTCGATCGCGCTACACGATACCGTGCGCGTTACCACCATCCACGGCGAGAAAAAGCCGCGCGGCATCGTGCTGAGCTGCAGCCTGCCGTTTCTGCCGACCGACGAGCGCAATCTGGCGTACCGTGCGGCGGAGCTGTTCTACAAGGAGACCGGCGCACTGCTCGAAACCTGCGAGATTCACATCGAAAAGCGCATTCCGGTTGCGGCAGGTCTGGCGGGCGGCTCGACGGATGCGGCGGCTGTGCTGCGTGCGCTCAACGCATTGCATACAGCCGGTCTGACCGACGACGAGCTGTGCGAGATGGGACTTAAACTGGGTGCCGATGTGCCGTTCTGCCTGCGCGGCGGCACCATGCTGGCGCAGGGCATCGGCGAGGAGCTGAGCCTGCTGCCCGATATGCCGCACTGCTGGGTCGTACTGTGTAAGCCGCCGTTTGCGGTGCCGACCAAGGAGGTCTATCAGGAGATCGACAGCGTGGATATCCTCGAGCATCCGGACAACAAGGGTATGATGGCCGCACTCGATCAGGGAGATTACGAGGGCGTGTGCGCGTACCTGTCCAACGTGATGGAGACCGTTACGGCGGCAAAACGCCGCCAGATCGGCGAAATCAAGTCGTTTCTCGCAGAAAACGGTGCGGACGGTACGCTGATGAGCGGCTCCGGCCCGACCGTGTACGGCCTGTTCTCGGATGAGAGCCGCGCCAAAACGGCAGCGAAAATGCTGCGTCGCCGTTTCGCAGATACATTCCTGACGGAAACCTGCAATTAAACGGGTATAGAAAGCCGCCTTTCGGGCATACTGGGTACACCGGATGCAGAAAGGCGGTTTTGTTATGCAGAAACAGGATAGAAAGGCACTCGCGGCAGTGCTGACAGCGGTTTATGTGCTGTTCTGGTCGGCGTTTGCGCCGCAGAGTCCTCGTGCGGCATGGTGGTGTACGGCGTTCTCCATCACCTGCGAGGAGGCGGCAGGTGAGAGCAGAACAGGCAGCGACCGGGTGGAATTTCGGTCACTTCTGGCAGACTTGCTGCTTCACAAAGATAACACCTAAGGCAATCCTGCACAATTACATCTGCGGAACTTTGCGGAAATTTTGTGCCCTGATTTTGTTGCGGTTTTTGCAATACACCAAGTATTGCAAAAAAACCGCGCCGCATCAGTGCGCAAAATTTACTCGCAAATTTCTCTTGATGAATTATGCGGTATTGCCTTAACTTTTCAGTCGCTCTATGGTATAATGACACAGTGAAACACGAAATTCATTTGCCAACGGAGGAAATTTATGAAGATCATTAACGAAAAGGGCAAGCTGTTCGGCATCATCAATGTTGTCGATCTGCTGGTGCTGGTCGCTGCGATCGCTGTCGTAGCCGGTGTCGGCTACAAGCTGTTTGCCAAGCAGATCAAGGAGGTTGCGTCTCCGCAGGTCTCCCTGACGATGACCGTCCGCGTACGCGGTGCAACGCCGTTCCTGGTAAACGAGGTGCAGCGCAACAGCCAGGTAGGCAAGTCGCTGGTAAACGGCAACAGCTATGTCAATGCGCAGATCACCGATATGAAGATCGATGATTACAATCAGCAGGTTACCACCGCTGACGGCCGCATTGTAACGGCAACCGATCCGGAGAAGAAGGATCTGGTATTCACCATCACGACCAAGGTTTCCAAGGGCACGCCTGCACCGGCCATCGGTACGCAGGAGGTGCGCGCAGGCCGTACATTCATTGTAAAGACCAACGATTTTGAGACGACCGGCAACATTGATTCGGTCGATATTGCGGATAATTAAAGCCTATGAAAGCGTTATTTGAAAACAGTCTGTTCGTGCGGCTGCTGATGTGTCTGCGCGCATGGTACCACGAGGGCGCTATCGCGGGATTCTTTAACCGTATCCGGCAGGCGTACCCAAGCTCGGTGTTCTGCCGCCTGTGGAATAAATTCTGCGCGGCACCGATATGTACCTCGGCGAACAGCATCTATGCGCGGATTCTGGCAGCGCTGCGCCGGTTTGTCGAAAAACTGGGCGGAATTGCGGCAAACAGCCTGATCTACCGCATCTGCCTTGCTGTCTGGCGGCCGATCGAGCGTGTCGCAGGCGGCGGCCTGATCGGCAGAGCCTGCAGGTTCGTCGGCATGCGCGGTCTGCTGCTCATTTGTCTGGCGATGTATCTGCCGCTCGATTCCGCTGTCCGCTGGGTGTCGGATGCCGGCTATCTGCCGTCGTTTGTGGCATCCGTGTGGGATGAGTGCCTGATGCTTGCTGCATTTGCGTACATCCTGTGGCACATGGCGATGAAGCGTGCGCCGCTCGGCTCGCGTGCTACGCCGGTGGATGCCTATCTGCTGCTGTTCATCGCGGTCGGCTTTTTCCTGATGTGCGCGGTTTCGCCGAATACGCATATCGCGGTAGCAGGCTACCGTGCGGTTGTGGAGTACCTGTTCTGGTTCTTCCTCGTCACCCGCCTGATTGAGAACGACCGCGATTTCGCGGTATTCTACGGTGCGCTCGTCGTGATGGCGCTCTGCATTGCGGCGCACGGCATTTATCAGTATATCGTAGCCGCGCCGATCCCGTCGAGCTGGGTCTCTCAGACCGAGGCCAGCGTGCGTACGCGCGTGTACTCGCTCACCGGCAGCCCGAATATCATGGGCAGCCTGCTGGTGCTGTTTGCCCCAATGGTGGCAGGACTTGCATATTACAGCAGTAAAATGTGGGTCAAGGTGCTGGCCATCTGCGCGACCGGCATGATGTGCCTGAGCTGCATTTTCACCTTCTCCAAGGGTGCCTGGGGCGGTTTGGCAGTAGCCGTTGTGATTTTCGCCATCTTTCTGGACCGCCGCCTGATCGCTCTGATGGGCGTGGCCGGTGTCGGTGCACTGCTGGCAATCCCGTCTATTGCGAACCGCATCACTTATCTGTTTACCGCGGATTACCTTGCAGCAAGCCGCCGCGCAGGTCGTGTCATTCGCTGGTCCAAGGGTCTCAAGCTGCTGCAGGAGAGCAATCCGGTGCTCGGCTTCGGCCTCGGTCGCTTCGGCGGCGCGGTTGCCATGCAGAACAAGGTCATCGAGGAGACCAAGGATTTCTCCTACTTCTACATGGATAACTATTATCTGAAAACGCTGGTCGAGATGGGTTATCTCGGTCTGGCGTTCTTCATCCTGCTGCTGTTCGGTCTGGTGCTGTGGAGCCTGCGCTCGATCGGTCGTACCGGCTACACCAAGGGCGACCGCACGCGCGTGCTGGCGGTTTCCATGTTCGCAGGCATGTGCGGCGTGCTGGTGCACTGCTACTTCGAGAATATCTTCGAGGTGCCGTATATGATGGCGTATTTCTGGAGCATGGCGGCAGCGGTTATGTATCTCGGGTACTTCCGAAAGCGAAAAACCTGATTTTTTAGAGAACCTTCGTGAGAGGGTTCTCTTTTTTTCTAGGCACCGACTCAGCGGGGCACACGAACCGCGCAGGCGGTTCGCTCCTAACGGGCGGGAAGTTTTTCGCTGAACCTCAGCGAGGGGAGTGCGCCGCCTGCGGAGGCGGGGATTTGCCGCGCCCCGCGGCGGGGCAAGAGGGTAGACACCTACGGTTTCTACCCTCTTAACTCCCGTTTCCCTTTGTTTCTTAGTCTGGCGAAGATTGCCGACATGTGACCGCTCCGAAAAAAGGGAACGGCAGAGGAGTTTTTCTACCGTAGGGGAGCACAGTGTGCTCCCATGTCGAGACATATTCGCAGTGTCGGATAGTGTTCTGCTACACAGGCGGTTTACTCTACGCAGGGCGCGGCATGACATTGCCGCGCAACTCGTGAGCGCGTTATGATAGATAGGGCCGGCGAAAGATAAATTGTACCAAACGCTTAATTCGTAGGTGCCGTGCGTTACAACGTGCCAAAGAGTTGCGCAATACAGGTATGTTGCGCCTGCGGAAACTAACCCACATGTGTAGCAGAACGGTATCTGACCTTGCAAACAGGTTTCGAAAGACACGGAAGAAAAAATCCTCTGTCGTACTCTTATTTTCGAAGCTGTCGCCGGTCTCTGGTCTGCGTCAGGCTATCAAATAAGGGAAAGGTAGGAGTCCAAAGAGGAAGGGAAACCGCAGGTGTCCCTTCCTTTTTGTCCCCGCCGCGGACGCGGCAGTCTCCCGCGCTCCGCAGAGCGCAGCTCCTTCGCTGAGGTTCAGCGAAAACTCTCCGCCCCGTCAGGGCGAACCCGCTAACGCAGTTCGAGCACCCCGTCTTTCCGGTGCAGGAAAAAGCTGCCGCCTGTCAAGGGCGAACCGCCTACGCGGTTCGTGCGCCCCGGTCAATCGGTGCAGAAAAAGGGTGCCGCCCAGAATGGGCGAACCGCCTGCGCGGTTCGTGCGCCCCGTAAAGCGGGCGCCTTGCAAATCAAAATTCCTAAAGGAGAATCCCCATGCCATCGGTTGATGACAGCATCCAGTTCGTCAAGGGCATCGGCCCGAAAAAGGCGAAGCTGCTCGAAAAACTGCATATCCGTACGCTTCGTGACGCGCTCGAGACCTACCCGCGCGACTACGAGGATCGCACTCACATCACGCCGATTGCGGAAATCGACATGGAGGACAAGTATGCTGTGCGCGCTGTGGTCGGCACCGAACCCAGGGTCAACCGTATCCGCAAGGGCCTGACGCTGGTCAAGTGCACGATTTACGACGAAACCGGCACGCTGAACGTCACCTATTTCAACAATCCGTATGCTGCGGCGCAGCTCCGCGTGGGACAGGAGTATGTGTTCTACGGCAAGGTGCAAGGATTCGGGCGCGGCCGCACAATGGTTTCCCCGCAGTCGGAGAAGGTCGCACCGGACGCTGACCATCCGGGACGCATCGTGCCGGTCTATCCGCTGACGGCGGGACTGACCCAGCGCGATCTCGAGCGTGTAACCGCTGCCGCGCTCGACACGCTGACCGGTGAATGGCCCGATCCGCTGCCCGAACTTTTGCGGGCGAAATACCGCCTGCCTGACGCAGTAGATGCACTTTCTGCAATTCACCGGCCGAAAACCAAGGACGATGTGGCGCAGGCACGCCGCCGTATGGTATTCGAGGAGCTGTTTTTGCTCTGCTGCGGCCTGCAGCAGCTGAAGGAGCGCCGAAAAGCGGATTCCGGCATTGTTTTTACCTCGAATGGATTGGATTCGTTCTTTGAAGCCCTGCCGTTTACGCCGACCGGTGCACAGCGGCGTGCGATTATGGAGATCACGGCGGACTGTGCCTCCGGACGGCCGATGAACCGGCTGGTGCAGGGCGATGTCGGCTCGGGCAAGACGGTGGTAGCGGCCGGATTGTGTGCGCTGGCCGCGCAGAACGGCTGGCAGGCGGCTTTCATGGCGCCGACCGAAATCCTCGCCGCGCAGCACGCGGAGACGCTTGCACCTATGCTGGACAAGCTGGGCATCTCGTGCACGCTGCTCACCGGCTCGATGACTGCCGCGCAGAAACGTGCAGCACTGGCCGCCATCGAGACCGGTGCGGCGCAGGTGGTCGTGGGCACGCACGCGCTCATTCAGCAGGGTGTGCAGTTCCACCGGCTGGGTGCCGTTATCGCGGATGAGCAGCATCGGTTCGGCGTGGCGCAGCGTGCCGCGCTGTCCGCGAAAGGCGGCTCACCGCATGTGCTCGTCATGTCGGCTACGCCGATTCCGCGCACGCTCGCACTCATCATGTACGGCGATCTGGATGTGTCCATGCTGGACGAGATCCCGCCCGGAAGAAGTCCGGTTGAGACCTACGCCGTGGGCGAAAACATGCGCAAGCGTATTACTGCCTTCATTGATAAGCAGGTCGGTCTCGGCGGACAGGCTTACGTTGTGTGTCCGCTCATCGAGGACAGCGAAAATGCGGAAACCAAGCTAAAAAGCGCGGAACAGCATGCAAAAGACCTGCAGAAGCTGCTTCCGCACCGGCGCGTGGCTGTACTGCACGGACGCATGAAAAACGCGGAAAAAGATCAGATCATGCGCGATTTTGCAGCGCAGAAATACGATATTCTGGTCGCAACAACGGTTATCGAGGTCGGTGTGGACGTGCCGAATGCCAATCTGATGGTGGTCGAGGACGCAGACCGGTTCGGTCTGTCACAGCTGCACCAGCTGCGCGGACGTGTCGGCCGCGGTACACGGCAGTCGTATTGCGTGTTCTTTGGCGCGGACAAGGGACAGGTCGCGCGGGAGCGCCTGCGCATCCTGTGCAGGACCGGCGACGGCTTCGAGGTCGCACGCGCAGACCTCGCGCAGCGCGGTCCGGGTGACTTTTTCGGTCAGCGGCAGCACGGCCTGCCCGCACTGCACGTTGCGGATTTAGCGGCTGACCTTGCGCTCATGCAAAACGCCCGCGAGGAAGCGGAAGCGCTGCTGTCTGCCGATCCGACACTCGCCGGCTATCCCATCCTGCTCGACCGTGTGCAGCGCATGTTCGCCGAACAAAATGATGAAGCGTTCAACTAAATAAAAAACAGGAGAGAACCTCGGTTCTCTCCTGTTTCAGTCTGTCAATAAAGTCCGGTTTCGCGACAGTTATTTATACGGGTCGTCCGGCTTGAGGTAGCAGCATTTCTTATACTTCTTGCCGCTGCCGCACGGGCACGGATCATTCGGGCCGGGCTTCTTGCCGGCACGCTTGGGCTCTGCCTTGACAGAACCGTCGGTTGCGCCTGCTGCGCCGGTCTCCTTGGCTACCTGCTCACGCTTGGGTTCCTCGCGGGTGCGAACCTGTGCAAGGAAGATCATGCGGACGGTATCCTCACGGATAGAGTCGATCATCGCGTCAAACATATCAAAGCCTTCGCGCTTGTACTCGACAACCGGATCGTACTGACCGTATGCACGCAGGCCGATGCCGTTTCGCAGTTCGGTCATAGCGTCGATGTGGTCCATCCACTTGCTGTCTACGTTCTTGAGCAGTACAACGCGCTCCAGCTCACGCATGATAGGCGAGCCGAGGGCCTGCTCCTTGGCTTCGTAGACCTTGTGCGCCTGATCGGACAGAATGTTGGTCAGCTGGTCAGCGGTCAGGTCATCGCACTCCTCGGGCGTGAAGGTGCAGTCCTCCGGACGGAGGAATACGCCGATGAACGGACGGCGCGCCTGTTCAACCATTTCGGTCGAAATCAGGCTGTGTTCGCCGATAGCAGCATGCACCGCATGGGCGATGGTCTCGTCGATCATCTTGACGATGTTGTCCTTAACGTCCTTGCCCTCGAGCACCTGCAGACGCTGTGCGTAGATGGTCTGACGCTGGGTGTTCAGCACATCGTCATACTCAAGGACGTGCTTACGAACGCCGAAGTTGCGGGATTCGATCTTCTTCTGAGCATTTTCGATCGCGCCGGACAGAATCTTCTGGTCGATCGGCTCGTCATCGGCAATGCCGAGGGTATCCATCATGTTCTGGATACGCTCGGAGCCGAACAGACGCATGAGGTCATCCTCCAGCGAAATGTAGAAGCTGGATTCGCCGGGGTCGCCCTGACGGCCGGCACGGCCGCGCAGCTGGTTGTCGATTCGGCGGGATTCATGGCGCTCGGTGCCGAGGATATACAGACCGCCTGCCGCACGAACCTTTTCGGCTGCCGCGTCGGTCTCGGTCTTGAACTTTCTGTACAGTTCCTCAAACTTGGCACGGATAGCCAGAACCTCCTGATCGTCGGTGTCGGCATGGCCGTTTGCCTCGTAGATCATGTGGTCGATGTAGTCGTGCGCAACGCGCTCGTCCATCTCGCCCTTCTGCACACGGTCTTCAACCTCGTGACGGAGATACTTCTTGATTTCATCCAGCGCCATGGTCTCGGCGTTGCCGCCGAGCATGATATCGGTACCACGGCCTGCCATGTTGGTTGCAATGGTAACTGCGCCCGGTTTGCCGGCCTGTGCAACGATCTCTGCCTCGCGCTCGTGATACTTTGCGTTCAGGACGGTGTGCTTGATGCCCTTGGCCTTCAGAATCTTGCTCAGTTCCTCAGACTTTTCGATGGAAACCGTGCCGACCAGAATCGGCTGACCCTTTGCGTGGCACTGCTCAATGCGGGCAATGGTCGCCATGATCTTGCCGCGCTCGTTCTTGTAAACCGCATCCGGATTGTCCTTACGGGCGATCGGCTTGTTGGTCGGGATTTCGATAACGTCCAGCTGATAGGTGTGGCGGAACTCCTCCTCCTCGGTCAGCGCGGTACCGGTCATGCCGGACAGCTTGCCGTACAGACGGAAGTAGTTCTGGAAGGTGATGGTTGCCAACGTCTTGCTCTCGTGCTCGACCTTTACGCCTTCCTTGGCCTCGATCGCCTGATGCAGACCCTCGTTGTAGCGGCGGCCGAACATCAGACGGCCGGTAAACTCATCAACAATGATGACCTGACCGTCACGGACAACGTAATCTACATCGCGCTGCATAACGCCGCGTGCCTTGATGGCCTGATTGATGTGGTGCTGCAGCGTGGTATTCGCGGGGTCGGACAGATTTTCTACCTTAAAGTAAGCCTCGGCGCGCTTCTGACCGTGGGGGGTCAGTGTCGCGGTCTTTGCCTTTTCATCGACGATGTAATCGGCATCGATGTCGTCCTGCTCCTCCTTGGCATCCACTTCCTTGACGCGCAGGCAGGAAAGCTGAGCGGCAAAGCGGTCCGCGATCTCGTACAGCTGAGAGGACTTCTCGCCCTGACCGGAGATGATCAGCGGGGTACGCGCCTCATCAATCAGGATGGAGTCAACCTCATCGACGATGGCGAACGCATGGTCACGCTGAACCATTGCATTTTTGTAGATTGCCATGTTGTCGCGCAGGTAGTCGAAACCGAACTCGTTGTTCGTGCCGTAGGTGATATCAGCGGCGTACATCGCCTTGCGGGCCTGCGGCGGGACCTCGTGAATGACAAGGCCAACCTTGAGACCGAGGAAGCGGTATACCTTGCCCATCCACTCACTGTCTCGCTTGGCGAGGTAGTCGTTGACGGTGACAATGTGTACGCCCTTGCCGGTCAGTGCGTTCAGATAAGCGGGAAGGGTAGCCACCAGGGTCTTGCCTTCACCGGTCTTCATCTCTGCGATACGGCCCTGATGCAGGACGATACCGCCGATGACCTGTACACGGTAATGACGCATACCGAGTACGCGCCATGCGGCTTCACGGCAGGTGGCAAATGCCTCCGGCAAAAGCTGGTCGAGCGTTTCGCCGTTCTGGTAGCGCTGCTTGAATTCGTCTGTCTTGGCGCGCAGCTCGTCGTCGGTCAGCTTTTTGAACTGCTCTTCGAGTGCGTCCACTTTATCCGCAATGGGGTAGATCTTTTTCAGCTCGTGTGACGAGTGCGTGCCGAAAATTTTGGTCAAAAAATTAGCCATTACTTTTCTTCAGCCTTTCAAAAGGGCGCAATAGCCCCATTTGTTACATATACGATAGTATTATAGCATAAAGTGGACAGAATATAAATAAATTTTTTGTGAATAAGCAAATTGCTGATATTATAAAGCCGTTAAAGCGGCGGCTGTGGCGGCAAACACGGCGGCGGATGGGTCGTTTTCCCGTTCGGACAGGGGATGCCACAGGCGGTCTACACGCGCCATGCCGCCGGAAAGCCGGGTGTAGACTACCACCTGCTCCATGCCGAGCCGCACGCCGGTCAGCCGCAGGTGCATCATGCAGCGGTTCTCGCTCAGATAGATGGGCTGGGTGCGGTGCAGTGCAACGTAGCCGTGCACGTTGGCCCAGCGGTAGATTTCGCTTTCGGCGAGGTCGTGGATGCTGCCGTGCTCACCGAGATGGACGGCGGTGCTGCTCAGCACCAGACTGCGGTCCACCGAGGTGACTTCATCGTGACCGGTCAGCGGCCGTTCGTCTGCACCGAGCGTGCACAGCGCGATATTGTTGCGTAACGGGTAAAATCGCAGCGGAAGCGCGTTTGTTTTAGCCGCTGCGGTGAAAACTGCTGTCTGCGTAAAAACTCCTCCGTTGCGGCGTGATTTTGCACGGATTTATCCACAGACTTGTGGATAATTGGATGACTCCATGCTGGTGCCGCGGAGTGTTATTGTATCACGCGGAATGCGCGGGATTTGTCAAAATGGTAATTTCAGCAAGCGGGATTTTCCGGGTGGAACCTTTTCAGCACCGACTGTGCGGGGAGCACGAACTGCGTGAGCGTGTTCGTCCCTAACGGGCGGGGAGTTTTTTGCTTATATCAAGCGGGGGAGTTGCGCTCTGCGGAGCGCGGGAGACTGCCGCGCCCGCGGCTGGGGCAAAGAGGAAGGGACACCTGCGGTTTCCCTTCCTCTTTGAACTCCTACCTTTCCCTTGGGGATAGCACGGCGAAAATCGGAGAGGCGGGACCGCTCCGAAATAGGGGAACGGCAGTCGGGTTACCGCTGCGTGTCTTTCTCCGCCTTTTCGCAGTTCACAGACAGCGTACTGCTACACAGACGGTTGAGTCTACGCAGGCGCGGCATGACCATGCCGCGCAACCCTTTTGCACGTTGTAACGGACGGCACCTGCGAATTTAGACGTTCAGTATAATTTATCTTCGCAGGTGCTGTCTATCATAACGCGCTAACGAATTGCGCGACACTGTCATCCCCCAGGGGACCCTCTCTTGCCCTTCGGGCAATTCACCTTGTGTCGCGCCTGCGCAGAGTAGCCGATATGTGTAGCAGTAGGGTAACCGAACTGCGAATAGGTAAAAGAAAAGGACGGACCCGAAGTAGGTCCGTCCTTATGAGAGGAAAAATCCTCTGTCGTTCCTCTTTTTCGAAGCGGTCGCCGGTCTCTGGTCTGCGCCAGACTAAGAAATAAAGGAAACGGGATTCACAAGGGTGGAAACCTTGGTGTCCATCCTTGTGCCCACCGCCGTGGGTACGGCGGTAACGCGAAGTGCGGTAAATTACATATTACCGCCCTTGCTGCCTTCCCACACGCCGGTAGCGAGTGCAGACAGGTATGCGTTGATAAAACCGTCAATATCGCCATCCATTACAGCGTTGATATTGGCATTTTCAAAGCCGGTACGCGTATCCTTGGCGAGCGTATACGGCATGAAAACGTAGGAGCGAATCTGGCTGCCCCATTCAATCTTCTGCTGAACGCCCTTGATGTCCGAGATTTTCTCAAGATGCTCGCGCTCCTTGATCTCAACCAGCTTGGAACGCAGCATGCGCAGACAGTTTTCCTTGTTCTGCAGCTGGCTTCGCTCGGTCTGGCAGGCTACAACAATGCCGGTTGCCTTATGGATCAGTCGAACCGCAGACGAGGTCTTATTGATGTGCTGGCCGCCTGCACCGGACGAACGGTAAACCTGCATTTCGTAATCATCCGGCTTGATCTCAAAGTCCGTGGAGGTATCCGGAATATCCGGAACGACCTCTACCGCCGAGAACGAGGTCTGACGGCGGCCGGATGCATCAAACGGAGAGATACGGACCAGACGGTGTACGCCGTTTTCACCCTTGAGGAAGCCGTAGGCGTTTTCACCCTCGATGAGAATATCGGCGGACTTGATACCCGCGGTATCGCCGTCCTGGTAGTCCATGATCTTATAGGTAAAGCCGTGACGCTCTGCCCAGCGGGTGTACATGCGGTACAGCATCGCGCACCAGTCCTGTGCCTCGGTGCCGCCGGCACCGGCGTGGAAGGATACGAGTGCGTTGTGGCTGTCGTACTCGCCGGTCAGCAGCGTGCGCAGCTTCTGCTCGGCAATGCCGTCCTCCAGCTCCTTGTAGCCGCTTTCCAGCTCCTCAAGCATGGATTCGTCGTTTTCTTCGATCGCCATTTCGCAGATGGTGAGCAGGTCATCGCACAGCTCGGTCATCTTGTTGTACGCTTCAACCTTGCCCTTGAGCGAGCCCATGCGGGAGACGATCTTCTGGCTCTCCTCCGGATTATCCCAGAAACCCGGCTGAGAGGACTTGATCTCCAGCTCCTCTACCTCACGCTTCGCCTGCTCCAGACCGAGCGAGGTGTACAGCTCCTCAAGCTCGGGCTTGAGGTTGTTCAGCTTGACCTTGTATTCCTCAAATTCCAGCATGAAAATGCTCCTTCACTTTCAGATTGTTCAAAATTTCAGTACCTTATAGTATATAGGTTCACGAGGGACTTGTAAAGATTTTTTTCGTGAATTATAGCAGTTTAGATAAATAATGCGGCAAAAGTAGCGTATAAAGCGCGCAAAGAGCAAGGAAATTTTATGAAGCCATGCTGGGCGCATGGCGAATGAAATTGACGATGCTATTTGCGTGCTGTATGCGCGCACTTGTTGCAGTATTTGTCTGAACTGCTATAAGGGGTTGTCCCGTAAAGATTGTGTACATTTCCACAAGTTCGGCTTGACTAATCGCTTTTTTTCCCATATGATAGTTACTGTAAAAGGGAGTAGCTCACGCAAGAGCGCGTGGTCGGTGCCGACAAGCCCGATTGACGAAAAGTCAATCCGTACCGAGCCGTAAGCAGCAAGACTTTTACCGCAGTATGCGGTAAAAGTCTTTTTTTTGTGCGCTGCAGCCGGAAATCGAGCGAAAACTCTCGCGTAAGCATGTACACTGTTGGGAATAAGGGCATTGCCGTGATGGAGCGGTGCTGCCCGAGATTTTCCGGAAACGAAGGAGGAAACTGTATGCTGTCATTTGTATTTCTGGTGATTGGCTTTGCACTTATGATCTGGGGTGCGGATAAGTTTGTTGCGGGTGCATCCGCACTGGCGCGCAAGCTGGGCGTATCACCGCTGCTGATCGGTCTGACCATCGTTGCATTCGGCACATCCATGCCGGAGCTGGCGGTCAGTGTCACCGCGGCCCTGCGCGGTGCAAACGAGATTGCGGTCGGCAATGTTGTCGGTTCGAACATTTTTAATCTGCTGATGGTGGCCGGTCTGTCCGCCGCTGTCTGCCCGCTTGTGATGGATAAAACGCTGCTCCGCCGTGACTGGCCGCTGTCCATTCTCGCGGCTGTGCTGCTGCTGGGCGCCATCGCACCCGACCTGACCATCGCCCGCTGGGAAGGCGTTGTACTGCTGATTATATTCGCATTCATCCTGACATACCAGATTCGCACCGCACTGCAGAACCGCGAGCAGCTTGCTGCCGCAGCTGCAGAAGCCGAGGCCGAGGAAGCGGAAGCACCCATGTCCGCTGCGATGATCTGTGTGAATATCCTGCTCGGTCTGGCGTGCATCGTGATCGGCGGTCAGCTGGCCGTAAACGGCGCGACCGGCATTGCGCGTATGTTCGGCCTGAGTGAAACGCTCATTGGTCTGACCATTGTGGCCATGGGCACCAGCTTGCCTGAGCTTGTTACTTCCATCGTGGCTGCACGCAAAGGACAGAACGACATTGCAATGGGCAATGTTATCGGCTCAAACCTGTTTAATATTTTCCTGATTCTCGGCGTTTCGTCGGTTATCACGCCGATTCCGGTACAGGCGACCTCTATCGTTGACTGCCTGTTCCTGATTGCCATCAGCGCGGTATTTTATCTGCCGGCGCGCAAGGGCAAGCTCGGACGTGTGCCGGGTATCGCCATGGTGGCAACGTATGCTGTCTATACAGTGTATCTTATTATGCGATAATCTATCGCGGGTTTGCCGCACCCGCAGCTGGGGCGAAAAGGAAGGGACACCTGCGGTCAGTCTGTCAATAAAGTCCGTTTTCGCGATGCTGACGCTGCCGCGCGGCAGCGCGCATGAAATAGTATTATTTGCGAAGCAAATGCATGAAAACCGGGGGCGTGTACCTCGGTTTTCGTGTTTTCTGAAGTTATGCGTGCGAAACCTTTCGCATGTGCCGCAGATAGACGATCAGCAGCGCCCCGCCGGTGAACACCCACGAGGCAACGTAAACGTCCATCAGCATCTCGAACGTGGGCACGAGACGGAAAATCGTTGCCATCCAGATGAGTCGGAATACAACCGTGCCGAGCACAGTGAAGATGGCAGGCTCGAGCGACTTGCCCATGCCGCGGAGCGCCGCGCTTTCGACCTCATAGGTGGCGGTGAGACCCTCGAGCGAGCAGACGTGCCGCATGCGACTGATGGCAAACGCCGCGACGGCGCTGCTCGTGGTGTAAATGCTGACAAAAAAGTCGTCCCAGATCATGAATACCGCACTGAGAATCTCGGTAAACACCACGCCGAACAGCATGCAGTAACGGAAAATCTTTTTGCAGCGTCTGAGGTCACCTGCGCCGTAGTTCTGGCTGGTGAAGGTGACAGCCGCCTGCGCGAAGGCGTTGGCAATATCGTAGGTGAAATACTCGAAATTCAGTGCGAGAGATGAACCTGCGATGGCATTTTCACCGAATGAGTTGATGCCGCTCTGGATAAATACGTTGGATACCGAGAAAATAGCACCCTGAATACCGGCGGGAATGCCGATCTGCAGAATGCGGAGGAGCGGCGTTTTTTCAATGCGCATACGTCGGAACCGGAACGCGAAATCGTCATTCCGGCGTGCAAGGTGGGTGAGCACCATGCCTGCGCTCAGCACATTGGAGATAACGGTCGCAATCGCTACACCGGTCACACCAAGCTGCAGCGCAATGACGAGAAACAGGTTGAGGATGACATTCACCGTGCCGGAGATAAGCAGGTAGTACATAGGGCGGCGGCTGTCGCCGTAGCTGCGCAGAACGGCCGAGCCGAAGTTGTACACCAGCATGAACGGGATGCTCAAAAAGTAGATAAATATGTACAGCAGCGCCTGATCGAGCACGCTTTCCGGCGTGCCGGACAGCACGAGAATGGGCTTTGCCGTCAGCCAGCCGACAATCATCAGTCCCACGCCGAGCGCCGCGCCGAATGTGATAACAGTGTGCAGCGTGCGGTTGATCTCCTCGCGGTTGTTCTGCCCGATGAGCAGCGCGAGCACGGCATTCGGCCCGACCGACAGTCCGACGATCAGGTTGACAAAAATACCGACGAGCGCCACACAGCTGCCGACCGCCGCCAGCGCCGTATCACCTGCAAACCGGCCGACAACGGCCACATCTGCTGAGTTGAAAAGCTGCTGCAGAATGCTGCTGAACGCCAGCGGCAGCGCGAAAAGAATGAGTTTTCCGGCCAGACCGCCGTGCAGCATGTCCATTTCCTTGTGTTTTGTTTGTGCCATGAAACAGGATTCTCCTTGCATGAGGGTTGCAGCATTATCTTATCATGCGGCGGACAGCGGCGCAATACGCGGGAAACGGATTTCATCATTGTAATTTTTCCTCGAAAATTGTATAATATTTTTGTATAGAAAAGCAATTTGCGTGCCGAATCCATCGTTTTGCGCCGCAGAGGAGGATAGAGGACATGAAATTTTTTGAAGCCGTGCCGGACGAGCTGTTTTCGCCGCTGGCGTCACCGAACCGTGCGCTGTACGCGGATGCGCTCGATGTGCTGTACACGGCGTACCGCGAAAAGCTGAAGCTGCCCGAGGATATGCTGTATTCCATGCTGCGGAGCCGTCTTGAGCAGCAGCTGGCCGAGGCTACCTTCGAGGGCGAGGACATCGACGAGGATGAGCTGCGCGATATTTCCGGCCGTGCCCGTTTCCTCATCCGCAAGCTGGGCAGCAAGGGCTGGTTTGAAAAGGAGCGCGGCACAGATTTTCGGGAATACATTACGGTTCCGGGCCACAGCAGCCGTTTGCTCGAGCTGTTCCACGCGCTGCGCGAGGACACACCGGCACGCGGCTATTCATATGTGTTCGGCACTTATTCCACGCTCAAGGTCGCGCATGAGTCGGACAGCGTGTATGACAAAATGGCTGCGGTCTACGGCGCATATGACAACACGCGCGCGCTCATCAACCTGCTGCAGATGGTATATCATAACGTCAAGCATTATTTCCAGATGCAGATCGACATGCACAATGTCGGGGAAGTGCTCGCATCGCACTTTGATGATTTCGGGCAGAAGGTGATGGAGGCGTACATCCGTCCGCTCAAGATCAAGGATTCCGTGCCGAAATACCGTGTGCCGATACAAAATGTGCTGACAGACTGGGCGGAGAACGATGATCTGCTCATCGCCATGGCGAATGCCGCTTTGGCTGACCGCCGAGGTGACACGCCGGAGAACTGCCGCGCTGATCTTCTTCGCAAAATTTACTGGATACAGGAGTGCTACGACAATCTCGAGCGCGATTATCTGGATGAGATCGATGCACAGGTGCGCCGCTACACGCGTGCGGCTACGCAGAAGATCGAAAACCTGACCAACCGAGATCAGAATATCCGCGGCAACCTGCACACGGTGCTGACCGCGCTGTCGCGCAACCGGCGTGCCGCCGATCTGGTGGACACGATTCAGCCGGTATTCCGGCTGTATGAGCAGACCTGCCTGTCCGAGAGCAGCCTGTGGTACCGCAAGCGTCCGGGCAAGCGGACAAAGGCCGCGCCGGTGCTCGTGCAGGAGAGCGAAGCGGATACGGCAGCCGCCGCAAAGGCGGCTGCACTTTTGCGCTCGGAGTATGGCCGCGGCGCTATCGCGGCGTATGTGCAGGGCTGGCTCGGTGAAAGCGATGTGTGCCGCTCGGAGGATATTCCGCTCAAGAATGATAAGGACTATGTGATGAGCCTGCTGGCGGTGCTGACCGGCGGCGACCGCTCGGCGGATTTCACGGTGCAGGAGCTGGACGGCGAACGCCGGGAAAACGGCTATGCTATTCCGGAGCTGCAGATCAGCCGGAAGGAGAACAACGAATGAATTTGGAATTTCTGAATACCGCTACCGCAAAGGAGCTGGAGCAGTTCAAAGCGGTGTGCAATCAGCTGCTCAGCCGCACCTATGTGGTGCGCACGCTGTACCGTCCGGGCAGGGGACGGGTGAGCAACCCGGACTACACCTTTTTGTCCATTCATTATGAGTCCGTGCGCGAGTATCTCAGCCTGCTTGACTGGGATTTGCGGCGCGACGACATAAACGGCTACTTTTATGTGCTGAACACAGATGAAGCCAACCGGTGCATCCTGTCCAAGCGCGAGACCGCGATTCTGCTCGCCCTGCGCATGCTGTACGACGAAAGCCAGGAGCGACTGGGACTCGAGCAGGATGCGCTCTGCAGCGTGCGAGAGGTGCTCGAAAAGATCGTGACCGACTACGCCATCCTGCCGGCTAAGCCGAATATGGAGGAGGTCAAGCGGGCACTGACCGTGTTTGAAAACCACTCGATCCTGCAGCGCATCGAGGGGAAATTTAATCAGGCTGACTGCAGATTTGCCATCCTGCCGACCATTCAGACCGCTGTTTCGAGCGAACGATTGAATGAGGTCGCAGCCGTGCTGCGAAAGGAGGAGAACGCCGATGAAGAAACTGAAGAAGATTCTGCTGATTAACTGGCTGTATTTCAGCAAGGAGATCATCGAGGTCGGCGACGTGAACTTTCTGACCGGCAAAAACGGCGCAGGCAAGTCCACGGTGATTGACGCGCTGCAGATCGTTCTCCTGGGTGAGACCAATGCGCGCAACTTCAATCTGGCGGCGAATGAGCGCTCACAGCGCACGCTGGACGGCTATCTGCGTGCCGATATGGACGAGAATAACCCGTATTCCCGCCGAGGTAAGGACTTTTCGACCTATATTGTCTGCGAGTTTGAGGACGATGTGGAGCACAATAGTTTCGTGTGCGGCGTGATGTTCGACTGCCGCAGTGACGGCAGCAAGCACGATCATTTCTTTATCTATGTCGGAAAACTGCCGGAAAACTGCTTTATCGAGGACGGCGAGGCGATGGATATTCACGATCTGCGCAAATTCCTCAAGCAGAATTTCTCCCGCGCCGAGGTGTACGATACCCAGTGGGAGTACCGCCGCAATATGCTCTCGCGGTGGAACGTGCACAACGAGCAGGTGCTCCGCATGATGAAAAAGGCGGTGTCGTTCCGCCCAATCGTGGATATTCAGCAGTTTATCACCGAAAATATCTGCGATATTCCGGATAAGCCGGATATCGAAGCCATGCAGCAGAACATCCGCAACTACAAGCGGCACGAGCAGCTGGCGCAGCAGCAGGAGGAAAAGCTGACCGCGCTGCAGGAGATCAGCACTCTGTACCGCGAAATGACGCGCTCGGTGGATCGCTGGCGCGTGCAGTCCTTCCTTGTGCAGTGGGCGCAGAAGGAGGACATGCAGGCGCAGATCGACAGCCGCGAGCAGGAAAAGCGAAACTGCCTGTCCGAGCTGACCGCGGCGGACACCGCGATTGAGGATTTGGCCGGGCAGGTGCAGGCGAAGGAGGAACGCCGCCGTCAGATGGACCGCGATTATGCACAGAGCGACACCTATCAGGAGCGCGAGCGGCTGGGCAACCAGAAGCAGTCGCTGCTGACCGAGCAGAGCAAGCTGGTGCAGGAGATGGAGCGCGACGCACTTGAGATCAAGCGGGAGGCGCTGCGGCTGACACACCTGTGCGAGATCGCGCTTGCATGGGACGCCGAGGAGGTACTCATTCCGGTGCAGCAGGCGGCAGAGCAGGTGCAGCGTACCTACGCACGGCTGTCGAGCGGCGAATGCGCAATCTTCTCGCAGGAGCAGACCGTATTCGAGGACGCCCGGCAGGCGGCAGCGGCCCTGTCGGACGCGCTGGCGAAGGCGGCGCATCAGCTTGGCGATAAGGTTGCAGAGCTGCAGCAGCAGCTGACCGAAAAGCAGACTGCGCTTGCCGATCTGCGCAGGAACATCAAGGACTATCCGCGCGGACTGCTGCCGTTCCGTGCCAAGCTGGCGGAGGAACTGGAGCAGCAGGCGGGAACGCCGGTTGCGGTAGATATTCTCGCGGATGTGCTGGAAATTGAAGATGAGCGCTGGCGCGGTGCTGTGGAAGGCTATCTCAACAACCAGAAGTTTTATTTTCTGGTTGAACCGGCATATTACGAGCAGGCTTTGCGTATTTACAACAAACTCAAGTGGGAAAAGAGCCTGAACGCCTACGGTCTGGTCGATATCGGCACGCTGCGCGAGCGTGAGCATATCGACCCGCAGAGCGGCAGTCTTGCGGAAAAAGTGGAGACCGGGAACGCGCTTGCGCGAACCTACATGGATTATCTGCTCGGGCGCGTGATGTGCTGCGACACGGTTGAGCAGCTGCGCGGGTATCGGACCGCCATCACGGATGAGGGCATGCTGTATCAGGGCTATGTGGCGCGTGCGCTTCGCAGAGACCGTATGGAGGATGCGTTCATCGGCCGTCATGCGGTCACGCTGCGTATCGCCCGTCTGGAGGAGGAGGCCGCCGGTCTGCAGACCGAGATTTCGCACCGGAAACCCATCTGGCAGGCAGTTTCTCAGCAGAAAGCGCCCATGCTGACACCATATTATGTGCGAAACATCGTACCGCAGCGGCAGGCGGATTTTCTGTACCGCGCGGAACTGGAGGAGGAGATCAACGCGATCGACGAGCAGGTTTCCCATCTCGACCTGCTGTGGCTGGATCAGCAGAAGCAGCTGATCGCCGAGATCAGCGACGAGATTGCGGCGCTGAGTCATCAGCGCGAGGTGCAGATCGCGCACAAGGCCAAGCTGGAGGAGCGTATTCGTCAGCTGGACGAGGAAATCCTGCCCGAGCAGTACCGCAGCCGCACCGAAACGGAGCGCAGGCTGGCGGAAACCTTCTCGGAGACCTACCGCGACGATATCGGTCTGCCGCGCTACCGGCAGGAGCTGGAGCGTCTGCACCGGCCGGATATCGTGTACCGCAATTTCAGCAGCCACCATGCACAGGTTGTCAACGAGATGGAGAACGCACGCGCGGCACTCCTGCGGGCGCGCCGAGAATATGTCGAGCGGTTTGGGCCGTGCTCGTTCCGCGTGGAGGCAGATGACAATGCGGAGTTCGATGCGGAACGCCGTGTGCTCGAGGAAAGCGAGCTGCCGCAGTACCGCACCAAAATCCGTGCCGCACGCGAGAGTGCGATGGAGCAGTTCCAGAACGACTTCCTGTCCAGGCTGAAAAGCAGCATCGAGCAGGTGCAGGATCAGGTCAAGAACCTCAATCGGGCACTGCGGCAGGCGCAGTTCGGCACGGACAGCTACCAGTTCCGCGTGGACCGCAATCCGGATTACGCCGAATATTACGACATGATTATGGCGCCGGAGCTGATGGAAGGCGATATTACGCTGTTTTCCGCACAGTTTCAGGAGAAATACGGTCCGCTGATCGACAAGCTGTTCAGCCAGATCACCATGGCAGACGATACCCAGCTCAACGCCCGCAAGCAGAGTGAGCTGCAGGAGAACATCGAGCGGTACACCGACTTCCGCACCTATCTGAAGTTCGATCTGGAGACCACCGATCAGAACGGCTCCAAGCAGCTGCTGTCGCAGACACTCAACACCAAGTCGGGCGGCGAGACGCAGACGCCGTTCTATATTGCGGTTCTGGCGTCGTTTGCACAGCTGTACCGCGTGAGCGATACGTCCAGCTTTGGCAACACCGTGCGTCTGGTCGTGTTCGATGAGGCATTCAACAAGATGGACAGCGAACGCATCATCGAAAGCGTGCGTCTGCTGCGCAAAATGGGTCTGCAGGCGATCATCTGCACTCCGCCGGATAAGGTTTCGGATATCATGCCGATCGCTGACCGCACGCTGCTGGTCGATAAGCATAAGTATCGGATGCACATTCTGCCGTTCAGCAAGGAGAATGCACAGTAAAGAAAAATCCCGCTTTCTCGCGTGAGAAGGCGGGATTTTTGTGTGATTTCGGACAGGCTGCCCCGTTGGACAGGCGAAGTCCTTCTATACGGCTGGCTATTCTGACTCTATCTTTGCGGGCAGAACATCTTACAATTCACCGCACATGAGTGCGCCGAGCGCGTCCTCGAAGGTGCGGCTGCCGAGAGAAATCGCACCGAGTGCTTCGGCACGGCGTCCAACCTCGTATTTGTGCAGGCGCACGCCGCCTTCCGGGCACTGCGTGGTGATATACACGCGCGTACCGCTTTGGATCAGGTCGCGCACGGCGGATTCCAGACGGGCGGGTACGCCGCCTGCACCGAAGGCTTCGAGTACGACCTTGGGGTAGCCGAGCAGCACGGAGAAGAATGACGGGTCGAGATCGGGGGTCAGGCGCACCGGAAGGATGTGGGTGTCGATCTGCTCGATAAGCTGCGGCGCGCCGGAAGGTGCGGACGCGGGTTTGCGCCAGCGCACTTCGCCGCCGCAGATTTCACCGGCCGGTGCGGCATTTGCCGAGAGAAATGCGTCAATCTCGGTCGAATGCTGCTTGAAAACGTGTCTGCCGTGCAAAATTTGACCGTTCATCACGGCGTACACGCCTGCGCGTCCGTCTGCCGCAGTGCGGAACGCATCCAGCAGATTGCGCGGCGCATCCGAGTCCAGCACGCCCATCGGCAGCATGGAGCCGGTCAGCACGAGCGGCTTGTCGAAATGCGGCAGCAAGTGGGTGAGCAGCGCGGCGGTGTACGCAAGCGTATCCGTGCCGTGCGTGAGCACAAAGCCGTCGAATTTCTCACGGTTTTGCCAGACCGCCTGTGCCATGCGCTGACGGTCGGCGGCGGTCACGTCGGTCGAGTCCAGCTGCATGAGATCGAGCGTTTCAACTGTGCACAGCGCAGACAGTTCGGGCAGTGCGCCGAGCAGTGCGGCGCTGTCCAGAGCGGGGGAAAGACCGTGTGCGGTCTCGCAGCATGCAATCGTGCCGCCGGTGGCGATCATTAAAATATGAGGCATGATTTTCCTCCTGAAAGTTGTTTTTATGGATAGAAAACCGGATTAACGGCACTGTGCCTGATAATTTTCTCCCCATTTCCACAGGGCGTCCATCACGGGTTTCAGGCTGTACCCGAGTTCGGTCAGCGTGTATTCCACACGCGGCGGCACCTCGGCATAGACCTTGCGTGTCAGCAGACCGCTGGCCTCCATCTGGCGCAGCTGTGCGGTCAGAACCTTCTGCGTGACGTGCCCGATGGATTTTTTCAGTTCGCCGAAACGCAGGGTGCCGTTCATCAGGTCACGCAGGATGAGCACCTTCCATTTATCGCTGATGAGCGTCAGCGTGGTCTCGACAGGGCAGGCGGGCAGTTCCTGTTTTGCGGTCGATTCGGTCAGTTCCATGAGAAAAACCTCCTTGTTAACGCGATTTGCGCCAATAGTATCTTTTGGGTAACTACACCACAATATTGTGCTTACTTTACAGATTGTCACTACGGCTTTATTATAGAATCACCGAAAGGGAAAAGCAATCCCAATATAGAAAAAGAAAATAAATTTTCATGGAGGTATTTATCATGAGCAAGGTCGTAGAATTTCTGCAGGCAAATCCGGTACAGTATCTGGCAACCGCAGGCCGTGACGGTAAGGCAAAGTGCCGTCCGTTCATGTTCTCGGGCGAGATGGACGGCAAGCTGTGGTTCTGCACGAACAACACGAAGGACGTTTACAAGGATATGCAGGCAAATCCGGAGATCGAAATCTCGGTTTCCAGCCCGGAGTACGCATGGATTCGCCTGCACGGCAAGGCTGTTTTCGAGAACAACATGGCTGCCAAGGAGATGTGCATCGCAAATCCGATCGTCAAGAGCCAGTACGGCGAGGCGACCAACCCGATCTTCGAGGTGTTCTATCTCGAGGATGCACACGGCAGTATCGCTGATTTCTCCGGAAATCCGCCGTATCAGTTTTAATTCCTGTCGCGAAACCACGGTTTCGCCGACAAGAGGAACGGACCGTGGGCCGTTCCAAAGTCGTCCGAAAGTTCCTATACAGAAACTTTCTCCCTCTATAAGTAAGAAAACCGAGGCGCATGTCCCCGGTTTTCTTGCATTTGCAGAGCAAATGCTATTGAATATGCGCTGCGGCGCCAGAGTATAGAAGCACAATATTACAAAACAACTATTTTATGCGTAAATACAAACTAACCATTGAACCAATGTACCCTGTCGATGTATACTAATATCTAGCTTACATTAAGGGGGTAAAAACAATGGATTTTTTGAAGAAAAACGGCGCCGGACTGCTGCTGTGCCTGTGCATTGCGATTCCGGCGTGGCTGCTGGGACAGGCGGTGCCGGTTGTCGGCGGACCGGTATTCTCCATCCTGATCGGCATGGTGCTCACACTGTTCTGGAAGGACAAGACCAAGGTGCAGCCGGGCATCGGCTTTACCTCGAAAAAGGTGCTGCAGTACGCGGTTATCCTGCTCGGCTTCGGTCTTAACCTGTCCGAGATTGCCAAGGTCGGCGCACAGTCGCTGCCCATCATCGTTTCGACCATCGGCACCTCGCTGATCGTATCGTTCGTGCTGTGCAAGGCAATGAAGGTACCGTCCAACATCTCGACGCTGGTCGGTGTCGGCTCGTCCATCTGCGGCGGCTCGGCGATCGCGGCAACCGCTCCGGTCATCGGCGCGGACGATGAGGAGATCGCGCAGGCGATTTCGGTTATTTTTCTGTTCAACGTCATCGCGGCGCTGACCTTCCCGACGCTCGGCGGCATGCTCGGCATGACTGACCACGGCTTCGGTCTGTTTGCGGGCACGGCGGTCAACGATACCTCGTCCGTAACGGCAGCCGCTTCCGCGTGGGACGGCATCCACGGCAGCAATACGCTGGAAATCGCTACTATCGTCAAGCTGACGCGCACGCTGGCGATCATCCCGATCACGCTCGTACTGGCGCTGTGGCGCACCCACAAGGCCAAGACCGAGCAGAGCCAGGGCGGCGAAGCCTTCTCGCTCAAGCGTGCGTTCCCGATGTTTATCCTGTACTTCGTGCTCGCGTCCATCATCACCACGGTGTGCACCACGGTCGGCGTACCAGCAGGCGTGTTTACGCCGCTCAAGACGCTGTCCAAGTTCTTTATCGTTATGGCGATGGCGGCTATCGGCATGAATACCAATATCGTAAAGCTGGTCAAGACCGGCGGCAAGCCGATTTTCATGGGATTCTGCTGCTGGGTCGCTATCGCGTGCGTCAGCATCGCGATGCAGCACTTGCTCGGGTTCCTCTAAGCGAAAAGAAAAGCACAAAGGACTAATGTCCTTTGTGCTTTTCGCGTTTTTGCTGCTGTTTGAGTGCATAAAGCCGTTTGGCATCGGCCTGTTTGCGCGCACGGCTCCGGCGCTTGCGCACTTGCTTGTTCTGCACCTGCTGGAGCTGTAGCGCCTGCTGCGATTTGGTGCCGATGCCGACTTGCGCGGTCTGCCGTCCGGCTTCCCGCTGCGCCCGTTTGGGATTGCGGTGTGCAGGCTTTACGGCAGTCTCAACAGCCGGACTGAATGGTAATCGGTAGTAGTGCCGCAGCAGGTAAATCAGCAGCTCCGGCTCCTTCGGCTCTGCGCCGAAGGTTACCTTTGCTGCGGATAACCTGCCGTTTTCGATCCGCTCGAATACACCGACCCAGAACGGGTCCTCAAAAAATACGGTCAGTCTGCCAATTACTTTGTCCATTGTTTTTCCCTCCTGAAAAATAAATGAACAAAGAATGGACAACCCGGAGGGGCAGGTTACTTACCCTGCAAAAGCAGGACGGCCGGGCTACCTACCGGCTCTGGTGCACGAAATGCACGTTGCGTTTTTATCTTTGCAGTTTTATTATAGCATGGAAATGCAGGATGCGGTTGAAGATTTTGATTTGCAGGTTCGATATGCCTGCCTCATAGTATAACAGAAGTCCCTGTACCATACAGCACAGGGACTTGAAGGAAAGAGAGATTTAGGCGTTTTCCATGATGGCCTTAACGGCAGCTGCGGTATCGGTCAGCGGGAACAGCTCATAGCCGACACGGCCGGTGTAGCCGCACTCCTCGAGGTGACGGATAACCTTCTTATAGTTGATCTCACCGGTGCCCGGCTCATGACGGCCCGGAGCATCGGCAACGTGAATGTGGCCGAAGGTGTCGCCGTAGTTGGAGATGGTATCGCAGATGCAGCCCTCGTTGATCTGCATGTGGTATACATCATACAGCAGCTTCAGACGCGGAGAGCCGATCAGACGAACGATTTCAGCGCCCATCTGGGTGGTAGCGAGGAAGTTGCCGACGTGGTCGGTGGTGATGTTCAGCGCCTCGAGGTTGAGGTTGATCTCTTCCTTCTCGGCCAGCTCAGCGCAGGCGAGCAGCGTGTCGTACATCGAGCACAGCTTTACGGTGTGGGACAGGTTGTCGTAGTGGTTTACTACAATGCCGCCGTCACCCAGTGCGTTGGAGTGGATGGTAACGCTGGCTGCGCCAACCTTCTTAGCCGCCGCGATGGACTCCTTCAGGTAGTCCAGATACTTCTGCTTGTGGGTCGGGTCTACGAGCGAGTAGTCCGCGTCGCCGTTGAAGCCGGAAATGGCAATGCCGGCCTTCTCAGCAGCCTCGCGGGTCGCATCCAGATCGCGGATACGCCAGTCCCAGAACTCTACGGCCTCAAAGCCGTCGTTCTTTGCAGCCTGGAAACGGTCGAGCCAGTCCAGCTCGGTGTAAAGGGTATCAATGCAAGCGCATTTTCTCAGTGCCATAATAAATTACCTCCAAATTTTCTTGTTTCGGTTGTCTTACTCTTTTAAATTGATGATACATCAAGCGCAGCGGATATGCAACGCTGCTTTCCAAAAATTATGCTCCGATGCCGAGCGGAGAGAATGCCAGATAAACCAGCAGCACGCACACGATAACGATCACGCTGACGATATTGCGGTACTTCCACGGCGTCAGGTCTACCGCGCCGACGTCCTCCTGTACCCAAACCTCAGCACCCTTGCGCTTATTGTGACGGTGCATGAGGTACATGATCAGCATTTCAAGCGGCCACAGAACGGATACGGCGTACAGATAGTGCATGGTGCCCTCGTTGCCGCCGAACAGCGAATAGCTGGGAGACAGGAGCATGAAGCCGCCATAGCAGATGATGTGGAATACCATGATGAAGCGTGCGCTGTACTTCGGCAGGCAGTTGAAGAAGAAGCCGCCGAATACACCGGACAGGACCGGCAGACCGACCAGCATAACGAACGAATCGAGGAAGGTCTTGAGTCCGGCAGGGAAGAAGTAGACCATCGGACCGACGATCATCGAGAAGATTGCGAACACAATGCCGATATTCTTGCCGACCGAGACCAGCTTTTTATCGCTGGCGTTCTTGTTGATGAATTCCTTGTAGATGTCCATCGTGAACATGGTGTTTACCGAGTTGAGCACCGAGTTGAACGAGGACAGGATCGCGCCGAACATAACGGCTGCGAAAAAGCCCATGACCGGCTGGGGAACAACGCGGGTGATCAGTGCCGGATATGCGTCATCCATCATGGATACCTGCGTGCCCTCGATGTTGAAGATCGCGTAAGCGATAACGCCCGGCAGCGCGAGGAACATAAAGCCGAGAATCTTGAGGAATGCACAGTAGAGCGCACCCTTCTGTGCTTCCTTGAGGTTTTCGGCAGCCAGCACGCGCTGGATGAACGACTGGTGGGTACACCAGGACTGGAAGCCGAGGAATACCAGACCGAGGAATACGGTCGGCCACGGAACCGCCGGTGCTTCGCTCTGTGCGGGTGCGATGGAGTTGAGCATATCGGCGTGGTTGTGGATCAGGTAGCGCACGCCGTCCATGATGGCAACGCCGCTGTCGCTGCCGGAGGCATGGCCGAGCACGTTGAGCGCGAGGAACGGGATCATCAGACCGCCGATCAGCAGACCGACGCCGTTGATGGTATCCGATACCGCAACCGCTTTCAGACCGCCGAAGATGGCGTAGATCGAACCGATGATGGTGATCAGAATGCAGAGAATAACGATAGACTGGAACTTGGTAATGCTGAGCGTGCCGGACAGGTTGAAAATGTTTTCAAATACCAGCGAACCGGAGTACAGAATGACCGGGATCTGCACGAACAGGTACAGAATAATGTACGCGATGGAGAACCACAGCTTGGTGGGTCGGTCGTAGCGCTCGCCGAGCAGCTGCGGGATGGTGGTGATGCCGCTTTTCAGGTAGCGCGGCGCGGCAAACAGCGCCAGCACGATCAGCGCGGTGGCTGCCATGACCTCGAATGCCATCGGGCTCATGCCGATCGCCCAGGTCTGTCCGTTGGTACCGACAAGCTGCTCTGCGGAGAGGTTGGTCAGCAGCAGCGAGCCTGCAATGACAATGCCCGGTAGACCGCGTCCTGCCAGAAAATAGCCGTCGGCGGTGGTCTGGTCATCGCCCTTCGTCTTGACGTAGGAGATGACCGCAACTAAAATCGTAAAAAATACAAAGGTTACGCAAGTGAATATCATTTTCTCTGTTCTAACTCCCTCAATTTGTAGAAAAAAACCGTTGGTGCATAGCGCACCAACGGTTTTAGCACATTGCTTAGACTGTGTGCGTGGTGTGAAAATGAAGCTGTGATTAAGCCTCGATCTCGGAGATCTTGACCGGGCGGCCCTCATGCAGCGACTTGGTAGCAGCTGCTGCCATCAGTACCGGATACAGACCGTCCTCGCCGGTAACCGGAGTCTCCTTGTCGTTGATAACGGCATCTGCGAATGCCTGCATTTCTGCAACGAATGCGCCGGTGTAGCGGTCCCACATTACCTTGTAGGCTACGCCGTGTACCGCGCCGTCTGCGGTGGACAGAACAGCGGTGTTCGGGGTGTCGTTCTGGTCCTCGGCACAGCCTTCGGAGCCGAATACCTCAACGCGCTGGTCGTAACCGTAAACTGCCTTGCGGCTGTTGTCGATCACGCCGATCGCGCCGTTTGCGAACTTGAGGGTAACGAGCGCAGTGTCAACGTCGCCGGCCTCACCGATGCCCGGATCGACCAGAACGGAACCAACTGCATTTACCTCGGTAACTTCGCTACCTGCGAGGAAGCGGGCCATATCGAAGTCATGGATCATCATATCATAGAAGATACCGCCGGAAACCTTGACATAGGATACCGGAGGCGGCTCCGGATCGCGGGAGGAGATCTTGATGATGTTGACCTTGCCGACCTTGCCGTCACGAACCATGTCGTAAACTGCGCGGTGGTTGTGGTCGAAGCGGCGGCAGAAGCCGATCTGCAGCTTTACGCCGGCTTCCTTGGCTGCGTTGATGGCAGCGTGAACCTTCTCCAGATCATAATCGATCGGCTTCTCACAGAAGATGTTCTTGCCTGCGTGAGCAGCCTCGATGATGTACTTGGAATGGGTGTCGGTAGAGGAGCAGATGAGAACTGCCTCGATCTCGGGATCGTTCAGGATGTCATTTGCGTCCTTGGTGGTGTTCGGAATGCCGCAGGACTTGGCAAATGCCTCGGTCTGCTCATTCATAAACGGGTCAGCGATGGTCTTGATCTCCATCTCCGGTACGAACATGGAAATGTTCTTTGCGTGTACCTTACCGATACGACCCGCACCGATAATACCTACTTTCATGGGTGTTCCTCCTTAAATGAACATTTGGAATAAAAAGAGAGGTTTGTATGAAGCGTTGGAGCGCGTTTCCATACATAGTTTCCGTCGCAGGCGGTATTAAATCGTGAAGGCGTTGCCTTCACAAAAAAACGCGGAACATGTATCTGCGTTTTTTTACAAGTAAGAAAATCGGTGTGCCGCTGTGCGACGCGCTGATTTTCGCCCGGGAATCATCCGCGGCAAAGCCGCGGTGTTTCCCATCTCCTTGAAATGCGTGCATTTCAAGGAATTATTTCAGCCAGTTTGCGAAGTTGTCCAGACGAGCCTGTGCGTTGTCCTTGGTGATGATCTCGGTGCTGGTGTCTACGTCGCCGTACTCCTCGCCGTTCAGGATCTTCACGATGGTCTCAACTGCCTTGTAGCCGATGTCGAAGTTGTTCTGTGCAGCGGTCATGGTCAGCTCGCCGTTGAGAACGGCTTCTACTGCGGACTTCTGGCCGTCAAAGCCGAGGAAGATGGTTTTTGCGTAGTTCGGATTGTCCTTTGCGGTACGGGCAGCTGCCAGCGCCATATCGTCGTTGTTGGAGCAGATGATGGCAACGCCTTCCGGATACTTGCTCATGATGCCTTCCATCGCGGTTACAGCGAGGTCAGCGGTTGCGTTAGCGTACTGGGTCTCTGCATCAAGGAACTCGCCGCCGGCTTCGTTTACGCCTTCGCGGTAGCCTTCCATGCGGGCGGTGTTGGTTGCGTCACCCTGAACGCCTGCAATCTCGATGCACTTGATATCGGTCCAGCCGGCTGCCTTTGCAGCTTCAACAGCGGCCTTGCCGCCTTCCTTGGCTGCCTCCTTGTTGCCGGTGCCGACGAATGCGAGGCACTTGTCGGAATCAATGCGGGTATCGTATGCTACGACCGGCTTGTCGGTGTTTGCGATAGCGGTTGCAACAGCCTCGGACTGCAGCGGAGCGATCAGGTAGCCATCGTAGGACTCAACCGCAAGGTCGGTCTGAATGGTGTTGAGCTGCTCCTCGTAGTAGGTCTCAGCCGGAGGACCCTTGATGTCCAGGCTGACCTGATCCGGGTGCTCATCCTCATATGCCTCAGCGCCTGCCTGAACAATGTTCCAGAACTCGGCAGCGTTGGTCTTGAGCACCATGCTGATCTTGTACGGGCCGTCATGGGTGGAGGCGGTGTCGCCGCCGTCGGTTGCGGAAGAATCGGTGCCGCCGCCGCAAGCGGTCAGGCTGAGTGCGAGGGCGCTGGTGAGCAGGGCTGCTAACAGTCTCTTTTTCATAGTGTGTCTCCCTTTCTTTTCTCGTTTTTCTTCTCTTGTCTCTCTTTCAGCACTGTGCGATTGTGTGCTCTGTGCTGTTTATGTGCTTATTATAGCGAGCAGGTACGAAAGTGTCAACAGGCAATTTGCCGGTGTGGAAATCGTTCAAATGGAAAAACGTCAAAATAAGCGGATAAAACGCGCGTAAAATGCGTATAAACCGAGAAATACAAAACAAATATGCGGGAAACAAGGACGGTCACAAGGTTTGATGTGTGTAATTGTATATGTCGTACAAAGCACACATTCTGTGAAAAACACAGAATATCGCACATAGGTTTGAAAAAATGAAAAATAGAGCATAAAACACCGGATATATCGGAAAACTTGTGCCAAAAGCGGTATGTGCAAATGCACAGAAAAAAGGAAAGCACAGATTTTGTATTCACAAAGCACAGAAATATGGTATAATAAGCACAGAGGAAAGAAACATCACAGAGATGCAGGATAATATAGAGAGTAATTACGAAAAGGTGAAGGACTATGAATAAAAGACCAACTATTCAAACGATTGCTGAGCTTGCGGGTGTTTCCCGCGGCACGGTAGACCGTGTATTAAATAATCGTTCGTATGTGCGCGCGGATGTGCGTGCGCGCGTGCTGAATGCCATTCAGGAGACCGGTTATCTTTCTCCGAAGGAGGCGCATCGGCAGGCCGCAGAGGCAAAGCTGCCGCTCAAACCTGTGCGTTTGGGTGTGCTTTTGCCAAACTGGAGCGGTCCGTTCCACGAGGATGTCCCGAGGGGCATTCAGGCTGCGCGTTCCGAGCTGGAAAAGCGCGATGTTGAGGTGCGTGTGTGCACTTGTGAAACAGATATTCCGCGCGAGACGATCGAGCTGCTGGACGAGCTGGTAAACTGGGGCGCGCAGGGCATCGCTCTGTGTGCATTAAATGATATTTCGATCGAAGCACGCATCGGAGAATTGGCCGAACAGGGCATTCCGTGCATCACGTTCAACTCGGATCTGCCGAACAGCCGCCGTCTGTGCTTTGTAGGTCAAAATTACACACAAAGCGGCCGTATTGCCGCCGAGCTGCTCAGCAAGTGCGTGCCGAAAAACGCGCGTGTGCTGGCGATGGCGGGTAATCTGGAGTACGATGGCCACCGCACCCGTTTAGACGGCTTCTGCGAGCATCTAAAGAAAAAGGGCTTCTCTTCCTCGCAGATCGAGATTGAGGAGACCTATAACGACTACCGTTTGACCTATAACCGCGTCACGGCGGCGCTGCAGTCAGACAATCCGCCGGCGGCCATCTATATGGCAAACCGCAGCGTTACCGGCTGCGTGGACGCACTCAAAGCTGCAGGCATGGATCAGCAGGTGCGTGTGATCGCACATGATATGTCGCTGAGACGCAAGCAAATGCTGCTTGACGGCTCGCTTGATCTGACCATCACGCAGGACATGTTCCGGCAAGGCAACCAGCCGCTGCGCCTGCTCGCAGACCTGCTGCAGAAGAATATTCAGCCGGAAAACAGTAATAAGGGTTCGAAAATTTCCATTATCTGCGCACAGAATATCGAATAAATAAGCGAAACGGCACAGCGTTGGCTGTGCCGTTTTTCTGTCTCTTTTTGCACCGAATAGATGGGGACACGAACTGCGCAGGCGTGTTCGTCCCTAACGGGCGGGGAGTTTTTCGCTGAGGTTCAGCGAAAGAGTTGCGCTCTGCGGAGCGCGGGAGAGTGCGGCACCCGCCGCGGGGGCAAGAGGGTAGACACCAAGGTTTCTACCCTCTTAACTCCCACTTCCTTTTGTTTGTTAGTCTGGAGCAGATTACCGACATGTGACCGCTGCGAAAAAGGGAACGGCAGAGGATCTTTTCTACTGTAGGGGAGCACAGTGTGCTCCCATTTCTCTACCGATACGCAATGCCAGATTCCTTGCTGCTACACATGTGGTTTAATCAACGCAGGCGCGACATAACAGTGTCGCGCAATTCTTTTGTGTGTTATAACGGAAGGCACCTGTGGATTTATCTGTTGGGTATAATTTATCCTCGCAGGTGCTGTCTAAAATCTCCGGACTGACGAATTGTGCGGCACTATTATGCCGCACCCAGCGTAGACTAACTGCATGTGTAGCAGTACGAAAACAGCTTGAGCGGCTAAGAAAAAGAAATGGGCGGACCCAAAGGTCCGCCCTGCGGAAGAGGAACAGTACGCTCGTTCCTTTATAGTCTCAGTTCTGAACAGCCGCCGTGCTATCCCAGAAGGGAAATGGGAGATTCACAAGAGGGTAAAAACCGTAGGTTGTTATCCTCTTGTGCTCTCAGCGGGCAGCGTCCATCTGCCATGCGAAATGGTCGCAATGCAGCAATTCCTCCGCTCTGTGCGAGCACGGCTCATCCAGATACTCACGGTACAGCGCCTGAACCGCCGGATTTTCATGCGAAAAACGCAGCGGCGCATTCTGATCGAGTCGGAACAGAACCTTGCCGCGGTCGGCGGCCTTTTCGCGGTCGGTGCCGTCCACCGGCTGACCGCCGCCGCCTGCACAGCCGCCCGGGCATGCCATGATCTCCACAAACTCATAGTGTACCTCACGGCGCTGCAGCGAGTGCAGAAGCTGACGTGCGTTGCCCAGTCCGCTTGCTACCGCGCAGCGCACAGTCCGGCCTGCCAGCTCGAACGTTGCTTCGCGCCACGGCAGCGGAGAAATCGTGCCGTCGTCACGCACCTCGCGGAATGCATCCGGCGACGGATTTTCGCCGGTGGTGAGGAAGTACGCCGAACGCAGCGCGGCCTCCATAACGCCGCCGGTCGCGCCGAAAATAACGCCTGCGCCGGTGCCGTCGCCCAGCGGAGAATCAAACGCGGATTCCGCGATGTTTTCCACATCGAGGTGTTCGGCACGCGCCATGCGCGCCAGCTCTCGGGTGGTGATGACCAGATCGACATCGCTGCCGTGACCGGCCGAATCCATGCTCGGCAGCTCGCGTTCGGCCTTTTTTGCGATGCACGGCATGATGGAGATGCTGTAAATTTTGTCCGCGTCCACGCCGAGATTGTGCGCCAGCCAGGTCTTGCCGACCGCGCCGAACATCTGCTGCGGTGACTTGGCAGTGGACAGACGGCCGGTCATTTCCGGGAACTGCGACTTCAAAAAGCGCACCCAGCCCGGGCAGCACGAGGTAAACATCGGCTGGTTGTCTAGATCGCCCGCCTGAAGACGCTGGAGCAGTTCGGTGCCCTCCTCCATGATGGTTAGATCGGCGGAAAACGTGGTGTCGAACACATAATCCGCGCCCAGCTTGCGCAGAACGGACACCAGCTGACCGACGGTTGCCTTGCCGGTCGGCATGCCGAAAGCTTCGCCCCATGCAGCACGCACGGCCGGAGCAATCTGCACGATGGTCACGCGGTCCGGATCACCGAGCGCAGCATACGCCTTCTGCGTGTCATCGCGCTCGCGCAGAGCGCCGGTCGGGCAGTGCGTGATGCACTGACCGCACAGCGAGCAGTCCGCCTGCTTGATCACGCGGTTTTCCGAAACATCAATGGTGGTGCGCGCACCCGAGCCGCTGATATCCCAGACGGACAGCGACTGCACTTTGTCGCATACCTGAATGCAGCGCATGCACTTGATGCACTTGTTTACATCGCGGTAGAGCGGGAACGTGGTCGTCCAGTCGGCCTTTTTGCCGCGTGCAAGGTCGGTGGGGTAGGAAACACCCAGAATGCCCATATCGTTTGCAATCTTCTGCAGCTGGCAGGTGCCCGAGCGGATACAGGTCGCGCACTTGTTGTCGTGCTGCGAGAGGATAAGCTCCATATTGACACGGCGCGCCTCGAGTGCACGCGGAGAATTGGTGCGGATGACCATGCCTTCACGCACAACGTTGTTGCACGAGGGAACCAGCTTGCCTTCGCCCTCTACCTCGACACAGCAGACGCGGCAGGCGGAGATTTCGTTCAGCTCTTTTAGGTAGCACAGGCTGGGGATTTCGATATCGACAGAGGCGGCGGCATCCAGAATGGTGGTGCCTTCCGGTACAGTCACCGGGATAGAATTGATCGTCAGATTTACCATTTAGAAGAACGTCCTCCCTTGAAAATACCGTAGCCGAAGTGGTCGCAGCGCAGGCAGCGGGAGGTCTCCTGATGAACCTCCTGCTCGGTCATGCCGCACTTTACCAGATCAAAGTTGCCGACGCACTCCTCGGCGGGTCTGCTGCGCAGCTCGATGCGGCCGCAGGCCGGCATGTTGGTCAGATGCGGTGCCGGAATCTCAACATCGCTCTTGATAACGTGACGGAAGCCGAGGTGTGCGTCAATGTTGGCCGCAGCCACCTTGCCGGCGGCTACCGCGCGGATAACGGTCGCCGGACCGGTAACGGCATCGCCGCCCGCGAATACATGCGGGGTGTTCGGCACAAATGCGTCGGATTCGGCCTGAATCTTGCCGCGCACGACCGGAGCGATCTGCTCGAACGGCTTTGCGTCGATGGACTGGCCGATGGCTACGATAACGACATCGCACGGTGTGCGGAGCAGCGGCTGATCGGCATCGTAGGGACGCGGACGACCGTCCTTGCCGTAGGCACCGATGACCTGCGGACGCGTCCACAGAGCGGTAACGCGGCCCGTTTCATCGGTCTCAATGTGATCGGGTGCCTGCAGCGAGAGAATCTGGCAGCCTTCGCTCTGTGCTTCCTCGATCTCCTCTGCGAGTGCGGTCATATCGGTCACGCGCCGGCGGTAGACGCACGTTACTGCGGAGGCACCGAGACGGATTGCGGTTCGGGTTGCATCCATCGACACGTTGCCGCCGCCGATGACGCAGACGCGCTTGCCCTTGAAGTCCGGCACGCGGCCCTCGCCGATGTCGCGGAGCAGCTGCACCGCGGAGTGTACGCCGACTGCGTCCTCGCCGGGAATGCCGATCTTCTTGTCGTTATGCGCACCGATGGAGATGTAAACCGCGTCGTATTGGTTCTCAATCTCGGCGAACGAAATATCGCGGCCGATGGAAACGCCGGTGTGCACCTCAATGCCGGTGGACAGGATGAAGTCGATATCCGCATCCAGCTTGTCCTGCGGCAGACGATAATCCGGAATGCCGTAGCGCAGCATGCCGCCGAGCTTGGGACGCTGGTCATAGACTACGACCTGGTGCCCCATCAGCGACAGGAAATACGCCGCCGACAGACCGCCCGGTCCGCCGCCGATGATGCCGATGCGCTTGCCGGTCGAGGGTGCGGAATCCGGCGGCGTGGTGTTGTCCGCGTGGTCGCACGCGAAACGCTTGATGCCGCAGATGTTGACCGCATCGTCCACCATACTGCGGCGGCAGTGTGCCTCGCACGGGTGCTCGCAGACATAGCCGCATACGGTCGGGAAGGGGTTGTCCTTGCGGATCAGGCGCACGGCGTCATTGTAACGGCCGGCACGCACGAGTGCAATGTAGCCCGGGATATCCACTCCGGCCGGGCACAGTGCCACACACGGCACCGGATGATCCCAGCCGAACAGGCAGCGGCCGCTCTCCACATGGGAGAGATAGTCATCGCGAAAGCCCTGCACGCCCTGCAGAACCATGCGGGCAGCCTCATAGCCGATGGCGCAGTCCGCCGTATCCTGAATAACACGGGCGGTTTTCTCGATCAGGTCAATGGTCTCCGGTGTTGCGGTGGAGTCCAGCACCTGCTCGAGCAGAGTGGTCAGCTGCCCCAGACCGATGCGGCACGGAACACATTTGCCGCAGGTCTGTGCATGGCACAGACGCAGGAACGACAGCGACATATCCACCGGACACAGACCCGGAGGACTGGCGCTGATGCGCCGCTCGATATCGCGGTACAAGCCGGCAATGACGGTCTCAGCCTTGCCCGGCGTTTCAATGGATAAACGACTCAAAAAAGTCCCCTCCCTTTCTTGTAGAAACATATTAAAATAATAGAACTTTTTGGCAGATAAGTCAATTGTAACTCAGCGATTTTGGAGAAAATACCAATAAAAAGCTGCTTGTAGTGGCGACTGGAGGACGGATATGCTATACTGACAGAAAAAGAGAAGGAGAGCGAAGCTATGCGCATCATCAATTTCGGTTCGCTGAATATAGATAAGGTATATCAGGTGGAGCAGTTTGTACGACCGGGACAGACCATCACCGCGAAGGACTATGCCGTGGCTGCGGGCGGCAAGGGACTCAACCAGTCACTGGCGGCGGCTCGAGCGGGCGCAGAGGTGCTGCACGCGGGCGCGATCGGCGCGGAAGGCCGCTTTATGGCCGATCTGCTGCGGGAATCCGGTGCGGATACCTCGCTGCTGCGCGAGGTGGACGGCCCGTCCGGACATGCCGTTATCGAGATAAACGCCGCCGGTCAGAACCGGATTATCGTGTTCGGCGGCGCAAACCGCAGCATGACGAGCGAGTATATCGAGCGGGTGCTCGACACCGCGCAGCCGGACGACTGGGTGCTGCTGCAGAATGAGGTCAACCTCGTGCCGGAGATCATCCGCCGTGCGCATGAAAAGGGACTGCGGGTGGTGTTCAATCCGTCTCCCATGCCGGAAAACCTCGATGCACTGCCGCTTGCGTGTGTCAGCCTGTTTATGGTGAATGAAATCGAAGCGGCACAGCTTGCGGGAACGGATGCAAATGCAGATTTCGAGGATACGCTGACGGCTTTGCGGGCAAAATATCCGAATGCGTCGGTCGTTATGACCGTCGGCGCGGACGGTGTGCTGTATGATGGAGAGGAAGGTCGGTTTCAGCTTCCTGCATTTAAGGTAAAGGCCGTGGACACCACTGCTGCCGGAGATACCTTCTGCGGATACTTTCTTGCGGCGGTCAGCGCAGGGAAATCGGTGCAGACCGCGCTGCAGGAGGCTTCGGCGGCATCCGCTCTCGCAGTCTCGCGCACAGGCGCGGCTCCCTCGGTGCCGACAGCAGACGAAGTACGGGAATTTCTGCGCAGGCACGCATAAATCATCGGAAACGGGGCAAACTGAATCTCCGAAAGGAGTGTATCGGTATGCACATTACAATCGAACGAGACGGCTGTATTTCCTGCGGTCTGTGTGAAGGAACCTGTCCTTCCGTGTTCCGCATTGCGGAGGACGGCCTTGCCGAAGTCCATCATCAGCCGGAGACCGCAGAGGAGCAGGCGGGTGCGCAGGAGGCCGCAGGCGGCTGTCCGGTGGCCGTCATTCATGTCAGCTGAGAACGTAAGCGTAAAGGCAGACCGTCGGGTCTGCCTTTTTGCATCGACCGCAAGAATTTGAAAGTTTGCCCGGGAGCCCCGCTCATATCCCGCAAATAGGGGCGTTCTTTTCGCAAGAATGCTCTGTTTTTTCAGCCCCCGAAACGTTACAATAGAATCATCAAATGGAGAGCGGCAAAACCGCCGTGTAAGAGAGAGAGTTACATATAAAAGGAGAGAATATACCATGAAAACTGTTAAGGTTGGTTCGGTAGGTCTGGGTCGTCTGGGCTATGAGCACGCGAAGAACCTTGCAACGCAGGTTCCGGGCTGCGAGCTGGCAGCCATCTGCGACGTAGATGCAAACCGCGTAAAGGAAGTTGCGGCAGAGCTCGGCGTGCCGAATACTTACACCGATTTTGAGGAAATGTGCAAGAATCCGGAGCTGGACGCGATCGTTATCGTTTCCCCGTCCTTCCTGCACTGCCAGCAGATTGAAATTGCCATGAACCACGGCAAGCATGTGTTCTGCGAGAAGCCGCTCGGCACGGATGTTGCACAGTGCAAGGCTGCCGAGAAGGTCATCGAGGCACATCCTGACCTGATTTTCCAGCTTGGCTTCATGCGCCGCTTTGACAAGTCCTACGCCGAGGCAAAGCGCAAGATTGACAACGGCGATATCGGCAAGGTTGTTCTGGTTCGCTCCTACACGCAGGACCCGCGTTCCACCATCGAGTCTACCCTCAAGTTTGCACCGCACTCCGGCGGTCAGTACCTTGATATGTGCGTACATGATATCGACCTCATCCGCTGGTTCACCGGCTCGGATGTCAAGAATGTATGGGCAATCGGCGGCGTATTCGAGTTCGACCTGTATAAGGAGCTGAACGATGCGGACAACGCAGCTGCTACCATCCAGATGGAGAACGGCGCAATGGGCTTTATGTTCACCAACCGCACCCATGCCGCAGGATCCAACGTTGAGACCGAGATTATCGGCACCCACGGCACGCTGCGCATTGCAAACGTCGGCGCAAAGAACCTGCTGAATATCGTGGATGAGCACGGCTCCCGCGAGGAGTATTATCCGGACTTCATGAGCCGCTGGCACGAGGCTTTCGTAGCCGAGATGGTTGCCTTTACCGGCCATGTCCGCGACAACACCAAGCCGGCTGACCTCACCGTTTATGACGGCACCGCCGTTTCCGAGGCTGCTTACCGTTGCAAGGAGTCCTTCGAGACCGGCAAGATGCTGCCGATTCGATAAAATCAGCATAGAGAAAGCCTGTCACCATAGGTGGCAGGCTTTCTGTTATCCGCAGCCCTGCCGGACCGCAGCGGGCGAAGCGCTGCATTGAGTTTTCATCGCAGGAGCGCTATAATGAGTTTATCTGATTATATGTACCGCGCTCTGACAAAAGGCAGTATCGCCAAAGGTTTGATCTGGTTTGCGCTGGCAGGGCCGGTCGGTGAGGTTGGTATCTGGATTGCTATCCCGACCGGCTGGTTTTTCGCGGATACTATCTCCGCCGCAGAAAGGCGCTTTTGTCGCGGAATTGAGGGAAAAGGAGCGTTTTTATGATTCAATGCTTTGTGAAAAAAGAATATGAAGCGCCATTCGGCCTGACGCAGATGCCGCGTCTGTTTTCGGTCAGCCGCACAGATGAGAAGGCATCGGCGCATCCGCGCGTTATGCACGCGCATGACGATTTAGTGGAAATCGTGCTCGTGCGAGGCGGCGAGAGCCGTTATTTTGTCGGCGGCACGCCGTATGAGGCACGCCGCGGCGATCTGTTCATCTTCAACAGCCGCGTCGTGCACGATGAGCCGTCCGGACCGGATCGGCCGGTGGCAACCTCGAGTCTGGCGCTTGGCGGACTGGCTGTGCCCGGACTGCGCGAAAATACGCTGATCGCGGAGGATTCGTGTCCGGTGTGCCGCCTGACCGGGCCGCAGACCGTGCGGCTGGAGCATCTGTACGACGTGCTTTACAATGAGCTGACCGAGGGCAACGACGACGGTGCACATCATCTTCTGCTTGCGATCCTGACGCTTGTGCAGCAGTTCCGCGCAACTGCTGCCGAAGGCAGTACGCACAGCGGCAATGCCTTTGCACAGCGCATCAAGGATTACATCGACAAGCATTTTGCGGACGAATTTTCTCTGCAGCAGATGGCGGATGCGCTGCACGTCAGTCCGTACTATCTGGCGCATATCTGCAAGGAAGTGACCGGATATTCGCCGCTGCAGTATGTTCTGCGCCGCAGGATTGGCGAAGCGCAGACGCTGCTCATCACAACTGATTTGCCGGTAACGCGGATTGCATCGCAGGTGGGGTATGACAACCCGAGCCATTTCAATGCGCAGTTTTCCAAGGCGGTTGGTATGGCACCGAGGACTTTCAGAAAAGAGTATGTTTTTCACAAATGAGTTTGTTTGCCGGGTGTAAACGGTGGTTTGCCTCTCAGGCGAAAACCCTGTGTATCAGCACAGACTATATGATATACAAAAGGCTCCCATTCCAACCGGAATGGGAGCCTTTCTATATAAGAGGTGCAAAGAGTATGTGTTATTCGGTCTTCATATACAGCATGCGGATCGAATTGAGCACGCACAGCATAGCCACGCCGGTATCAGCGAATACGGCCAGCCACATGGATGCGATACCGAACAGACCGAGGATCATAACGAGGATCTTGACCGCGAGTGCAAACACGATATTTTCCTTGGAGACGATATTCGCCTTGCGGGCGATCTTGACCGAGATCGGGATGGAAGTCAGGTCGGCCTTCATGAACACCACGTCTGCAGCCTCGATTGCCGCGTCTGCGCCGCTGCCCATTGCCGCGCCGACATCTGCACCGGCGAGTACGGGAGCATCGTTGATGCCGTCACCGACGAACATAACCGCACCGCGCTTCTCGCGGATATCGGTCAGCGCCGACAGCTTATCCTGCGGGAGCAGGCGGGCACGCACTTCGTCAATGCCGACTTCCTGTGCAACCGCGTCCGCACTGGCCTGACCGTCACCGGTCAGCATGGCGGTGGTGAGTCCCTGCGCCTTCATGCGGCTGATTGCGGATTTGGCATCTGCCTTAATGGTATCGGCAATGTCAACATGACCGAGGAAGTGACCGTCCATCGCCAGCAGCACTTCCGTGCTGCCCGGGGTGCCGTGGTAGCCGGAAAGGTCGATATTATTGCGCTCCATCAGCTTTACGTTGCCGCAGAGTATAGTTTTGCCTTCAAGCTCGGCGGAAATGCCTTCGCCGGCCTGCTCGCGGATGTTCTCAACCGTTGCACCAACGGCAACAAGAGAAAAGTCGCCGGCCTTTGCCGCGGACGCTTTGCGCTCCTCGTAGGAGTTGATGATGGACTTGGCGATTGGGTGGGTGGAAGCGCCCTCGCAGGCGGCAGCCAGCCACAGAAGCTCATTCTCATCGAGCGGAACGCCCTGCGCCGGAACGACCTTCTGTACTACAAAGTTGCCCTTGGTGATGGTGCCGGTCTTATCCATAACGATGGTCTTAACGTTATTCAGTGCTTCCAGAGAAGCGCCGCCCTTGAACAGGATACCGCGTCTGGAGCCTGCGCCGATGCCGGAGAAGTAGGTCAGCGGTACGCTGAGCACCAGTGCGCACGGGCAGGAGATTACAAGGAAGGTCATCGCGGTGTAGACCCACTTGTGCCACTCGCCGGTAACAAGGCTCGGGATAATGGCGGTCAGCAGGGCAATCGCAACAACAGCCGGGGTGTAAACGCGGGAGAAACGGGTGATAAAGCGGTCGATCTTCGGCTTGCGGGCCGCTGCATTCTCCACGCTGTCGAGAATGCGCTGTACCATGCTCTCAGCGAGAATGTGGGTGACACGCAGCTTGATCGCGCCGTCGGTGTTGACACAGCCGGAGGTTGCCTTGTCGCCGGCAGCGACACGAACCGGAACCGGCTCACCGGTAACAGCCGAGGTATCCAGACGGCTTTCGCCTTCGACAACCTCGCCGTCCAGCGGAACGCGGTCGCCCGGGCGCACCAGAACAATGTCGCCCTCCTGTGCGTCTTCAGCGGGAATAACCTCGATTTTGCCGTTGTCCTTGACCAGATTTACCGTCTCGGGACGCAGGTCGATCGCGTCCATGATCTGCTTGCGCGAACGGTCAACCGCACGATCCTCAAAGTATTCGCCGACTCGATAGAACAGCATAACGCCGACAGCCTCGTCGAACGAGCCGACCGCCCATGCACCGATGGTTGCAACGGCCATCAGGAAGTTTTCGTCAAATACCTGACCGCGGCCGATGTTCTTGACAGCCGTCAGCAGGACATGGCGGCCGAGCAGCAGGTAAGCCGCGATGAGCAGCACCAGCTTGACAGCCATGGCCGGAATGAGCAGACCGGCAACGAACAGCGCTGCACCGATGAGCATTTCGGCAAGCGGATGGCTGCTGCTCTCTTCCTTTTCCTCCTCGGGAGCGATTACCTTGACTTCGCTCTCGATATTTGAGCAGATTTTACGGATTTCGGGGAGCAGTGCATCAGGATTGTCGCCCTTGACGCGCAGCTGCTTGGTCTCGTAGACCAGCACGCAATCGTCGATGCCGTCCAGCTGGCTGATCTGGTGCTGCATTTTCGCAGCGCAGTGTGCGCAGCCGAGGTTTTCGAGCGTGTAAACGCGCTGACCGTCCTTGCCGTAGTGCTTAGGTTTGGGCGCAATGACCTTGGCTTCGCTCTCGATGGACGAGCAGATCTCACGGATTTCCGGCAGAAGCGCATCCGGATTTTCGCCGGTTACGCGCAGCTGCTTGGTCTCAAATACGAGAACGCAGTCCTCCACGCCCTCGAGTTCGCTGATGCGCTGCTCCATTTTTGCCGCGCAGTGTGCACAGCCGACATTCTGCAGCGTGTAAACGCGCTTGACGCTGTGCGCGCCTGCAGAATGTTCGTGGTGGTGGTTCTCGTGCTCCTCGTCCTCATCATGGTGGTGATGGTGTCCGCAGCCGCAGTCGCAGTCATCGTCATGATGATGGTGGTGCTCGTGCTCCTCGTCCTCATCGTGGTGATGATGATGTCCGCAGCCGCAGTCATCGCCGTGGTGATGGTGGTGATGCTCGTGCTCCTCATCTTCGTCGTGGTGGTGATGATGGCCGCAGCCGCAGTCGCAGTCATCGCCGTCATGATGATGATGGTGATGCTCGTGTTCATCCTCATCGTGGTGGTGATGGTGTCCGCAGCCACAGTCACAGTCATCGTCATGATGATGGTGATGCTCGTGTTCATCCTCATCGTGGTGGTGATGGTGTCCGCAGCCGCAGTCGCAGTCATCGTCATGATGATGGTGGTGCTCGTGCTCCTCATCCTCATCGTGGTGATGATGATGTCCGCAGCCGCAGTCGCAGTCATCGTCATGATGATGGTGGTGCTCGTGCTCCTCGTCCTCATCGTGGTGGTGATGGTGTCCGCAGCCGCAGTCGCATTCATCTTCATCATGTTCGTGATGATGATGTTCGTGCTCATGCACTTCTTCATTTAATAAGGTATCCTCATGCTTGTGTTCGTCTGCCATTTTGGATCGCCTCCTGTCGGGGATAGTCAATAATATATGAACGATTGCTCATATGTTCATGTATTCATATTATAACCGAAGAAAGGGAAAGTCAATAGCAGTATACGAAAAATGTGCACAAAAGGCAGAGGGCAAAACTTCGCATTTTGCGCGTATTTCAGCCGGTTCTGCGAAAAATGCAAGCCGGAAAGGGAATACCTGCATCCGTTTAAACTGACCGAACCCGAGCGTTATTCACAAAGAAAAAGCGGATAAAAATGATAGACTTAACAAGATGTACAAAGTTTCTCTGTATTTTATTCGATTTTTTTTTGCTTTTGGTCTTGCCAATACTGTACAAAAAACAGTATAATCTATACTGTAAGGCTATGCTCCACGCGTAGCCAGCCAATTTCTGAAGAAGAGGAAGCCGGGCGCGCGTCCGGTTCTTCTTGCGCAAAATATTAGAGAGGTGAAAGAAATGGCGTATTCGTTCCGTGGCGGCATACACCCGGGTACTCACGCAGACCCGGGCTATAAATCCGCGACAAACACCAAGCCGATCGAGAAGCTGGCATTGCCTGATGAGGTAATCCTGCCGGTTTCCATGCACATCGGCGCACCGGCAAAGCCGATCGTTTCGGTTGGCGACACCGTGGACCTGGGACAGCCTATCGCGGAAGCCGGCGGCTTTGTCAGCGCTCCTGTCCATGCTACCGTTTCCGGCAAGGTAAAGGCAATCGAGCCTCGCCTGCATCCGAATGGCAGCAAGGTTCTGTCCATCGTAATTGAAAATGATGGCGAGGACCGCAAGCACGAGTCCGTGCATCCCTACGACTTCGCTTCCATGAGCAATGAGGAGCGTATCGAGTGCATCCGTTCTGCCGGTATTGTCGGCCATGGCGGTGCAACCTTCCCGACCCATGTCAAGATCCAGTCCGGTATCGGCAAGTGCGACACGGTCATCATCAACGCTGCAGAGTGTGAGCCGTACATCACGTCCGACCATCGCCTGCTGCTCGAGCGTCCGGAAGAGACCATCGGCGGCCTGAAGATGCTGGCCGACATCATGGGCGTACAGACCGCGATCATTGCGATCGAGGAAAACAAGAAGGATACCTTCGCCAAGATCGAAGAGCTGATCGCGGATGATCCGCGCCTCAAGCTGTATCCGCTGACCTGCAAGTACCCGCAGGGTGCTGAGAAGCAGCTGATCAATGCCTGCACCGGCCGTGAAGTTCCGTCCGGCAAGCTGCCGGCAGACGCCGGCTGCGCGGTATTCAACGTAGATACCGCAGGTGCGGTTTACCGCCGCTTCACCACCGGCATGCCGGTCATCCGCCGTATCGTTACCATCTCCGGTTCCGCTGTTGCTGAGCCGAAGAACCTCGAAGCACGCATCGGCACCCCGATTGAAAAGCTGATCGATGCCTGCGGCGGCTTCAAGGAAGCTCCGAACAAGCTCCTTGCCGGCGGCCCGATGATGGGCAACGCCCAGTTCTCTCTGGATGCCCCGGTTGTCAAGGGCACCAACGCATTCCTCGCCTTTGCAGGCAATGAGGATAAGCGCGTTAAGGATCCCCAGTGTATCCGCTGCGGCAAGTGCATCAACGCCTGCCCGATGCACCTCCTGCCGATCTACATGAATGTATACGGCAAGCAGGAGGATCTGGACAACGCCGTTGACTGCGGCATGATGGACTGCATCGAGTGCGGCTCCTGCGCTTACGTCTGCCCGGCTCGTATCCCGCTGGTTGCACAGTTCCGTCTGACCAAGGGCAAGATCCAGGCTAAGCGTGCTGCAGAGCGCGCCAAGGCTGAGGCTGAGAAGAAAAAGGCCGAGGCGGAGGCTGCTGCAAAGGCAGAGGCTGAAAAGCCCGCAGAGAACAAGTAAGGAGGAAAACGAAAATGGCTTATGATCTTAGCAAAGTAGTCGTAACCTCCTCGCCGCATATCAAGGCGGATGATGACACCCGGAGCCTTATGCTCGATGTGCTCATCGCACTTGTTCCGGCACTGGCGGTTGCAGTTTACACCTTCGGCGCTCGTGCGCTGATCCATGTTGTTATTGCAATGGTGGCAAGCCTTGTGTTTGAGACCATTTACAACAAAATCGTTCATCACCCGAACACCGTAGGCGACCTGTCCTGCCTGGTTACGGGCGTACTTATCGCATTCAACATTCCGGTTGCAGCTCCGCTGTGGCTGAGCGCTTTCGGTGCCCTGTTCGGCATCATCGTTGTTAAGATGCTGTTCGGCGGCATCGGCAAGAACTTTATGAACCCGGCACTCGGTGCCCGTGCGTTCATGATGGCATCCTGGGCCGGTTTCATGACCACCTGGACTGCTCCGCATGCAAACCTGCCGCTGTTCGGCAACGTAACCGTTACCGACGCAATCTCCACCGCAACTCCGCTGGCTACCCTTAAGACCGGTGCTGTACCGGCTGATACCGGCCTGCTGGAGATGCTGCTCGGTCAGACCGGCGGCGTTATCGGTGAGACCTCCGCGCTGGCTCTGCTGGCAGGCGGCGTTTACCTGCTGTGGCGCAAGGTTATCACCATCAACATTCCGGCAGCTTACATCCTTACTGTTGCTGTCATCACCTTCCTGTTCCCGCTGTCCGGCGATGTTTCCCGCGTACAGTGGATGCTCAGCCAGGTACTGTCCGGCGGCCTGATGCTCGGCGCGATCTTCATGGCTACCGACTACGTTACCAGCCCGGTTACCCCGAAGGGCCAGATCATCTTCGGCGTTGGCTGCGGTCTGCTGACGGTATTCATCCGCTACTTCGGCGGTCTGCCGGAGGGCGTATCCTACTCCATTCTGATCATGAACACGCTGGTTTGGGCAATCGACAAGAAGACCCATCCGCGCAAGTTCGGCTATCAGCTTGACAAGGCTAAGAAGGAGGCGCAGTAAATCATGGATAACAGCAAAAAGGAAGGCGGCATCGTACAGCTTGTCGTCGTACTGGGCCTCATCACGTTCATCTGTGCACTGCTGCTGGGCGTTATCAACGGTGTAACCGCGGATAAGATCACCCAGAACGGTATCGAAACCCGCAACGCAGCAATGGCAGAGATCATCCCGGACGCTGATTTCGAGGATCTCGGCACCGCACTGTCCGCTGAGGACGTTGCAGCCGCTGGCGTAACCCTGCCGGCAGGCCGTACCGCTGCTCAGATTGACGGCGTTTACAAGGCAACCAAGGACGGCGAAGAGATCGGCTACTGCGTACAGGTAGAGCCGAAGGGCTTCGGCGGCAACCTGACGATGATCGTCGGCATCAATGCGGACGGCACCGTTGCAGGCGCAAAGGTAACCTCTCACGCTGAGACCCCGGGCCTCGGTGCGAAGAGCCAGGCAGACCCGAACTGGATCACCCAGTTTGCAGGTCAGACTGCTGACGGTCAGCTCAAGGTGGCCAAGGACGGCGGCACGATCAATGCGATCACCGGCGCTACCATCACCTCCCGTGCTGTAACCGACGGCGTTAATACTGCGGCAGCATATGTCGCTACTCTGGGTTAAGGAGGAAAAGCCAAATGAAATTTTCTGAACAGCTGAAATCGGGCGTTATCCTCGATAACCCGGTTTTCATGCAGACGATCGGTCTTTGCCCGACGCTGGCAACCACCACTTCTCTGCAGAATGCGATCGGCATGGGCGCGGCGGCTACCGTCGTTCTCATCTGCTCCAATATCGTTATTTCCGCGATGCGCAGAATTATCCCGGATAAGATCCGTATCGCAGCATTCATCACGATCATCGCAACCTTCGTAACCATGATCGACCTGTCCATGCAGGCATTCCTGCCGTCGCTGGCATCGTCCCTTGGTCTGTTCCTGCCGCTGATCGTAGTAAACTGCATCATCCTCGGCCGTGCCGAGGCGTATGCTTCCAAGAACAAGGTTCTGCCGTCCGCACTCGACGGTGTTGTAATGGGTCTGGGCTTCACCTTCGCTCTGGTACTCATGGGCTTCTTCCGTGAGCTGCTCGGCGCAGGCACCATCCTGTCCGGTTACGTTAACGGCGTAAACGGCATCGCAGTTCCGTTCTTCCACTCCAACCCGATGGTCATGATGATCCTGCCGGCCGGCGGCTTCCTCATGATGGGCTTCATCCTGGCTGCGATCCAGAAGATCATGGCTCGAAAGGAGGACAAGTAAGTGTTTAATTTACCTGCCTCTATGGGTTTGACCGATATCCTGTCGCTCGCAATCGCGGCAATCCTGGTCAACAACTACATTCTCGTTCAGTTCCTCGGCTGCTGCTCGTTCTTCGGCGTATCCAAGAAGACCGACACCGCGCTCGGCATGGGCATGGCGGTTATCTTCGTTATGGCGATCGCTTCCGCAGCATCCTGGGCTGTACAGTACTTCATTCTCGAACCCCTGGGTCTGGGTTATATGCAGACCATCGCGTTCATTCTCGTAATTGCAACGCTGGTTCAGTTCGTCGAGATGTTCATGAAGAAGGCTATGCCGTCGCTGTACTCTGCGCTCGGTATCTTCCTGCCGCTGATCACCACCAACTGTGCGGTACTTGGCGCAGCTAAGACCAACATTTCCAACAGCTATTCTTTCATCGGCTCTCTGGTATACGGCGTTGCAGCCGGTGTCGGCTACACGCTGGCAATCGTGCTGTTCGCTTCCATCCGTGAGCGTCTGGACGCTACTTCCAAGTGCCCGAAGTGCTTTGAAGGCTTCCCGATCTCGCTGGTTGCAGCAGCGCTGCTGGCTATGTCCTTCATGGGCTTCTCCGGCCTGTCGATTTGGTAAGGGAGGACACAAGAAATGGATATGCAAAATGTTATTTACGCGGTAGCGGTACTGTTCATCATGGGTATCGTTTTCGCAATCCTGCTCGGCGTTGCCGCTAAGGTTTTCGCTGTAGAGGTTGACGAGCGCATCCCGCTGGTACGCGAGTGCCTGCCGGGTGCTAACTGCGGCGGCTGCGGCTTCCCGGGCTGTGACGGTCTGGCTGCTGCAATCGTAGAGGGCCGTGCGCCGGTAAACGGCTGCCCGGTCGGCGGTGCTGCTGCGGCTGAGAAGGTCGCAAAGGTACTCGGTGTTGAGGTTGCTGCCGGCGACCGTCAGGTTGCACACGTTTACTGCAACGGCGGCTGCAACGCAAAGGACAAGGCAAACTACGAGGGTCTGCAGGACTGCAACGCTGCAATGCGTGTAGCAAGCGGCCCGAAGGCATGCTCCTTTGGCTGTATGGGTCTCGGTTCCTGCGTAAAGGCCTGTGCGTTTGACGCAATCCACATTGTGGACGGCGTTGCAAAGGTTGACACCGACAAGTGTGTTGCCTGCGGCAAGTGTGTTTCCACCTGCCCGAAGAAGATCATCAACCTGGTATCCGAGGTCAAGAAGGTTCACGTTAACTGCGTGAACAAGGACAAGGGCCCGGAGGTTATGAAGGTTTGCTCCAACGGCTGTATCGGCTGTAAGATGTGTGAGAAGACCTGTAAGTTCGATGCAATTCACGTAGTAGACGGCGTTGCCAAGATCGACTACGACAAGTGCAAGAACTGCAAGATGTGCACCAAGGTTTGCCCGAAGGGCTGCATCGAGCCGGTTCCGACCGAGGAAGAGAAGGCCAAGTTCAAGGAAATGCAGGCTAAGCAGGCTGCTGCTGCCAAGGCTAAGGCTGAGGCTGCAAAGCAGGCCGCTGAAGCAAAGGCTGCTGAGGACAAGTAATGACCGATCATCTGCACCCTGTGCTGGATGACGCTGCGATCGCCCGCATGACGAGTCTTGCACTCGCCCATGTGGGCGACGCTGTTTATGAGATACTCGTGCGCACGCATCTGGCGTGCGGCGGCACTCAGACCGCGAAAAACCTGCACAGCCGTACGATCCAGCTCGTTCGTGCGTCCGCGCAGGCGGAAGCGGTAAAGCGCATTCAGCCCATGCTCGATGAAGACGAGCAGACCGTTCTGCGTCACGGACGCAACGCAAAGCCGAAATCCGTGCCGAAGTCGGCCTCCGTGGCAGAGTATGCCTACGCGACTGCACTCGAGGCGCTGTTCGGCTGGCTGTACCTCAAGGGACGCTATGAGCGTATCAATGAGCTGTTTGAGGTTATCTGTCAAGGGTTTGACGCGAAATGAGCAAAGAGAACCGCGGAAGCGGTTCTCTTTTTGTTTGCAGTAATTGAGAATGGAAAATGAAGAATGGAGAATTGACCAGATGGTTTTCATTCTCCATTTTTGCATTTTACGGGTGTTTTTTCGTTAGAAAAGGTGCGCCGAGTCGGCGCACCCTACGGTATAACATTTATCATCAGATGAAATTCGCAGGTGCTGTCTGTAGCTGCCAGGCCAATGAGTTGCGCGACACGGGTATCCCCCAGGGGACCTTCTCTTGCCTTTCGGGCAATTCACCTCGTGTCGCGCCTGCGGAGAGTAAACCGCCTGTGTAGCAGTAAGCTATCTGTGAGCCGCGAATATTTCACGAAAGATACGCAAGAGTAACCCGACTGCCGTTCTCCTTCTCGAAGCGGTCGCCGGTCTCCGGTCTGCGCCGGGCTAAGAAACAAAGGAAAACGGGAGTCAAGAGGGTAGAAACCGCAGGTGTCTACCCTTTTGCCCCTGCGGCGTGGGTACGCCGTCCCCAGCGGGCAGCGAAATTTGTGATGTTTCTGTGTTTTCGCTTGTGCCTGTTCCGAAATAGTGTTATACTGATAGCGTTCGTAAAATACAGAAAAGGGAGCATAGTAATATGAGCAAGTTAGTGCAGCGCATCGTTGCGCTGGTCGTTATGCTGGCTGTCGTTATGAGCGCAACCGCATACGGCGCATCCACCTTTGTGGTGGATTATCAGGAGCTGAAAAGCGATGCACCGGTCGTTATGACGGTCAACGGTGAGGAAATCCACGCAGATGAGTATGCAAGCTATATGATGAGCCAGATCATCAATTATCAGCAGATGTACGCTATGTACGGTCTCTCTGAGAAGAATATGGCATCTACATTCGGCGATGCCGCAAAGGAGTCCGCAAAGCAGCAGGTCGCTCTGATCCATATCGTTAAGCAGAAGATGGATGAGCTGGGCCTGTCCCTGTCGTACAGCCAGAAGAAGAACATTGTTACGGCAAACAAGCAGAATGCGGAGCAGCTCGGCGGCGAGGACGCTTATCTGCAGCGCCTGGCTTCGATCGGCTTTGACATGGACCACTACAATAACTACCAGTATGTCAGCGCATGCGCACAGGTGCTGAAGGATTACTACTTCGGCGAGAACGGCGTAAGTGTTCCGAGCGATGACGAGCTGCAGAAGTATTTCGATGACAACTACATCACTGCAAAGCACATCCTCATTCTGACTAAGAATCCGTCCACCGGCGAGACCACCCGCACCGATGAGGAAGCAAAGAAGGAAGCACAGGCTGTTCTGGATCGCCTGAACAACGGCGAGGACTTTGACGCGCTGCTGACCGAGAAGAACGAGGATGCAGGCGAAGCACAGTATGCCAAGGGCTATACCTTCACCGAGGGTCAGATGGTAGACGAGTTCTACAACGCTGCCAAGGCTCTGCAGGAAGGCGAAGTTTCCGGCCTGGTCAAGAGCCAGTACGGCTACCACATCATCAAGCGCTGCGAGCTGAATCAGGATGAGTTCGAGAACATGCGCGATTCCATCATTGCGGCTGTTGCTTCCGAAAAGGGCACTGCCGGCTCGATCGACGAGATGATGCAGCAGTGGATCGACGAGGCTGACATCCAGACCACCGATGCTTACGACAAGATCACCTATGATAACACCAAGGACTATCTGCCGGCTGACGTGCAGACTGTTCTGAACAGCGATACATCGGATGATGACGGCAATGCGCAGACTGAGGACGCGCAGAGCGAAGACCAGTCCGCGACCGACAGCCAGTCCTCGACGGACGAGGCCCAGACGGCTGATACTGAAGCCGCTCAGTAAAACCGCAAAACAGAAAGGACGCTCCTTGAGCGTCCTTTTTTCATGCTTATATGGAGATTTAGAACCCAAACGCCGCATAATCCTCCGGCGTAAAGCGGTGATAGACGGCGTCACCGTCATCATCCAGCTTGATGCAGTAGCGGTAGCTGTCCGGTGTGCCGTCCTCGAAGTATACGAGGTAGTCAAACTCCTCGTTGCCCTCGAGCTTCTCGCAGTGCACTTTGTCGGAAAACTGATGGAACACCGCAAGAATATCGTCAAAGCTGACCGTCAGACCGCGCATTACCTGCAGAAATGCACGCAGAAACGCGGGATCTGGCAGTTGTTCATGCACATACTGTGTGCCTTCTGCGGAAATATGGAAGCAGAAGCGCTTGTCATCGCGGGTGACTTGGATTGCGCCAAGTGTGTCGGCGGTGTGCGCGGAAAGGGAAGCGAGCGCACGCTCGGTGTTGTCCGCGTCCTCCTCCGGTGTGCCGAGCAGACGCGCCACGGATTCCGTGGGATAATACAGCGTGATCGGGTGGTGGTCGTAGCCAATCTTGAGCTGTGCTTCCTGAATGACGTCGGTCAGGCTCTTTTCCAGCCGTTTATAATTCACAGAGTTCATAGGGAACACCTCGATAGTTTTTAATTCGATACGATTATAGCATACGATAAGAGAACGCGCAATATCCCGTCAAATGTCGGAAAAGTGTCGAATACGCACGAATATGCTTGCATATTTTCGGGAAATTCGATATAATATAAGTCTGCGATGCTTATCCGAATAAAATGGCGGGTAAGCGCCTTCTCTTGTCCGAAAGGGAAGAAAAGTGAGGAAGGAATCGGATACATGGAAGTATTTGTTGCATTAATGAACAAAATCGACAGCTGGATCTGGGGTCTGCCCATGCTGGTGCTGCTGTGCGGTACGCATATTTTTATGACGTTCCGCACGGGCTTCATCCAGCGCAAGACCTTCACCGGCATCCGCCTGTCGGTGACAAAGGACCCGGATTCGCCGGGTGACGTCAGTCAGTTTCAGGCGCTGACGACTGCACTCGCATCGACCATCGGCACGGGCAACATCATCGGTGTCGGCACGGCCATCTATCTCGGCGGACCGGGTGCTGTGCTGTGGTGCTGGCTGACCGGCGTGTTCGGCATTGCCACAAAGTACGCGGAGAGCCTGATCGCAGTCAAGTACCGCGTGCAGACCGCGGACGGCCGCATGATGGGCGGTGCGATGTACGCGCTTGAGCGCGGCCTCAAGTGGAAGAAGTTCGGCAAGGTGATGGCGGTGCTGTTTGCGCTGTTCGCTATGCTCGCCTCGTTCGGCATCGGCTGCGGCACGCAGATCAATGCCATTGCCGAGGTACTGGAGACCAACCTTCCCATCAGCCTGCCGCGTATCGCAATCGGCATTGTTTTCGGCATTATCACCGCGATTATCATTATTGGCGGCATTGAATCCATTGCAGTTGTGTGCGAAAAGCTGGTGCCGCTGATGGCGCTGTTCTATGTGGTCGGCTGCATCGTTATTCTATGCGCCAACTATGATTTTCTGCTGCCGGCTCTCAAGGCTATTTTCGTGCTGGCGTTCAAGCCGGGCGCGGTGACCGGCGGACTGGTCGGCGGCGGTATCCGTCTGGCGCTGCAGTACGGCGTGGCACGCGGCCTGTTCTCGAATGAGTCCGGTATGGGCTCGGCGCCGCTGGTTGCCAGCGCGGCGCAGACGCGCAATCCGGTGCGGCAGGCGCTCGTTTCCGCGACCGGCACCTTCTGGACGACGGTTGTCGTGTGCCTGATGACCGGTCTGGTGCTCGTCTCCTCGATGATGAAAAATCCGGCGGTCAGCGTGGAAAACATAGCAAACGGCGGTCAGATGACCACGGCGGCATTCGCACAGATTCCGTATATCGGTCCGCTGATTTTGATGATCAGCATCATTACGTTCGCGTACTCCACCATCCTCGGATGGTCGTACTACGGCGAGCGCGCCGCTGAGTATCTGCTCGGCAAAAAGGCAATTCTGCCGTATAAGGTGCTGTTTATCGCGGTCGTTGTGTGTGCACCCGTGCTTGCGCTCGACCTTGTGTGGACTATTGCGGACGTGCTGAATGCATTCATGGCCATCCCGAACCTGATCGCTGTGCTGCTGCTCTCCGGCGTGATCGCGGCAGAGACAAAGCATTATCTGAAGCATCTGGATGAAAAGGATGAGTCCGAGATTCCGGTTGTGGATCGGTAAGTAATTGAAAATGGAGAATGAAATGGTTTCATTCTCCATTTTTTCGTTTTGCGATTCGTTTTCGCCCACCATATGTACGAATGAATAACATGGACAAATGCAATTCGCAGGTGCCGTCCGTAATATCCAGATAAACGAGTTGCGCGACACGGGTATGTCGCGCCTGCGTGGAGTAGCCGATATGTGTAGCAGAATGGTATCTGACACTGCGTATAGGTAGAGAAATGGGCGCACACTGTGCGCCCCTACGGTAGAAAAGCTCCTCTGCCGTTCCCCGTTTCGAAGCGGTCGACGGTCTCTGGTCTGCGTCAGATTAAGAAATAAAGGGAAACGGGAGTCAAGAGGGTAGAAACCGTAGGTGTCTACCCTTTTGCCCCCACGCCGTGGGTACGGCGAACTCCCGCCGCCCGCAGGCGGTAACTCTTCGCTCGGAAACAACATACCGCTTGCGCGCTTCGCGTACCCAGTCTTGTGGGTGCACAAGTTTTCTTCTGAGGGCATTTCCCTTGCGTAAACGCGCAAAAAGAGGTATACTAACTCTATCTGGACTATTCCACTGGAAGGAGCATCACCGATGCGAGATGGATTTATCAAAATTGCTGCGGCAACGCCTGATCTGCACGTCGCGGACTGTGCATATAATACCTCTGAGATCGTAAAGCTGGCGAAGGAGGCCGCTGCCAAAGGCGCGAAGCTCATCACGTTCCCGGAGCTGTGCCTGACCGGCTATACCTGCGGCGACCTGTTCCTGCAGGAAACGCTGCTCGAGGGCGCACTGGACGCGCTGAACACGGTCTGCCGCGAGACCGCAGAGCTTGCGGCTGTCATCGTAGTCGGTCTGCCGCTGCGCGTGCGCGGTAAGCTGTACAATATGGCTGCTGTCGTCAATGCCGGTGACGTGCTGGCGTTTGTGCCGAAAACCCACATCCCGAACTACTCGGAGTTCTACGAGCAGCGCCATTTCGTGTCTGCGGACACCCTGTCCGGCGGAATGGAGAGCGTGGACATCAAGAATGCAGACGGCGAAACCGTCTGTGTGCCGCTGGTGACGGACACGATCTTCCAGTGCGACGAGCAGCCGCTGTTCACGTTTGGCGTGGAGATCTGCGAGGACCTGTGGGTGCCGAACCCGCCGTCCACTACGCTGGCGCAGATGGGCGCGCACATTATCGTCAACCTGTCCGCATCGGATGAGATCATCGGCAAGGCGGGCTATCGCCGCGACCTTGTTCGTCAGCAGTCCGGCCGACTGCTGTGTGCGTACCTGTATGCAGATGCCGGTTTCGGTGAGTCCACGCAGGACCTCGTTTTTGCGGGCCACGATTTGATCGCGGAGAACGGCGCACTGCTGGCCGAGAGCAAGATGTTTTCGCAGGGCATCATTTATGCGGATATTGACCTCCAGCGTCTTGCACATGAGCGTCAGCGCATGAACACGTTCGAGTCTATCGAGGGCGGCGTGTTCTCGTTCTCACTTGCGCCGGTGGAAAACGACCTTGCCGACCGTACATTCCCGCGCACGCCGTTCGTTCCGGCGAACAAGGCGCTCCGCGATGAGCGCTGTGAGGAGATTCTCACGCTTCAGGCCACCGGTCTGGCGACCCGTCTGCGCCATACGCACGCGAAAACGGCGGTCGTCGGCCTGTCCGGCGGACTGGATTCCACGCTCGCACTTATCGTGCTTGTACACGCATTCGATATGCTGGAGCTCGACCGCAAGGGCATTCTGGCCGTCACGATGCCGTGCTTCGGCACGACCGCCCGCACCAAGGGCAACGCGGAAAAACTGGCGGAAGCCTACGGCGTTACGCTCAAGACCGTGGATATCAAGGCGGCGGTCGATCAGCATTTCATGGATATCGGTCAGTCCAAGAACGATCTTTCCGTTACCTTTGAGAACGGTCAGGCGCGCATGCGTACGCTGGTGCTGATGAACCTCGCCAACAAGAACGGCGGCATGGTTGTCGGTACGGGCGACCTGTCCGAGCTGGCGCTCGGCTGGGCGACCTACAACGGCGACCATATGAGCATGTACGGCGTTAACGGTTCGATTCCGAAAACACTGGTGCGCTACCTTGTCGCTTACGAGGCAGACCGCACCCTCGGTGAGTTGTCCGACGTGCTGCAGGATGTGCTCGATACCCCGGTATCACCCGAGCTGCTGCCGCCTAAGGACGGCGAAATCAGCCAGAAGACCGAGGATCTGGTCGGCCCGTACGAGCTGCACGACTTTTTCCTGTATTATATGCTGCGCTTCGGCTATCCGCCGCGCAAGATCTTCCGCGCCGCGCACAAGACCTTTGCAGGCGTGTATGACGACGCGACCATCAAAAAGTGGCTGACGACCTTTATGCGCCGCTTCTTCACGCAGCAGTTCAAGCGCTCCTGCCTGCCGGACGGCCCGAAGGTCGGCACCGTAACGCTTTCGCCGCGCGGCGACTGGCGTATGCCGTCGGACGCAGTGTCCGCGCTGTGGCTCAAGGAAGCGGAGAGTCTGTAACAGAATTTATGACATAGGGCGGGTACTCCCGCCCTATGATATTCCAATACAAAGGAGAATCTCCTTTTGAAGAATTTGATTCGCGGCATAGCGGTACTGCTGACAGCGGTATTTCTGTGCTTCAACATCTATTATGAGTTAGCACCCGGAATCACCGTTGCACCCGAGCAGAAATTCGTGTTTGCAGCGATTTTTGCGGTACTTTTGCGTGCTGCGCTGTTCTGCGGCGTGCCGGACAATACGCGTCCGATACGACGGCGGCTGTACATGCTGGCGCTGTTTCTGTACTACATATGGGTGCTGCTGAATGTGCTGTTTTTCGATAACGCGTTCGGCCGCGGATTTGGTCATACCTCGCTCGATATGGTGAATCTGGAGCCGCTCCGCACGGTGAAAAATTACCTGCTGGCCTACGGCTACGGCAATATCTCGCTGCGGCTTGTGGTGCTCAATCTGGCAGGCAACCTGATCGCGTTCGCGCCGATGGGCGTATTTCTGCCCGCACTGTTTCGCTGGCAGAGAAGCATTTTCTTTTTCACGGCGTCGCTCACGCTGAGCATCACGGCGGTGGAGGTGCTGCAGGTGTACACCGGAACGGGCTCGTGCGATGTGGATGATCTTATCCTCAATCTCGCGGGTGCGCTGCTCGTTTTTATCGTGTGCAGAGTGACACCGCTTTGGCACCGGATTTGCAGTGTCAATCCAAGACCGAAGAAATGATGAAATGACAACCGGCTGCAAACGCAGTCGGTTTTTCATTGACAAACCCTGTCTGCCGTTATAAACTTTAACTGAATAAAAAACAAAAGACAGGGGGAACCCATTCATGTTTGATACCGTACTCATCGCCGGTCTGGGCCTGATGGGCGGCTCGATGGCGAAAACCATCAAGGCGCGCACACTCAGCCGCGTTTTAGGCTGGAACCGCACGCGCGCGACCGCAGAGCAGGCACTGGCTGACGGCTCGATTGACGCGATTGCGACCGAAGCGCTGTACAAGGAGGCTGACCTTGTTATCATTGGTCTGTACCCGCAGGCAACGGTGGACTGGCTGCTCGAGAACATGCCGAAGATGAAAAAGGGCTGCGTGATCGTCGATATGGTCGGCGTCAAGCAGTTTATGGTCGATCATCTGGAACAGGCGGCGCTTGACGCCGGTGTGCACTACGTCGGCGGTCACCCGATGGCGGGCCGTGAGTTCTCCGGTCTGGATTTTGCCCTGTCGACCCTGTTTGACGGTGCGAGCATGATCTTTGTGCCGACCAAGAGCAGCACCGAGCGTGTGCTTGAACAGCTGGAGGCGTACTTCATGTCGCTCGGCTTCGGTCAGACCGTGCGCTGTACCGCGCAGCAGCACGATCACATGATCGCGTTTACCTCGCAGCTGGCGCATGTGGTTTCCTCGGCGTATATCAAAAGTCCGGAGGCAGACAAGCACAACGGCTATTCGGCGGGCAGCTACAAGGATCTGACGCGTGTTGCCAAGCTGAATGAGACTATGTGGAGCGAGCTGTTCCTGTGCAACGCAGAGCCGCTTGCGGAGGAGATTGATGAGGTCATCAAGCACCTTGACGAATACCGCAAGGCCATCCGTGCAGGAGACCGCGAGGAACTGACCATTCTGCTGAGAGACGGACGCGAGCGCAAAGAAAGACTGGGTTAATCAGAAATTCGAAACGATACGAAAAGGGACAATGCCTGTGTGCGTTGTTCCTTTCCTTTTGCGCGGATTCGGGAAATTGTTAAGGAAACAGGTCGCAGAACGTAAATTTTTGCGCATACCTCCAAAATCCTGCGTCTGTCCGCGCAATCCATTTACATAGGAATTTGTTTTTGTTATAATTTATTTGCATGAAATCAGAAAGTGTTTTGCTAAGGGGAATGAATGGCACGGCACTTTACAGGACAACACAAAGGAGTGTGGGTATGCAAGAGAAAATTTCTATGGACGCAGCGCACGATTTTGAGGCAAAAATGCCTTTGTCGCGCAAGATTCCGCTGGGACTGCAGCACGTTTTTGCGATGTTTGTCGGCAACCTGACGCCGCTGCTCATCATCATGGGTGCGTGCGGCATTGCAGGCGGCGAGTTCGCGGACCTGCAGGTAAGCGTTCTGCAGAACGCGATGTTCGTGGCCGGCGTGGTAACGCTGGTGCAGCTGTTTTCCATCGGCCCGATCGGCGGCAAGGTGCCGATCATCATGGGTACAAGCTCGGGTTTTATCGGCGTGTTCAACAGCGTTGCGGCTACCATGGGCGGCGGTGTGATTGCCTATGGCGCGATTATGGGTGCGTCCATTCTCGGCGGTCTGTTTGAGACGGTACTTGGCTTTTTCCTCAAGCCGCTGCGCAAATTCTTTCCGGCGGTCGTTACCGGCACGGTCGTACTGAGTATCGGTCTGTCGCTGATCTCGGTCGGCATCAATTCCTTCGGCGGCGGCAACTCCGCGAAGGATTTCGGCTCGATGGAAAATCTGCTGCTGGCGCTGTTCGTGCTGGTGGTTATTCTGGTCGTCAAGCACGGCTGCAAGGGCTTCCTTGGTTCGTCTGCGATCTTTGTCGGCATTATTGCAGGCTACATTGCGGCAATCATCATGGGTTTTGTTCTGCCGACCACCGCAGTTGATGCGGACGGTGTAGAATTCACCAAGGCATGGGTACTCAACTGGGACAAGGTAGCACAGGCCGGCTGGTTTGCCATCCCGAAGCTGATGCCGGTAAAGCCGGTGTTTGATCTGCGCGCCATCCTGCCGGTGCTGGTTATGTTTATTGTTACCGCAGTCGAGACCGTCGGCGATATTTCGGGCGTTATGGAAGGCGGCATGGGCCGTGAGGCAACCGACAAGGAGCTGTCCGGCGGTGTAGCCTGCGACGGTATCGGCTCGTCGTTTGCGGCGCTGTTCGGCGTACTGCCGAATACCTCGTTCAGCCAGAACGTAGGCCTTGTTACCATGACCAAGGTTGTCAACCGCGGCGCCCTGTCCGTCGGTGCAATCTTCCTCATTCTGTGCGGCTTGATTCCGAAGCTGGGCGCGATCGTGTCCATTATGCCGCAGTCCGTGCTCGGCGGTGCGGCTGTTATGATGTTCTCGTCCATTGTTATCAGCGGTATCCAGCTGATCACCAAGGAGGAGATGACGCCGCGTAATCTGACCATCGTGTCGGTTGCTCTGGGTGTCGGCTACGGCATGGGTGCCAATATGACCATTCTGGCACAGGCGCCGCAGGCGGTTCAGCTGATTTTTGGCGGTTCCGGTATTGTACCGGCAGCATTTGTTGCGATTCTGCTCAATATCGTGCTCCCGAAGGATAAGAAAACCGAAGCATAATGCAAAACCCCGGAAAGAAGTTCTTTCCGGGGTTTTTAATTGAGAATGGAGAATTGAGGATGGAAAATGAGCGTAACGGTCAACCATTCGCCATTCCGATGGAGAGAGGCGTAAAATGATACTGTAGGGTGCGACGACCTCGGCGCACCGTGTAAACCGACTGCACAAACGTAACCGTAGGGGCGCACAAGGTGCACCCGCATAACGCCGCATCAAATGGTTGGCATTACCGATAAAATGAATCGTTTTGAAAAATCGTTTTTAATTCTGCGAGAACGTCCGGTGTATCCGCGTCCATCAATTCCGCCGGATGTCGAGCAGAAAACAGCGTTACCTTTTCCGCATGCCGCTTGGCGACCGCGCCGCCGCCCCTGCCCTCGGGAAGAGAACGCAGTTCCTCAAAATAATCTGCGCCGAACAGCACGGGACTGCCCGGCGTACCGCTTTGCGGTTCATACAGACGAAAAATCCGTGATTGTTTCCTCGGTTCCGCGCAGAATGCCGATATCATATCGCAGAGCGTTTTCCTCGTCAGCAGCGGCTGATCGCCCGGCAGAAACATGCAGCCGGACATGGACGGAAACCGCGGCAGCAGGTACTCCAGTCCAAGCCGCACGGTGTCGCTGCGAAAGGGAAGGGCATGGTGCAGGACGGGAATGCCGTATTCCTCACACAATGCCTGCACTTCGGTCGAGCGGGTAACGACCACGCGGTGCAACCCCTCTGTCACAGCAAACGCACGGCAGAGCAGTGGTTTTCGGTCAAATTCGGCGAGCAGCTTGTTGGAGCCAAACCGTTTTGCCAGTCCGGATGCCATGATCACACATCCGATTTCACTTTTCGTTGGGGAAAAACTGCGGGTAGAGCTGTTTTCCTGCTTGTTTGCAGGCGTCACGATACTGCTCATAGCGATAGAGAAACTCCTTTGCTTCATCGGTAAGTACGCTGCCGCCGCCGCCTTTGCCGCCGATTTTGCGCTCGGTGAGCGCAAACCCAAGTACCTGCTCGGCGTGGCGGACGAGTCCGAGCGCCTTGGTGTATGCCATCTGCATGGATTGCGCGGCGGCGCGAAGCGACCCGGTCTGCTCGATGGCATGCAGCAGACGGCACGGTCCCTCACCGAAAAAGCGCTCGCCGTCCTCATCGAACAGCATCACGCGGATATTTGGCTGCATGGCGGCTCCTTTCCCACAACTTTTTCTTTTCCGTTGTATTTTGATATTCACAACGGCATTATAGCAGATTTTGTGGTAAAATAAAAGTAGTATACTGAAAAGATAACACATTCCCCTGAAAGAGAGAGGATATAACGTATGTTGACGATACGGGAATACAAAAAAGCCGAGTCGCTCGAGGAAGCGTATACGCTCAATCAGAAAAAGTCCAACCGCGTGATCGGCGGCATGATCTGGCTCAAAATGGAGACGCTGAATGTCGGCACGGCAATCGACCTGTCCGGTCTGGGACTGGACACCATCGAGGAGACCGACACCGAGTTCCGGATCGGTGCAATGGCCTCGCTGCGCGCGCTGGAGCTGCACGAAGGACTGGCAGCCTACACGAACGGTGCGATGCGCGAGTCTGTGCGCCATATTGTCGGCGTGCAGCTGCGCAATCTCGCGACGGTCGGCGGCAGCCTGTACAGCCGCTTCGGCTTTTCTGATGTGCTGACCATGTTCCTCGTGCTGGATGCACAGGTAGAGCTGTACAAGGGTGGCATTGTGCCGCTTTCCGAGTACGCCGAAAGACCCAAGGACCGCGATATTCTGGTGCGCATTATCGTGCCCAAGAAAAATGCGAAATTCAACTACCAGTCCGTGCGCATCAGCCAGACCGACATTCCGGTGCTGACCTGCGCGTCTGTCAAGGATGAGAACGGCTATCGGTTCGCCATCGGTGCCCGTCCGGCGCGCGCGCAGATTTATGCACAGCCTGTGGATAAAACGGCGGAGCAGATGGCGGAAGCCGTTCGGGCGGAAATCAAGACCGGCAGCAGCCTGCGCGGCAGTGCGGAGTACCGCAGACACCTCGCGGGTGTGCTGGTGCGCCGCGCGGCACACGCGCTCGATGAAGAGTAAGGGGGAACGGATATGCTGATCACAATGACATTGAATGGAAAGAAAGTAGCGGACGATGTGGCGGCGGACACGCTGCTCATCGACTTTGTGCGGGGGCATGGCTGCCTGAGCGTCAAGCGCGGCTGCGAGACCGCAAACTGCGGTCTGTGCACCGTATTTATGGACGAAAAACCGGTGCTGTCCTGCTCGGTGCTGGCAGCGCGTGCAAGCGGACATACGATCACGACCTTGGAGGGTTTGCAGGGCGAAGCCGCCGAATTCGGCGCGTTCATCGCGGATCAGGGTGCGGAGCAGTGCGGCTTCTGCAATCCCGGCTTTATGATGAACGCGATCGCGCTGTTCCGCGAAAAGCAGGACCCGACCGATGAGGAGATCAAGGAATATCTGGCGGGCAATCTGTGCCGCTGCTCGGGTTATGAGGGACAGCTGCGCGGTATCCGCGCCTATCTTGACTGGAAAAAGCAGAGAGAGGAGGACGCACAGTGAAGGTAGTCAATCAGCCGCTCCGCAAAAAGGATGCGATGCAGCTCGTCACCGGCAAGCCGGTGTATGTGGACGATGTAACGCCGCGCGACTGCCTGTGCGTCAAGCTGCTGCGCTCGCCGCACGCGAACGCCATCGTCAAGTCTATCAACAAGACCGCCGCGATGAAAGTCCCCGGCATGGAGGCCATCTTCACATGGGAGGACGTAGACCAGGACGGCCGCCGCTACACGCAGGCCGGCCAGACTTATCCGGAGGCGAGTCCGTATGACCGCCTTGTTATCGACCGCCATGTGCGCTTTGCAGGCGATGTGGTGGCGATTCTCGCCGGTGCGGACGAAAAATGCGTGGATAAGGCGATGAAGCTGGTCAAGGTGGAGTACGAGGTGCTCGAGCCGGTGCTCGATTTTCACACCGCAAAGGACAATCCGGTGCTCGTGCATCCGGAGGACAACTGGGAGAGCCTTGCGCCGGTCGGCGCGGACAACAGGCGCAACCTGTGCGCGCACGACGAGTGCGGCAACGGCGATATCGATGCGGTCCTCGCGGACTGCGATGTCGTTATCGACCGCGTGTATCACACGCAGGCATGCCAGCAGGCGATGATGGAAACCTTCCGCACCTACTGCGAGATTGACACCTACGGCCGCCTGCATATCATCAGCTCGACGCAGATCGTGTTCCACACTCGCCGAATCGTGGCGAACGCACTGCATATCCCGAAAAGCAAGGTGCGCGTCACCAAGCCGCGCATCGGCGGCGGCTTCGGCGCCAAGCAGACCGCGGTCAGCGCAGTGTATCCGGCGTTTGTCACCTGGATGACGAAAAAGCCGTCCAAGATCATCTTCAGCCGCGTGGAGAGCCAGATTGCATCTTCGCCGCGCCACGAGATGGAAATGCACGTCCGTCTGGGTGCAAACAAGGACGGCATCGTGCGCGGCATCGACCTGCACACGCTGTCCAACACCGGCGCGTACGGTGAGCACGGCCCGACAACGGTCGGTCTGTCCGGTCATAAGTCGATTCCGCTGTACGGCAAGGCCGAGGCATTCCGCTTTACGAGTGACGTTGTGTACACTAATCACATGTCGGCGGGCGCGTACCGTGGTTACGGCGCAACACAGGGCCTGTTCGCGGTGGAGAGCGCGGTAAACGAGCTGGCGAACATCCTCGGCATGGACCCGTTCAAAATCCGTGAGATGAATATTACGCACGAGGGTGAGATCATGCCCGCGTACTACGGTCAGCTGAACACAAGCTGTGCGCTCGACCGCTGTCTGGCGCGCGTGCACGACATGATCGACTGGGATAACAAGTATCCGTGCCGGGACATGGGAAACGGCAAGATTCGTGCGGTCGGCATGGGCATGGCGATGCAGGGCTCGGGCATCACGAGCATGGACGTCGGCAGTGCGACGCTCAAGGTCAACGATGAGGGCTTTTACACGCTGCTCATCGGCGCGGCTGACATGGGCACCGGCTGTGATACCACGCTTGCGCAGATTGCGGCAGAGGTGCTTGAGTGTCCGCTTGACAACATTACCACGCTGAGTGCGGACACCGACTGGTCGCCGTATGATTCCGGCTCGTATGCCTCGAGTACGACCTATGTCACCGGCAAGGCGACCGAGAAGTGCGCGCTCGAGCTGCGCGGCAAAATCTGTGCACTCGGCGCAAAGCTGCTCGGCTGCGATAAGGAGCAGGTCAGCTTCGACGGCAGGGAAGTCCGCGTCGAGGAAGGCGAAAATGCAGGCAAGACCATTAGCCTGAGTGATATTGCGACGGCTTCCATGAACGGCAACAGCATCGAGCTGCAGGCGACGGTTACGCATTCGTCCGAGATTTCGCCTCCGCCGTATATGGTCGGTGCGGCTGAGATCGAGGTGGATACCGAAACCGGCGAGGTAACCTTGCTGGATTACGCTGCGGCAGTGGACTGTGGTACGCCCATCAATCCGAACCTGACGCGCGTGCAGGCCGAGGGCGGCATTGCGCAGGGCATCGGCATGACGCTGACTGAGAGTGTCACCTATGATGACCGCGGCTATCCGATGGAAAATTCGCTTTTCCAGTATAAGATTCCCGCACGCGTGGATATCGGCAAGATCCGCGTGGAGTTCGAGAACAGCTACGAGGGCGAAGGCCCGTTCGGTGCGAAATCCATCGGCGAGGTTGTTATCAATACACCGCTGCCGGCGATTTCGGATGCAATCCGAAATGCCGTAGGCAAGCGGTTCTATGAGCTTCCCATCACGCCGGAAAAGATTGCGATGGCAGCGCTGGAGAAGAAATAAGCATGAAAAAGGGACGTATCCGATTAGCTCGGCACCCATAACGAAGTATTATATAAGCAGTGGCACAGTTTCACATTTGTGGACTGTGCCGCTGCTGTTTTTATGTGGTGATTGCCTGCTTGCGGCTGCGCTGGATTTCCTCCATAGCGGCTTTACTCTCGGTTTCGGTCGGAATATTTACTATCCCAACGGCAGTAAAGTAAATGTCCACCTTCACTCGGTTGCGTCCGTTTACCTCCTGCTGCTGAGCGTTTTCAAGCTCTAACTTCCAGTTCTCCACCGATGCAGTCAGATTCTTCTGCTCTTTTTCGTAACTTGCGGTCATCTTGATAAAGCGCTCATCCGTGATTTTTCCACAGATATTGGCCTCAAACAGTTCTTCGATAGCCTTGTCAATCTGACGGATTCGCTGCTCGCCTTTGTCGATGGACTGTCGGAGTGCTTTCAAGTTCATTTGATGCTCCGCGTTATTCTGCATAGCGAGGAAATACAGAAACACCGGCTCGTAGCAGCGCACATAATCCGCCAGACTGCTGACCGCTTCCAGAACGATTTCTTCAAGCACCACGTTGCGGATGTAGTGGATTTTGCATGTTCCGCGTCCGGAATTGTAGTTGGCGCAGCGATAAAATTCCTGATTCGGTTTCAGGCTTTTCGTCGTACAGAAATGAAGTTTTGCGCCGCAGTCCGGACAGTAGAGTAAGCCTGCAGACAGGCTTTGCCTGCCGGTTTTGGTGTTCCTGCGCTTGTGGCTGCGGAGCTCCTGCACACGCTCAAATTCCTCCTCCGAGATGATTGGCTCCTGCATATCCGGGATAATCTGCTGCTCCTCTCTTCTGAATTTTGCTGGATTTGTCCCTCTGCTAATCAACTACAACCTTTGCCCTCCAAAACTGACAAAAACTTTTTAGAAATTTTTATAAACGCCAATCTAAGCAGCAAAAACCGGAGCGTACAGCCTGAAATTTAGCTGTGCGCTCTGGTTTGTTTTGATGGTGCCAATATTGAGTTTTTTGCGTAGAAGATGTCGTAACAAGCAACGGATTTGATTGTTCAAATCCAGCCCCGCAGGGAATTTTCCTGTGACCCTTACTGCCTTTTGCAGCGACTCGATATTTTTCTTCATTTCCTCTTGTCAGGCCGTTTTTGATATAGTATCCCATTTACACAAAATTTCCGCAAAGCACCGCGGCAGTGCGACCGGAGCCTGCACAAGGAGCCGCAGCTTTAATTGTGCGGTATTGCCTTAAGACTCGCCACAAGCCGACAATGCAGGCTATAGGGCTTCACCAGGACGAATACAACGTGATGCATCTTGCGCGACGGCACATCGGGTAAAAACGAAAGAAAGCAGCAATGCAGCCTCCAAATACGAGGCGCATCACCGCTTTGGTTTTCTGTTTTTTTGAAATTTGGTGTGGTTTACAGCTCTTCCACCGACACAATTCCCTCTCGCTTGCCGACAAGTGTCAGCAGCTTTTCTACGCCGCAGCTGCGCGGCAGGCGCAGCGAAAAGATAGCGCAGGCGTTATGCTCACCGTTTTCTGCCGAGCGCGTAATCTGGATGTTCAGCACTTTAATATTGCAGCTGCGGTAGAGCTGAAGCACATCATCCAGACAGTGCTTGTCCTCGTATTCCATATATAGATTGATCTCCGGCACATTTTCGAGTACGCGGTACTCGATACGCGAGAACACAAGCTCGGCGAGCATGATGAACACGGTCGCGAGAATGCCGCCCTCGTAGAAGCCGCCGCCAAAGGTGAGGCCGATGATGGCCGAGGTCCAGAGACCAGCCGCCGTGGTCAGACCCTTGACGCGCTGCCGCTTGGTAACGATGATGGTGCCCGCACCGATGAAGCCAATACCCGCAACAACTTGTGCACCGAGGCGCGCCATATCTGTAAAATAGTGCATATTCAGATACAGATACTGACTCGTCAGCGTGGTGATGGCCGCGCCGATGCAGATGAGGATGTGCGTGCGGAAGCCGGCCGGGCGGCGCTTGTACGAGCGCTCGATACCGATAATGCCGCCGCAGATGAGCGCGCAGGCCAGACGCACGAACACGGAAAGCGTCGTCACGTCGCGCAGGCCGTCAAAAACAGATAACATAGCAGTCCACTCCTTACAGCTCTTCGATCACGCAAAAGCAGTCCAACTCCGCCAGATCGGAGAGAAGCTGCGTGTGCGGTATTTTTTCATTGAGGCGGATCGAGAAGATCGCACTTGGGTGCAGCGCCTCGCCACTTTTGTTCCGCTCGATATCGATGTCGTAGATCTGCACGTTCTGCGATTTCAGCTGATTGATGATGGTACTGATGTCCCCGAGCGAATAGAACTCCATGTACAGATTGATGTCACGCGCGTTCTCCTGTATGTACGCATCCACAATTGGGAACAGGCGGATGCTGAGAAATATCATCGCGAATGCGATGAGCACGCACTCGTAAAATCCTGCGCCGACCGCAAGGCCGGTGCAGGCCGACGCCCACAGACCAGCGGCAGTGGTCAGGCCCTTGACCTGCTGGCGGCCGGTAACGAGAATGGTTCCTGCGCCCAGAAAGCCGATGCCGTTGATGACCTGTGCACCGAAACGCGAAACGTCGGTTTTTATGCCGATCTCTGCGCAAATATCCGACCACGGCCCTGTCACCATGGTAAATTCGTACAGGCTGAGCAGCACGGTCAGCG